>Ga0364880_10680_pt1 | contig 9597 bp, 7 predicted proteins | sample ExccelJu500001D3_5_FD_206927 | JGI IMG/M metagenome (GOLD analysis project Ga0364880, IMG submission 206927) | Enriched cells from Trout Bog Lake Hypolimnion, Wisconsin, USA - BchlTB.July30.5000.01.D3 | ecosystem: Environmental > Aquatic > Freshwater > Lake > Hypolimnion/Profundal zone | place: USA... | reverse complement strand
GTAAGGTGAAGGTCGGGGAGGATGTCAAATTAATATTTTGCTAATTCCCGGTCACAATGTAATCGATGCCACTCAATGGTTAATACAATGTGGAAATAATTTAGTTACATAATTGCAATACTATATTCATGTGGCTAGCGCTAGTTTAAAGTTGCTCAAAGGTAATAAGTTGATGCCTCAGTTATTTGGAGATAATCATGAAAACCTTTAAAACCCTGTTTATCGTTGTTCTCATTGCCATAACGGCACTGTCAACTTTCCCCGCTTACGCAGATCGTGGACACGGAGGTCATTGGAGTGGTGGATGTTGGGGCTGTGGAGCGTTGATACTGGGGGCAGTCATTGCCACAGATATTGCTATCACACAAGCTCAACAACCTGTCTATGTCTCACCTTCTCCGGTATATGTGCAACCTGCCCCGCAGTCTGTTTATGTCTCGGCCCCCGTGCAACCTCAAATACAATCGTGGTATTACTGCAAATCCGTGAACGGTTATTACCCCTATGTAACAATCTGTCCGGAAGGGTGGCTGGCCGTGCCAATGCAACCGCCTCGCTAACATTAACTTGCGCGATGCTTAAAATAGTAAATATTACTGGTCATAACAGAGTGGAGTAAACAATCATGAAATATTCAATTCTTGCATTGACGATAGTGGGAATACTTGCTGGATGCGCAAGCATTCCTAATGGCCCAAGTGTTGCGGTCATGCCTGCCCCGGGCAAATCTTTTGATCAGTTTAATGAAGAAGATAATGTGTGCAGGCAATTTGCGCAGAAATCAATTGGAACATCGGCGAACGATGCAGCAACTGCCAGTGAAGCAAAAAGTATTGCCGTTGGCACGGCAATAGGAGCAGTTGCGGGTGTTCTTGGAAGTGGTAACAGCGGTGGTGCCGGATCAGGAGCGGCCATCGGAATGGTGGGTGGTGCAGCAATGGGTTCCGGGGCAGCCCAGTCTAGTGGACGTGAAGCCCAGCGTCGATATGATATTGCATATGAGCAGTGCATGTATGCAAAAGGAAACCAGATTCCGAATGGATCCGCGTATCATCACTAAGTAATTGGCGCTCATGAATACTCTCGCAGTGATACAACGCTTGATGGTTGAGCAGTTCGAGTTAAAGATTGAAACATTGACTGTCGATGCACGCCTGGAAGATTTGGGGTTGGATTCTTTGTCGGTCATTGAATTCATGTTCAAACTTGAGGATGAATTGAATATCAAGCTTTCTGACGAACAAGTTGAACTCAAGACAATTCAGGATATAGTGAACAGCGTAGACAAACTGATCTCTGCACAAAAAGTTTAAACGAAAAGCACAATGGGTATTCTGATTAAGCCAGCTATGCCATCAACCTCATAGCTGAAAAAATGGTAATTCGACGTGCAGTTGTCGCAATGTTCATCCTGATTTTCTGGGTGAATAATCTATATGCCTTACCAACCTTTTCCCGCCAGACTGGGAAAAATTGCGCCACTTGCCATTTGAACGTGGGCGAGTTGACACCCGCAGGTCGCCAATTCAAGTTGATGGGTTATTCTGATGGGGACTACGTGGTTCCCTTATCGGTTATCGGTGTTTTATCGGATACAAAAATTCAAAGCTCCTCCAGCAGCATCAACCCGAGTGTAACCATGCCCCAAAATGGCTCGGTTATTCCTGAGTTTGTCAGCCTTTTTACCGCAGGAAAATTCTACAAAGAATTGGGTGGCTATGTGAAGGTAAGTTTTAATAACGCAAACACTTCCCCTTTATTCAACTCCCAAGGTGTGCAAACCGGTACCAAGGTCGGGGGCGATTATTTGTTGGACGCTTCAGAAATTCGCTATACCAAGAGACTTTCAGTGGGTGGCCGCTACGTAGTGGCGGGTGTTACTCTAAATAATGCTCCGGCAATCCAGGATTTATGGCCTACCACCCCGGTTAATAATTACCCGTACAGAACTTCGAGTTTATTGAATGCTTGGGGAATCGGCCAATTCGGACCTACCACCATGATTGATGGAGGTCTTAATTCCCAAGTGGCAGGGGTAGGCATTTACACGATGGTTGACGACACTCTTTATGTTGAATTGGCTGGCTACACCAAATATCTATCACCATTGCCGGCAATATCAGTAGATGGGCCGGTAAACACCGTTTCCTCGTCTGTCAACCCGTACTGGCGCTTGGTCTATAACTCTACACGAAATTCTGATTCATTCATGCTGGGTACATTTGGCATGATCACGAAGTTAAAACGTGACCGGAATATTTCAGGTTCTTCAGGTGGGAATTACACCGATATTGGCCTGGATTTCGATTTTCAACATATTACCGATGTGTCTTCATGGTCGATGCAGATGACTTATATCACCGAACACATTAACTGGAATCCATTGGCTGTTGTCCGCATGAGCCATGATACAACCCACAGTCAACTTAACACTTTTAAGGCTAAAGCTACTTACGACTATAAACGCCAATTAGGTACAAATATTTTTGTGTTTAATTCCAACGGGAGCACCGATAATGATTACTGGTCGTTTAACCCGGACCAAACGGTGGTGACCGGGGCTTGTAACCAAAACAATTCCCAACTGGCTTTTTGTTCGGCTAATGGAAATCCCAAGACAAGCGGTTACGGTTTCGAACTTTACTATGTACCCGTTCCATATGTGCACATAGCATTACAACAGACCTTCTATAATAGTTTTCTTGGGGGCTCGACTTTTATCGATAACAGCTCGGGTAATATACGGGCAGCCAAAGACAATAACTTGACCTATTTATATGCAGTTTTTTCCTATTAGGCAGGATGTTAGGATTCACTCATCGCTTTGGAAGAGTTTGCCGACACTTCATGGCGTACATTCCGCAGCCATTTCAACACGCAGGTATAAAGCATATCGGGCTCTACCGGCTTTGACAGAAAGTCGTTCATCCCCGATTTGAAACATTCTTCGCGATGTACCGTGAACGCGTTAGCCGTCATCGCAATGATAGGAACATTCTCTCTGGCAGGAATTTTTCGGATCAACTCAGTTGCCTCAAGGCCTCCCATATTGGGCATTTGCATGTCCATTAAAATGATGTCGTACTGCTTGCCGTAGGCCAGTTCTACAGCCTGCATGCCATCGTCTGCGGTGTCAACGACGAGACCCGTTTTTTCAAACATTTCATGAGCGACCATCTGCAGAATAGGATCATCTTCGACCAACAGCAAAAATTTTCCACGATGTTCACGCGCCAGAGATGCAACTGCATCTTCACCAGAAATCTGATTCCCGAGCTTCGTTGTAACAGACTTGCTCTTTTTTAATTTAGCCGAGAACCAAAACGTACTGCCCGTTCCCACATTGCTGGTGACGCCGTATTCACCACCCATCATTTGCGCCAGATGACTTGTGATCACCAACCCCAAACCAGTGCCTCCGTATTTTCGTGATATCGATGAGTCTCCCTGATCGAACGGATTGAACAGACACTCAATTTTGTCCGTCGAAATTCCGATACCGGTGTCCTCCACTTCGAATTTGAGCATGACGCTATGCTCGTCTTCACTGTGTACCCGCGTGCGGATTGTTATTGACCCCCGTTCTGTGAATTTGATGGCATTATTGGTATAGTTGAGCAAGGCCTGCATGATCCTTGTCGGATCCCCTCGCACACAGGAATTCAGCTGTTCCGTGTCGATGATTAGCCTGAGTCCCTTTGCTGCTATACGCGATGAAAGAATCGATGAAAGGTTACGGAACAGTTCGTCGAAGCTAATGTCCAGCTCTTCCAGAGAAAATTTTCCGGCTTCGATCTTGGATAGATCGAGAACATTATTGACCAGGTTGAGCAAGTGCTTTGCGGACACATCGAGCATTTCAAGTTGTTCCGACTGTTTGGGAATTTCACTATCACGACGCAGTAGGTGAGTGATGCCAATGATCGCATTTAGCGGCGTACGAATTTCGTGGCTCATGTTTGCCAGAAAACGGTTTTTTGCCTGATAAGCACTTTCCTCAGAATGCTTTGCCTGTGCCAGCATGACTGTAGTTCGCAGTTCGGCGACTTCTTCAATCTCTTGCGCTTGCCATGGCCGGGCTTTTCCGCGAACCACTTCTTTCCAAACCTCAAAGGATCCGCGCGGTGTCAGGCGTCGCTCACCCGAAGCTGTGTCAATTTCCACCGGCTTTTTTGGGTCCCCCGCCCAGCGAACTTCATGCGCCCATTCAGGGCGAAAACCAATCAGGTACTGGGCGGGTTGCATCAGCCGCAGGGCGATCAAGCCGGTGGCACAATTGCCAAAACCGACAGCAGGCTGGTACAGGGCCGGTAGTTGGTCCGTGACAAATACTTCATCCTGTTGATTCAGCCACGGAATCATTTCTTGAATCATCGACGCGGACGGAGTTGCCCCGGAAGTAATGACCCGGTTATCCAGAAATATGGCCGCTCCTGAAACATCCAGGATTTCCAGCAGTCTTTTCGGAAGGTTTTGCAGGCTTACGTCAAAGTTTGCATCGGCAGATAAATCCGTTGCTGCTTTGGCAATCCGTCGCCTGACCTGCAGCGAATCACGATGCTGTTCTGCTTTTTGTTTTTCGATCAATATGAGTCCGGCCATTTCCGCGAAAGTCTGACAGGCCAGACGACCAGAATAGGCCAAGCGTCGCGGCGTGGCATTCCAGCAAATGAAAAATCCCCATTGTTTACCTTGATCAGACAATGACAGTAGAAAGCGAGCCCGCACTCCCATGTTCTGATAGTAACGGTTACACATCTTAGAAGGGCTGCGCAGAAATGCCAGACCAAGATCCAGTTGGGTCGGATCCATAACCTGATCGGTCAATAATATGGGTACCGCCTCGTAGTTAATATCGGGAACATATTGCATGGGCATCAGGAGCATTTGGCGCCTGCCAGGCTCTGGAATGTCGGATCGGGGAAAACGCTTGTCGAGAAACGACGGGAACTCCTGCCCGCGCGCTTCAGCAATTGCCTGCATGGAACCATCTTCAAGAAAATGGACACCCAGAACAGTGTCAAAGCCGGTCAGCTTTTTTAATTCCTGCACAGCGATCGTCATACCGTCCTGCCAGGACTCGGCCGCCTTGAGTGCCTCAATTCCCTCGTGTATTTTCATGAACCGTTCAATTACGGTGCTTTCGGCAATTTCGGCCCCAACGGCTTCAAACTCCAGCACGAAATAATTGCCGGATTTATGCGCGAACACATCGAACTTAGCAGCATTTTCTTGCGTTTCGAAACATCCAAGGTAGCGAGGTGTTTGCGGATTCGCCAGTTGTACCAGAGCACATTCCAGTTCTAGCCTGACATCAGCAGCAAAAATCTGATCCAGATTTCCTTCCGCGATTTGTTCCTCTCCCACTCCAAACCACGAGACCACATTCGCGCTGAAGCCAATGATGCGAAAGTCATCCGGAGCAAGAACCAGTAATGCCCCTTGCGGCATGATCGCACCTGCAAACTGCACTTGCTCCCGATCGCAGTTGGAAAGATCGACAGGATCGTTAAAGAGGCGCGTGACAACACCTGCTGGATTTGCGCCATGATGGTGGGAAGTGTTCATAGTTTGGCTTAGCCAGTTTTTTTAAAATCAATTTGATAATACAAACTTGGAAAATTATCATTTCGGTATAATACGATCATTGTCCGTGACAAAATAGTGCGGACAAATGTTTTTTTTCAGGGGGTAAATGATGCAATCCGATTTTCTCGTTCCCGCATCGGAAATTGAGCTTGAAACCGGGCTTGGCAAAGACCTGTTGCGAAAGTGGCGACAACGCTATGGTTTTCCTTCGGTTGAAACAGGGACGGATGGCAAAATAGGATATTCGCGCAAATCGATCCAACATCTGCTTCTGATCAAACGGTTAATTGAAGGAGGATTTAGACCGGCTCAGATAGTTGGAAGGCCTCCATTGGAACTTGAACGCCTGAGCCGTGCCATAAACAATGACCAGCCTGATTCTGGCTTGAATGAAACCACACGTAGACTCCTGGAACGGCTTAAGAAATCTGATATGGCTGGTTTTGAAACACTCTTGGCTAAAGAGCGTGCCAAGGGAACGCTCAGCGAGTTTGTCCTGAAAACAGTTGTGCCGCTGATCAACGGAGTAGGGGAGGCATGGTCAAGTAAAGAAATTGAGATATACCATGAGCATCTTTGCACCACTGTCATTCAGCGTTTGTTACATGGCGAGATTCGCTTATGCAAACACAAACGAGGTTTTCCCAGAATACTTTTCTCCACTCCGCCACAAGAACATCATGAACTGGGACTGTTGATGGCCGAGGCCGTGCTTGCCGATCATGGAGCCGAAACTGTCTACGTTGGGGCGCATATGCCATTAAGTAATTTAAAAATGGCTGCAGTGTCTTGTGAGGCTGATGTAGTCGCTCTATCTTTCAGTTTCTCATTTCCAGCACGCAATGCAAGACCCACGTTGATGCATTTAAGGCATTTGCTCCCTCCAAAAGTGGAAATTTGGGCGGGTGGTTCAGGCTTGTCATCCATCAGGCGCTCCCCGAACGGGATACGTATATTCTCGAATATCCAGGAATCGGTTGAGATATTGCAAAATCTTGCAAAGCAAAAGCGTGACAGATTATGAAGCTGGATTGAAAGGATGGGCTGGTACGCTGAAAAGGCTCTCGGTTAGTCGCCAGTCAAGACAGGTGATTTATGGCACATGGTTACAATCTCAAGGTTTGCGACGAATGCTATCAAGGAACGCTTGCTTAACTTTGCTCAGGTATCCATCGCTACAGGTGCCTTGATATTCCAGCCAATGAAGGGTGTTACCGGTCAGTACGATACTTCCAGAAATAATAGCGCTACCAGCAGAAATAGTTGCCACTCCTGCCAGCACTGCAGCACAGCCCTCATTCCGGCAGCGCATGGATAAATCCCCTTCGGAATCAATTTTACCCAGAGATAAACTTTTAGTGACGGTATTGCATTTTGCCGACTCGTTTTCGTCAACTACTGGCACATAGACACATGCACTAAGCAACAAGTGCAGGAGTATAGGCAAAAATCTTTTCTGAATTTTCATGTCCTATTCATCATAGGGTACATCTAAGTTTAATGGGAGTTATACTTGCCTCGCTGGTCAAAAGGCTGTTATCAAAGCAGCCACGAATTACCTTCAAGCCACCTGCAAAATTGCATCAAACTGCTCGATGGGCATGGGTTTGCCGTAAAGATAGCCTTGGTAGTGGGAGCAGCCCATGTCAAACAGTAGCTGGCTTTGTTCTTCCGTTTCTACTCCCTCAGCTATGTAGTTGAGATTTAAACTGCGCGCCATGCCGATGATGGTCTTAACAATCGCTCTATCGTTAGCATCAAAGACAATGTCACGCACAAAGGATTGATCAATCTTGACTTGATCAAGAGGCAGGCGCTTGAGATATTGCAAGGAAGAGTAGCCCGTACCAAAGTCATCCAGCGAAAACTGAATTCCAATGTCCTTTAATGCACTCATGGTAACGATGGTCGCGTCGATGTTATCCAGCAACAGACTTTCGGTCAGTTCTAGTTTCAGCAGACCAGGGTTGATGTCATGATGCTTCACTAACGCTTTAACTTGGTCAACAAAATCAACTTGGCGGAATTGTTTGGCACTCACGTTGACTGCAAGGACAAAACCTTGGGTGGGGATATGTTGCTCCCACGTTTTGATCTGGGCGCAAGCTGTGTCCAACACCCACTGCCCGATAGGAAGAATGAGCCCGGTTTCCTCAGCCAGCGGAATAAATTCAGCAGGAGACACCAGGCCGCGCATCGGATGGTTCCAGCGTATTAGTACCTCTGCTCCGATGGGTTGGGGAGTTCCCTCTTCGTGGATACCATCAACTTGCAGTTGGTAGTACAGTTGGAATTGTTGATTTTCAAGAGCATTGCGTAGCTCACGTTCAAGAGTTGCGCGGGTATCAATGGTTTCCTGCATTTGGGGGTCAAAGAAACGTATGGTATTGCGACCTGCTTTCTTGGACTGATACATAGCAATGTCTGCTTGTCTCATCAAGTCATCTACGGATAGAGAGTTATCACTGAACAACGTTGCGCCAATACTGGGTGTATTGTTATATTCATGGGAAGCAAGCTGGTAAGGCTGGTTGAGCATGGATAGTATTTTATGGCCAACCAATTCCGTTTGCTCGGCTGCCTCAATGGAACTTTTGCTCAGGTCCTCCAGCATGATCACGAACTCATCGCCGCCAAGTCGGGCAACAGTGTCACCTTCGCGCACACACGACTCCAGACGTTTTGCAACTTGTTCCAATAGCAAGTCTCCAATGTCATGTCCAAGCGTGTCATTGAGCGTTTTGAAGTTGTCTAAGTCAATAAACAACAATGCACCTGCACAACCGCTACGTGCAGTCGAAGCCAAGGCTTGTCTCAGTCTGTCCAGCAGAAGCCGTCGGTTGGGTAGACGAGTGAGTGGGTCATAAAAGGCCAGATGCTTGATCTCATCCTCTGCCGCCTTGGTCAAAGTGATGTCGGTAAGGGTTGAAACGTAGTTAGTAACAACCCCGTCTACGTTTTTAACGGCAGTGATCGTCAGATGTTCCGGATAGACTTCGCCATTCTTGCGTCGATTCCATATTTCTCCTTCCCACAAACCCGTTTTGTTGATGCTCTCCCACATGGCTGTATAGAAGTTTGCATCATGCCGACCTGATTTCATCAGCTTGTTAGTTTTACCAATAGCTTCATCTGCGGTATAACCCGTAATATTGGTGAAGGCGCGATTGACCCTGATAATGATTCCTTTTTCATCAGTAATGCTCATGCCTTCCTGAGCTTCAAATGCAGTGGCAGCGATACGCAAATCAGACTCTGCTCTCTTGATCTCAGTAATGTCTCGCATAATGGTGGAGAGATATTCCGGATTTCCGGATTGATCCCGATGGAGAAGTAAGGCTTGCAAGACAGGAGTGACTCGACCATTGCGATGCTGTAAAGCAGATTCACCCTGCCAGGAACCATGAACAAGCACATCTGGAATCGCCTCTTCCATGACTCGCCTGATAGCCCACTCAGGATGAAAATCTTTTATTTCCAATAATGACCAATCTACATTTTCAGGAAATCCTACCATCCTCGCCCCTGCTGGATTAAGGTAGGTTATATGCGCGTCCATATCGGACATTGCGATGAAATCGGGTGCTTCCTCAATAATTTTTAGTAACCGGTTTCGTTCAGCATCTACCTTCTTGCGTTCGGTGACGTCAATTTTAACTGCTACATAATGTGTAATTAGTCCGCTAGGATTCTTTACTGGTGAGATGTGTGTTTCCTCCCAATAAAGTTCACCATTTTTCCGCTTATTTATAAGTTCGCCATTCCATACAAAACCATGGGTAAGCTTGTCCCATAAATCACGATAGACTTCATTCGGAGTCTGTCCAGACTGAAGAATACGGGGGTTTTTCCCAATAATTTCATCGGAGCTGTAACCCGTAGTTTCAACAAATCTGGGATTAACATACTCGATATTACCTTCCAGATTGGTAATTACGACTGAAGCAGGACTTTGCTCAACAGCAGTGGACAACTTGCGAAGTAGTTCTTCTGCTTGCTTACGTTCAG
>Ga0364880_10679_pt1 | contig 9610 bp, 12 predicted proteins | sample ExccelJu500001D3_5_FD_206927 | JGI IMG/M metagenome (GOLD analysis project Ga0364880, IMG submission 206927) | Enriched cells from Trout Bog Lake Hypolimnion, Wisconsin, USA - BchlTB.July30.5000.01.D3 | ecosystem: Environmental > Aquatic > Freshwater > Lake > Hypolimnion/Profundal zone | place... | reverse complement strand
CTCCCGAATTCCGCTTGCTTTGATGCAATTTAGCATAATTCTTCCCTTGTTACTCAACTTCCTGCCGACAAAACAATCTACCTCAGTGTAAAGTTGAGTTGTTCAACTTTCTCCACTGATTCCAATCATCATGGGCTGACTAAAGCGTGTAAGTGGTGTACCTCACTCTGCAAACCAGAAGTTGCCATCTTACTGTCCTACGTGCTCATGACGAAGCTGGTCACTGCAGCATACCTCATCCTAGAGAAATGACCATTCCCCGACAATCAATCATTGGAATGGGGATGGGAACCTCGTGAGCACGTTACTTCCTACAATGAGATCGCAACCTGCCTCGATTGCAAGAGCTTTTATCTGGGCAGATGCCTGAGGGGAAATGCCGTTGACTTCACCGAGTGGGGCATTACGGATTTGTGGAATCAGGCTAGCAGTTGGAATGAGGGCTCGGTCTGGAGTCTATGCTCAGACTTCGCCCAGCGTAGAAGCAAGCCAAGTGAGGTCGTTGAGCTGGCTACTCACAAAATATGAAAAGTTTGTGAGTGAGAGTTTGCTAATTATCTCGTGTTTACCTGGGATTGAGAGGAATGATCGTTTCTATAATATAGTAGAGAAGTATTGGCATGGTGATTTTACTGCCAACGTCAGATCAGAGGGGTAGCACTCTGCGAGCTAGTAGCTAAACTCGTAAGTCTGGTTTTGGTAGTGAAGCAGCCATTCGTTGTGTAGAATGTCGAGCGAGCAGGTTCGGCCATGAGGCGACATCCGATGTTGAAAATAGCCTGCACAAAAGCCGCCGTTCATGGCGTACGACAATATACCTATTGCCACCATTCCTGATTGCATGAAAATACGTGCAACATGGTATTCCGATTTTTCAGCGCGGGTTTACCATTCAGATTGCACCGCAAAGCAACATAATGCTAACTTTGGATTGATGCCAGAAATCAACCAATGTTGAGTTGTGCCGCACACTTTCTCTGTTGACTCAGAAAGTAGCACCGATGACGATTACCCCGCACATATTTGAGGCGTATCTAAAATGCCCGATGAAATGCTGGCTGTTGGCTACCGGCAAACATCTCATCGGGAATACCTACGCTGAATGGGTGAAGACCCAGACTGACTCATATCGTGTGGCGGAAGCAAAACGATTGCTCACGCAAACACCGTCTGGAGAATACGTCATTTCACCTTGTAGCAGTCGAAATGGCGGAATCTGTATGACTTCAGAAGATATGAAATCGGCGAAATGGCGATTGGCAATTGACGTTCCATTGCGTACTGATGAAAGTCAACAGGCCCGTAATGGTCAGCTTGGGGAGACGACATTTTCATCGGAAGCAAAAGGCCAGATGACTGTTGCCACCGCCTCGATAAAACAAGAGGCTGACGAGCGCATGGTGTGGGTAATAGAAGCTCGTCTTCACGCGATTGAGCGCGCTCCATCCGAAGGACGAGGCAAGTCGGCGAAGTTCGTCCCAATTCGATTTGCCTTTCAAAACAAGCTAAACAATGACGAGCGGATGATGCTTGCCTTTGAGGCACTGGTGCTTTCCGAAGTTCTTGGCCGTCCCATTGGCTTAGGCAAAATTATTCACGGCGAGGAACAAGCCACACTAAAAGTGAAGACCTCTGTGATGTCTACTCAGGTGAAGAACTACATCAAGAAAGTCATCACGTTGTTGTCTAGCCATTCGGCCCCCGATCTCTCACTAAATCGTCACTGCACCGAGTGCGAATTCCAGGATCACTGCCGTAAGATAGCAACAGAGAAGGATGATCTCAGCTTGCTGTCAAACATGAGCGAGAAGGAATGCCAGAAACTCCAAGCAAAAGGCATCTTCACCGTTACCCAACTTGCTTACACCTTCCGTCCTCGACGTCGCGCCAAGAAACAAACCGAAAAGCAGGAGAAGTATCTCCATTCGCTGAAAGCGCTTGCGATTCGCGAAAATAAAATCCATGTCGCTGGCAGTCCTGAATTGAAGATTGAAGGCACGCCCGTTTATCTGGATGTTGAGGGACTACCCGACCGCGATTTTTACTACCTCATTGGCATGCGCATCGGCAACAGCCAATCAGCCATGCAACACAGCCTTTGGGCTAACGCCATTGATGACGAGAAGCGGATTTGGAATGAATTTCTCGGCATTTTGGTGAGTGTCGAAAATCCGGTTGTCATTCACTACGGCAGCTATGAGACAACTTTTTTCACTCGAATGCTGGCGCGGCATGGTCTCCCGCCGGAGTATTCATCAATGCCAGCAGTCCTTGAGTGCGCCATAAATCTTGTTTCGGTTATTTTTGCAAAAGTCTACTACCCAACCTATTCGAATGGACTCAAGGATATTGCGCGATACCTTGATTTTAAATGGTCTGACGAGGGAGCTTCGGGCTTATCTTCGATTGCTTGGCGACACCAGTGGGAGGAAACACGTTCGGACAATCTTGTGCGGAAGCTCACCATTTACAACGCCGAGGACTGCGCGGCGTTAGAAAGAGTTGCCGACACCGTTCGAGCATTGTACGAATTGAAAACCAATTCAACGATGACTGAGAAGCACAATTTTGTTGATGTCGATTCTCTTAAGCGGGAAAAACTATACCACTTTGGAAGAAATGACTTCGCACTCCCTGCGCTTGAGCAGATAAACATGGCAGGTTATTGGGATTATCAGCGCGCCCGGATTTTTCTCAGAACAGATAAGCGGGTTAAGGCTGCCGTTCAAAAGACCGTTAAGTGCAAACATCACATCATTCGAATAAATCAAACAATTGAACTCTTGGATCATCCGCCATGCTGCCCCAAATGTGGCGGACAAAAAGCGGAACGTCATGGTTGGATCACGAAGACTATTGAGGATTTAAAGTTCAGCAAATCAGGGATAAAGAGTTGGGGCGTTAGATATAGATTTCTCGAATATATTTGTTACTTTTGTCACTCAACATATTATGCCGCTGATAGGCCATGGCAGCGAAGCAGGATAGGCTCCAACCTACGGTCATACATCCTTTATCAATTGATCGAACTGAGAATTCCCCAAACAACAGTTGATCATAGCTTGAACCAATTGTTTGGCATGAACATACCTGTCGGAACAGCAGCGGGACAAAAGAGACTAGGGAGTAAAATCTATGAAAATACTTATAAAGAAATTCTGAATAACATAATCGCTGGAAATTTCATACATGCCGATGAAACCAAGATCAGCATTGATAACCACAATGCGTATGTTTGGGTATTTGCCAATCACGATGCAGTTTCATATGTATATGCCGACTCAAGAGAAGGCGGGATGGTTCAAGAGCTTCTACGGAACTTCAAGGGTGTGCTGGTATCAGATTTCTACTCGGCATATGATTCGATTGATTGCCCTCAGCAGAAATGCTTGGTGCACCTAATTCGTGATTTAAATGATGATTATTTTAAACAGCCCTTTAATGACGAACTGAAGATTATGGTTCATGAATTCTCCGATCTACTTAAATCGATAGTTGAGACAATTGACCGCTTCGGACTGAAGGCGAGATTCCTCAGGAAGCACAAAAAATATGTAGATCGCTATAATCGTTCGATCTCCGGACGCAAGTTTAAAACTGAGATAGCGATTAAATATCAGAAGCGATTTGAGAAATATGCCGACAAATTATTTACCTTTCTTGATTACGATAACGTGCCATGGAATAACAATAATGCAGAACATGCAATAAAGCCGTTCGCCAAGCTTCGCCACGTTTTTGGAGGAGTAAGTACGCCCAAAGCTATCCACGACTATCTGGTTCTGCTGAGTGTCGCAGAGACATGTAAGTATAGAGGAATTAGCTTTCTTGATTTCTTGCGCTCAGGAGAGCTGGACATTGATAAGTTTTCATCAGGTGGCCGTTCGCGACTAAAGGTTTAGGCCGTAAATAATAACGTTATGGGATAATGAAGAATGAATAACAGTTTTCTGAACCAGGATTAAAGCCATGAAGCGTAAGGTTTACATTGAAACATCTGTCATTAGCTATCTGACAGCGCGCCCCAGTAAGACTATCCTCGGCGCTGCCCACCAGCAAATTACTTTGGCGTGGTGGCAAACACGCAACCAGTATGAATTATTGGTGTCGGAGTCCGTATTGCGAGAGTGCGGGGCTGGCGACACAGGCGCAGCCGAAAAGCGGCTTGACGTACTATCGGACGTGCCATTACTGTTAATCAACGAGCAAGCGCTCAATATCGCGGAGGCTTTGGTGGATCAGGGAATTGTTCCATCTAAAGCTGCGGAAGATGCGTTGCACATTGCGGTCGCTACAGTTTACGCTGTAGATTATTTGCTGACGTGGAACTGTCGGCACATTGCAAACCCGGAGATACAAAGAAACATTGCCGCGTATCTTGAGCAAATTGGTTTGTTCCTGCCATTCATTTGCACCCCTGAAGAACTTCTTGGAGAAGAAAATGCTGAATGATGAAATTGTCGATGAAGTACGGGCCGTTAGAGAAACACACGCTGCCAAGTTTGGCTATAACCTGCGAGCGATTTATGAAGACCTGAAGAAATCCGAGGCAGAACATATTGCGGCTGGGCATCCGTTCATAGCCCCACCATCTGCGCCCTCTGAGCCTGCATCTGCGCAACGGATTCGGTTCGCTCATCGTTGATTTAATTATTGACGACCTGTTTTGGATAGCATCAGGTCACATTTAAAAACTCGATGCAGGAAAGCTGCCGGTCGCCAGCGGCAGTTATGGGTGAAAAGCAGTCATCACTGCCTCCAGATTCTCGCCCGTTTCAATGACTGCTCCTAGCTCTACAACGGACAAATTCTAAGCTAAAGAAATCCCCTCCCAAATCACAGGGAGGAGACTTTCCAATATCACTACCTTCGACCACATACAGCATTTCCAAGAATAGCCAAAACCCCCAGCCAGATCACCCCTGCCAAGATCAGCAACACCGGAGTGGCAAACAACCAGATCAAGATCGTCACGATCATGGCTTCACCACACTAACCCTGACCTCTTCCTTGGTCTTCCCTCGGTATTGCTCAAGGTCAACATTACTCAGCTCAGGAATAGCTTTGTAGTTGATATTCCCAGCCTTCCAGAACCTCGTCACAACTACGCCAGAACCACTCTCACGATTGTGTTTCGCCAGTGCGACCAGCCTAGCCTTAGCCTCGTCTGCTCTTGCGGCAGCTTCTTCTGCTAACCCTTTCAGAACGATGTAATCCTCTGCTGCAACCTGCCATTCCAAGTCGTCTCTGAGCACCGTATCGCCTTCGGAAAGCGGAGGGGGTGTATCGGTGGCCACGAAGTTGCTGAATTCGTCCCAAGCCCTTCTAATGCGTTGCTGGCACACCTCGTCTTGCTCGACGCTCAGCAGTAGTCCTTCAGTACCGTCGAACACCCAGAAGTGAGCCAACTTCGCACCGGAAACCATGAGCTGGTGCTGCACCTGAACTTGGTACATCTGAGGCACTTCACCCGCTTCTGCCGACTGCCACAAATCTGACGATTTCCCCTTGTAGGGACACTTGATTTCTACGATCATATCTCCGTCAAGCGTGATGCCGTCCAAGCTGGCAGAGTAGTCACCGGAAGTTATGACCAAGGGTTGCATGACAAGGCCTGTCTTGGCCTCATACGCAGCTCGGGCAAATGGTTCCAGCTGAGTACCATGCTTCATCGGAACCGTTGCTTCCTGTGTCACTGCACGACCCGTCTTCAGCTCCCACAACTGGTATGGTGTCAACCAAGGTGACAGGTCCATGACAATGGCACTCTCGGAGGCGTTGCGGTACTGCTTCCGATGATTGTGCCACTCTTCCGTTCCTTGTTGAAGCTTCAGTATGGCACTCATGCTGCCTCCTTCCGTTGCTTCTCCAGACTACGAACTACTCTGGCATACTCCACTGCCGGAATGAGTTCAATAGCGTCGACTTGGAAGTAGGCCAGCAGTTTCGACTTGTCTGTGCCCGTTTCCCTGATTAGACGTTGGACATTGCGGAGTTGGCTCGATGTCAGGACGTCAGAGGTGGGCACCTCAGGCTTGGCAGAAATCGTCACCACCTTGTTGCTTGGTTCAGCCTGTGGCAAGTCCTCGCCGGCGTAGATGTACAAACCTAGTCCGTGCAGAGCTACTGCTTTGACCAGACAACGCTGAATCGAGGTGTTGATCTCGAAAGCAGAGGGTTCCAGCAGTGGTCGGTTCTTGTTGTCGAGGACAGGATGAATCTGCGACAGTGTGACACCTTGGGAAGTCACTGCCACTTCTACGAATACGCCTAGCTCGGTCTTCTGATACGGCAGGCCATCGGCAAATCGTTTCACCTCCCAGCTTGCACTTGGATCGGCCAGTCGAAGTTGAGCTACGGCATAAGGCCATGACAGATAGCTGAAGGCTCCCTTCTTCTCGATGTGCTCGTTGACGTTTGTTGCATACAACGTTTTGAATACGGACTCCATGATATTGCTCCTTGAAAATGACAAAGCCCCGAGTGGATTTCACCCGAGGCGGTGTCTGGTTGATGTGACTAAGCTGCAAGTGCCAGTGCGTGTTGAAGTGCCCGTTCCTTGATGGCTGCTCCTTGCCCAAACCAAGCACTGTCGAGGCGATAGTCTTGGCTTCGGGCTCTACGGTGAGTGTCGACCCATTCCGTTACCCCGTTTACCAGTCCCCATGCCGTTCCCTTGGCTGAAGCCAGTTCACTCCCCTTGCCAACACCTGAGTAGAGTCCGTAGACTGTCTGGATTCCTCTCTGGTTGGGTTGCTCGTTGAGTGGGAGTGCAGGATCACCGAGTACGTCAACGAGGAAGCTCATCACCTCGAACTTGTTGACCTTCCGATTGGACAAGGTTTTGATCGACGCTTGGAACTGATCCCACGCAGTCAAGCCAAGACCTAGCTCCTGCTTAACTTGGGCTGGGTCGAAAGTGGTGCTGTGAGGAACTCGGACGGCTCCCTTTGACTGACCTACTGCCATTTGGAGGGTGTTGTTGCATACCACTCGAATGCTCGTAAACTGGGCAGTGGTGGCGAGGCTTCCGTCGCAACTGGTAGCCAGCAGAAGGTAAGCTTTGACCTTGTCATTGCCTGAGAGCATTGTTTCCTGCCCAGTCTTAGCGAGTGCCCACATCTTCCGTCCTCCGCGAAGGATGCCTGCTGTCTCAAGGGCAAAACCTCCGACTGAAACAAGGTCACGATAGAAGCCAAGAACCTCTCTCGGTTGGACTACCTTGTACCTTGGACTGACTACGGACAAGGGAGCAAAGTTATCGCTACGATAGAGCACAGTTGCCTCTGGGTTACTACGCAGGTTGAGCATGTTGCCGTTCTCGGATTGAGCGTTGAACAGAACGTCGCTTTGCTTGATCTCCCAGTCCATGTTTGCAGCCTTCTGCCATACTTCGATTGGTTGCTTCGGCGGGAGGCGATTTCCTAATTGGTGCCAAGGGCTGTCGCCTGTGAAGGCCATGTCACTGGCCGTTGCTAATTCGTGTGCCATGTTGAATTTCCTTTCCAGAAAATGAAAAAGCCCAACACGGAACACGTGTGGGCGTTGAGTTGCTTGAAGCTAAACAGGGTCTGGGTTAGAAGCGATAGTTTGGACGATGCTCGTCCTCATAGTACTGAGGTACTGGCTTGTCCTCACTGCCACCCAAGAAACGAGTAACCAAGATTGAAGCCGAAGTTCCGACTACCGCTAAAAGTATTGCCTTGCCAATTGTTCCTACGATTTCTGCCACGATATTTCTCCTTGATGGTTGCGACGGAATCGGATGAGTCCGTCATGGTTCTTATACCAAGAAGGGGCTTCGGAATCGAAACTGAAGAGCTTAGGTGGGGTGATTCTCACAAAAAGTGAAAAGTTTGTGAGTGACGAAATAATTATTCACTAGTAATTACAATAGATTATTAACAATGATCGTTTCTATTATATATAGTAGAAGAACACAACCATACTGCTCAGCTTCGGCCAGCTTCACAGGCATCACCTGGGGGGCGAAACTTTCAATGCCCGAACCTTCGCCCACCATCCCACAGGTTTGATGATTCCCTCATTCTGGGCCGGTTTGGGCGGTTCCCGAATTCCAATCTCTTAAAATCGTAGTAAGGACTTGGTAAGCGATTGCCAGCTTCTTCACACTCACACAAAGGAAATTACATGCACCCAATGCTATACCCAAACAACGTCAAGGTCGCAGTCAAGAGAGTAGGTGGCCCAACCCGCTGTGCTCTGCTCATGGAATGCTCAGGCACTACGATACACTCGTGGATTCGCCAGAGGAAGATCAGCAACATCACCAAGGCTCAGAAGTTAGCTGACCTCGCCGGAATGAAGTTGCAGGAGCTACGACCATGTCCATGACTGCATGCTACCGCTATGAACATGGCACATTCGTCGAAGCACAATCTCCGCTTGATACTACGACAGGAACGTTAGACACGGCCCTGTCTGCTGCGGGGTACTTCTCACAGTTGCAGACGACCATTGCTACCATCTACCAGCACATCAATGGCGAGAACGGCTCACCCCACTTCTTGATTGACCTATGGGGTGAGGAGTCGCAGATCGCACTGTTGGTTGCCGACGATCTCAATCAACTGTTAGCTACGTTGAAAGCAGTTGAGCCGTTGAGTGAGTATTCGATCAGCTCCTAGCTATCCCAATTTCAGTGCCAAGTCCTCAGCCCTCGGATGGTGGTATCGCTTCAGCATCCTCAAATCCTTGTGGCCTGTTACAGCAGAAAGCTCAAGAATGTTCGGCAACTTCTCAGCCAATCGACTTGTAGCCTCATGGCGTAGGTCATGAAAGTGCAGGTCAGTGATTTTGGCACGCTGGCAGGCAGCTCTCCATGCCTTGTCCAGAGCAATAGGTGACAAATTGAACACTCGTCCATCTATGTGCTTCTCAGCTTCGCTTTGTTGTTCATTCAGCACGGCTATTGCACTTGTGGATAAAGGCACCCTTCGAGAACTGCCGTTCTTAGTCAGTGGGAGGCACGCCACTCTCATTTTCAGGTCAACATTCTCCCATACCAAGGATAGAATCTCGCCTCGTCTCATTGCGGTTGCCAATGCAAAACGTACTACTCGACCATAATGGGGAGCTAGCTCAGCCAGTAGCTTCACTTCCTCACCTTCAAGTAGTCTCCTTGTCCTTGGTTCACCTTGTGAAGGGCGTTTGATATCCACGCAGGGATTTACCAATTTGTAGCACCACTCCCTTCGAGCATGGTTGAGAACTGAGGATAGTGTGTTTAGCTCTCGAAGTACCGATTGTGGCTGCACTTCTTGGAGTCGATCGTCTCTCCATCGAGCTATGGTCTGAGCATTGAGTTCGGGTAAGGAAACTTCACCTATAGCCCTATGAAGAGACAGGAGATTGATGCCAGTAGTTTCCGACCTGTGTGTTGAGCTAACCTCCTCAAGGTAACGGGTGAAGAGTTCTCCCAATGTCTTTGCCTGGCTTGTTCGTAGCTCAGGGACAATGAAATCGCCTCGCTCGATATCAGCCTCAGTTAGTCGAGTCCATTTTTCCGCATCCCTCTTGTTTATAAATGATTTTTCTACAATGACGCCATTACGTTTGATACGTGCTTGCCACTTGTTAGAGCGGTAAC
>Ga0364880_10673_pt1 | contig 9714 bp, 8 predicted proteins | sample ExccelJu500001D3_5_FD_206927 | JGI IMG/M metagenome (GOLD analysis project Ga0364880, IMG submission 206927) | Enriched cells from Trout Bog Lake Hypolimnion, Wisconsin, USA - BchlTB.July30.5000.01.D3 | ecosystem: Environmental > Aquatic > Freshwater > Lake > Hypolimnion/Profundal zone | place: USA... | reverse complement strand
GCCCAGCTTGAGGAGTTTGTCCGCATGCCAGATGAAAGCACCATCCTGCGTTTTCGCCACCGACTGGAGAAGCACAAACTAGCCGAGCAAATCCTGGGCGTTGTGAATGACATCCTGATTCAGCGCGGGCTGCTGCTCAAGACCGGCACCGTGGTGGACGCCACCCTGATTGCCGCGCCATCGTCGACCAAGAACAAGGACCACAAACGCGACCCGGAGATGCATTCGAGCAAGAAGGGCCAACAGATGTACTTTGGAAGTGCGACCTGCAAGTCGCATGGATTTCTGTTTCACAGGAGGATTTATGAACTGATGAAACCGGTTGTTCCACCAACCGTTCCCTACCTGGACATGCGTTGCTGGCAACGGCATGGTGTGAAGCTTCAGGGACAACGTACCCTCCGATTTATTCGGTGTGTCAAACCGCGAGGCAAGACGAATTCTGCCAGCACTACGGCGGAGAGGGGCTAGGGATGAGCGGATGCGACCAATATATGTGAACCTCTGTTAAGCGTCGTCAAACATGCCAAGCCAAAAGTGCTGACAGGCTTGTACCAAAAGGTGCGTGGTCAGGTGCTAGTCCTTACCGATGACTACACGTGGACAAGTGGCCACCGGCGTAAAGGAGGGGTCCGACCCGCTCGGAAATGCATGCGGAACAGGGTAAGCCCGTATAGCTGCCAGAAACGGCAGGCGAACCGTAAGGAACGCTGTTGGCAATGCGGGTATAGGAAAGTGGAAAAAGCGAACGCCCGGTTGTAATGACGGGGATACGGGCCTCATGGCCTGACGCGAAAGCGAGCAGACTTCCACGTGGTCTTTCATCAGGGTGGGTAAATTCCCCGCCCCTTGGGGCGTAATCTGTAGGAATGAGTCAATACATCAACAAGAGTCACAACGTCACTGCCTTGCTGTATCACTTGGTGTTTCCGGCGAAGTACAGGCGGGTGGTATTTGACGATGATGTAGAAAAGGTTCTGAAGGAGGTGTGTCTTGAGATCGAGGAGCGTTACGAGATCAAGTTTTTGGAGATAGGCACAGACAAAGACCACGTTCATTTTCTGGTGCAGTCGGTGCCAAGGTACAGCGTGACGAAGATCGTAACGATGCTCAAAAGCATCACGGCGAAAGAGATCTTCAAGCGTTGCCCGCAGGTGAAGAAGAAGCTGTGGGGAGGGGAGTTCTGGACGGATGGATATTTCGCAAGTACGGTCGGCAAGCATGGAGACGAGGCGACGATCGGAAAGTACGTCAAGAATCAGGGGCAAGATTATCAACAGCTACATTCAGATTTTCAGCCAGGGCTGTTCTGAATACCCCGCCCCTCTGGGGCGGGGATTTTTATTGGTGAGAGAACTTGATAAATCGTTGAACATGGGAAAGCAGATGACGGCAAACGGAACCAAGGCGAGAGCAATCGTTCGGGATGCTGGTGCGCCTGTGCACAACGCGCTGATATGGGATCAGTCTGACTGGTTTCAAATAGAGCACGAGGTGAGACGACTGCAAGTGCGTATTGCCAAGGCAGTAAGGGAAGGTCGGTGGGGCAAAGTGAAAGTTCTGCAGCACCTGCTAACCCGCTCGCAAAGCGGCAAGATGATTGCTGTAAAGCGGGTAACGGAAAATCGCGGAAAGAGAACGCCGGGGGTGGATGGGAAGATATGGTCGACACCGTTGTCCAAAGGGCACGCTGTGAGTTCATTGAGGCACTGCGGATACCATCCACAGCCGCTTCGACGGATTCACATTCCGAAAACTAACGGCAAGATGCGCCCATTGGGGATTCCTACGATGCACGACCGAGCGATGCAGTCGCTATGGAAACTGGCACTGGAGCCGATTGCAGAGACCCTAGCTGACGCAAACTCATATGGGTTTCGGCCTAAACGTTCCACGGCGGATGCCATTGCGCATTGTTTCATGGCACTTGCGCGGCGCGATGCCGCTCAGTGGGTACTTGAGGGTGACATTCGAGGTTGTTTCGACAATATCTCCCACGAATGGTTGCTCCGAAACATTCCGATGGACAAAGTTGTTTTGCGTCGATGGCTTCAGGCCGGATACATGGAAGATGGCGCCTTGTTTGCGACGAAAGCGGGAACCCCGCAAGGGGGAATAATCTCGCCGGTTCTTGCGAACATGGTGTTGGATGGTCTCACCAGTTCAATTCATGAGTGCCTCGCACCCACCGAAAAAGGCAGGCGACCATTCAAAGTTCATGTCGTAAGATATGCCGATGACTTTGTTGTCACTGGAGCCTCGAAAGAGACTTTGGAGCAACAGGTCCTCCCGGCGGTCGTTAAGTTCATGACCGCTAGGGGCTTGGAACTCTCGCAAGAGAAGACCAAGATTACGCACCTTACGGCAGGATTCGACTTCCTCGGTCAAAACGTGCGCAAGTACGCGGGCAAGTTGCTGATTACACCGGCCAAGAAGAATGTTGCGTCCTTGCTTGATAAGGTACGGACATTCGTCAAGGCCAACGCAGGGGCGACACAAGCAAACTTGATACGAACACTGAACCCAATTGTTCGAGGATGGGCAATGTTCCACAGGCACATCGTAGCGAAGGCACGTTTCTCATGGCTGGATCACCAGATTTGGCAACTCTTGTGGCGATGGGCGATGCGCAGGCACCCCATGAAACCTGCTGGTTGGGTGAAAAATCGTTACTTCCGTATCTTGGGATACAAGCATTGGGTCTTTGCAGCGAAAGTGCGAGTCGATGGGGGAATCAGACTCCTATCCCTGTTCGAAGCCGCGACTGTCCCAATCGTTCGGCATGTCAAGATACGACGAGAGGCCAATCCATTTGACGCCACTTGGGACGATTACTTTACACGGAGAGCACACGCAATATGAGCCGCACTACTGTCCGGTCCGAACAAGACCGTTCGAAAGGCTTGAGCCGTATGAGGGGTGACTCTCATGTACGGTTCTGAGGGGAGGATGCGGTGGCGACATCGCATCCTTACCCGACTGAAGGCCCACATTGGCGCAGATGCTGAGTCGGGCCTGGTGCATACCGTGCGTGGCACGTCGGGCAACGTGAGTGACGTGGTTGAAGGCAACAGTTTGTTGCATGGCGAAGAGGCGCACGCGTTCGGAGATGCTGGATACCAGGGCATTGCAAAACGCCCTGATGCCAACGCCGACGTTACCTGGCATGTGGCCATGCGTCCGGGCAAGCGCCGTGCATTGAACAAGGAAAACGCAGTGGATGCCATGATCGACAAGGTCGAGAAGATCAAGGCCGGTATCCGGGCCAAAGTGGAGCATCCGTTTCGAGTCATCAAGCGCCAGTTCGGCTATGTGAAAGTGCGCTACCGCGGTTTGAAGAAGAACACGGCGCAACTCGTCACCCTGTTTGCACTGACGAATTTGTGGATGGTGCGCGGCAAACTGATGGGAGCACAGGGATGAATGCGCCCGAAACCAGGGGAAATGCTCTGAAAAGGCTGAAAAGCAGGCCGATGAGTGCAAAAAACGGCGCCATATTGAAAGGTTGCGCGTGAAATTCTGCCATTTGAAAACTAACGACTCGCTACAGCCACTGGCAACGAGTTATTCAGACCATCCTTAAGGGATCTCTATAAAAGTCCGCAACATATTTGCTTTTCGTGAGTCCGGGCTTGGAGAAAAAAGTCCATGAAAAAATCAGATTGAAACTCAATATGAACGTCAAAAAAGGCACACAAGCAAGTTTTCCTGAAACAGATGGAACTGGTACCTTCATTAGTCAAGTCTTGCTGCAAAAAACATTTCGAAAACTATATATTTTCTGGTGTCAACTGGTGATATGTTTTTGGAGAATAAATAGGGGATTATTAAATTGATAATATCAGAGCCGACGATTAACATCCAGAGCACAATAAACGAGGCGATTGATAAAGCATTGAAATCCAGGGGGGGTGCGAATGTACTAATTGCTGGGAAAACCGGAGTCGGGAAAAGCACGCTAGTTAATGCTGTGTTTCAAGGTAGGATGGCTGAAACAGGGCAAGGGCGACCCGTGACCCAACATACCAGAAAGATCTCAAAGGATGGTGTTCCCGTCTCTATCTACGACACTAAAGGGCTGGAAATCAAGGATTACAAGCCGATTCTGGAAGAGTTGTTGAGTTTTGTCCGAATCCAAAATAGTCAGCACGATCCACAGGCACATATTCACGTAGCCTGGCTGTGCATTGCAGAGGGGTCTCGCAGAGTTGAGGAAGCCGAGTTGAGTTTGGTTCAACAACTATCAACATGCGTACCAGTCGTGATTGTTATTACTACCGCTGTTGCTGATGGTGGATTCAAAAATAGTGTTCAAGAACTTTTCCCTTTGGCTCGAAATGTGGTCAGGGTCAATTCTCAGCCTCAACAATTGGACGGGGGCATCACGATTCCTGCACATGGTTTGCAGGATCTTGTTGAAATTACGATGGAGGTGATACCAGAAGCACAAAAAAACGCATTCGCGGCGGCGCAACGCGTAGCACTTCAACAAAAAGTCAATCGAGCTCATAAGGTTGTAGCTGGGGCCTCCGCTGCGGCGGGTGCTGTCGCCGCAGCGCCGATTCCATTTTCCGATGCAATTGCGATCGTTCCGATTCAAATTTCTATGCTGGCGGGTATCAGCGCATGCTTTGGCGTGGAAGTGTCACAAGGGTTTATCGGAACCTTGGTTGGCGGAACATTTTCCTCCCTTGCTGGTACCTTGGGGGGCCGTGCCGTAGTTGGTTCACTGCTGAAATTTTTCCCAGGCATAGGTAGTATTGCTGGCGGAATAGTGTCTGCTTCAATCGCCACAACCTTGACTGCGGCCTTTGGAAAAGCTTACATGGTGACGCTCCAGAGACTATTGAACGACGACCCTGATCGAGTGCTATCCGGGGCAGAAGTCGCTGCGGCGTTTAAAAAGACACTTTCTGCTTAGGCAAGTGCATTCCATCGTGCTGTTGATGGGCGCCTGTAATAGGAATTTTTTTAGCCGTCAGACTGTCCACTGTTTTGTGGTGGTGCTTTGGAAATCCGATGACGTTTGGTGACGAAGTTCTGTCGAAGGTAGAGAAATAGATGCTGATCGGAATTGTGACTTTGGTATTGTTGGCCTTGGTCGCATTCGGCGCCCTGGTTGCTTACGTTACCTTCTGGTTGTTTGTCATCGTCGGTGGCAGCATCTTGTTTATGTGCGCATTGGTTTTGCATGGTTACCAAGAGGGCGTTGATAGTGGCGATTACAGCATCATGGTGGGTGCACTGGTCGGCTTGGCTGTTATAGGACTGGTCGGCTGGCTAATTGCTAAATACCAGCGCCAGGAAGAGATCAGGCGGGCCAAGGAAGAAGCCATTCGCAAGGCACGGGAGGAAGCTGAGCGTCGGTTGAGGCAGTCGCAGGGTGGTCCAGTTAAGCGCTGGTTGCGCGGACTTTTAGAATGAAATTATAAAAGAGGTTTCGTGACCTATTCAGATAAAAATCCCGACCGTAAATCTCAGTTGCGGTTCATGCAGACCTTGGCCGTTGGGATGCTGTGTCTTGCGACGCTCTTCTTCGTTCTTGCACATTACATGCATGGTCGTCACCCAGCCTGGGGGTATTTAGGGGCATTCGCGGAGGCAGCGATGGTCGGTGCGTTTGCCGATTGGTTTGCGGTGGTGGCGCTGTTTCGGCGACCTTTAGGCCTACCGATTCCTCACACGGCCATTATTCCGAACAGCAAAGATCGGATCGCAGACAGCCTCGCCGAGTTCGTACGGGATCACTTCCTGAGCCACGACAAGGTTTTGGAACTGCTGAAAAAATTCAATCTTGCGGAACACCTGACGAGCTGGCTTCGTGATGCGACCAAGGTGGACCGATTTGTGAATGAAGCACGGCACTGGATGTTGGGGCTGCTGAACACATTGGATGACGAGCACATAGCGTTAGCCTTGTCTGAAGCCCTGGCGGCGCAGGCCTTGCGTTGGGATGCTGCTTCCACTTTGGGGGATGTGCTTGAACTGGTTACCAAGGACAATCGGCATCAGGAAGTATTGGACGCTGGCTTGGAAAAGTTCGCGGAAGTTATGGCTCAGACAAGCGTGCGTGCCCGAGTCGGCAAGGAGATCAACGAGTTTTTGCAAAGCAACTATCCCAAGTGGTACTGGGTGGCTGACAAGGCATTAGTTGGGTCATCCATGGAAAGTGTTGCACAGTCGCTTAGTGGAAAATTGACTGGTTTGATATTGAGTCGATTGGATAGTGTGCTTACAGATGCCTCACACCCTTGGCGAAAAGAGTATTCCGAGTGGTTGTCCGAATACATGGTCCGGCTGCGCAAAGATCCGACTTTGCGATCATCTTTTAATGACGTAAAGAACCGATTGGTGCAGGACACGGCTTTGAACAAATTTATGATGGCGGTGTGGGGTGATATCAAACAAAAACTGAGCGGTGACTTGGCTTCAGATGAATCAGTTCTGGGGCGCTATGCATCCGCTGGGCTTCGAGGCATGGGTGAGCGTTTGTCTAATGACAATGAGCTACAGGAATCGATCAATCAGCATATCTACCATGCAGTTGGTAGTGCAACGGAGAGCTTGCGTGAGGGTGTGACCCAGCATATTTCCGGGACTATCAAGGCTTGGGATGACCGGCAACTAGTTCAGGAATTGGAACTCAGCGTAGGTCGTGATCTGCAGTTCATCCGCATTAACGGGACGCTAGTTGGTGGTTTGGCAGGGTTGTTGATCTACAGTATCGCTCAGTTTGGATAGTGTTCTCGTTTCAAATCCTAGCCGTCGATCTGCTGAAACTTAATGAAAAATACAATGTACTTTATGCCGGTAGCAGGGAAGATCTTTCAATGTATTGAATGCGGCGAGGCTACCTGCTCATCCAGGAGTATGCATGAGTTTAAAAATTTCATTCGAAGTAAAGTATTTTTTCATACTGTTCTTGAGTGACCTTTTGTTATTGGCTACATCAAACTCTTCGCCATCAGCCTCAGCTGGAGCTAGTAGGTTGATCAACGTCGTTTCAGTCATGGAAATTCCACGGCAACGTTGCCAAAGATGTAAATCAATATACCCTAGTAAGTTGTACTTCGCCCATTCTAGCTTTTCATTCTTGTGAACTTTTCGAGTATCATATTCTATTAGAATATGATCTAACCATTCAGAGAAGCTGATTAAAATCTCAGACTTTGGCGCGCTAAGTGAAATAAGGAGCGCCTTCGACGGGAAGATGTCAGTATCTGGATTAATATTCGATTTTCCTAAGTTCACGACTTGTTCGCCTAGGCATGCCAATACGATATCGTTCAGTTCGATTACGGGATTCAAATGCACACTAGTGCTTCCTGTAAAGGGAAGTTTCATAATTATCTTGACAGCAGGTAGTACTTTAAGTCCGGGTTCACCCTGATCTAATCGATTGGCGATTAATTTTCTTAGCGAGAGCGCATGTGCCCACTGACTAAACCTAAATTGTTCACAACCGATGTACCTTGAACGATCAAAAATTTTCTTCACTTCATCTAGTGCAATTTGGTCATTCTCAACTTGAGTCTTTGCTTTACCTTGTCCTGATTGTACAGTCATAGCGGTTGGTTTGAGTGATGTCGGTAGACGTATGCTTAAATCTGAATTTCTTGGACATTCGTCAGATTGTGAAACTTTGATGGTGTAGCCCAATCTTTATTTTGGGTAACATAATGGGTAACAGCTTAATTTGCAAAAATCCCTCTATGGATGTGGACTTTTTGTAGTTGTTACCCATGTTACCCATGTTACCTGTTTTAGTTAGAGACTTTATTATTGTCTTCCATTTTTAAGGGGAAATTTATAAGACCTGATTTGATCTTAGAAAAATTGTATGCTTGAAAGACCATTGATGTGTGTTGAAAATTTGGGCTACATGGGTAACAGCGCCGTAAGCCATTGATTTATAAGGATTTTTGCTGTTACCCATTTGTTACCTGTTACACAATCTCAACTCTAGGTCTCCCACTGTTGTGATGTGACTATGATTTGAGTCAATTTATTGACGCACCATCCTGTTCGTTGAGGATTTCAGAACGCACGTGGTAGATACGCGTTGTGCCCATGCCTGGAAGGCGTTTGTTGGTCTGTGGCTTGCCTTGCGGGTCTAGTACCAGCGCGTTGGCTCGCACGAGATCCTTGGTAACCTGTCGTGGGTTCATGCCAACGAATATTACTGATCTGAATGCGTCTGGAAGGATATAGAAGTCGGTGAGGCCGTCTGCGGCTAGTTCTCTGAAGCCCAGCCGCTGGAACGTGACTCGATTTGGAGCTGAAGCCTCAATTCCATTCAGACCAATTTCTGTAAATCCACTTTCACCACGTTCCACGAGTACACTGCGCAGTTGCTGCAGCGCTTGATTCGCTTCTGCATTACCGACACCACCCCGAGCCTCAAGCCACTGCAGGCAGCAGCGTTGAATAAGCGCCGATGCCTCACCGGAGTTCCACAGGAGGATGCCAAGGTCAATGCAGGATTCCATGGCAGCAGCAACCAGAGCGAAGCGTCGGATTGATCGGCTGACTTGGCCGTGTGAAGCTGGTGGCGTGTTGGTGGCGCAAAAATCCAGGATACGACTGCGAACAACCATCAGGATTTGTTCACGCTGGTGAGGGTCAGCAAGGGCAGTTACAAACGCCCGCCCAACAATACCATAGTTGCGTGTGGCTTCTTGTTTCACCAGTCGTGAAAGTGATTCACCGCCTGATTGATCGTGAACGGTATCAAAAATACCAAACCCGCACCCAGCGTCAGCAGGCAAGTCTACCAAGCGGGTTTGTTGACCAGCCATGGTTCTCCTGCCCGCTGACGCCATGTGCTGTTCAAGCTCAACCTCTCCAGTTGATAGAAACAAGAATTGCCAGGATGAGGGACGCCGTGAAGAGCCATCTTGCTGGGCCCGCATCTTTCCCTGACCGTTCCCAATCATATATACCCCTTCGCCAGCTTCAACAGGGTTGACTTGGCTTAGTTCATCCAAGACCATCGTAGTGTCGTTATGTAAGGTCGCCCTGGCCTCAATGCCATTGACAGTTGACCGCCAACGGGTGATAAACGTTTCGGGCTTGCCCCATATGGAGCAGGTTACAAAGGCTGCGGTCGTCTTGCCGCAAGAGCTGTTGCCGAAGAGATGAAAGCCACCGTTTTCTTCGCCCATTAGTCGCAGCAATGGTCCAGCCACACCAACTCCTGCCGCCAATGCCATCCTGGAATTTCCTCGACACAATGAACCGACGTTGCTGTTCCAGCTATGCACGCTGCCAGACTGGCCGAATACGTTTCCTGTCGGATCAGAGGTCTGGTAGCTAATGAGTTCATCGGTACTTCCAATGTGAGAGCCATCGGGGAATACGAAGACGAAATCACTCCAGCCTGGTCTGAAAACAGATTTGGCAAGGCGTGTCTGTGGTGCTGTGAGGAGGTATTTGCAAAGGGCCATTCGGTCTTTCGGTTCTGGGGAAACGTAAGCGCCAAGACTGAGCAACATCTGTGCAAACAAGGTGCTGCCTGCGAGCAGACCACGAGGGATGCACCACTCGTGTGTTACACCGCTCATATCTGGTAGTTCGGTACAAACACCCCATCGACAGCGCTGCATTGACCGACTTTTTCCCGCTGCAGGGGCGTGTGGTGTACATGATGGGCCTAGGGCTTGATTTGGCCAGCCAAGTCCAACAAACTTTGCGTACTGCAAACCGTCGCACCAA
>Ga0364880_10671_pt1 | contig 9739 bp, 8 predicted proteins | sample ExccelJu500001D3_5_FD_206927 | JGI IMG/M metagenome (GOLD analysis project Ga0364880, IMG submission 206927) | Enriched cells from Trout Bog Lake Hypolimnion, Wisconsin, USA - BchlTB.July30.5000.01.D3 | ecosystem: Environmental > Aquatic > Freshwater > Lake > Hypolimnion/Profundal zone | place: USA... | reverse complement strand
AGTAGCTGTGGGGATGGAACACGATCAAACATCTGGCATAGACGTACAGCTAGATTGTAGATGAGGGCATCACTGTAACCCTGAGGAAGCTCAATCAAATCAGTCAGATTGGGGTATTCGGGACGAATGTAGCAAGCTAAGGGGAAGTTAGAGGGGGTAGATTTAACACAGATGTTCTGCCATTGCTCTAGGTTGAATGCAGCATCCAATGGTAATTCAATAGATGTAGTTCCAGTTCCAGAATATATGACGCTTAATTTCTCAATCTTGACAGGTCTAGGAGTGCTAAAATCTCCACCAGTTCCTAGAGTATATGATTGCTTATTGGCTGTTAATGGGAAGGTGAAGCTACTACGAGCATATACTAGCAATTCGGAGAGATTCCATCTATCAAGCATCAAATTAAGAGTTAATAGTGAATCTTCATACTCTTGTGATGTAAGCAGGGTACCGACACCTAATACACCAGCTAATTTAGCAGCTTGATCTATTGCCTGTTGAGCAGTAATTATCATGATTAGGCCCCTGCTTCTGCTTTACGCTTTGCCCATACTGCCTTCATCCTATCGCTCTGGCTCAGAGTTGATGGAGTGGAGGTGTTTTTCTGGCCCATCTTTACAGCTATACGCAGACGGTCTACTTCTGATTTTAGATTTTCTTTCTCTTCTTCAAGCTTAGTGATCTTGATTTTCAACTTTAAACACTCACCACAAGGTTTACTAGTCTTTGTAATGGTTCTTGGGCCAGTGAATGGCTCGTACTCATACTCTTCATGGTCTGACAAAGAAAGTAGAAATTCCTCTGAGGGACAAATGAAGGCTGGTTTGGTAGGATGGTATAGAAAACAAGGATATTTTGACCTCACTCTTATTATAGAAACAGCTACCTGTCCGAAGAAAGGTAGCTGTCTTGTTGTGCAGTCTACTTTATTAGGCTGAGGTGTTGTCTTTGATTAAACCAACTGATACTAGCTGAGTGATTAGGTTCTTTAGAGCACCAGTAGAGCCAGTGTTAGAGATAGAACCTGTGACACCGATAGGGCCAGTGACACCACTTGCTCCATAGAAAGCCACAGTCTGATACTGTGTTCCTAGAGCGAAATTGAGTGGATCGGTTGTCTGATAAGGGGTATTAGACATTGTATTATTTCCTTTTTGAGAATGGTTTAGAGATGGTTAGGGAGTGTTTTAAGCTCCCTTACCGGTTAGATTACTGAACGACCTTGGCACCAAAGCCCTGACGAAGCTGAGCGGCACCAAATAAAACGTCTAGGCGGAATAGAGCGGTATCGTCAACACCGTTATACCAGAATAGAGAGCGGCAACGAAGACCGGACTGGTCATCCTTCATACGAGTGGAGCTAGCTCCACCGAAGGAATCAACGTCCATGATGTCAGCCATACCAAAGGCAATAGCATCTTCATGGAAGGCTAAGGAGGTCTTAACAACCTGTCCAGTGCCAGCGGCTAGAGCAGAGGCGGCATTTACACCCCAAGGATAAACAGCAGCAGTAGAAATGGGTAGAGCGTCAATGTTCTGAAGGGCTCCAGAAGCAGAGGTATACATTGCGGGGCTGAAGTTAACAGTAGAGCCAACCTGAGAGGTGACTACGAATTGCTTCAATTCGCCCTGTGTTCCCTTACCCTGAGGGTTGACAGCGTGGACACCAGCAATGGTGAAGTTCTCACCAGGGTTGAAGGTGCCGGTCATGCCAGCGATGGTGAAGGCAGTAGCACCTTCAGAGGGAAGAGTGGTGGTAACGGTTAGGGTTCCAGACCAAGTGCCGCAATTCTGAGTAGGAGCGTTAGCGGTAGAGAAGAAGTCTAGGCCACCAGCATTACCAATAGAGCCGATACGATACTGATCACTGATTTCCTTGGTAGGATTGAGTAGGGTAGACATCCCACCAATCATTCCAGCCTGCATGTAAGGATTTAGAAGACCGGAGAGCTTACCATCATCTCTGACAGCAGCCTGGGTTTCCATGACAGCCTTAGCATCTAGGAAGGGCACTAGATTGGTAATGGCGGTTCCAACTTGACCGTAGAACTGATTGAAGAGCTTAGCCTGAGCAATGATGCTGGCATCAATTTGCTGGAATACAGTAGCCATTAGGGGATCAGTGACATTTTTCTTGAATTCATCAACATTGAGGGTTAGCTCTTTGCTGGTTAGGATAATGTCAGCACCACCCTGAGCCAAAGCGACAGGCACATAGGTATCATTGTAACCGGTTGGGTTAGCGGTAGCACCAGAACGGTATGGGTAGAAACCAGGAACACGGACATTGAGGGTATCACCAATCTTAGTGGATTGAAGATAGTCACCATCCCAGCGTCTAGCTACACGAGAAGCCATCTGGCAGTTATTCTTGACTACATCAAGAGCAGAAGCCGTGATTTCAACTCTATTGTTGAAGATATTACTTGAAATTGCCATTTGTTAATCCTTTTTGTATGGTGTTTAGTACACCGTATATCGTGTTTGTTTAAGTGAGGTTCCAGCAGCCTTAGTAGATTTAATGGGAGTTATTGGAGCAGGAAGACTTGCTGCCTTCTTAGCTGAGGGTGTAGCTGTTTTAGCTTTATCCTCTAATTTAGCTTCAATTTTACCTATCTCTTTAGCTGACTGAGTGGGAGTCATATCAGCAATTTTATTACTTACCTCTGGATTAGCCATAAGGTAGTAGAATAAATCTACTGATACTGGAGATTCTTTTATCATTTGAGCCATGGTAGCATTGGTACGGCTGGCATCTTCTTCAATCAATTCAGGTAAGTCAGGATACTTTTCAACGGCTGCTTTAATAGCTGTCTTGAAATTAGTGTCCTTCTTAGCTTGTTCTCTTTGGTAATCCCTAATGTCTAAACGATAATCTAGATCATTCACCCCATCCCTATAATTAGCTGGGTTGGGAAATGTGGGATCAATAGTTACCGGGTCAATGGGTTGAGACTGGACTGGTTGAGAAGGTTGCTGGTTATTCTGAATGAGTGCTAATTGGCCCTTAAGCTGTTCGCGTTCCTTCACCAGCTTAGCAATACGCTTTTCAGCGGCTTTGCTTCTTGGTTGTTTAGTGGGTTCGGGCTCCACTTGGGTTTCAGTCTCTTCATCAGATGCTAATGCTTCATCCTCAGAAACTTCTTCCTCGGTAGTAGTGTCTGGCTCTACTGGTTCGGGTTCATTAACCACAGACTTAAGTATTTCTTTTGATTCTTGGGCTTTTCTGGCCTGTTCTGCTACTTCTGCTGCCTGGGCTGCTTCTTTATCAGCCTTAGCTTTAACAAGAATGACAGACATATCTTGATATTCACTACTCATGGTTATCTCCAAGGATGTTCAGGGTTATAGAGACCAGACTCTTGTGTTCATATCTTATTATAGTAATATTTACTAGCTACCCTGAAATATTTCTGCTGTCAATGGTGTTAGACCATCTGTAGAAAGCAGAATTAATGGATATCCACCCATAGTCATAGCCGGTGTTAATGTATATTGTAAGTAGGCTAATGTTGTTACAGCATAAGAATATGCAGTCCAAGTATTAGAAGCATAATTGTAATAATATGAAGAAATTGTAGATGGTAATGGAGTATTAGCACTTGTTCCGTAGACCATAATTCCATGAGTCATACCTATTGCTGGCAAATCACCCATTGGATAAGGGCAATCTGCCAATCTAGTCCAGGTGTTAGCTGTTAAGTCATATCTAGAGAAATATTGTTGACCAACGTCATCATAACCACCTATATACACATAATTACCATTCTGAATTATAAATGGACGCTGATTTAATGAATCAAAACCAGCTAAATATGGGCCGATAGTCCAGGAATTAGATGACTCTGTGTATATGCATGTAATTCCTTGTTGATATGTAACATCATTGTCAATAATAAATAACCTACCATCTGATAGGGTTAAACCCGTCATTTGTGTTCCAGAGTCAGGCCCTGCGGTTCCTGGTATCGTATATTGATAATGAAATTGGTCCTCTATTGCCCATGTTTTTGAGGTGGTGTTGTATATTTCAAAGGATTTATCTCCTCCTCCACTCCCTCCAAATATGGCTGCATTACCACTAGGCAAGGATAGGAGGCACCCTCCCCCACCTCTAGAAATATTTAAAGCACCTGTAAGAGTAAAATGATTAGCCACAGGATCAAAAATTTCTGTCGTTCTACCAGAGCCATCTGTATAGCCACCACCTAATACATAAGTACCCCCTGCTACTAACCAGGTACCGTCACCTAATTTACAAGATGCTCCAGTGGAATAATATGGGATATATCTTTGCTTCACCATTGATGGGCCATAAGACCAACTGCTTCCATTAAATAATATGGTAGTATTGGTTATTCCAGAACCCAAACCACCAGCCAACATAATCAAATTAGAAGATAATTGCAAACCAATACTATTCGCTTTTGGCAATATAGATGAAGATCCAATATTGGCCCAAGTATATGGGTCTATTTGAACAGATTTACTTGCTGTAGCCGTACCTAGCGTATTGGTATCAGTGGCCGTAACGGTAGCCGAATGAGCACCAGTGGTCCCCCAGGTGTGGTTTAGAGAGGCATTGACACCAGTTCCACCATCATCAAAGGCCCAGGAATAAGTGAAGGTATCAGAAGGTAGACCCGGTGTAGAGGCAGAAGCCGCATAGGGAATTGAAGATCCTACTGGATAGCTCATTAATTAAGCCGGAGGAGTAATTTTAGCTGGTGCTTTGGGCTCTTCCAGGGTCTGTGGGTCAGGCTGTGGGTTTAAAGCTGCTCCTACGGACTGTTTTACAACATCATTAGCTGCCTGATGATGGAGCTTATCTACGTCTAGGATGTGTTTCTGAAGCTGTACGGTCATCTCATGGGTCATTTGGGCCTTATTCTTCATGTCAGCCAATTCTTCCTTAAAGACCAACATATTAGACTGATGTTCCATGTCAGCCTTGGCTTTCATCAATTCCGTCTGTTGATTTAGCTGAGCAATCTGTAATTTGGTTTGTTCCCCAGCCTGTACCTTGTCAGCTAGCTCAGTCTCTTTCTGGAGGGTCTGAGTCAACTGCTGAATCATCTGCTGGTCATGCTGTAGACGTTGCTGAATGGCTGGTGGGATGCTCTTATCAGCGTCTTTGTCATCCAGGAGGCCAGGAGGAAGGGCCTTCTCTAGACGTTCTCTAAGCTGGATGGCAATGGGACTATCTAGCTGACTGACGATCAAATCACCGGCCACGTTCATCAGAGCGGGGTCTTTCCCAGCTAGATCAAACAACATGCTGACATTCTCTTGTCTCTTGGTCTGGTAGGAGGGACCAGAGGTAACGGTGATGTCATATTTACCGGTAGTGACATCGTAAATCTTGGCTACACCATCTACAGTCTCCACTCCAGTCTCTTCAGGACTTCCATCACCATTGATAGTGACCATCTTATGCTTATCATCAATCCCAACAATCCTAATAACGGTCTTTTCAGAGTAAATCTTGGGGATTAGATCAAGGAACATACGACCCTGAAGCCTAATAGCTCTACTAAGATTGTCTGAATAATGGTAATTACCCATTGATCCAGCATTCTGAAGGGCCTTAACAGCTACTCCAGACTGATTAGATATAGAAGGATCATATAGAGCATTGGTACCCTTAATATCATTCTCAATCGAATTCATTAGCTCTAGAACACCCTGAATAGGTGGTTCTTGCACGTTTCTGGTAGGAGGAGGTAGCTCGTTACCCATGTCATCGTGTGTTACGTATTCCAAATAGGCCAGATTCTTAATATTAACGTCTTGCCAATCATTCTTTCTATCACCAACGAAACCAATAGGACCAATCCAAGGGGTCTTAGGAGTAGCAGCAATAAGCTCAATAGCCGTAGTCTTGGCAACATTGAGCATGATTTGCTCTTCCATTACCTTACGGACCAGACCAGAGTAAATACGCTGGCCATCTTCAAGTAGGGCATCACCAAAGACAGGGATGACAGGAATTCTATCTCCAGCCCAAACGGTTTCTTCTAATATCTCAATCCCATTCATCTTATACCATCTGATAACAGGCTCTGAGTGGTCTCTTTCCAGGACAATCAGGGGCTTATCACCATCCTCAAGGTCTTCTTTAGCCATCACACGGCCATCAGAGAGCTTTACCAGCTTCTTCTTCTTTTCCTCCCTGACAAAGTATTCAGCTACGGTACAGATTTTCCCATTATTACTAAACCATTCAGGTGTACGGGAGTGAAGTCCGGTCCAAACAGAAGAATTCATACCCGATAGATCAGCATCAGGGTAGGTTTCTTTAAATTCCTCTTCAGTCATGGTGTCAATGATGAAGGCCCAATTGATATCAGATCCATCAAGCTTTTCAAAGCCAGGATCTAATAAGACAGAGAAGGGATTGATGATAGATTCAACGGTAATCTCTTGGTCAAAGGTATCTTTTTTGTAGCCAGTCAGAATACGCCAGAAACCAATACCACAACGTACAGTGTCCTCAAAGGCTTGGTCATAGGCTAAATCGGCATCAGATGAGACTTCAATATGCCTACAAAGACCTTGAATGATCTCTGCGGTATCTTCATCTGCACCATCATTGCAAACGTGAACCGTGACAGCAGGTCTATTTTCACGTTGGGCATTAACTAGAGATTTAACCTGGGCATTGATACGGTCTGATGCATAAGTAGGTCTACCTACTCTTGCTTGCTTAACCTCTTCAGGCCACTGGTGTTCAGATGAGCAGAATTTTAGATCCTTAGCAGAGAGCTTAAATTGCTTATCCCATGCTTCTTGTGCTAGATTAAAGTGCTTTTTAGCCTTATCTAGTATATCTTTCTTCTCGTAATCTTTTTCCATTCCTGCCTCATCTGCTAATATTATAGTTATTACGAGATCCACATATTGGGCTGCATAATCCTAGCCATGCTTACTTCTCTACCTAGTGAATCCAATGCTTTTGGTGTGGGTCTAGCTGCTATTTTCTTTTTATAGCCAAGGATTAAAGGCTCTAGTGAGTACCTGATAGCATCAATCCCATGGTTAAACCTATCTACAATTTCAGGAAGGATATCTCCTGATAACCTGTCTACTTTGTAAGAGTAAAGTCTAAATTCTTCCAATAGATGAACGCAACGGGGATGGATTACTATTAGATCAAATGACCTCATGTAATCCACACCATCCTCAACTGATCCTGGCCACTTCTTGCTAGGGATCATCTTTTTATAACCATTGCGTTTCATATAAGATATGGTTTCTGGCCTTGCACAGTCAGCCCTTGAAATGTGCAAACGGCCATCAGAGATAAGATCAAATTGAGCAGGAGCCATATCAGTTTCTAGCTGATAGGCAAACATCTCATGCTCTATGTACAAAACACGTTCATAGACCCAAGATTTGATAAATGTAGTTGGATCATTGGCAAATCCCCAGTCAGCACCATAGAAGGGAGACCAAGATTCAGGGTCTATCTTATCTGTGAAGTCATAAGATACATACTTACCTTTAAATATAACAGCATTTCCATGTTGTTTACATTTCCCAAGCCAGATATGGTTGTAAGCTTCTATATCATTAGCCTTTAATTGCTCCATCTCAGCACGAAGTACAGCGGGGAAGTAGGGATTGTCATCATAGTTAACTTCAACAGATACACAATCTTCAATCTGACTGGCATTGGTAACGAAGCGTACGTAAGTAGGATCAGTGGCTAGCTCAGGGTTGAAAGCAATCCAAACCTCAGAGTCATCAGAACGAATTGTAGGTAACAATATCTGCCATGATCTTTCGCTAACTGTCTGAGCTTCTTCTACATAGCAAATATCCACACCTTCAAAAGACTTAATGGATTCCACTGTGTTATTGGCTAGACCGGCAAATAGGAAGACTGAGCCTGTACGTTTGCATCTGATTTCTCTCTCAGTGATCTCAAAGTACGAGCCTAACCCCATTCTTTGTATCTGATCCCCAATTAGCCTATGCACAGAATCCTTGATGGATTTCTGCACCTCTCTACAGCACAGAATTCTTAGCTTTTTCTCTAAGCTATTGATTAAAAGCTGGATGACAAAAGACCAAGACTTAGCTGATCCTCTTCCCCCGTACGCCACTTTGTATCTATGCTTCTCTGCCAGGAATGCTAACTTATGTGGTAGCTTAACATCTACTTGCAAAGCTTAATCCATAGATGATAAATGCTCTGGGATGCCTTTAAAAGTGTTCTGTATATCATTTGGCTACTTTCGTATGGTTTAGGGGCTTGCAAGGCTCCTGGGGGCAATTCTGGCCAATTGGAGGGGTGCTTAGGGTGCTAGCTGGATTGGGGAGTGTCCTAGGGAGAATTTAAGGGTCTAAATCAAACTGGTTCTTGACGATATTTTGATTTAGGGGCCTGTCAAATACTTATGACCACTATTACCAATACTTCCATCATATTTCCACATGAGTAAGCATGATGTGGACATTACTCCTTGGGCTTCTCATAGCTGACAGAGATGGCCAAAGGTGCCTCTCCATTCTGTCCACCTATCAATTGGAGGGGTATTAGCTTGGATATAAGTTGTGCATAGGCTTTAGGCTCCTCTTTAGCAAGCTTATCAAACCACTCTACATCACCCATATTGTTCAAACTGTCTAGGAGCATTTGCTGGATAGTTTGGTTAACTCTATTCTTTACACCTTTTGGACGACCTGCTCCATGTCTAACCTCTAAATTTGCATCGTTCATAAGATACTCATCTCCGTAATTTATTCACTTTCACAATTATTATAGGAAGATTGCTCAAATGTTTTATAATATGGCACCTCTTTCTTACCTATATCGAGCATCCTATACCTCATCCTTGACCATACCCAAGTGAGTAGCTTTACTGATCCATTGTAGCTATTGATTGCATTTATTACACTTATACACAACTCTTGAAGCAAATCCTCTCTGTTCTCTTGGTTAGCAAAGGCCCATTTGTGCCTAGATAAATATATTCCAGGTAATGATGAACAGCAGTATATTATACATGCCTCTTTATCTGTTTGTAGTAAATTTAATGCTATTTCCTCATTATATGGCTGTTCACTCAATTTATAGTCCTTTGGTAAGCTGGTATTACTATATTTAACATTTCCTTACATCTAGCCCAACTGCGTCCACTATATGCTTGTAGGGAACCAACTACGCTAGACCCTATCTCAAAATCTGGACCTTCAATCCAATCAGCCATCAAACGCATAATAATTTTGTGATGCTTACATAGACCAGGGGTTTTTAGACCATCAGTCCTTAACCAGTTGGCAAAATGCTTGATTTCAAGCCTCATGCCAATCAAACTATAGGGCTCTCCAGTAGCATAATCATCCAGAGCAGCAACATCCCAAGGGTTTACAGCTATACTTTCAGCAGCACCTTCTCCGAAGTATTGCCCACCGCTGTAATAATCCTCAAGAGATGTATATAGCAGGGACTCCTCCTTATGTTCCTTGGTCTTCAGCATGATCCTTCTGTTATGAGTCCAAAGGTAATTAGAGATCACCATGTAGACCCAACTCTTAAACCTGCTCCCTTGACTACCGTCATACGAGCCATAGACCTTGAATAGTTTGATAAGGCATAGCTGTGTAAGATCATCCTCCCCTATTACATTCGTTTTAAAGCCAAGCTTCCTGACTATCCCTCTGACATAGGGTTCTATTTTAGCCAAACTATCACTATATAGCCCCTTATGCCATAGCCCTTCTGCATCTTCTA
>Ga0364880_10540_pt2 | contig 9876 bp, 7 predicted proteins | sample ExccelJu500001D3_5_FD_206927 | JGI IMG/M metagenome (GOLD analysis project Ga0364880, IMG submission 206927) | Enriched cells from Trout Bog Lake Hypolimnion, Wisconsin, USA - BchlTB.July30.5000.01.D3 | ecosystem: Environmental > Aquatic > Freshwater > Lake > Hypolimnion/Profundal zone | place: USA... | reverse complement strand
ATGAGAAATATATCAAACAAACACTGCCTGATTTACGTCAAGTAATGAAGCGGGCAAAATTATTGTCATAAAATGTAAGTATTCGAAGGCTGGATAACGATGCCGGTCGGGGTTTAAATGTTCGAATATTTTCGATACGTAAAACGTTAGGAACAGGGTTACAAACTCCGTTTCGCATGTACGGAGTCAAAACTCATGAGTTTTGACTCCAACAACACTAAGCTGCAATCTATAGCCTAGTAGGCCGGAATAAGGCCACCCAAGCGTAGCGCGTGGTAGGGTTTCCGGCACAGAATCGATGTGATTGCCGGAAACGCTCAATCGCTTACGCTCGAAAAGTCTTATTCCGGTCTACATCTGATTTAAGTAAACAAAGATCAATGAAAACCATGCTTCTGCATGCGATATATAAGAGTATCTCTAGTTAGTCCTAATAGTTTAGCGGTCTTGCTACGATTACCTTTAGTTCTATTAAGGGCTTGATGTATGAAATTAGCTTCTAAGGCGTCTAGCTCTATGCCTCTTTCAGGTAGTAGCAATGGCATATTTGGTGATGAACAGGGGTTAATATACTCTTGTGGTAAATGTTCAAGTTCGATAGTTTCTCCTGCCATCAGTATGCTCAGCCTTTCGCATAAATTCCGTAATTCTCGAATATTTCCGGGCCAAGGGTAAGCTTTAAGTACCTTTAAAGCAGCTTTGCTGAATTTTGTACTATCCATGCCGTGCGTATTTGCCATCATGTTCATAAAGTGACTAATGAGTGCTTCGATGTCATCGCTACGTTGGCTTAATGAGGGAAGTTCTAAGGGCACTACATTGAGTCGGTAATATAAATCTGATCTAAATTCTTTTGCAGTGACTAATTTAAGTAGATCAGTGTTTGTTGCGGCAATAATGCGTACATCAACGTGATAAGGTTTGGTGTCGCCAATAGCTAAGCATTCACCGGATTCTAAAAAGCGTAATAATTTAGCTTGAATAGTGTAGGGTAAGGAATTAATTTCATCCAGAAATAAGGTGCCGCCGTCAGCCGCTTTAAACAGTCCTTGAGTGCTTGCAGTAGCGCCAGTAAAAGAGCCTTTTTTATGGCCAAATAATTCTGATTCGATGAGGCTTTCTGGAAGAGCTGCGCAGTTTAACGTAATGAATGCTTGGTCTGTGCGAGCACTGGCTTTTTGTATGGCATTAGCGAAGATTTCTTTGCCTGTGCCGGTTTCACCTTGTAATAAAACGGTGACATCTGTTGCCGCTACCATTTTGGCGCTACGAATTAAGGATTCTAATGCAGGAGATTGGCCGATGATTGAATTAAAATGACTCATGATAAACCTCCTCAGTGAGTAGTCATGTGCGTATAAGCCATCGGGTTAAGCCAGGGTAAACCCGCTAATAGTGACAGAATAATCATAAACAAACCTATTGTTTGTTTAAATCGTGTTATTTTGGATAAGCGTGTTAATGCTTGTGTCATTATGCCAACGCCCATTACAGCGGGTAAAGTTCCCAAGCCAAAGGCAAGCATTGTTAGTGCGCTTTTACTGATATCGCCAGTCGTAGCCGCAAGAGCTAAGGCTGCGTAGACCAAGCCGCAAGGTAACCAGCCCCAAACCATGCCAAAAAGATAAGCGTTAGTCAGATTTTTTACAGGGATTAGTTTACGACCATAAGGCTCAATTTTTTTCCAAAAGAAGATACCCGTTTTTTCAATATAGGCAAATCTAGGAAACCAGCCTGCAATGTAAAGGCCTGCGCAGGCCATGATGGCAGCAGAGATAATTTGTAAAAGACGATGACCATGTGCTTCGCCTAGAGGCGAAGTCAGTAATAGCTCTATTCCACCCATTAAAGCACCCGCTATTGTATAACTGGTAATACGGCCAAAATTATAATTAAAAACGAAAGGCAGTAAGTTTTTTTTATGATTGCGTATTTCGGGACTTAAACTTAAAGTTAGTGTGCCTATGATAGAACCACACATGCCAATACAGTGCATGCTGCTAAATAAGCCCATTATAAAAGCGACTACATAGGAGGAAGTAAAGGCTGGGTCAAAATGCATCATAAGGTTGGGTAAAAGCTTTTGGGGCGGAAGTTAAAAGGGCTAAAGGCTAAAGGCTAAAGGCTAAAGGCTAAAGGCTAAAGGCTAAAGGCGATAGTAGGCTCTACTTTAGTCATTGGCTTTTAAAGTCTCATTGAATTGCAAATTGTGCAAGAATTTGGCTTTGTATTTTTTCCGCCATGGCTTTGCGATCTTCAGCATCACGAATGGGTCTGCCAACTACTATATAATCCGCGCCATTTTGCATAGCCATTTCAACACTGACAACGCGTTTTTGATCATCTTCTTCGCGATTATCAACGGGACGTATGCCTGGGGTAATAACTAATAATTTATGATCTAGCTCTGTTCTGAGCATTTCAACTTCTAGCCCTGAAGAGACTATGCCATCGCAACCTATTTGCAATGCTCGTTTTGCCCTAGACAAGACTAGGTCTCGCACATCACATTGAAAGCCTAAATCATCTAAATCGCCACGATCTAAGCTAGTTAAAGCGGTGACTGCAAGTACTTTAAGATCACCTTTTTCTTTAGCAGCCGCTTCCATAATCGCGTCATTGCCATGAATAGTGGCTAGATCAACGCCTTTGCTGCTTAGTGCTTTAATAGCTCGACCTACTGTTGCAGGTACATCAAAAAACTTTAAATCAACAAACACTTTTTTGTTGTGTTGTTTGAGCCATTCGATAAATCCAAAATAATCTCCAGACATAAACAACTCCATACCCACTTTGTAGAAAATAACAGAGTCGCCGAGTTCTTCAACTAAGGCCATCGCTTCGGGGATGCTAGGAACATCCAAAGCCATAATTAAACGTTCGCGGACAGGAATGGGTTTGTTTGATATAAAAGACATAGTGTAATAATTATTGAAATTAGTTAATGAGCAACACGTAAATGTGTGCCTTGAAGTTATTGAGTTTTTAATCCAGCTTTATTCCAAGCGATTAAGCCACCTTCCATATTTTGGACATGATTAAATCCTGCTGACTTTAGAATATCTAGGGCTTTTGCAGAGCGTGCGCCAGAACGACATTGTGTGATAATAGCGCTATTTTTATAAGACTGAAGTTCAGGTAAACGACTGTTTAATTGCGCTAGGGGTATATGTATTGCGCCAGGTATATGTACAGAATTCCATTCATTGTCTTCACGTACATCAATAATGATTGCTTTTTTTTCAGCAGCTAAGGCTGAAGCATCTTGGGGTGATATTAATTCGAGGTTATCAGTTCCTGCTTTAACCGCATTACAACTTAATAGCGATATGATGAAGCTTAAGCGGCAATATTTTAAAAAATTTCTCATATTATCCTCAAATTATTGAACTAAACGAATGGGCAGTAATGTTATCATCACCAGCCGTAACACTGATAGAAAGCAATATCTTACAGTAACTTGCTTTTACATTGAATCAATTTTCACAATTTTAACTTAATACAAACATTATGAACTCAACATTAGTACAAATGACGCTGTTAATGGCTAGCGGAGTTATTTGGCGTATGCTAAAACCCGCAGGATTAGAAGCTGAACAAACTCGTACCGTTTTAACGACTTTTGTTTATTATTTGTTATTACCCGCGATGGTCTTAGATGTACTATGGACGGCTAACATAGGCATACAATCTTTTCAGTTTAGCTTGTTGGGTATTAGCAGTATTGGTTTTGCAATACTCTGTATTTGGGTGGTTGGTACTGTATTTAAGTTTGAACATAAACGTCTAGGTGCCATGATACTTGCGGCTGCTTTCCCTAATGTGACTTATCTGGGCTTGCCAGTTTTAGAGCAAACCTTTGGGAGTTGGGCGCGTTCAGTGGCGATACAAATGGATTTGTTCGCAACAGCCCCGTTTTTATTCACCATTGGCATTATGATAGTTCGGCATTATGGTGTTGATGAATCTGAAAAGCCCAAATCAACGTTGTCGTTTCTGAATGCCCCGCCTTTTTGGGCGGCTGCCTTAGCAGTGTTGCTCAATCTAAATGCTGTTATTGCACCTGATTGGTTATTGGGTACCTTACAAAAACTATCCTCAGCTGTCGTACCTTTAATGTTGTTTTCTTTAGGATTAGCGTTAAGTTGGAAGGCTATTAAAATTAAAAACATCCCTTATGTATTGCCTGTTGTTTTAATTAAAATACTCATCATGCCCTTGTTTGCAGCGATATTTGCCAGTTACTTACCCATGTCAGGGCAATTTAAAGCTGCAGCAGTCATGGATATGGCCATGCCGAGTATGGTTTTGGGTGTGGTTTTTTGTGATCGTTATAAATTAGATAGTGCCTTGTATGCCATGACGGTAACGGTGACTACCGCCTTAAGTTTAGTATCATTACCGCTTTGGCATCAGGGTCTGATTAATGAGTTTTTAAAATGAAGCTATTACTAGAAATATTCTCTCAAGGTGAAGAGTTAGTTACAGGTCAAATAGTTGATACTAATGCTGCTTGGTTGTCGCAACAAGCAGTGGCGCTTGGTTTTAGAGTCGCTAGACATACTGCCGTTGGCGACAATCTGTCTGAGTTAATTGCCTTATTACACGATATTGCTCAGCGAGCCGATTGTTGTATTTGTACCGGTGGTTTAGGACCTACAACTGATGATTTAACTGCATTGGCCGTTGCTGAAGCATTTGATATTCCCTTGATTTTCGATGAGCAAGCTTATGTACAAATAGCTCAATTTTTTGCTAACCGACAGCGAGAAATGCCTGCGTCAAATCGTAAGCAAGCCATGCTTCCGCAAGGCGCTGAACGACTCGATAATCATTGGGGAACAGCGCCAGGCTTTTCAATAAAGTTAGGTCGTTGCTGGTTTGTTTTTTTACCAGGCGTGCCTATGGAAATGAAGCAAATGTTTCAGGGGCAGATTCTACCTTCATTCCCACAGCGTTTTTCCTTAAAGCCTAGCTTATTAATTACCTTTAAGACTTTTGGGGCAGGGGAGTCTGCTTTACAGGAATTGATTAACACTATAGAAATCTCGCCGTTAGTAGAACTGGGTTTTCGTGCCGGCACTGACGATGTACATATAAAATTACTGTTCCCTGCTGATTATCCTAAGCAGGACATGCAATCTTTAATTGCTGAATTTTCCCAGCGCTTAGGTGATTTTGTCTTTGCTATTGATGGCTTAGGTGAAGAAACAGGCGACCTAGTTTATGAAATAGATAAATTAATGAAAGCTCGGAATGCTACATTAGGCGTCATAGAAACACTTAGTCATGGTTTACTCGCAGCAAAATGTATGGGTTGTGATTGGTTGCTCAGCTCAAGTTATCAACACTATGATATGGGCTCTGAAGCCATCATCGATGTAATGGCGGTCGCTGAAACTATGGCTTATGAGTACAAAAAAAACTCTGTTACAGATTATGTTTTGCTGCAGTTTTATACCGGTGATAAAGACAGTTTACACAGTAAAGAAAAATCGATAGAAATGTATGTCGTTTTGTTAACAGATACTGGTTTACACAAAACGCGTCATTTAATCGCAGGACCTATTCAACGCAAGCAAAATCAAGCGGCTTTATTATCGCTAGATTTATTGAGGCGATATTTGAGTGCTAAGTGATACATAAATAAGATACAAGGCTAAAAGTTCAAGGCAAAAACCTTTATGGCCATAGTTGCACTACTGATTTAAAACTCAATCGATGCTATGAAAGTATTGTTGTGTTCGAGGCTAAAGAGACTGTGAAAGTATTATGATTTTAGCTTCCCCCCTTTGTAAAAGGGGGCTCGAGGGGGATTTTATTAAGTCATAGGTTGTTGATATTTAATAATAATTTTTTTTTAATAGACCCAATCTCCCCTAACCCCTCTTTGCTAAAGAGGGGAATAAAAAGAATACTTTCACAGTCTCTAAAGCTTCTCCCGCATTATATAAAAACAAAGACTTATCGGAGTTTGTAATCCCGATTGAAACGTTTGAGTGCTTGAATAATTTACAAAAAGATAAACGTTAGGGACGGGGTTATAAACCGCGTCCCGCTTAGAACAGATTGCTGTTATGGGTTAGCCCAGTAGGCCGGAATAAGACTTTTTGAGCGCAAGCGAGGAAAGCGTTTCCGGCATCGGTAGGGCTCCCATGCCGGAAACGCCAACCCGCGCTGCGCTAGGCTGGTCTTATTCCGGCCTACAAGTGCTTAGCTGTAGGTATTGACGCAAAACAACGTACGGGCGACAAATTCGCCCTTTTATAACGGACTTAATTTTATAGGGCGTATGCAATACGCCCCTACCACCAGCACCACAATATTAAAGATATAACTGTAGGCCGGAATAAGACTTTTTGAGCGCAAGCGAGGAAAGCGTTTCCGGCATCGGTAGGGCTCCAATGCCGGAAACGCCACCCCGCGCTGCGCTAGGCTGGTCTTATTCCGGCCTACAAAAGCTTAGCTGTAGCCATTGACGGAAAACAACGTAGGGGTGACAGATTCGCTCTTTTATAACGAACTTAATTTTGTAGGGCGTATGCAATACGCCCCTACGACCTGCACCACAATATTAATAATTTAGCTGTAGGCCGGAATAAGACTTTTTGAGCGTAAGCGAGGAAAGCGTTTCCGGCATGTAGAACGATCGAATCGCCGGAAACGCCACCCCGCGCTGCGCTAGGCTGGTCTTATTCCGGCCAACAAAAGTAAAAAGTTAACTATAGACAGAGACTAAACATGAACAAAATATACCGCTTAGTTTGGAACCGCACCTTACAAGCCTGGATACCCGTTTCTGAAATCTCAGGCGGTCTTGCTAGGGGTGGCAATAAAAGTTCACGCAATAAATTATTAGTCGCGTCTTTAACTTTATGCAGCGCAGTCGCTCAGGCTAATCCCAGTGGCGGTGTGGTCACGGCGGGGTCTGGTAGCATAGACCAAACCGCCAACACCACGACCATTCATCAAAACAGCCAAAACCTATCCCTCAATTGGAATAGCTTTAATATTGGCGCTAAAGACATCGTCAACTATATCCAACCCTCTGCCTCATCAATAGCCGTTAACCGCATTATCGACACCAACGCCACGCAAATCTTGGGTCAATTGAACGCCAACGGCCAAGTGTATTTAATCAATCCGAATGGCATTGTTTTTGGTGAAGGTTCACAAGTCAATGTCGGTGGTTTAGTCGCCTCGACTTTAGACATCAATGATGCCAGCTTAAACAGCAACACCAAGACCTTTAGCGGCACTGGCACAGGCACTATTACCAACAAAGGCACAATAGTCGCAGCCGATGGTGGTTATATCGCCTTATTAGCTAATCAAGTGAGTAACCAAGGCATTATCACCGCCCAACTAGGTACCGTAGCGTTAGCCGGTGGTAGCGCCGTCACTTTAACATTTAGTGACAACAGCCTAGTTCAAGTGCAAGTCAACCAGAGCACCTTAAACAACCTAGTAGAAAATAAACAATTGGTTATCGCTAATGGTGGCCAAGTTTTTATGGATGCCGGTGCCAAAAATTCTTTACTCGCCAGTGTCGTTAATAATACTGGCATCGTCGAAGCTCAAACCGTCAGCACTCATAACGGCGTGATTAGTCTTTTGGGTGGTATGGAGGCAGGTACCGTTAATGTCGCAGGCAAACTCGATGCCAGTGCACCCAATGGCGGTAATGGGGGCGCCATTGAAACCAGTGCCGCTAATGTAAAAGTGGCTGAGGGTGCGCAAATAACGACAGTAGCAGCGAGTGGTAATACGGGTAGTTGGTTGATCGATCCCACCAATTTTACTATTGCCGCAGGTAGTGGTAGTTTGACGACGAGTGGCATAGGTGCAAATACGCTTTCAAGTAGTCTAAATACTAGCGATGTCACCATAACCACTTCTGCAACTGCCAATGGGACTGATCTGGGTGACATTAACGTTAATGCCTTTTTCAGCTGGTCAGCAAACAAGCTTACTTTAAACGCCACAAACAACATCAACATCAACGCCAATATGACGGCAAATAGTACTGCCAGTCTCGCCTTAAATTATGGTTTAGGTGCAGTGGCTGCCAGCAATACCAGCCAAATTATCACGGCTGCTGGAAATTCAGTTAGTTTACCTATTAGCACCACTAACTTTACCACTACACAAGGTTCAAATGGAACAACAAAACATTATACCGTCATAACAACCCTAGGTTCAGCAGGCAGTATCACTAAGACTGATTTACAGGGCATGAATGGCGATTTAACTCTCAACTATGTCTTGGGCACTGACATTGATGCCTCAGGGACATCAACTTGGAACACAAATGCCGGCTTTGTGCCCATTGGAAATAATACCAACAATTACACAGGCACCTTCAACGGTTTAGGTCATACCATTACTAATCTGACTATTAATCGATCAACTACAGATTATGTAGGTTTGTTCGGAAAAACTAGTTCAACAGCTGCTCTTTCAAATCTAGGGGTAGGTGGTACTTTAACTGGAGGTAATAATACAGGCATGCTAGTAGGATAGAACGATCGAAGTAATATTAGCAACAGTTTCGCAACAGGAAGTGTTACTGGATCTAGTTATGTTGGCGGTTTGGTAGGTGTTAATGAGGGTACTATAAATAATAGCCATGCGACTGATAATGTACATACAGTTGACCGTTACTCTGCAGGAGGTCTTGCTGGGACTAATGGATATTACAAGAATAAAGTTGGTGGCACGATTACTAATAGTTATGCTACAGGTGAAGTAACAACTAATTCTGGTTCTGCTGTAAATACCGGTGGGTTGGTGGGAGGTAACTACGGGACTATTAGTAATTCTTATGCCTCAGGAAAAGTAAGTGGAAAAAGTTATGTTGGAGGTCTTGTTGGGCGAAACTATGGAGAGACGAGCCTACATACAAAAGGTTCTGTAATAAATAGTTACGCCGTTGGAAATATTAGCGGAACTACATCTGTAGGTGGGTTGGTAGGAATAAATATCACTGGTGGAACAATTACAACAAGTTTTTATGACACTATCACAACAGGCAAATCTCAGGGTATAGGTGGTACTCCTGATGTAGCTGTTCAAGTTTGGGGTATGACGACTACCGAAATGAAAACACAGGCCAATTATCCCTCGTGGGATTTTACTAGCACTTGGGGGATTAATTCTGCCATTAATAGTGGTTACCCTTATTTAATCAGTAATCATCTTACCACTATTATTTATTTAGATTTAATACCCGGTGGTAGCAGTGTTTATGGCAGTACGCCGACTTACACTTTATATACCGGCTCTGGCACACCCACCGCAGGTACTTATGTGTTTGATACCTCGGCTGACTATGCAACAGGCTCCATAGTTACTGATGCCACGCCAACAGGCACTATAACGTGGAGCGGTGCACCGACTTCATCGTCGAATGTCGGTACTTATAATCTAACGTATGGCAGTGGTATTAGCTTAGGAAATAGTGCTTATACTTTGGCGGCTGGGAATGCGGGTAGTTGGACGGTGAATAAAGCCAATTTAATTTTAAGTGGTACTCAAACTTACAACGGCACTACTACGCTAGCAGGGAGTCTCTTAACAGCAACCGGTGTTAATGGCCAAACTTTTAGCGTCACCGGCACCGGCGCAACAGATCTAAGTACTGCCAATGTGCAAACAAACCAAGCACTAGCCAACGTTACCAATTTAGCTTTAGGTAGCAGCAATAATGGTGGCTTAGCTGACAACTATAATGCTTTAAGTACTGCGGGTAGTTTGGTGAGTGTTACAGCAGCGGATTTAACAATCACCGGCGCGACTACACTCGCTAGTGTCTATACCGGTAATGCACAAACCAATACTTACAGTACTTCAAGCTTATATGGTAGTGATAGCGTC
>Ga0364880_10600_pt1 | contig 9987 bp, 10 predicted proteins | sample ExccelJu500001D3_5_FD_206927 | JGI IMG/M metagenome (GOLD analysis project Ga0364880, IMG submission 206927) | Enriched cells from Trout Bog Lake Hypolimnion, Wisconsin, USA - BchlTB.July30.5000.01.D3 | ecosystem: Environmental > Aquatic > Freshwater > Lake > Hypolimnion/Profundal zone | place... | reverse complement strand
TACTATTCCTGTTCCAGCGTCCACGCTGGACCCGTACCGCGCTGATAAAAGCGCAAGACTGGAGGCTTCGGGCGACATGGGAGTTCGCCAGAGCGTGAAGCGACAAATAAGTATACCCCCAGTGTGTACCGAATGCAAGCACTACGCTGCATGTTTTCGGCATTTATTTGCGTGCGAAGTGTGGGAAAACCTCTCTACTCCACGATGCGAACCCCTTTTTCCCTGTGAAGGGAGGCGAGTAGGTTAGTATCTCACCAGTGATTTTCTTTACAAACAGTATAGAAAATTTGGTTCAGGCTACGCATGGAGTCGTACGCGTGTCGATCAGTTTTCATTCAAAATCAAGCTGATTGAAGCGCGATAAGGGTCCAGGGCTTCAGCCTGGTTAGGATGTGAGTGTTACTTCTCCGCCGACTCACACCGCCATCCGTTCCCGCACGCTCAGGCTATCCAGCATGGGCGGTGTGCTTCCGCGTTCCCGCATCACGGTAAGGTGATCCTGTAGCGCTGCACGGAAGTTGGCGACAGCTTCGTCCTGTGTTGCCGGCGACCGCTATCACCCCGATGTTGTCGGCTAGCTTTTCTAGCATTACGGTAAGTGTCATTGGCCTTCCTCCTGCGTTGTCACCGTCTCACCCTCCGCTTTTTTCGCGTCGCGGGACAGGGGGGCATCGGGAAGCTCCTGCCAGTAGCGGTAGAGGTGGACGATGGTTACGGTCGCAAATGCGGTGATCGGGGCGGCGAATAGCACGCCGATGATGCCGCCGACTTCGAGGCCAGCGAATAGGACGAACAGCACCACGACCTCGTGTAGTCCGAGCGCGGCACCGACGAGGCGCGGGTAGAGTATTTTCGAGCCGATCTCGTTGATTACGATGAACGCTACCAATATCGCTACGGCTGCCACAATGGGGCTGTGAAAGTAGGTCGGGCCAACGAGTGCGGCGATTACGGCGGGAACCGCGCCGAGGTACGGGCCGAACACCGGGATTAGCGCGGCGAAGGCGACAAACACGCCGATAATGAGCCACAGGTGGATGCCGATGACGAGGCACGCAAGACCCGCCAGCGCGCCCATAAGAAGCGCGATAATCACCTGCCCTCTAACGAAGCCGCCGAAGACGCGGTTCACATCCGCCTCCCACAGCTCTGCGTATTCGCGGAGGCGTTCCGGCAGCATCGCGTTCACCTTTTCGCGCATCTCAGGGGCGAAGAGCAGCAGGTACACGGATATCAGCAACACGATCACCGATTCGCCGACATTGCCGAAGAAGCGTGTGACGGCGGGGAGCGCGTTGGTTCCCAGTTTGGACAGCGCCGCCTTTAGCCCCGTCGGTGGGTGGTGGATGGCATCGACCACACTAAATGCGACGTGATGCTGCGCGAGAAGCGAGTCGGCCTTGGTGGCAAGCAGCAGGGCGCGTTGTTGGTAGGCGGGATAGTCGGCCTCGAAATAGCGAACTTGTGCGCTCAGCGAGTGTGTGAGCCACGCCAGTCCCAGCCCCATGGCGACAATGGTCACGAAGAACATCATCGCGACAGTCGCGCCACGGGACGGCGGAGCCTGATTGCCTCGCCCCCGGAACAAGCGCATGTGGCGCAGCCCTTCGACAAGCGGGTCAAGCGCGTACGCGACCAGTGCGCCGAGGGCGAAGAGCAGTAGCGAATGGTGTATCGCCTCCGCTAGACGTATCACCACCGCGACAAGGCCGATCAGCAGCAGAATCGTGGCCGTGCCGGTCAAGAGCCTTTGCCACTTCGCCAGCGAAATCTGTTCGGGGGTTGGGGTGAGTGGGTTTTCCATTAAGCCATTTCTCAAAAGTGAATTCCTATGCAAGCAGTATAGTCGATTTGGCTCACGTTACGCATAGGGCTTTCGCTTTGCCGCCTCCGAATTCTATTCGGAGGATTCCGAAAGGGTTTCCGATTTTTCGCTTTCAAGCGAAAGTCCTATTTTAGAATAAAGCTGTTTGATGCGCGATAAGGGTTCAGTCCGGTTCAGATCACCGTGCCGCCGCGTCGGCGCAAGACGCGACCGGGGCGGATGTCGCGCTGGACTCCGCCGGAGAGGGCTAGGCGACCGTTGACGAATACGTACTCGATGCCGCTGGCGAACTGTTGCGGATTGTCGAATGTGGCTGTGTCAGCGACGGTTTCGGGGCGAAAGAGCGTGATGTCTGCCTTCATGCCCGGCGCAAGACGGCCACGGTCGATGAGTCCCAGGCGGCTGGCGGGGAGGCTGGTCATGCGGCGGATCGCATCGCTCAGCGACAACACGCTGCGGTCGCGGACATACGCGCCGAGCACGCGGGGGAACGCCCCATACGAGCGTGGGTGGGTTTTGTCATCGCCCATGGCTCCTGTTGGCGAAGCCGCTACCCCGTCGCTGCCGATCATGGTGTGCGGGTCGCGTAGTACCGTTTCGATATCCTCGTCACTGAGCGCAAAATGAACCGCCGATACCCAGCCGCGTTCATCGCGAAGCAGGTCAAGCGCGGAGTCGACAGGGTGTTTGCCGTCAAGCGCGCCAAGCTGTTCGAGCGTCAGCCCTTGCGCCTCGCGGCGAACTCGTGCGATGCCCACTTGTACCTTTGTCCAGTCCAGCGGATCGGCCAAAATCTCACTGCGGATTTTGTCACGGTCGGTGGTGGAAACCATTCGCCTTGCGATGTCATCTGGCGTGCCAGCGAGTGCCCATTTCGGCAGCAGGATTACCGATAGCCCTGTCATAAATGCCGCGTAAGGGTACTGATCGGTGAGCACATCGAAGCCGTCTGCGCGTGCGTCGGCCATCAAGCCTAACGCTGCTCGTACCTTGCCCCAGTTCTTGTGACCCTCCGCCTTGAGGTGCGAGACCTGCACGGGGATATGCGTTTGTCGCCCCACTGCAATCGCTTCGGTAACGGACTCTATCAGCGTGTCGCCTTCGTTGCGGATATGTGAAGCGTAGAACCCACCCGCTTCGTGTGCGATTTGGGCGAGGGGCGCGATTTCGTCCAGATCCGCGTAGCCGCCGGGCAGGTATTCGAGGCCGGTGCTTAGACCCACTGCGCCGGATGCCATCGCATCGGCAACTGCACGCTGCATGATCGCGATCTCGCCTGCGTCAGCCTTGCCCTCGGTGGAACCCTTCGCGAGTTTGCGCAACGTGCCGTGCCCGACCAGGGAGCAGATGTTGATCGCCGTGCCTTCTTGTTCGACACGATCCAAGAAGCCGCCGAATGTGTCCCACGAAAGCGTGACGCCGCTACGTTCTAACCATCGCCTTTCGAACGCGAAGTCCCCACTGGAAGTCATCGCCCCCGCCGCCATCCCGCAGTTGCCTGACACTTCGGTGGTGACCCCCTGGTGGATGCTCGAGTCGAACAAGGGTGTCACCAAGACGCTGAGGTCGGAATGCGTGTGGATGTCGATGAACCCTGGCGACGCCGCAAGGCCGCTCGCATCGATCACCATCCCGGCGTGGTAATGCAGCACGAGATTCGTGCCAATCGCCGCAATCGTGTCACCGAGCACGGCGATGTCTGCGCGAACGGCAGCCGTGCCAAGCCCATCGTATACGGTGGCATCGGTCAGCAAGTAATCGACTTGCGGCAGGCTAATTTGTGGGGGCGATGGATCAGTTGGCATATCGTTATTCAGTTCTGTGTCGATATATAGGACTTTCGCTTTGCGTTTTAGAAACTTGCTGACGTAGTTCCGACGATCCGTAAACGCATTCCGAAAACCCCCGAATTCTATTCGGAGGCGGCAAAGCGAAAGGCTTAAGCAAGAATGACTATCGAGAGATACTGTTAAGATACCCCGGACTGCCGTGTTATTGTCATCTCGCCACCGTTCCATCCTGTAGTCAAGGTGACAATAACGCCTATCCAGCCGCCTGGTTAGTCAGTCCACGGGTTCGCAACTTTCATTACGCGCCAGTGTTGCACGTTGTCGTCCGTTTGGTGGTAATAGATCCAGCGTCCATCGGGGCTGAAAACGGGGTGGGCGTGTGACGATATGGTGTTCTGGGTCGAGCGGGCAAGGCACTGCCGGGTGCCAATGGTGCGGTCAATGATAAGCACATCGCTGTGAGGCCCGGCGTTTTCCCAGCCTTTGCCGGGGAGATCGTGCGGCCCCGTGGTATCGACAGCAACCCAGCGTCCGTCGCGGCTGATGTCAAGGTGGAAGTCACGGTTGCCCTCGCTGACGAGGCGGCTGGGGCGGTTGTCGGTGAACGCTTCGTAGATACCGCGTGGCCCACCGATGCTGACACCGTAGGCTACTGCGAGGACGCTGGCATCGTGGAACGCCCACCGCTCATGGCCGACGAAGAGGCGTGTCGATTCGTCATCCCAACGCTGGTCGAAAACGCAACGGCTGTTGCCGTTGGTGTATGCCCAAACGCGCTGGGGGATCTGTTCTGTTGGCCCTTCGTGGCAGAAGCCGATGATGGATTCGTCGAATGGGCAGTATTGGACGTGATTAACCCACCACGGGTACTCGAACGTTGTCGTCGCCTTACCTGTCGCGATATTGATCTCGAAGCCGACGTAACCCTCCGCCGCCTTCGCGCCACCGACGACACGAGTACCGTCTGCCGACGCGCTGACGATATCGATCAGCGACAAGTCGCCGCGATAGACAAGCTGTGGCGGCGTTGCGGCATCAAGGTCGATTATCCATAATGCTTTGTCGTCGATGAAGAATAGCCGGTTGGTTTCCCTCGCGATGTCGTACGCTGGCAAGCTGTGCCCCGTTCGCTTAATGGGGAACGGATACTGGGCGACATCCCGCCCTGTCGCGATGTCGGTCTTGACGAGCGCGTACCCCGTGCCATCGTATTCGCCGACGACGAGGCTTTCGCCGCCGTCAGCAAAGCTGTTGGCGTGCGGGTAGGTCAGAAACCTGTTTTGTTCGTATCGTGTGACTTCGATTGTGTTCGGTAATGTCATTGCGTTTGTCCTTTTAGAACCTCACCAGTGATTTTCTTTACAAGCAGTATAGAAAATTTGGTCCAGGCTTAGCATGAGGGCGTACGCGTGTCGATCAGTTTTCATTCAGAATCAAGCTGATCGAAGCGCGATAAGGGTCCAGGCTTAGCCTGGTTAGGACTTTCGCTTCGCTCTTTCGGAACCTCTCTACCCCGCTAAGAAGCGGGGACCCCTTCTCCCCTAAAAGGGGAGACGAAGAGACCCCATTCCGATGGGGTAGAGAGGTTCTTAACGCTTTCAAGCGAAAGTCCTGCCTTTATCACCCAATCGCCGCAAGCAGTGCGTCGATGCCCGCTTGCGATACTTCGGTGTCTTGCTCGGCGCTCCCGGAACTGCAACCGATGCCGCCGATTGTGTCGCCGCAGGGGAGAGTGATCGGGAGGCCGCCGCCGACGATCATGAAGTTGCCGTGGTTCGATACGTTGATGCCGAACGCTGGGCCGCCCGCTTTCGCCGCCTCAGCGTAGCGGCTGGTCGGCAGGCGCGTTCCGGCTGCGGTGTATGCCTTGCCGATGGCGACATCAATCGAGGTCAGCTTGGCACCGTCCATGCGGTGGAATGCGAGCAGGCGCATCCCGTCATCGACAATTGCGATGTCCATGTCTACCCCGATTTCGCGTGCCTTAGACTCGGCGGCATCGAGCATGATACGTGCACCGGCAAGGTTGAGTTTGACGGTGGCGCGGGTGAGGGGGGCGGTTGGTTGTGTCATGGCGTTATGTTACTCCAAATTTCGGCGGGAGCATACCGGGCGATATGGGAAACGTTGCTTGTTGCGATGATGAGGCTGTTTTGCGGTACGCCGAGAGTTAGTGCTTGAGCTGCGAGGATAACGTCAATGTCGAGCTTTTTCGGGTCGCCTGTCGAGAAACCTGTCTGTCGTGATGTTGCCCAAAGTTCGGCGGCGAGAAGCATGGCGGCAGAGGTGATGGGAATAAATTGGAGAGCGGTTTTGAGGCGATCAAGTCTGGCGATACTGTTCGATTTTCGCGCCCGTATCAATTCGCGCCGCAGTTCGTAATCAATGACTTCGGGGATGTAGATTTTATGCCCGGTAAGTTCGCAATTCTTTACCCATTCATATATTCCCACTACCGGGTTGGGGCTGGTCAATGCTCCGAGCGGATAAGAGTCAAGCAATATATGGAGAGCCATTATAGTAGCGGGCTTTCTCCGCTTTCAAGCCTGTTGCGATTTAGGTTATGCATTAATGCATCAAATTCACTTTGCGCACGGGTTATCTCTTCTGGTGAAGTCGGCGCGTCAGCTAACCACTCATCAAGTAACGCGATTACTGCTACGCTTTTAGCGGATATTTTGGGCTTGGCTTCGTTTTTGACTGGGGGCAGGTATTCAGTCACTAGATTTTCTAGTAGCGTGGCAGGATTTAGACCCCGATCCTCGGCGGCTTGATTCAGCCGTGCTGAAATCTCTGGTTTAATATCAAGAGTGACTTGCATGGTAAGCTTCCCCTTTCCGCCGGTTAATTGGCACGCTATCGACAATTCTTAGTCAATTTATACCCTGTGCGATCCTCTTTTTGTTGGAATAAGTTTCTGGCGCACAAAGACCTAAACCAACAATAGGACTTTCGCTTCGCGGTAGAGGAAGAGACCCCTGAATGAATTCAGGGGCTATGGTCGGAAGATAGTCTCTCCTGGACACAAGACAAAGACGTTGCGGTCAATGGAATTCATTCCGTAGTGTCTTTGTCGATAATCGTAAACGCCCAAGCGAAAGCCCTAACCAGGCTGAGCCTTATCGCGCTTCGATCAGCTTAATTTTGAATGAAAACTGATCGACCCGCGTACGGCTCCATGCTTAGCCTGAACCAAATTTTCTATACTGCTTGTAAAGAAAATCACTGGTAATGTACTAATTATTGCACTCGATGTTCGGTGAACGATGGAATTAACCCTCGCCGCCTAGCTATGAGTGATGCAGGGGCGGCGAGGGCATAAGAGGTGGTTAGCACTTTACGGTGCGACGGGTGGGGTCAACGATAACGCCGTCGAACACAGCGGCGTTGGATTTGACGTGGCATTTTGTGCCGACAACGCAGCGTTCTAGCTGAGTGCCTTGCTGGACGACAGCACCGTTCCACAGAATCGTCTCCCGTAAGCTTGCACCCTCTTCGACAACGCAGTCGTTGCCGATTATCGTGTTCTCCTGGATACTGGCGTGCGCTTCGATGCGAACGTTGTTGCCAATCGCGACCGGGTAGCCGATTTCGGCAGTTGGGTCGATGTCGACATTTTCGCCGAGCCAAACATACTTCCTCTGTTCCTTCATCGGAAGATTGAGTATGACGCGCCCCGCCAATGCATCGACATGGGTTTGTCGGTAAACCTTGAGGTTCCCGACATCTCGCCAGTAGGCTGATGTCAGGTGGCCGAAGAGGGGCTTTTTCTGCTCTAGCAGACGCGGGAAGAGATTGTGACCGAAGCCATAGAACGTGCCTTTGGGGATATAATCGAAAATCGATTGATCGAATACGTAAACACCTGTGTTTGCGGTATTTGAGAAAATCACTTCGCCCTTGGGCTTTTCGAGAAAGCGGGTGATGCGACCGCGCTCGTTCATCAATACAATGCCGTATTCTGACGGGTCGTCAACAAGGGAGAGGCCAATTGTTACAAGTGCCTTTTTCTCCAAATGGGTTTTGACGATCTTCGAGAAATCATTGTCGCTGATATCATCGCCACCGACAACAAGAAACGGGGAACCACTGTTGTCGGTAAAGAAGCTTTCACATCGCTTTACAGAACCGGCATCGCCCCAAAGTGCGTCTTCACGGGAGTACTGGATTTTGACACCAAATTTTTCTCCGTTGCCGAGGTGTTCCTCGATGACATCCCCCAGGTAATGGAGGTTAATCATGATGTCCTCGAACTTGTGGTGCTTGAGTTGATCGATGATGTGCTCGATCACCGGGCGGTTGACGATCGGCACCATTGGCTTGGGGGTGTTGCGCGTCAACGGATCAAGTCGCGAGCCAACTCCCGCCGCCAGAATCATGGCCTTCATATATAAGGGTGTCTCCTATAAGAGCGAAAAGCAGTTGTTCATAACGATCAGTATCTAACGAGTAATTTTCTTTGCAATCAGTATAGAAAATTCGGTTCAGGCTACGCATATAGCCGTACGCGGGTCGATCAGTTAACATTCAAAATCAAGCTGATCGAAGCGCGATAAGGATCCAGGCGCACCCTAGTCAGGAAGCGTAAACGGATCGTTTGCTTGCTTATAAGCTATGATACCCAATTGGGGGCAATAGCGAACTGAAGCTCACATCCAGTTAGCTGGGCAGAAGTTGTGGTCGATGTTTTAGCTGAGCACGAAGCGAAAGTCCTAACCAGGCTCAGCCTGGTTAGGCCAGCTTATTCCGCCTTCAACTAACGCGAATGATATTCCGTTAATCCGACTCGCAATTTCTGCGACAGTCATTGCATGGTGCTCTTTTCGTAGTTTTACCCATGCATGCGCCTACGCTACTTTTACTTGAATGACGCGATAGTCTCCGCCACGAAGTCCACTTGGTCTGCGGTCAGGTCGGGGTGTACCGGGATCGACAGCACCTCGTTTGTGATCTGCTCGCTGTGTGGCAGATCGCCGGGCTTGGCACCGAATGACGCGTATGGCCCTTGCAGGTGAATGCTGAGCGGGTAGAACACGGCTGAGCCGATTTCGTGAGCCGCTAAGTGCGCCTTGAGCGCATCGCGTCGCTCGGCACCGCCTTGAACACGGATCGTGAACTGGTGGAAGATGTGGTCGTTGCCAGGGGCTGTCGTCGGCAAGATGATCGTGTCAACATCCTTGAGCCGTTCGATATATCGTGTCGAGTTCGCTTTTCGAGCCTCGTTCCATGCGGCCAACCGTCGCAGCTTGATGCGCAATACTGCCGCTTGGATCTCGTCGAGACGAGAGCAGTAGCCGATGCGCTTGTAGAAATAGCCGCCGCCAGAGCCGTGGAACCGCAGTACCTTGAACTCCTCGAAGTACTTCTCGTCGTTGGTCAACACCATGCCACCGTCGCCGACACCGCCCAGGTTCTTCGTGGGGTAGAACGATAGCGTGGTGATGTCAGTCGCAGTGCCTACGGGAGCACCGTTTTGCTTTGCGCCGATAGCTTGCGCACCGTCACCGATGACCGCGAGGCCATGCTTTTTCGCGATGGCGTTGATTGCAGTCATGTCCGCGAGCTGCCCGAAGAGGTGAACCGGCATGATCGCCTTGGTGCGAGGCGTGATTCGTGCCTCAAGCTGCGCCGGGTCAAGGTTGAACGTCGCCGGGTCAATGTCCGAGAAGATCGGCGATGCGCCAAGTTGGCAGACGGTCTCTGCTGTTGCGACGAACGTGAACGGGGTCGTGATAACCTCGTCGCCAGGTCCAATATTCAGTGACGCGAGTGCGATCAGAAGTGCGTCGGTGCCAGAGTTAACACCGGCGGCGTATTTCGCACCGCACAACTCACCGACCTCTTGCTCTAGGGCAGTGACATTGGGGCCGAGGATAAACCGACAGTCCTCAAATACGTTCGCGAGTGCGTCTTTAATCTCCTGGGCAATCGGTTTGTGCTGGGCTTTAATGTCCGCTAGTTCTACTTTCATGCTGTTCCTCTCTGATGTGCGCGTGAAATAGGCCGTCGGGTCATGTTGCCCGCGCCGTTCACAGCAAATCTGTTCTGCCTTGCGCCTGAAGCTGCTCGACAATCTTCTTTACATCGTCCGACCGGCTACGATCAGCGACAAGGAGCGCGTCAGGTGTGTCAATAATGATGACGTTGTCCAAGCCAAGCAACGCGACCAGCTTGCCAGGCGAGTGGACTAATGCGCCGTGTGAATCGATGGCGCGAACATCGCCCACCGTTATCGAACCGTTGCTGTCGGACTGCTCCGAGAGCACATCCGCGAGCCGTGACCATGAACCGACATCATTCCAACCCATGGCGGCTGGCACGACTGCGACTCGCTCGGCTTTTTCCACAATGGCGTAATCGATAGACACCTTC
>Ga0364880_10389_pt1 | contig 9987 bp, 11 predicted proteins | sample ExccelJu500001D3_5_FD_206927 | JGI IMG/M metagenome (GOLD analysis project Ga0364880, IMG submission 206927) | Enriched cells from Trout Bog Lake Hypolimnion, Wisconsin, USA - BchlTB.July30.5000.01.D3 | ecosystem: Environmental > Aquatic > Freshwater > Lake > Hypolimnion/Profundal zone | place... | reverse complement strand
AAACTGTTCATCATTATCTATTTCGCGAAGTCGGTGGAGTTTTGGCACCTCAAGTGAGTGAAGTCGATGATGTTGGTTGGTTTCCATTAGACGAGATCATCTCGTTGCTCGCATATCCAGATGAGAAGAAACTCATTGCCAAATCTGGTGACTTAAAAGTATGAAGCGGCTACTAGCTCTAATTGCTGCTCTTACCTTCATCTTTATCGCAACTCCCGTTGCTCAAGCGGGTACGACAATTTATCTCACCGAACCATCTCACCGTCAGATTAATGGCCAATTCATTGATGATGCACTTACTAACTCAATAAGTTTTACTGGACGACTGGGGCAATTGGTTTTCAATCCACCTACAGGTGAACGAACATGGGTAATTGATCCCGCTCTGATAGATGATGTAACTGCAATGGCTAGTGGTTACACACTTGCATCAGGTGTTGCAGGCGCGGGAGAACTTGCGGCTAAGTCTTGGCTGGACCAACTCAAATTAGATGTGCGAACCGACCCCATCATCCCAATGGTGTACGGCAACCCCTCGTCATATTGGGTAGGTCAACTCTCCCCTCACGAGGCCAATTACCTTCTGACTATTTCGCAGAGTCGTCTCGCAACGCTCTTAGGTATTGATGTTTCTAGCCCTGCGGTTTATCACTCGAATTCACACTTCACCCTCACTTCGACCGATATTAGTTCACTCAAAGATGATGCCTCGCAATTTTCGGCAACCGCTTCATATATTGATCCAACAAAGATTGATGTCTCGCGCCTTGCTCTAATCCGAATTCTCAATCCCGACCTCACCAACGATCGTCGCGAATATTTGATACGAGATTTGACTGCCGCTGCTTATGCGCAGACGCATCTGGTCCATCTTGGTCCTGGCAAATTCACCGTAACATCAACACATCAAGATCTACCTATCACCCTTACAAATGGCTTTCCTTTAGATGTCAAAGTAAACCTCTATGTAATACCAACTAATTTGAAGGTTGAAGTTGGAACGCTGCCACAGGTAGTTATTCCAGCAAAATCCAAGATCCAAGTAATGGTTCCTATTACAGTTTTGACATCAGGAACTTCGGGTTTGAATGTTGAACTCACCTCCACCCATGGCAATTTATTGGGGGATTCGGTGATCTATCCGCTGCAACTCTCAGTGATTAGTCCAATAGCTACTTGGTTTACTACTGGCGCTGCCATCGTGCTCTTTGTCGCCGCTACCTTCCAAAGTATTCGCCGTATCAGGAGAAGACAGAGATGAGTGATAACTCGATTATCCGCTCGTCGGCGATCATGGCTGCGGGCACCTTCGTCTCTCGCATCACAGGACTTATTCGCGGCCTCCTATTAGTAGCGGTGCTTGGTACAACCCTCTTGGGTGATACGTACAACGTCGCAAACACCATGCCAAATATTTTGTACAACTTGATAATTGGCGGTGCACTTACTGCAGTCTTTGTTCCGCAAATGGTTCGTGCCATCCGGGAACCAGATGGTGGATCAGCATTTATCTCTCGACTTGTTACAGCTACATGTGTCGTTCTTGGAGTTCTTGTATTTATATCAATAGTTGCGGCACCACTTCTGGTGCACCTCTTTGCAAGTAGTTATTCCGGTCGCCCAGAATTTAACTTAACCGTTCTCTTCATGCGTTACTGCCTACCCCAAATATTCTTTATGGGGCTCTTTGCATTACTTGGTCAGGTCGCGAACGCTAAAGGAAAGTTTGGGCCCATGATGTGGGCTCCCGTCTTCAACAACGTAGTTGTCATTGGAGTCTTTGCTTACTTCCTTCATATCTCCAAAGGTTGGAAAGTTACAACTATCTCTCATGGTCAGGCGACATGGTTAGGTATCGGAACAACTGCGGGTTTTGTAGTTCAACTCGCCTGCTTAATTCCGGTTCTCAGACAGATCAACATAAAGATTCGTCCGCGTTTTGATTGGAGAGATCCTGAAATTCGTAAGTCTCTGCACTTGGCGTCATGGACTCTCGCCTTTGCAGCTATCTCGCAACTTAGTTATTTAGTAACCGTTAACTTATCTACAGGTGCAGCGGTCCGTGCCTTGAAGGCTGGGATTACAACTGGCGTTGGCTATACCCCTTATGGAAATGCCATGTTGATTTTGCTCTTGCCGCATTCGGTTGTGACCATCTCGATCGTTACCGCGATACTGCCCTTGCTCTCTAGTCATGCCGCTGAGCAAAAGTTCCAAGAGATTCATGATGAATTGGTGCGGGCAATTCGACTAGTTGGAATCATCACCGTTCCAAGCGCCATTGCATTTCTTTTGTATGGACCCCTTATTACCCGGACCTTGTTCTTTGGAATTTCCAACAATGATGCCCGCTATTTGGGCTTAGTCCTATCTGCATTTGCCCTGGGGTTGCTTCCGCTCAGCGTTAATCTCATCGCACTACGTGGGTTGATCGCCTTTGAAAACATCAAATTACAGGTTCTTAGTAATGCGATCATGAACCTCATCGGTAGCCTCCTCTCCTTCCTACTAGCCATGACCTTGCCCGCCAAGTGGGTAACCGTCGGATTGGCCGCCGCTCTCGCCCTCAGTTATTACATAGGGGCATGGACATCTATCAGACTCCTTCGCCGTTACAACATAGAGATCCATACCGGCGAGATCACCGGCTTTTATGCACGTTTAGCTCTCATCTACTCGGTTGTCGCTATTCCGCTCTATTTGATCATGGGCAAGATCCCGGGCGGGAATAACGCAAAACTATTGGTTGTTCTCTCAGTCAGCGGTTTAGGCTACCTTGGCATTGCCAAGGCCTTTAAGATCGCGGAAGTGGGAGCGGCCTTAGCGGTCCTTCTCAGGCGGAGACGCTCATAGGGTTTGTGGATTACCAAGGTTCAGAAAGTTAGGTGTTGACGTGAGTGAAGTTATCCGCGATCTCGTGATTGTTGGCTCTGGCCCAGCTGGATATACCGCTGGAATCTATGCCTCTCGTGCCCAACTCTCTCCCGTTCTCTACGAAGGTTCAGTCACCGCTGGTGGTGCACTTATGAACACAACCGAGGTCGAGAACTTCCCTGGATTTCCAGCTGGCATTATCGGTCCTGACCTTATGGACAACTTAAAAGCTCAAGCTGAGAAATTTGGTACACAACTGATCCGTGATGACATCGTTGATATGCAACTTAAAGAAGATATTAAAGTCCTAACAGATGGCAGTGGAAATGTCTTACGCGCTAAATCTGTAATTCTGGCGACAGGCTCTGCTTATAAAGAGATTGGGCTTGTCAATGAGAAGCGCTTATCTGGTCGTGGTGTCTCATGGTGTGCAACCTGTGATGGTTTCTTCTTCCGTAATCAGGAGATCGCAGTAGTAGGTGGCGGTGACTCTGCTATGGAGGAGGCTAACTTCCTCACTCGCTTTGCCTCGAAAGTTGTTGTCATCCATCGCCGTGATTCATTGCGCGCTTCAAAGATCATGGTGGAGCGAGCTAACGCCAACCCCAAGATCGTATTCTTGTGGAACACAGAGGTTATTGATGTGCTTGGTGAAGATAATGTGACCGGTCTGAAATTACGTAACACTGTAGATGGCACAGAGAGTGAGAGAGCCTTTACCGGTCTTTTCGTTGCCATTGGGCACTCCCCTCGCTCTGAACTTTTGGTAGGGCAAGTTGATCTTGATAACGAGGGATATGTGAAGGTAGAGGGTCGCTCTACTCGAACCAATCTCTCTGGAGTATTTGCATGTGGAGATCTGGTTGACCATACCTATCGCCAGGCTATTACCGCTGCAGGATCTGGCTGCCAGGCCGCGTTAGACGCTGAAAGATTCCTTGCAGGACACTAGAATTGCGCTTCTACACTAAAACATTTTAAAAGAGTTCACTTAAATAACCGAGAGGGAAACATGAGCAACACACCACCAGTCACCGCGGCCACATTTGAAGACGTGGTTCTTAAGAGCACAACACCAGTTCTCGTCGATTTCTGGGCTGAGTGGTGCGGACCTTGTCGTGCAGTAGGACCAATCTTGGAAGAGATTGCGGCGGAACACGCTGGCAAGATCAAGATTGTTAAGCTGAATACTGATGAAGAGGCCTCGATCGCAATGAAGTACGGCATTACCTCAATTCCAACGATGAATGTCTATGTTGGTGGTCAGGTTGTAAAGAGCATTGTCGGAGCGAAGCCAAAGCCTGCGCTTCTTAAAGATCTAGAAGCCTATATTTAATAATCTCTGACTGACGAAATAGCAGATTCATGTCGCCCGATCTCACACTTGGTGGATCGGGCGATCTTGTTTTACAAGTTACTAATTACTTAACACGTCTCAACCTTTTAAACCAGGAGAGTTCCGTCTTTGATGAGAAAGTTGCAAGCGCGGTAAAAGAATTTCAACAATCTCGTGGATTGCGGGTTACTGGAATTGTTGATGCGATAACGCTTCGAGTTTTGGATGAGGCACGTTGGAAACTTGGTGATCGCGTTCTCTCCCTCGTCTCTCCATTTATGCGAGGAGATGATGTAGCTTCACTGCAATCTCAATTGAGTGAGATGGGATTTAACTGCGGCCGAGTAGATGGAATCTTTGGAAGCGAGACCGAGTCGGCGGTTAAAGAGTTTCAAAAATCAGTTGGGGTGAAAGTTGATGGGCGCTGTGGCCCTGCAACAATCATGTCGATGATGCGTTTGAAGAAGATCGTGTCAGGTGGGGCACCTATTCAATTACGTGATGCGGCGATTCGTGCAGAGCGTGGTCCTGCACTTTCAGGAAAAGTAATAGTTATAGATCCATCACTCTCTCCTGAGATATTTGACTTAGCCCAAAGGCTTGAAGGGCGACTCATCGCGCTTGGGGTGAATGTCTTTCTGACTAGGACTATTGCATCCGCTCCACAAGAATCTGAAAGAATCGAGATCGCTAATTCTTCGGGAGCCGATCTCGTCATCTCTCTCCATCAAGATACTTACAAGAATTCCAGTGCGCACGGTGTTGCGACCTATTACTACGGGAGCGATTCTCATGGGGTTCACTCCATCGTGGGTGAGCGATTTGCGACCTTGGCCCAACGTGAGATCTGCGCCCGTACCGATCTGCTTAATTGCCGTATTCATGCCAAGACGTGGGACCTTTTAAGGCTAACCAAATCCCCTACGGTCCTCATCGAGCTGGGATATTCCACCAACCCTGGGGATGCCAAGCGAGTTGCCGATCCACAATTTCGTGAAACAGTGGTTGAAGCTCTCATGGTTGCTATCCAGCGTTTGTATCTGAGTGCCGAGAACGATGCCAAAACTGGGACGCTGCGGATCTCAGATCTCCGCCGAGCAGGGCTACGTAAATAAAGCCGCCTCTTGCAAGTGCGCATCTATGGCAGAATTGATAGATGTCCAACGAGGTAACACGATTTCGCACTGGTGAAGACCAGCAACTGACTAAGCGCTTCGCCCACCGAGCAGAGCTAATGCAGGCCAGTGAAATTCGAGCCCTCTTCGCCGTAGCCTCCCGCCCAGAAATCGTCTCACTGGCAGGTGGAATGCCCAACCTCTCCGCCCTTCCTATGGAGATGATGGCAGATGTAGTCGATAAGTTGATCAAGGAGAATGGCACCGAGGCTCTCCAATATGGAAGCGGTCAAGGTCACCCAAAGCTACGAGAACAGATCTGCGATGTCATGGCTCTAGAAGGAATCAGGGCTCACCCCGACGATGTCATCGTCACTACGGGATCTCAACAAGCCCTTGATCTTATTTCTCGCATCTTTATCAATCCCGGTGATGTCGTTCTCGTTGAAGCTCCAAGTTATGTCGGAGCGCTAGGTACCTTTAAGCAATACGAGGCAAATGTCGTCCACGTTGAGATGGATGAAAATGGAATGGTTCCAGATGCCCTTCGCGCTGCAATCACTGCAGTTCGCAAGACCGGGCAAGAGATCAAGTTCTTGTATCTCATTCCTAACTATCAGAATCCTGCAGGCGTGCTTCTTCCGGCAGATCGACGCACTGAAATTCTGGAGATCTGTGCTGCAGAGAAGATCTTTATCGTCGAAGATAACCCTTATGGCTTATTAGGGTTTGATCGTCCCTCACCCAATGCAATGCGTGCACAGGATTCCGAGAACGTTATTTATCTGGGTTCTTTCTCTAAGACAATTGCACCAGGATTCCGCGTTGGTTGGGCCCTAGTTCCACAATCACTAAAAGAGAAGTTAGTTATTGCGGCAGAGAGTTCAATCTTATGCCCATCAAACTTCACACAACTCTCCATTAGCGGCTACTTGGCGGACCAACCTTGGCGCGATCAAATCGCATCTTTCTGCAAGCTCTACAAAGTCCGTCGGGATGCCATGTTAGAAAGTTTGGAGACTTACTTCCCAGAGGGTGCGAGCTGGACTAAACCTGGTGGAGGTTTTTATGTTTGGGTTACTCTGCCACCAGAGATTGATACAACTGCGCTAATGCCGAAAGCAATTGTCGCGAAAGTTGCATACGTTCCAGGTACCGCTTTCTATGCCGATGGATTTGGAAGTTGGTCGATGCGTTTGTCATATTGCCATCCAACTCCGGAGAGAATTCGAGAAGGCGTTAAGGCGCTCGGTGGTGTAATTCGTACTGAGATGGAAAATCGCGCGATTATTTAATTTCTACCGCAGAATTTGGGTAATTCGCTGTAAATCTTCTTCGTCTGCAAATTCAATTGTGATCTTGCCTTTGGATTTTCCTAATTCGATAGTCACTCGAGTATCTAATTTGTTTGCCAAAATATCGCTTAAATCCTTATGGTGATGGTTTTCAGCGTTGCTGCGCTTTGCCTTTTCGCCCTTTATCTTTCCATCGCTCATCGCAACTATTTCTTCAACGGCGCGAACGCTTAAACCCTCAGAGACAATGCGATGTGCCAGGTTCTCAATCTCTGAAGCATCTGTGAGAGAGAGCAAAGCCCTAGCATGGCCGGCAGAGAGCACACCCGCAGCTACCTTGCGTTGTACTGATGCTGGAAGATTGAGAAGACGTAAAGTATTTGTAATTACCGGCCTGGACTTGCCAACCTTTACCGCCAACTCCTCATGGGTATATTCGAAATCATTGAGAAGATTTTGGTATGCGGCAGCTTCTTCAAGTGGATTTAACTGACTGCGATGAATGTTCTCCAAGAGCGCTTCGCGTAGCATCTCATTATCTTTAGATGCGCGAAGAATTACTGGAATAGTTTTTAATCCTGCAAGTTTGGATGCACGAAGACGACGCTCTCCCATAATCAATTCATAATTACCATCTGGAAGTTGGCGTACGACCGGAGGTTGCATAACTCCGACTTCCTTAATAGAGGCAGCTAGCTCTTGAAGTGCTTCTTCATCAAAATATGTTCTGGGTTGTTTGCTATTTGGAAGAACAGAGTTGATATCAACTTCGAGAGCGGTACCTGCAACAACTCCTGTGCTACTTGTTACCTCCCCGATTGTTGTAGTGGGAATCAACGCATCTAATCCGCGTCCTAAACCGCCTTTACGTGGTGCACTCATGCCGCTGATCCTCTCCGTGCTATCTCTAGTGCTGCACCCATGTAGGCAATAGCACCAGGAGATGTGGCGTCATATGTCATAACTGTTTGATTAAACGATGGTGCCTCTGAAACTCGGACTGCGCGAGGAATAGGAATATCGATCAACTCATTTGGGAAGTGTCGACGAACATCATCTGCAACATCATTAGCGAGTCGTGTTCGTGAATCGAACATCGTCAACAATATTGTGCTTACACGGACGAGTGGATTAAGAGCTCTCTGAATCTTCCCCAAAGTCTCCATCAACAATGAGATTCCCTCGAGTGAGTAATACTCACATTGAATTGGAACGAGAACTTCTTCGGCTGCAGTAAGTGCGTTAATAGTGAGGAGACCTAAACTTGGTGGGCAATCGATAATTACATAATCCAAACGATCGCCTATCGCCTCGCGCTCCTTCAAATATTTATTAAGGGCCGCTTTCAAGATGCTCTCGCGAGCAACAAAGGTAACCAGCGCTATCTCGGCACCCGCTAACTCTCGGTTAGCTGGGGCACATTCCAGGCTAGGAAAACCCGCGACTTTTTGTACGGTGCTAGATAAGTCAGCCTCTTCTACGAGAACCTCATACATGCCAGGAGTTTTATTTCGGTCTACGCCGAGGGCTGTACATGCATTTCCTTGTGGATCTAGGTCGATTACTAGGACTTTTAGCCCGCCCATCGCCATCGCTGCAGCAATATTTACCGCTGAGGTTGTCTTTCCCACGCCACCCTTTTGATTCGCCACGGTAAAGATCCGCGTCTTTATGGGGCTTGGCATCGGCTCCTTTAGTCGGCGGATTCCAACAACCTTCCGAGAGCCCCCGGTTGTTGTTTCACGTGAATCACTCATGGCTGTAGTTAAGCAGTCTTTCTGACCTCAATAACACGGGCTAACTCAAAACCTGGCAACTCGATAATCTTTAATGAGGTGCTTGAGTGCTTTTTAGCTTCAGTGGCATCGATCTCCGCCTGGGCGCTCTCGCCTTTCATGGCCAAGAGAGCCCCTTGGCTCTTCACCAAATGCCAGGAGATCGTCAACAGCTTCGGGAGTGGGGCCACTGCACGAGCGGTTACCACCTCGAAACTCTTCTTAACGCTCTCTGATTTACCTCGGATGACGGTGATGGGAAGATCTAGGATAGAAATTACCTCGTTAAGGAAATCCACCCGCCGCTGCAGGGGTTCAATCAGGGTTAATGAGAGATCTGGTCGCGCCAAGGCGATAACAATTCCTGGCAACCCAGCTCCTGAGCCGATGTCGACCACCTTAACCCCCTCTGGAATGAGGGTAGTTACCGGGATGCAGTTGGCGATATGGCGCTCCCAGATTCGATCGCCCTCGCGAGGACCAATTAGCCCGCGCTCAATCCCCCAACTTTTAAGGAGATCGGCATATCTATCTGCCTTCTCTGGACTCTCCTTGAAATATTGATCTAGGAGAGTTTCACGTGAAACGGTCAAGCCGGAAGGACGACCACACAGCGATTGGGCTCTTCGCCTTCAGATTCGCTTGTTAGGCCGATCTCTTGAATCGTGTCGTGAATGACCTTGCGCTCGAAGGCGTTCATTGGCTTCAACTTAATCTGCTCTCCAGAGCTCTTAACCTCTTCGGCGATCTCATGGGCCAACTTAGTGAGCTCAGCCTTCTTATTGCTACGGAAGTTATCGATATCGAGCATTAATCGTGATCGCTCACCGAGGGAGGTCTGGACCGCCAGACGGGTTAGCTCCTGCAAGGCATCTAATACCTCTCCGCTATCCCCAACCAGGTGGGAGAGTGCACCGCCGGCGATAGCCAGGGAGGCACGCTCATTCTCAACATCAATATCAATATCTCCATCGAGATCTGCAATATCCAGTAATCCCTCTAGGTAATCCGCTGCTACATCGCCCTCTTCCTCTAGGCGGGCGATAAGGGACTTCTTGGGGCTCTCTGTCTCAGTCATTGTGCTGCCTTTCTGTCGGGTTTAAACCTTTTTGTCATATTTTGAGGGGATTTATGCTACTTCCGTGGCTTCTTCTTCTTTGGCTGCTGGCGTTGGCGGCTCTTCGCTGCCGCATCGCGCTCGGCCTCAGTTAAACCCTCTGGTGTTGCTGATGTGCCTGAAGGGTTCGCTGGATTGGTGGCAGTGCCAGCCAAACCGCGCTTGCGTTGCAACTCCTCGTAAGCAGGAGATCCTGGAGTTGGGTTTCTCTTGATGACATAGAACTGTTGTCCGAAGGTCCAGAGATTGTTGGTCAACCAGTAAATCAAGACACCGATTGGAAAGTTAACACCGGTCACCGCAAAAATGAGTGGGAATAAATACAACATGATCTTCTGCTGTTGCAACATCATGTTGTTCGAAGGATCAACCTTTGGCATTCCCTTAATCATCAATTGACGTTGAGTAGTGAATGTTGTTGCTGACATTGCGACGATCATGATGATTGTGACGATCTTTGTTGTCGTAATGTGCG
>Ga0364880_10657_pt1 | contig 10076 bp, 8 predicted proteins | sample ExccelJu500001D3_5_FD_206927 | JGI IMG/M metagenome (GOLD analysis project Ga0364880, IMG submission 206927) | Enriched cells from Trout Bog Lake Hypolimnion, Wisconsin, USA - BchlTB.July30.5000.01.D3 | ecosystem: Environmental > Aquatic > Freshwater > Lake > Hypolimnion/Profundal zone | place... | reverse complement strand
GAATGCCAAAAGGGATACCTTTGGGGTACGCCTTGCAAGTAAGCGGGGTTACTAAGTTCTTGCAGGCTAAGCCGCTAACACTAAGTTTTCTACGTTGCTTCAAGCGATCTACGCGATATGGATCGCAGCGCTAACGCATGAAAATTTATGGTAATGGCTTACTGCCCTGAACTGGACCACCGGACCACCGGACAACCGACTGTCAGGAGCATCCGCAAACAGCCCGATGCAGCCATAGGGCCGCGATGCCAAATGAGAATAAGGGTGCGCCCACCGATTCAATTTTGGAAGCGGCGCAACCTTGCTGTTTCTACTTTGGCCTCCAGCTTTGCCAAGACTTCGTCAGCAGGGATCCAGTGGCCCGCAGCCATAGATCGTGCAATTGCGGCCTTACCACGGCAGATGAAGGCGGTCTGATCTTCTCGCTCCAAACGGTCATAGTCCGGACTGCCGAATTCCAAACCGACTGGTGCCATGTTCAGCCAGGACTGATCCTCGGCAGATAGCCAGCGGAACGGGCCATGAAAGCGCGCGCGGAAGAGTTGGAGGATGCGGAGTTTGTGGGTGCGGAGGTTCATGACTTTCCTTTTGCAAGGTACGGATTCTGGATGATCTTCGAGGAAGCCAACGCGCCGAACAGTCAACCGCGCAGGAGAAGAGATCGGGCAAAACCGAGCTTGAATAGTGCCCCCAAAGAGCTGACTGTCGGGAACACCCGCGTACAGCCCACTGTTGACTGACGCGGTCATTAGCAAGCGTCAACTTTGGGCCCGTTTCTGCCTAATTCACCACAGCACGTTTGAAGCGTCACAGTACAACTCGCCTCTTCATCCCCTGCACTGCCTTGATCTTCCTGGCCAATTCCTGAGTGGCGTAAATCGATGTCGTGTCAATTGACGCGTGGCCAGCCAGCTCGCTTGCGATCTCGATCGGCATGCCGTCCACCAGCGCCTGGCGCACAAAGGTATGGCGCATCCAATGGGTGCTCGCTTTTTCAAACCGCCGCGCTTCCAGGCCGACCCGCACTGCTGATTTGGCAGCGTTCCTGAAGAATATCTTCAGAGCGGCGTAGATTCCAGCGGCCGACAGTGCTGTACCCGGGTTGCCGGCGGTAGAAGCCAATTGCAGTGTGCCATCCTCCGCCCTGCCCCATTTCGGCACTGAGGCATGGAGGGTGCGGATGAGCGGCAAATTAGCTTGGTCACGGGCGTTTCTGTCCTCCATGAATTCTGAGCCATGCAGGGCCAGCAGCCTGACGATGTCCGGGTTGAGCGGCACCTCACGTGTCTTATTGCGTTTGCCCGTGACCGTGAGAATCCAGGTTTCTGGTAGGTCAGGCAAGGACTCCAGCCGCAGATCTTTGTGGGTTGCTTTTGCCAATTCTTCTAGGCGAATGCCAGACGTCACGAGTAGCTCCAGTATGCATTTCAGACGTAAGCGCTCGGGTCCGATAGGAAGACCGTCCAGGTAAGTCAGTACATGGCTCCACTCGGCCTCCGTGAAGGACCGCCGGATATCGAGCCTGGATTGGGGTAGGTCAAAGTTCTTCATGAGCGCGCGCATTGGATTGGCCACCAGATAGCCGGCATCCAGCAGCCCTCCAAACATGGTCTGCAAAATCACCAGCGCCTGCTTTTGCGAGGCGGCACTGGGTTGGGTACGAAACGCCCGCCAATGCGGGTCGGTTCGCCGCCAAGGGTCTGGCGCTATCCAAGTGGCAGGCACTGCCTGCAGAAATTCCCGATAGGCCTGACAGTCCGGCGCATTCACGCTAGAAAGTGGCTTCTTCAGATCCTGGGCGCACCACAACAAAAAACGCTCGACTTCCTTGCGGTAGCTGCGCTGCGTGGACGACTTTTCGGCGTACCGTGAAAGCCAAGCGTTCACCGCCTCCAGGTCATTCTTCGCCCCCAGCGTATTGGCCATGTGGCTGCGAAAATCCCCCCTCTCACCCGCCAGCGCCGGATTGGCCTGCATCCGTGCAAGTCCATTGGCCGGTGAGGTGCCAGTGCCGAACTGGGCCAGGCCTTGAGGTGCACCAACAGCAGGCACCAGAGCGGCCACGCGCAATTCCTGCTTCGACTTGGGCTCATGTACCGTTCCTGAGATCAGCAGGTTGAGGTGGTCCTGCTCCAGCTGCAACCAAGAGAGCACTTGCTTGGCTCGTACCACGCCAAAGCCCTTGATACGTGCATGCCATCTGTAGCCATAGACATTGATGAAGGCCACTAGGTCGGCGAGTGTCACAAGGCCCATGTTTTTGAGGCATTTGGCCACCGGTCGGGCAAACCAAGACTCCAGCCGATCGCTCGCGGTTGGGACGATGGACAGTATGGTTTCCAGGTGGTTAAGTGCGCGCACGCGCACGCCTGCGGGATCCTTCAGGCCCACCGCAGCTTCTTGTGCATCTGCGTTGTCCAGACCGAAGGCTGCCTTGTACTCGGCCATCAAATCGGCCTCGCTCCAACCCTCCGGGTCCATGCCTTCGGCCTCAATCCATTCGTCCAAGGAGGGCAACACCAGCACCGGTTTGACGGTGGCGTCACTGCGCAACAGATCCAGTAAGTGCGTGATTTTTTCCTGCGGATGCAGCGTAGCGTCACGCTGGCGGCCCGCTTCAATGATGTGTTTAAGAAGTGCGTCTCGCCGGTGCTGCACATGACGCAAGTCTGTGGTGGTCTCGCCCCATGCTAGGTAACGGTTAAAGGCTTCCGCCAAGTCCAGGCCCAATAAACTGGAGCGTACAAAGGCAAAGTGATGCACGCCCAAGACTCGAGCCTCTTGTAGCACCCGCCCCTTGCTCCCCTTGGGGCGCCCTGGTTTGCGCCGCGGCGCCGGAGTGGTTTGCAGTTGCGCGTCCACAGTGAAGGCGGAGGTGGGCTCCATTTGGCATCTCCTGCTTGGCCGCGGCAGATCCAGCAACGGCACTTTGGTTGTAACGAACCAGTCCCAGTAGCGCTTGCAACGTACCTGAATACAAATCGCCAGAGTGCTAGCTTTCAGCAGAAATGTCACTCTCGTCAAGTTCAACGCTTGCGACGCCGATGTGCACCTTGCCAACAGGGAATTGGCACTTAAAAAACGCATGCTCCCATTGGTAAACACAGGAACGTTTTGTTGAAAAACATAGGAACGTTTTCATGCAAATAGACGGTAGGCTAATGGAAAGTATGCTTTTAGATCTGTTTTTATTGCATGTTGATTATAGGGATAATCATAACGATCAACAAAAACAATTAAATTCAGGGAGCGCCAAAATCGATGGGAAACTGGCTTTTTGAGTGGTGGCCCAGCTCCTGCCGAATTGGCGGCCCTCAGAGCGCTTTAGGGACCACCACTCTCTCATTGCCTTCAACCCACCGATTAAGAGCGTACGGGCCGCTTTAAGCGCCCTTCCCTCCCGTGTACCACAGGGAGAAGTTCCCTCGTTTGACCTTCTCGAGGCGTTGGGCTCAGAAACTCAAAATGAAATCACAAATAAAATGACTTGAACACAATTCAAAAATGGTGCAAAATTGCATGTCAGGTAAATTCACCTGAACACAATGGAGATTCCCAATGAGTTCGAATTCCCCTATTAAGCGCGTCATTGACGGCAAGTCCTACAACAGCACCACAGCTACACTGATCCATGATGAGGATCTGTCTACTAAGGACGACGATCCAGCTTTTCCTCATTGCCTACAGTTGTATCGCACGCGGTTTGGACAATTCTTCATGGTGGAGCGCAATGAAGAATTTCTGAATCACGCAACTGATGAGGGCGACCGTCGTGACAGCATCTATCCAATGTCCCAAGATGAGGCCCTTAAGTGGATGGAGAAATACTGCAATGGGAAAATTGAGCAATTCATGGAGGTGCCAGAGGCAGGAGATCCGAGCACAACTCTGACCTTGCGAATGGATAAATCCATCAAACTTCTACTCAGCACAATGGCTATTCAAGCGGGTGAATCAATGAATGCTTGTTGTGTTCGGATCTTGACTAAGGCGATCTCTGGATTTACCCCAGGGACTGGATCTCATAGCAAATCAAACGAGAATTGAGGCTGGGACGGTGGGTCGAGTCTGATCCACATCTAATCAAATTAGCCTCTCCTTCGGAAAGCATCGTCGTTCAGGGTGGGGATAGGGGGAGGCCAAGAGGCTCCATCCCGCCCTCTGGCACTTAGCGCCTAGGGAGGAGGAATTCCGGACTATCGTTATTGACCTGCGTCATTCGCGCGTGAAAACGGCTGGGTTACTGGCAAGCTGCAACTGCCTTGTTCTCTGGGCTTGAACCCATAACCATCTGGCTCCAGTATTGTGTTCTCGAGCCACCAGTACGACTGGTGACTAGTGCGATGTGATGAATCACATCACCATAGCGTGAGGTTAAGCGTATACCTGCGTCTGTCTTCTTCACATCAACAAAGACGGACCCACCAAGCACACGAACATCTTCCCAACTTTTATCCAAGCAAGAAGCAACATTTTCAGCACTCTTGTCACTGGTGTTCACAACATCAGGAGTGTCTTTCATGACTTGGGCTGGACCAGATGCACAGCCTGCAAGGACAAGAATGGAAGTGATGATCGATAACAGTTTGAAAGACTGGTACATACGCGAAGTTTGATTGCTATGAAATATCAGCATATGAGCAGTGTAACCAAAGAGATGGGATTGGCAGGCCCCTCGTCGTTCTGTGTGGAACTTGACTGTCTGAATTCATAATAGTAGTGGAGCCCGGTGGGGCTTGTGGGGAACTCGGTACTCCGAGTTGTCCACAAACCCACGGGGCGGCGTTGAAACACATTAGGAAGCCTTTGAGATGTCTGTTGGGATTGAAGCGTTATTTACCAGTGCACTGGGATTGCAGGCTCCCTGGAGTGTTCAAGACGTTGCGCTCGATACATCTCGTAGACGCATAGATTTCAATCTCACCTGTAACGTCAGCCGCCTGCCGTGCCCGCACTGCGCCGCTTTGGATCAAGGTGTGCATGACCGTCTTACCCGTGAGTGGCGGCACCTGGACTTTTTCCAGTTTGAAGCCTGGCTGCACGCTGAGGTACCCCGCGTTGCCTGTAGCGCCTGCGGCAAGACCGGCCAAATCGATGTTCCATGGGCGCGCGAAGGTAGTGGGTTTACCGCCTTATTTGAAGCCCTTGCATTGTCTTTGTGCAAGGAGTTGCCGGTGCGTCAGGCAGCCGCGTTGCTTCGGTGTTCGGACAAACAATTGTGGCGGCGCATCGACCATTACGTGACCAAGGCACGCGCTCTTGACGACATGTCCGAGGTCAGCATTGTTGGCATTGATGAGACAAGCCTGCATAAAGGGCAGAACTACATTACCGTGGTTCACGACTTGCAGACCAAGCGCTTGCTGTTTGCCTGCGAAGGGCGCGACCATCAAACCGTGGTGGATTTCTGCGCCGACCTCAAGGCCCACGGGGGCGATCCAGATCAAGTAAAACATGTCTGCCAAGACATGAGCGCTGCCTACGCCAAGGGCGTTGCACTGGCTCTGCCACACGCCCAGATAAGCTACGACCGGTTTCATGTGATTGCTATGGCCAACGAGGCTATGGATGGTGTGCGTCGCCAAGAAATGAGCACGCAACCCCGAGCTGTAAAGGACGCCTTGGGCGATAACGATCGTAAATTGCTCAAGAGTCTGACCTGGGGAATGCGACGTAACCCGCAGGGCTGGAGTGGCAAGCAACTCAATGCGATGCACTGGCTTCAGCACTCGACACTTAAAAGTGCACGTGCTTGGCGTCTGAAGATGGCCCTGCGTGCGGTTTACGCAAAAGCAGCTCAAGAGAACAGAGGTGAGCAAGCTAAAGCGGATTTGATCGGCTGGATTAGCTGGGCCAGGCGTAGTCGCTTGGAGCCATTCAAAAAGCTGGCCAACACCCTCAAACAGCGTATCGATGGAGTCGTGCGTGGAATGCTGGACAACCGTAGTAACGCCTACGTAGAGGCCATGAACGGACTTTTGCAACAGGCCAAACGCGCTGCTAGGGGCTTTAGAACAGCCACCTACTTCATCTCCATCGCATATTTGCGCATGTCCAAACTCAAGCACTTGCCTTCAAACCCTATGCAGCTGGCAATGCCGCAGGCCGGCGGACTAACTCATCGGTGCCTGTGACGTCAAGTTCCACACTAAACGGCATAGAGCCGATTGGCAGCTTCCGCCACGTGGCTGACTTATAGAAAGATTCAGTGAAGGACCAAATAGGCAGCCTGACAGGACCGTGGTCATAAACAGTCGACTCACTTCCGTCAGTCTAAAGCGGTATTTCTTTCGCATACTCAAGACTACCGGACTTGCCGTTCGTATCGCTGGAGACGATGATCAACTTGGAATACAAACAAGTACTGATTCCAGAATTGCGCGCCCTACCCTTTTCGTCGATAGAAAGGGTTCAGCTCACCCCCGGCCTCACGGCCGACCCCTCTACACGAGGGTTGAAGTCAGTTGTCCCCAGTAAGAAGGCGTGGAGTTTTAAGGCCTGAGACCGTGTGCCAAAGAGGCAGGTGTGGCGTGGACAGAGGAAGGCAAGGAGGCAGTTGCGCCTCGCTTTCATGGGGCACGCCCATACCCAACAGCCGGGGTGCGCTATAGCAAAAAGTGCTTTGTAACGTGTCGCACCAAGCGTAAGAGTCCTGTTTTTTATAGGGTACTTAGACTGAGCCGCGTGGGTGTTCTACCATCGAACACTCTGACATGTCCAGGCACCAGATTAGCCAGTGCTCTACCGTAGAGCACCCATCCTTCAAGCCACTTCCACCAGCCGACCAGGCTACCTTTTCACGCCAAACAACTGTATGGATATTGGGTTTGCCGAAGTGCTCTACCGTAGAGCACCCAACAAGTGGGCGTAAGAAAGGGCGGATATACCGCCCCTTCCATAGACTGATTCAGCTCAAGTAAATGAGCATTGAAGAGGTGCTCTACGGTAGAGCACCCTCCTCTTTCAGAGCATCAAGAATCGCCTTTTCAACTTTTGAAAGCATCGACTTGCTTAACACGGGCAAATCAAACGCAACCTTGTCCTTAGAAATGGAAACCTTGAATGCTGCTTTGCCGGCAAGTTTAACAACGTGCGAAACGACTTTCGGCTCTACATCAACGGTCCCAATTAGACGATCATAAACATGAGCAGCCGAAGTCTTCTGGCCGGCCAAACGGCCAGCAACAATCTCACCAGCACGCGACAGCACCAGATCAAGGTCACTCTTTAGCGCCTCATTCAAGGGTGCTGACCACCGATACTGAATATCCAGAGGGGAATCAAAAGCTTCAATAACAGCCGTTGGCAGCCGTGCGATGCTGACAGCAGTTGACACGTTACTGGACTGAAGACCCAAGTCTTCAGCGAGCTTGCGCTGCGAACCAAACAATCCATCATCAAGAGCACGCGCATACATCACGCCCTGCTCATACGGACGCAGATCCGCACGCTGACGATTCTCACGATCCATTTCCTTGAAAAGCTCTTTGTCATCAATCGACTCAATCGTGGCGAGAACAGACAGGCCAAGCTCCAAACACGCACGATGCCGGCGATGTCCAAAAACAATCTCATACTCTTGTGGCGACGACCCAGGAATCGGCCGAACCTTGATCGCTTGAACGTTTCCACCAGCTGATTCAATCTCAAGCTTTAGCGCTAAAAACTCTTTACCCTCAAAACTCTTGTCATGGCGATTAGCCCACTTACTCGGCTTTATGAACTTGGAATCAAGCTTCTTTGAAGGGAGTACCCCTTGCCATTCAGCGTTAAGGGCAACGCTATCAGCCCGCATTACCTCCATCGATTTCTCGGCTTCGAGAAGTTGCTTTTCAAGCTCAGATACCTTGCCACTCTGACCGGCCATGGCTAAGCCAATCTGAACAGAGTTCATTTGTCGCACTGGTGCATCATTTGAAGAAACTGGAGTAGGGGAGGGCGGCACACCCTTGTTCATCATCGCAGTAGCTTGAGCGGCCCTTTCGCGTGGGCTTAGTTTTGTTGACATCAAGCTTCTCCTTTAGCGATTACCGCGTCTGTCTTTCGAACGGCTTCAGCGTTGGCTTCCCAGACACCCCACACTTGCTTTTCCACGTAGTCCACAAGTTGCTCATAAGCATCGTGGGCGCGTTTGAGAGTCTTAGCCTGGGCAGAACCAACACCCATGTCATAGACCGTCCCAAACTCGGCGGATGCGCTTGCTGCAATACTGGTTTTGGGTATTTCTACCGGTAGGACCTTTGGCCCGTATGCACTGACGATCCAGTTGCGGATGTCATTCGAAATCAAATCGGCCTTGTCAACGCGGCTCAGCAAAATATCAACGAATGAGTATTGCTTGGTCTCACCACGTGCTTGAAACAAGGAACTGCACACACCCGTAAAGAGGCTCCAGAATTGAGCACTACTGGCGAAATCCAAAGCGTTTGGCGGCAGTGGCATCAATACCCCATCTGCAGCGATAAGGGCATTAATTGTGATGTAACTCAATGAGGGAGGCGTGTCGATGATGATGATGTCATAGACGTTTCGCGCCTCCTCAAGACCGGCATCCAGGACACGCCAGAAGGCAAAGTTAGGATCGCTAGCTTGGCGACTAGGCAACAGAAATTCGGCGTTGAAAAGTATGGGCGCAGCGGCCACAAGATCAATGCCGTCCCAGTAGGTCTCTTGAATAGACGGCATGATTGAATCGGCATCACCGGTGCATAGACCCAAAATTGTGCGTTCAACTTCTACCTCGGTATCAGGCAGAACACCGAACAAAGTAGTAAGTGAACCTTGAGGATCGGTATCGATAACAAGGACACGGTGGCCACGCAGACTCAATCCTTGGGCGAGGGCAGCAGCGGTAGTCGTCTTGCTAACGCCACCCTTGTAGTTCGCAACAGCAATAGTGGTTCCAGAGGCAAACTCGGGATCACGCAAAGTATCGCTTCGAAATGACTTGACCCAAATTCTGGCTTCCTCCAAAGTCCACTCGCGACGGCTGATATCTGGCTTTTCACCAGTTGGCAGTTCACCCTTCTTGGCGTGGTACATCACCTGAGATCGTTCCAGGCCGCAAAGCTCACCCAACTGCGTGGAATTGAAAACAGGAGGGGACTTTCGAGCCTCAGGAGCCAACATAGAGCTTCGCGCTTGCTGAACAACACTACTTGCGCTTAGTGCAAGGTTGTTGAGTGCCTCAATGTCGATGGTGGGGTAGATTGGCTTTTGCTTAGTACGCATAAAAATTCTCCGATTTACGAAATTTTAGTGCATGCACGCCTTTTTCAAAACATCTCTTTTCTACAGAAATGCATTGTGAAGCGAGAATGTCTTCAACGATCGATAGAAAGTGGCGAATCAAGCTGATCAACCGGGAGTTGGTACCCGGGTTTGTGGCTTCATGCATTCTGAATTTGGTGAAATTGATAGTCCTTCTGTCTTTAAGATAAAGTCTTCAATACAAGTCTTCAATACAGTTCGTGGCGAAGAAATGAGATTTTTATCCAATAAAATCAATAAGTTACAAAATTCACTGTCCAGCTTTGTACCGTCATATGTCCAGCTTTGTACCGCTTGGCGTCCAACTCTGTACCGTTAGCCGTCCAGCTTTGTACCGTTAGCCTAACGGTTGTAAAAATTGGTATCACGAGAGTTCCGTTTTCCCAATAGCCTTTACATCAACTTCACAAATGGCCCAAATCCTGAAAAAAACATGCTTGTCCTAGTCCAAAACGAGCTGTAAAAAAGTGACTTTCCGGGACGACGAAAGCGTGCGGATTGGCAAGATGTCCAGCTTTGTACCGCCTAACCAGGCTTCAAAAAGTGACCGAATAGAAGATGTCCAGAAATCTATACAATAAACTGGACTAAAGGACCTCATGAGCGATCTAGAAAAAGTGCAGCTTCAGCAGCTTCGGGTTAAGAAGCCCGTGCAAACACTCGCACTGATCCCCAAAAAGGGAAAGCTGAGTGTGGTTGCTCGAAAGCTGTACAACGTCATAATTCATTCAACGATCGCTCAGATTGCCGAGTTCGAGTTGCAAGGCAAGGTGGTTCCCGCAGAGCATCTGTTTGAGTGCAGGTTG
>Ga0364880_10652_pt1 | contig 10162 bp, 9 predicted proteins | sample ExccelJu500001D3_5_FD_206927 | JGI IMG/M metagenome (GOLD analysis project Ga0364880, IMG submission 206927) | Enriched cells from Trout Bog Lake Hypolimnion, Wisconsin, USA - BchlTB.July30.5000.01.D3 | ecosystem: Environmental > Aquatic > Freshwater > Lake > Hypolimnion/Profundal zone | place... | reverse complement strand
AATCTAATCCAACGTCAGCCCTCCGCGCCAGTCAAAACTTTGGCGCGGATACCCTTGTCTTGACGCTATCCCCGTTTCGGACTCCAATGAATTCAATTCTTCCGCACAGATCCTGAGGACAGAACACCAGACTTCGTGGCACGGAGATTGCTCTTTAGTCTCTCGCCCTATGCAAAAAACGCTGAGTCCCTCAATACAGACAGAAGCCCCTTTCCTCGACCTTTTCTCGGAAGCCGAGGAGATAAAAATACACGAGATCCCCCGCGAAGATCAGACGAAATTGGCATCAATGCCAGATCCCTTCTTTGATCTTTCTCCCATCAATGACCCCCTCCATCGTACTTTTTTCGTCCAGATTCGTGCGAAACCGGCCCCCACTGTTGTCACGCAGCTCCTCGAAAAACCATCAAACGAGGATAATCGCGCCTATCTCCTGCGCAGTGCCGAGTTATTGTTGGGTGAAGAGGACTACGTGCTGGCGCGCAATATCTACTCCTTTCTGCTGAAGGAAAATGATCGCGATGCCGATGCGATGCATGGCCTTGGGCAGTGCTTTCTCAAGCTAGGTGACATTCCAGCCGCCAAGAAGTGCTTCAAAGGGCTCATCGGACTTCGCAACAACGAAGAGTGTTTGCTCTGGCTCGGACATTGTCTGGTGGCAGAAGGAGACGACAACGGCGCTATCGAACACTTTCGTAAGGTTCAAAATCCGTCCGACCTACCCACAAGCAGCCAATTCGAGTTGTACAAAGAGCTCGGCAACTGTGAGAACCGCCGCGGAAACTTCGATAATGCCTGGACCCAGTACCATAAAGCGATGTCCGTCCAACCGGACTCCGATGTGATTTATGTCAATCTGGGCACTTTGGAGATTCAGCGGCACCATACCGAGGTCGCGCTCTCCTATTTCTCTAAAGCGATTGAGTTAAACCCAAAGAGCTCACGGGCCCAGTGCGGTCTGGGTCTGGTAGCCTTAGGCAAGAATGATATTCCTATGGCGAAAAAGGCCTTCGAACATGCGCTAAGCCTAGACGGGCAAAACCTGGTTGCGTTACTGCAGCTCATTTTGCTCGCCGACATGTCCGGTCAGTTCGCCTCCGTAAAACCGAAGATCCTCGACTTCCTGGCGAAAGACCCAAAGAACACGGAAGTGCGATATCGACTCGTGGTTATTTACTTCAAAGAGAAAGACTGGAGCAATTGTCAAAGAGAATTGGACACCATTCTCTTTATCGATCCCATTCACTCCAAAGCAAAAGCCTTGAGACTTGAGCTAAATGCCAACAAGCATTTCCCAGCTTAAAAACAGAGTACGACGGAGGCCCCATGAAGACCGTGGACATCGAACCGTTCAAAGCGGTACGTTTGGAAACCGATTCCGAACTAGACCAAGTTTCAGCCCATCCCGACAACGAACGCTGGGCCGCCAGTGGACTCGACATCGCTCTATATAACGTTGAAAGAATCAAGAAGAGCCTAATTCGGGCAGCACAGATGCTTCGAGAGGAAGATAAATCCGAAGCCAGCCACTTCTTCGTCCATTGTGTCGATGGCCTGGAGCGTTTTCTGGAAACCGTGATCCTTGCCCGCTGTGCCCTCAAGCTCGATTTCAATCGCATCGAGGTGGATGGTCTCAGCCTATCCCAAATCGAAACGGAATTTACCGGAATTCTCTCCGCCATCTTGGAATTCCAGGAGAAGCAGGATTATATCGGCATGGCCGACAAGGTCGAGTACGAGCTGCTGACCAATCTATGCTCTTGGGGCCATGCGCTCCGCCAACTACAACTGTCACGCCAATCTAACGCCTAGCAATCTTTTGTAAGGCTTCCTCCCGAAGAATACTAAGGACCCGTCAAATAATAAGTTAGACAATTTGGCGGGTCCTAACTACCGGGAATGAAGGTCACTTCGATGGTCGATCCTTCTGGAGGCGCCGACGCGAAAACGATCTGATTCGATGAAGCATTATAGGTCCAACTGGTATTGACGGTCTCTCCGGTGCCGGCAAAGAAAACAGTGATCAGAATGGAAGTGGGTTCCGGCGTCTGTTGCAACGTGAAACTACTCGGCAGTTGTTTCATTTGCAAACCCGTCAGATCTATCTGGCTAGAGAACGAACCGCAAAGATCGGCGGTGGAACCATTGAAATACTGCGCGAGTCTGAAGTAACGGTTTTGAAAACCGGGCATGTCGATATCAGCGTCGTCAAAGGTCGCGCAACGATTGGAGTCCGTGGCAGTCTGACCGTTCAATGGCTCATAATTGATGGAATAAACTTTGAGCAGGCTCGGATCGTTATTCTTGAGACTCAGATAATAGTTAGCATAGACCTGAACGGCATCCTGCCCTGTGGGGACCGGTGAGTGATCATCGGAGTCTGAAATGTACACCAAAACCAAGGGAACCCCGGCGCGCGGTTGGAAAGACTCATTCATCACCGTCCAAACACTATCAAATCCCTGATCGGTCGCGCCCACCTGCAAGTTGACTTGTTGAGATAAAATCGCCGCAAATGTTTCTGTCCTCTGAGTGAGAGTGCCCAAACCTTTGGTTAGAATGATGGGATCTCCAATTGGCTCCAGCTGTCCAGGATTAACGACCATATCGGCGCTCACAAAGCCCATCTGGTAATCCCCAGTCGGGATCGCATCCAGACGGGTGAAAAAATTGGAGGCTTCGCTTATCAGGTGGTCTCTGACTCGGTACATGGGGGAACGGTTGTCGACCATCCAAAGCACATCGATATACTGAGGATTGTAGTTCTGAACAAAATACTGGGTGGTCGCCAGTTGAGTAAATTGATCTCGGCTCGCACAAGAAACGAACAACACCGCTACCGCGAGAAAAATCGACCCGACAGTTATATTGGACAAGCGCTTTATCAACTTCTTCACCATGACTTCAACTGCCGCTTCTTTGCACTTCCACTTCCGCCACTACTTCCACTAACGCCGCCCTCCGGGGGACTCTCAACAGGCGAACCACACCAATCTAGGGTAGTGCAAGGGACTCGCCAAGCTTGCGGATAGTAAAGTAGTAGGAAGTTCAATTGTTTAAAAGCTGTTCTCAACGAAAAATCGGTAGTAAAGCGCTAGGCACAGTGACGAAAAAAGGCCTCCCCACATAGGCGTCACTTAGGGTCACGGGTGACAAAGAACATCCGTCTCGTTGTTAGTCCTCCGGACCAGGTCTGGGCGGATACCAACACACCCTACGTAAAAACCGATGAGCGGCGGAGATATGATCTAGTTCCGCCGAGACCTCTCCCCTCGGGGAAATGAATGAGTAGTAGCGCATCATTGAGATAATAAGAATCAGGTTTTCTTGATAGAAACCAAAATCTGTTGGGCCTCTGTCAACTTATCCGCCGAGTGGTAGGGGTCCCATCCGTCGATCAACGCCAATTCAGGGCGCGTGCTAGCGACCAGGAACCGCTCGAGAAAGGGAACTGCCTCGCCTGCCCCGCCCAAACGTGCAGCAAAAAGTTTTCCCAAAGCATAGAGAGTGATGGGATGTACCGAAGAGGCCCGAGCCGCCTCCATCAAACCTTGAAATTGAGCCAACGCTTGGGAATTCGCACCCGTTTGAAAGAGAGCGTAAGCGAGTGCTCGGCGCGAACGCAGTGAACGGAAGGCCTCTTCCTTGGGATGGGCCATCTCGAGAACTTTATGGTATTGCAAGAAATAAACGTGCGCTTCCATCAGGTTTTCGACGACATCACTATCGTAGGGGTTATTGTCGTATGCCAACTTCAAAGTTTCGTAATATTTGTCGTAGGTACCGAGTATTTTCTCACACTTTGCCCTTTCCTTTAAAATACGAACGTTACCTTTTTCAAAGTAGATCGCCTGATTTAATAGCGGCATCGCGCCCGCACAATCTTTTCTTGCAACTCTGGGTAACGCCGGAAAGAAATTGGATTGGCCCTCATCACTGACGAAGGTGTTGGCTAGAATGGAGAGTTTACCCTGTACTTGCTTTTTGGCATCCACTGAAAGAAGTTCCCCATTCGTCTCCAAAAATTGCTTCAGCACGCTTCGCGCGGCACCCCGCCCTTCGAACATCAGCTTCAGTTCGGCAACCCGGAATGCGGCTTCCATACTCTGTGGTTCGCGCTTGAGAACATCCGCCCAAAGTTGAAAGGATTGCCGGTAGTCGTGTCTTGAAAAATAGTACTCAGCGGCACGCGACATAGGGTCTTTGGTAGGCGCAGGCGCCGCGAACACCACGGAACCCAGCAGCAGAAAAACCATTTTGAGCGGGCTTCTCACTTAATTTTGTTTCCTCGGGGCTGTACTCATCTGTGGGTGTTCTATTCTACGAGGGGATTTTCGAGCCTGGGTTTGTCGGGCCGACACCCGCGTACTCCCCCGAAGGAGGCGCGACAAATTCAGGCACGAAAAGCACCCTAGAGCAGATCACCCACAGATGAGTACAGCCCCTAAAACTTTAACGCAGCAGTGGCCCTTCCTGCAAAGGCTCCCTTGGGATTGGGGACCTGCAGCCCATCACCCGGAAACAAGTAGCCCACCTGTCCGCCCAGATCGAAATTCTTGTACATCGCGAATTCGGTACCAATATCCACTTCTATCCCCAAATTCTTGCTATCGGTATCCGTCACTGCCGCTTTCTGTGCCAGAATCAGCTCTAGCCCAGACGACAGGGAGGGCGTCCAGTCGAAACGCACCCCAGGCCTAAGGTAAATGACACCAGAAAACGTGTCCTGAGCGCCATAGACGACCGGGCTACCGTAACCCACTAAGTTTGTGTAGTATGGGCCAAGTAACTCCCGGCCTAGAATTAGGCCCGGCCGACGATTGCGGTGGAGAAGAACAAAGCCATTCAAGTGACCACCGTTTAAGTTGTTGTCGCCGCTGGCGTAAAGAAAGTCCGTGAAAATCTTGAGCCGATGAACTTCGTAAGACGCGTTAAGCGTCACGGCAAACGCATTCAAATTATCGGGGACCCCGTTACCACTATAGCCAGCGGCAGTACCTACAATCCATCCCACTTCGCCCCCCAATGTGAGATATCCCAATGTTTTTTTAAGATAGAGATCCACGACGTTATTGGACAAGGGGTAAGGGGTTTTATTGGAAAGGGGGTAAGGATTCAGATCGCTGGCCGGTAGCTTATACGGATTGGACGGCACCGCGGGGTTGGACGTTCCCAGAAGATCACCCTGTTGCTGCGAACCGCGCACCTGTTTCTCATACAAAATGCCACCCTCGATCTCCGACTCAGGATTGTCATACTGCAAAAAGGCCTGGTAAAAATCCTGATCGTTATCTGAACCAGCCGCAGTGAACTTTCGTGGCTTCGAGTAAGCAACTGCACCAATCACATGCCCAAGGTGAAGGCGATACTCGATGCGGTCATAGGTTGTTTGGAAGTCATCCCAGAGCCCATTCCCCGCATCGTATAATAAGCCATACCCCCAAGACACCGGCATCCGACCAAGCCGAAAAACACCAAAGTCAGAAGTCCATTCCAACCAAGCTCTAGTAAGCACCAGCGCCGCCGAGTTAACGTCGCCAAAGATCCAACCGCCCGCCCCGCTTCCCAAGGGAATGGTCGCATTGGGGGTAAACGACGGTGAGGTGAGTAGACTCCACTCCGATTTGATGCTGAAGTGATCATCGATTATTAGATTCGGATCGAGCAACGCCCGCATTTGGATGAAGTTCTTGGAAGAGCTGAGAGAGCCCGTCCCAAGTCCAAGATCTTGGTAGTGGCTTGCTTCACTGCGTACCTGGCCGTTAAAATTCATGGAGATCGCGAGCAACGGACGGCAGGAAAACGCCCAAAGGGCTAGAACAATGAACTTTTTCATACCGGGTAAACTACGCTAGAGATCAGAGATAGTGAAGCTAAAACTTGACGTTGTTGACGGTCACCCGCCCTTTTTTCGCCACTCCTCTTCGAGGTACTTCTGGTACAGGTTATCCCACTGGCTAGTATGCTCCTGGGGTGGGTTTTTCTGCGAAAGTATTCTCTGTCTCGCCAGGTCCGCCACCGAGTTTAGGTGATTGAGAAACAGGAGACATGTCCGACGCGCTTCCCGAATCGCCTCTTCTTCCTTGGGCAACTCCACGAGTCCCGCCTTCTTAATTCCGTCCAACATCAGATGAACGATGTGAACCATTTTTTCTTCGGAGATCATGGGAGACCTTTCAAACAACCACGTTTTTATCTTTAATCAGTTGCTTTTTGATCAGCTTAAACATCTTCTCGCGATCAATATGACTTCCCATCTGCCTTGCATACTGCTCGAGAAGCTTTTCCGCCTCTCGATTAATCTCGTCCTCTACCCTTAAATCACGAAGGAAGATTTCCTCCATCTTCGCGAGCACTTCCGTCTCACTCTTTTTAAGATTAATTAGTTGCTTTGAGCGGAGGGTAAGCAGTACTTTTTGACAGATCTGCTTGACTTGGGACTCTTTCATTCGCATGCACAAAAGACTACCTGACCCCTCGGTATGATGGCAATGATAACAACCTCGCATGTTAGACTCTTGACGTGAGACTTGGTGTGAAAAAACTTCTGCTTTGGTCTATCGGATTGGCACTCGTGTCAGCCACGCTGGCAGCCGTAGGAGGGGGCACCTATATCGAGGTTATCCAAAAACGAATTGATAACCGCATTGAGGCATTACACTCCGCACGAGGGACTCACTTTTACGCACTATATCAACCGCTCCAAATTAACCAAAAATTCAGTCAAACCGAGCTTCAAGGTTATCTGGAGGACCAAGGCTATTCCCCATCAAGAAATCCTGAAGATGTCCGGCCGGGGGAATACGCCTTGCGGAAAGATAGTCTCACCCTTTTCCGCATCGATTTCAAAGGCGCCGGTCACGGATTGGATCGGCAAAAAGTCAAACTGCATTTGGAGCAGGAGGGCGAGCTCTTTACCATCAAAGAAATCTCAAATTTCGAAGGAAAGCCTCTGGAGATCTTTGAGAGCCGTCCCAAACTCATCGCCTCCTTTGTCGCCGGTCGCCTGCGAACGCAAAACGCGATCCAGTTCTCAGAAATTCCCGTGTCAATGCGTCTTGCCGTAATGGCTATCGAGGATGTCCATTTTCTCGAACATGGTGGAGTTAGCGTTCGCAGCACCGTACGAGCCCTTTGGAAAGATCTCCAGGCTCGGCGGTACGTGGAAGGCGGAAGCACGATTACCCAGCAACTGATGAAAAACCTTTTCTTCTCTCATGAAAAGGCCCTCTCCCGAAAATTAAAGGAGGCCGTCTTCGCATTCGTCACCGAATCCCGGCACAGTAAGGAAGAGATCCTGGAGGCGTATCTCAACGAGGTTTATCTGGGCCAATGGAGCACCCACGAGATCCATGGGGTCTCAGAAGGGGCCCGTTATTATTTTAATCGGCCCGCCTCCGAGCTGAGCCTGGCCCAGAGCGCCACGCTTGCCGCAATTATTCAAGCCCCCGCCGTTCACGACCCGCGACGATATCCGGAGAAAACGATCAAACGCCGAAATGTCGTTCTCAAACAGATGTTGAACGCTGGATTCATCCTTCCTGACGAGTATGATCTCGCCGCGGGCGAACCTTTGGGCGTCATTCCGGCCGACCGAAGCTTGGACGATGCGGATTACTTCATGGATCTGGTAATGGAGCGGTTGCCAGCAGAAGTACGAAGCCAGCTGGAAACGCAGTCATATTCCATTTACACGACGGTAAACCCGTATCTCCAGGCAAACGCTTCGCGCTTGCTTAAATCGAATATCAAGCGCTTACAAAAACTTTCGCGTGGTATTCAGTTGAAGGAAAAGCGGGGCTACCACCTGCAAAGCGCGCTCATCTCGATTAACGTCAAGGACTGCTCCGTCCTGGCGCTACAGGGCGGATTCAGCTACCGGCAGACCCAATTCAATCGCGTCCTACAAGGAAAACGGCAACCAGGCTCGTTGTTTAAACCGTTTGTCATGCTGGCCGCATGTGGGAAAGGCGGCGCCTCGCCGATAACCCCCATCACCGAGGTGGAGGATACCCCCTTCGAGTGGCGCTATGAGAACCAAGTTTGGACGCCCAAAAACTACGAGGAGGATCTCCCCGACAAAGTGACCGTCCGCCAAGCGCTGGAGCATTCGATCAACATCCCTACGGCACGCATCGCCCAGACGACTGGTATCGATCTGATCGTCAATGCGTTAACCCAGGCCGGCGTACGATCACCTTTACCCCTAGTGCCTTCCCTCAGTTTGGGAAGCGCGGAGGTCACTCCGTTTGAGCTAGCGCAAGCGTACACCACCCTCGCCAACCTCGGAAAATTCTGCGAGCTCCGGCCGTTCGTGGAAATTTTCGATGAGAACAAAAACTTTGTCGCGAATAATGAGCTCAAACAAACGCAGGCCCTGCCACCGCAACCCACGTTTATTACCGTAAATGTCATGAAAGGTGTCTTCACTCATGGAACGGCACGTTCCGCGATGGCTAGCGCTCTGCCACTTCAAAACTTCGCCGGGAAGACGGGCACTACCAACGACGCCAAGGATGCTTGGTTCGTAGGCTTTTCGCCCTCTATACTAACACTCGTCTGGGTGGGATATGACGAGGAAGAAAAAGTAGGCCTGACGGGTGCGGTAGCGGCACTACCCCTTTGGGTTGAATTCATGAAATCGGCGCGACCATTTCTCAGTCCCGACGACTTTGTCCCTCCCGACGGAGTCGTCAGTGTGGACATCGATCCGCAAACTCATCTCCTTGCCTCTCCAGCGTGTCCTCAAAAAGAGCAGGAGTATTTTATCAAGGGCACCGAGCCTACCGCGTTCTGTACTCAGCATCGGCAATAATTTAAGAGGCAAACGGATAGACCAATCCTAGGACAACCTCGTGAACACTATTAGCTATCCCGAGCCCCACTTCCGTCCAAAATCGAATGCCGTTAAGAGACTTAATCGCGAACAACATTCCCGCCGAAGCTTTTAGCGATATCTCATTGGCGGGATTGGTCAAACAAAAGGAAGGCGAGAGAGTTCCGCCAGCGTATGGAGTCACCGACCCCCACGGCAGCTTCGCCGTTTTACTGGCAAAAGGAGCCAGCTTAACCACGAAATAGTTGTTCAAACTGAGGCGATTAAAATAGGCGCCCCCGAGAATTCCCACGGCCGGTTGGGACTCATGGTCAGGAAACACATACCAAGTTCCGTTGGCGCCAAAGTTGTAGCCAACCTCACCGGCCCCGAAACCAAAGCCCGCTCCAAAATCTTCGTTTACCTGGTAGCGGATTTCTGAATTGAGGTATGCCCCGGAAGGTGACATGACATACGCGGGACTCACCACCAGCTCTCGGTCCCTTAGTTGCGAAAACGGGAGAGGCGAAAGTAAGTCTTCCAGGAGGGTGCGCCATCGGGGCTCGGCCCGTAAATTACCATCTCGAAGCCATGCGAAAGATGGGGGTCTCGATCGAAATGGAGGAGGGTTACATCAAAGCTCGCGTTCCGGACAAGATCGTCGGCGCCCATATCGTTTTTCCTCAAGTGACGGTTACCGGAACGGAAAATATCATGATCGTGGCCGCTCGCGCGGAAGGCGAAACAGTCATCGAAAACGCGGCTTGTGAGCCAGAGGTAATCGCGTTGGGCGAAGTGCTTCGGCGAGCGGGCGCCGAGATCTCAGGCTTGGGAACTCCGATCATTCGTGTTACGGGAGCACAACTTTCCGCACCTTCATCGCCTCTTAGAATTCCGCCCGATCGTATTGAGGCCGGAACCTGGATCGCCACAGCCGTTGCTACGCGGAGCGAGTTAACCATTGCCGATTGTGATGCGACAGAAATGGGGGCGGTCATTGAAACCTTTCGATCGATGGGGGCCAGGATCACAATTTCCCAAGAGCAAGATGTTATTCGGGTTGAACCTGCAGCACGTTACTTTCCATTGGAAGTTGAAACCAAGCCCTATCCCGGATTTGCCACAGACATGCAGGCTCAAGTGATGACTGCGCTTTGCCACGCAACGGGGGCAAGCACGATACGAGAGACCATTTTTGAGAATCGCTTTATGCACGTGGCGGAGCTGCAACGGCTGGGGGCCCGGGTATCCGTTCACAATAATGTCGCCGTTATCGAGGGCCCAAGTCTACTAAAGGGCGCTCCGATCATGGCTACCGATCTTAGGGCCAGTGCTTCGCTCGTGGTC
>Ga0364880_10175_pt1 | contig 10165 bp, 10 predicted proteins | sample ExccelJu500001D3_5_FD_206927 | JGI IMG/M metagenome (GOLD analysis project Ga0364880, IMG submission 206927) | Enriched cells from Trout Bog Lake Hypolimnion, Wisconsin, USA - BchlTB.July30.5000.01.D3 | ecosystem: Environmental > Aquatic > Freshwater > Lake > Hypolimnion/Profundal zone | place... | reverse complement strand
ACGCTGGGCTTCTTGCTCCAGCGCGTCGGCGGCTTGCGGATTGAGGGCGGCCACACCACCATACACGGCAAAGGGCAGACCGGTGAGCGAATTTCCAAAAAGCCAGCTATTCACATGGCCCAGTGGCAGCACGCCTTCAATAAGCCCATCGCGCTCGGCATACAAGAAATAGCTGTCGTGTTTGAACACCTGGGCAATGATGTTTTGCCAGCCGGCCCGGTGAAAAAAAGTGGCCTGCGGGCAGGCCATGACAAAGGCATCCCAACGCGCAAAGTTTGCTGAGTCGCTGGCGCTCAGGCGGCAGATGGTGGGTAGTTCAGTGGCCATGCAGGATCGGCTTTGGTTGGTCCAGGAAGATGTGGTCCATGCGGCCCCAACGGAAGTCGGTCAGCAGTTGATTCAGCCGGGCCTCGACCCGGTCTATGTTGACGTAATGGCGGAAGCGCGTCTTGGCGCCAATGCCCGGAACGCGCGGCTGACCGCTGTCAAGTTCCCAGGGGTGGAAGTAAAAAATGCCGGCCTGTGCGTCCTGTTCATTGACGCGGCGCAACATCCAGCGCGACAGCGCATAGGGCAAGAGCCGGAAGTAGCCACCGCCACTGGAGGGAAAGTTGCGCCCGAAGGCGCGCAGGGTGGTGATCGGCACCTCGAGCAGGCCTGGGCGCACCTCATAGGCAAAGCGGGGGGAGTCGGGCATGCCGTAGTGGTCGTGTGCAATCGGATAGATGCTGGAGCTGTAGCGGTGGCCGGTTTCTGCCAGACAGTCAAAGGCCCACAGGTTACCGGTACCAATGGAAAAACTCGGTGCACGGTACCCCAGCACCGCCGTGCCGGAAATATCTTCCAGCAGGGCCTTGGCGGTGCGAATGTCTTCCAGAAAAGCAGCTTGCGTCAGGTCGCTCACTCGCTCATGGCCATAGCCGTGGCTTGCCAACTCGTGTCCTGCCGCCACAATGTGCCGCACCAGGGCCGGATAGCGCTGCGCCACCCAGCCCAGGGTAAAGAAGGTTGCCTTGGTGTTGTGCCGATCCAGCAGCGCCAGGATGCGCTGCACGTTGCGCTCGACCCGGCATTCGCAGGTGTCCCAGGTGGCACGGTCTATGTGAGGCGCAAAGGCCGAAACCTGGAAATAGTCTTCCACGTCGATGGTGAGTGCATTGGTCTTCATGATTGATCCTGGTTTACCGGTTTGGTCAGCGCGGAAACCAGCTTTCGCAACAACACCAACACCTCCAGAGTCACGCGCTCTTGACGCAAAATGCTGCGCTCCAGCCGCGCCAGGCGGGCGTCCAATTGCTCTGCACCCAGGCCCGTGATGCGCCGGGAAAGCTCCTCCTCTACCGCAGGCTCCAAATGCAGTTTGCCTATACCCAGGATTCTGGTATCCGACGCATCTTCTTCAGGCAAAATGGAGTCGTTCTGGTCGGCTGGGGTGTCGCTGGAATCGCCCGCATATTCTTCATTCAACTCAGCAACCACCTCGTTGACATCGGCAATGCAGAATGCATCCTTGCCACCCAGAAAGCCCAGCAGCAGCAGACGGTCGCAGAGTTGATTGATGCGCCTTGGAATGCCACCAGAGGCATCGAAAATGCCCTTGTAGGCTTCCTGATCGAAACTGGGCCTATCCGTGGCGCCGACACAGTGCAGCCTGTGCTCTATATAGCCCTGGGTTTCCTCCAGGCCCATCGGCCCCAGATGGCAAGTAGCGGTGACCCGCTGGCGCAGCTGCTGCATGGAGGGGCTGCGCAATATATTGCGAAACTCGGGCTGGCCCACCAGAAAGGTTTGCAGCAAGGCCTGCTGACCAAACTGGAAATTGGAAAGCATGCGCAACTCTTCTACCGCACGGGGCGTGAGGTTTTGCGCTTCATCCACGATCAGGAGGCAGCGTTTGCCACTGGCGATCTGGCTGACGAAGAAGGCTTCCAGCGACATCAGTAAATCGGCCTTGGAGGCATCCTTGACGCGCACACCAAAGGCGGCGCCCACCATGCGCAGCGTGTCATCTGCATCCAGTTGAGTGGTCACGAGGTTGGCTGCGATGACGTTTTCCTCTTCCAGAGTGGCCAACAGCCCGCGCACTATGGTGGTCTTGCCAGCACCTACGTCGCCGGTGATGACGATGAAGCCTTCGTTGCGCTGCACGCCGTACTTCAGGTAGGCGCTGGCCCGGCGGTGCTGCTTGCTGGCGAAATAAAAGGCTGGATCGGGGTTGAGCTGAAAGGGCTTGCCGCTTAAGCCGTAGTACTCTTCATACATGGATTAAAACTGCAGTTGGAACATGCCGGTGATAGCATTTTCGATATAGGGAGCCAGGGTGCTTGCGGACTCCACATGGCGCAGACCCAGACTGACGCTGCCCCGATTGCCCACCTTGCCGCTCAGGCTCAGCATATAGGATTGCAGCGTGGTGGACTGGGAACTGAGTGAACCGGTGGTAGCCACCTGAGACAGCAGCAGCGACAAGGCGTACTCGGGTGTGAGCCGGTGAGCCAGATTGACACTCACGCCCTGCTGCTGCACGCTGCTTGATTTGGCAAGGTCACTTACAGACGCAGTCAAGGCATCAAACTGGTGGCTATCGGACTGCGTTGCAATGACGGTGACGGTATCGCGCACGCCCAGCAGCGCAAAAGACAGCAGTTGCTGATTCTGAAGGGTCAGGGAATTGGTGACAAAACCCGTTGTCACTGCCGATCCGGGGGCTATTCCGTAGGACAGCAAGTACGCAGTGACCAACTGGGCACGGGCAATGGGGTCGGGCTGGATGGACGCAAACTGCGCGTAGTACAAGTCATATGCAGTACCCAGGTTTGCCGTGCCCTGCTGACCGGTCGTTTGGTTGACGGCCTTGGTGTTTGAATAATGCCAAACGGTGCGGCCCGTGCGTTGATCAAAGCTAAGCTGGTAAGTGTCGCCGTAGGAATGCTGCAGCACATTCCATGAAAAACTGCTGGTATCCAGTGGCGTCCACTTGAAGCCAACACCTGTCAGCGCGTTGGTCTGCATGTCCAAACTGCTGTAATTGTTGGATTCTGAACCGGCCTGCGCAGATACGCTGAACTGCGGCGTAAGTGCGTAAGTCAAGCCCAGCGTCAAGGTGTCGTTTTCAGTCGCTCGGCCTGCGCTATAGCTGACACTGCGGTTATCAGCATTGGCGGTCCAGCCCAGACCCTTGCCGGTGTTGCCCCCCGTCAGCCCCAAAGAAGCCTCACTGGTGGCCGTGTCACCGAGCGGACCACTGCTGGTGACGGAGCGGCTGAAGCGCGCCAGGTAATTGGCAACACCACCCAAACGGCCCTGCAGGTAGGGCGAAACCATGTATGTGGAGACTTCGGTGCTGTTGGCATTGGGCGGGCTGCCGCTCACCGACTGTGTGCCGAAGGCCGAGATTGCCTGCTGGGAGATCGACCCGGTGGCGTCGATGAAAAAAGTGTTTTCCACCGCCTCCAGTTTCAGATTGGAAGTCAGTGCATTGCTGCTGTTGTTGGCTGCGCTGCCCTGGGCATAGGTATTTTGAGTGAGGGCATAGTCAAAACTACCCTTGAGCCGAGCCTTGTTCACGTCCACACGCAGACCGGGACTGATGGCCGTGATCTGGTCGGACTGCTGTACGCCTTTCAGCAGCGCATTGTCCGTCCAGGTTTCTGTGACGGACACGCGGGGCACGACGCTGATGGAGGCCTTCGGTGGCGTGCCATCGCCAGACACTTGCGGTGTTGCATCGCCAAGCACCTGTGCCATAGCGAGCGGACTCATGGAGGCCGCGCACCACAGCACCCCTACGCTGAGCGCTCGCGCCCTAGCTCGTGGCTTTTTTTTCATCGCCATATCCGTATCCGTAACCATATCCGTAGCCATAGCCGTATCCATAGCCGTGCTTTAACGGGGCGGAGGCCTGATTCAGCAGCATGAACTTGACCGGACAATCTTCGATGGTGGCGAGCGCATTGCGCACATCGGCACGAAGCGTGGACTCGGCCTTGACCACTACCACGATCTGCCCCATATGGGTGGCAAGCACACGCGACTCGGTGGTCAGCAGCAAGGGCGGTGAATCAAAAATAATGATGCGGTCCTTGTAGCGGTTCGCGATGTCTTCCAGTAGGCGCGACATGGAGTCGCTGGCCAGCAGCTCGGTTGCACGCGGATGGGGCGTGCCGCTGGGCAGGATGGTGAGCTTCTCAATGTTGGTCTTGAGCAGTACCGAGGACAGATCGAAAGACCCGCTCACCACCAGGTCCAGCAGGCCGGGACTGTTCTCCAACTTGAAGCGGTTCAACACCGAGGGACGCGCCACGTCTGCATCCACCAGCATCACGGTGTAATCCAGCTCCGTGGCGATGCTCATGGCCAGGTTGATGGCGGTGAAGCTTTTACCCTCCGCCGGCAACGCACTGGTCACCATGATCAAGTTGCCGTTGGCAATCGGCGTGGGCCCCTTGCCCACCGCGTTGGCAAGCAGGGGACGCTTGATCACGCGGTACTGGTCGGCAATGGCAGAGCGGGGTGCATGCGGGCTTATGATGCCGGCCTTCGCCAGGGCATCCAAATCGATTTCGACACTGCGCGAGGTGTTCAGCGGCGCCGCAGCAGGCGCGTGCACAGGAACGGGCGCCGGCGCGGCCTCGGCCACCGCTGCAACGACGGTCTTGGCAGGGCTTGCCGAGGGCATTTCGGCCCCGGCTCGCTTGAGCTGCTCCAAGCGCTGGGCTGCTTGCTCGATCAGGCTACTCATGTTTTTTCATCCTGCTCGCCCCGACAAAAATATTACTACAGAGATCACCACGGCGTACGCCAGTATGAGAGCACCAAAGGCAGCGACAAACTTCTTGAGTTCTGCACGTTTTGCAGTCAGTTGCGCATCATCGACCAAAAGCGAAACGGTTCCCAAAAGTGGCAGACCGACGGTATCGGTCAGTGAACGCGGATCAAAAAAGACCGCGCGCACCTGGCTCAGGGCAAAGGAGATTCCAAGGCCTGCCGCAATGGCGGCCAATAGGGCCATGGGCAATAGCACAACGCGGTTGGGCTCCACCGGTTTGGACGAGGAACGGGGCGGGTCGATCAGGCGGAATTCAGCCATGCCACCCACGTTATCCAAGTCACCCGAGATGGAGGCAGACTCCCTGCGACTCACCATGTCGTTGTAGTTCTTCTTGTTGACGTCGTAGTCACGATTGAGTTGTGAAAACTCGGCCTCAAGCTGTGGAGCGGTCTTCATCATGTTACGGGCCTTCTCGTAACGCGATGCATATTCGCCCACACGGGCCCGCAACGATGCCACCTGTACTTCCGCATTGGCAAGCAAGCGGCTCATTTCCTGTTCGACCGGGTTTTGCGCTGCAGCAACAGCCGGATTGGCCAGCGCGGCCTTGCGTAAATCAGCGACCTCCTTGCGCTTCTGGGCTTCGAGCTCCTGAATCATGCGCCTTGCGCCGGTAACGTCGGGATGCTGCTCGGTGAAGCGCTGCAGAAGGGCGTCCAGGTTGTGCTTTTGCGCCTCGATGCGGGCATCGATCTCTGGCGTGGCCACGGGAGTGCCCGTGTCTTGGGTCAGGCTTTGCCTGTGCGCCGCACGCTCTTGTTCCAGCTGACGCTTGGCCGAATCCCTGGCGTTTTCTGCCTCACGCAAATCCAGTCTCGCCTGACCGAGCTGGGCATTGATTGCACCCAGTTGCTCCACCACGCCCTTGCCGTCACCCGTCTCCATATCAATGTTGCGAAGCTTGAAATCCTTCAGCCGCGTTTCTGCATCGCTCAGCTTGGTTTCATAAGACTTGATCTGGTCGTCAATGAACTTTTTCGCCGCTTCGGAGTCCTTGTGGCTGCCACCCAGGCTGGACTCCACGAAAATGGAGACCAGCGATTGAATCACCCTCTTGGCCTTTTCCGGATTGGGGTCCAGGTAGGTCAGCGAGTACAGGTTGTCGCGCCCCGCGTTCTTGATTTCAAGCGCCTTGGTCAGTCTATCAATCAAGGCCTCCTGCTCGGCCTTGGACTGGGAGCCCAGATCGAGATCGGCCATTCGAATGAGTTTTTCGATGTTGGGACGGCTGATCAAGGTGCGGCTCAGCATGCCGACCTGCTGCTCCACGTTGGGCTGCACGGCCAAGCCGTTCATCAAGGGCTTGAGAATGGACTGGGTGTCCACAAAGATGCGGGCCGATGCCTCGTATTTGTCGGGCACTCTCAGCACGAACACCGCGCCTATGACGGCCACAATCCAGGCAACCAGCAGACCTGCCCATTTGTGCTTCCACATGCCGCGCGCGACAGACAGAGCTTGGCCAATTACCTCATCCATAGGTGTTTTTTACTCTTGATTCGAAAAAATCAGCATCGCGCTGCGCGCGATTGCCACCTGTCGACGAAACCGGACCGGTACTAGAACCAGCCCTGCGGAATGGTGAGAATGTCGCCGGGACGCACCTCCACGTTCGCGGAGATGTCGCCGCGCTTGAGCAAGTCCTTCAGGCGCACGGAATACCGCTTGCCGCCTTCTGCGGCACGGGTAATGGAGGCCGCGTTGCCATCAGCAAAGTCGGTCAAACCGCCCACCGCGATCATCACGTCCAACAGTGTCATTTTTTGCTTGTAGGGCAGCGCTTGCGGTTTGGCAGCCTCGCCGACCACACGGATCTGCTCGCTATACGGACCGACAAAGCTCGTCACGATCACGGTGATGACCGGATCACGCACAAACTTGCCCAACTCCACTTCAAGTTCGCGGGCAATTTGGTTCGAAGTTTTGCCCTGTGCCACCAACTCGTCCACCAGTGGGGTGCTGACCTTGCCGTCCGGGCGCACTGGCACGGACATGGAGAGTTCCGGATTGCGCCAGACGATGATGTTGAGGCTGTCGCCCGGGCCTACGATGTAGTTGTAGTCCGGGGTGGCGGCAGCTACTGGCGCTGCGTCCGTCAGGACCGTGCTGGCACAGGCAGATACAAGGCCTGCGATAAGCAGTAGCGCCATGCAGCGGACAGATCTGATGAGTGTGGTGTTATGTATGTTCAAAGCATTCCCCTATAGGTGGTATCCGCGCACATTGTCTTATGCTTGAATATAGCGCATTTGGTGGTCTACAAATGTGACACGCCGTGATTCGTTCGCATTGGCAACTAAAATCCGTCGCAATGACCAAGTTGCTGTTTGTTTGCACCGCCAATGTGTGCCGTTCTCCCATGGCTATAACCGTTGCACGCAAGCTGATCAAGGCGCGTGGACTGGCCAAGGTACTCCATGCGGATTCAGCCGGCACCCACGCACCCTGGCCAGCGCAGCGCCCCGACCCGCGCGCTGTTGCAGCTCTGGAGCGCCGCGGCTATAAGACGGAGCGCATGCGCTCCAGCCGCATCACCGCCAGCCACTTCGAGAACTACGATCTGATTCTTGCCATGGACGCGATCAATATGAAGGCCTTGGGTAAGTTGTGCCCGGCCGAGAAGGCGCACAAGCTGCACCTCCTGCTGGACTACGCCGCTGAAACCGACCGCACCGACGTTCCAGACCCCTATTACGGCAATGCACAAGGCTTTGAGCTGGTGCTGGACCTGTGCGAGACCGCCATCGGCGCCCTGCTCAGTAACTACACCCTGTAGTAGCCGCGGTACCAGTCCACGAAACTCCGCACCCCTTGCTCCAACGGTGTAAAGGGGGCAAAGCCAACCCAGGCAGCGAGCGCCTGCGTATCGGCGTAGGTAGCAGGAACATCCCCGTCCTGCATAGGCAGCAGAATTTTCTGCGCCTGCACACCAAGTGCAGATTCGAGGCAGGCAATGAAATCCATCAGGGGCACGGGCTGGTTATTGCCAATGTTGAAGACACGATAAGGCGCAGAACTATCCACAGGAGTGGCCACCTTGTCCAGCACACGGAGCACGCCTTCCACGATGTCGTCAATGTAGGTGAAGTCGCGCAGCATCTTGCCGTGGTTGAACACCTTGATGGGCTCGCCCCCCAGAATGGCCTTGGTGAACAGAATGGGCGCCATGTCCGGACGCCCCCAGGGGCCGTAGACGGTAAAAAAGCGCAGGCCCGTGGTCGCAAGCCCGTACAAATGGCTGTAGCTATGGGCCATCAGCTCATTGGCCTTTTTGGTGGCCGCATACAGGCTTACAGGATGGTCCACATTGTCTGCCTCGGAAAACGGCATCTTGGTATTGCCACCGTAGACGCTGGAGCTCGACGCGTACACCAGGTGCTGCACCCCGTTGTGACGGCAGCCCTCCAGCACATTCACAAAACCTACGAGATTGCTGTCCACATAAGCATGGGGGTTTTGCAGCGAATAGCGCACTCCTGCCTGAGCGCCCAAGTGCACCACCCGGTCAAACTGCTCAGCGGCAAACAGCTTGGCCATGCCGTCCCGATTGGCAAGGTCCAGATCGACAAAACGGAACCCTGCGTGGAGCGCAAGCCGGTCCAAGCGGGCTTGCTTAAGGGCCGGGTCATAGTAGTCGTTGAGGTTGTCCAGACCGACAACCGAATCGCCGCGTTCCAGCAGCCGAAGGACAGTGGCCGCGCCTATAAAGCCAGCGGCGCCAGTTACAAGAATTTTCATTCAGTAAATTTTTTCAGGTTCAGGCAATTTTTTCGCCACGCAGCATGGGGCGAATGAATTTCACCAGCAGTTTTTGCAGCGGATTGGCATTGCCAAACGGCCTCCAGGTCTGTTTGAGCTTCAGGTGATACGCGTCAAACTGCAGGCCCCAAGGAGCTGCCTTGATGGTACCGCGGCCTAACAACACCTTGAGCACGGACGTGCCCATCACCCCGGCACACAAATCGCACGCCATGATGGTAGAGGGCCCCCGTTTTTCCTGGAAATTGACCGCCTCGGGCGCCACCAGGTAATCCCGCGCCAACATGGCGGGCGACAGACCGGCGATGAAGTTGGCATATTGATCGTCGCGCGTCTTGCCTTCCACCTGGAAGTAATCTTCAAAGCTCATGCCGGTGGGGCTGAAGTACAGAAATGCCGTACCCATACCCAAGGGGCCGGCGGTCAGCGCCGGAATTCCCTTCTCCCTACACTTGGCAAACACCATGCGTCGCGCAGGCAGCGCAAAAAAGTCCAAGCCATCCACATAGACATCAACGTCCTTTAAAAACTCGTCCACGTTGTCGGGCTGCACACCCTTGGGAAAGAGTCGCAGGTCAATCTCTGGATTGATGTCCTTGGCCATGCGGGCCAGCGTGTCGAGCTTAGGCTGGCCCATATTGGGCATAAAAGCGCCCACCTGCCGATTGAGGTTGTGAACGTCAAAGTCGTCAAAGTCTGAAATGTGGAACTGGCTGATGCCCAGCCGTGAAAGCGTGAGCAAATGGGCGCCTCCCACGCCCCCCAAACCCGCAATCGCCACACGGGCACCGCGCAACTTGGCCTGTTCTGCTTGTGTCACCCAGCCTATGTTGCGCGAATACGCCTTGGCGTAGTCAAAAGGGAATGTGTTACTGCCAGTGGCGTCGGTCATGGTAGTGGTACCCACGGTGAGGATTTATTGGAGTTCAAAAAGAGAGACGGCGCTATTGTGCACTGAAGCCATTGCAGTTACCATCTCTCGGCCATCCAAGTCGCCTGCAAGGCCCTTGGTTCTGTCGATTTTCTTTACATCAGCGGTTGAGAAAAAAGCAGGAGTTGCGCTAAGTGTTTGATTTATATAGAGTTCAACAACCTGGCACGCTACCTGCTTATGTTTGATTGCTAGTAGCAGCCGACCGGCTTCTCTACCTCACAACCCTTTCGGAGAGAATTTATGAAAAAGACTTTAGTTTCCCTCGCTCTGCTGAGCATGGCTGGATTGGCTTCTGCTGGTGTTGCCGTCCCAGCGCCCCAAGTTATTACCGCAGATACCGCATCTTATGGTGGTTATGGTGTTGGTACTGGCTCTACATTTGCTGCAACCAAGTTTACAGGTAGCTATAACGAAGTTGTCACGATTGGGGCATTGGGCCAAGTATCGGCGGCTGCAGTCGCAATTTATAATGCTGCTTACCTAAATGCTGGTATGTTGGGTGGTGGTGACACTGGACTTGGGCAAAGCAAGTACGGTTATGATATCGTCGCCACATTCGAATCGACTGCTCAGGCAGACCCTTCTACTCAGTCCTTCAGTGGTTTATCCGGGAACTTCCAGTTGTGGTTAGCTCCATTGGA
>Ga0364880_10650_pt1 | contig 10184 bp, 5 predicted proteins | sample ExccelJu500001D3_5_FD_206927 | JGI IMG/M metagenome (GOLD analysis project Ga0364880, IMG submission 206927) | Enriched cells from Trout Bog Lake Hypolimnion, Wisconsin, USA - BchlTB.July30.5000.01.D3 | ecosystem: Environmental > Aquatic > Freshwater > Lake > Hypolimnion/Profundal zone | place... | reverse complement strand
TCAGCGGCATTTGCCGCACGGGCCCCGAACCGCTGGTGGTCATCAAGCCCAGCGGCGTCGATTACGCCTCGCTCACCGCCGCGGACCTGGTCGTCACCAACCTCGACGGCAATATCGTCGAAGGCTCCCTGCGCCCTTCCAGCGACCTCGACACTCACACCCTGCTCTACCGCGCGTTTCCCCAGATCGGCGGCGTGGTCCACACCCACTCCGAGTTCGCCACCGCCTGGGCGCAGGCCTGCCGCCCCATTCCCTGCCTCGGCACCACCCACGCCGACTACTTCCAAGGACCCGTTCCGCTCACAGAACCCCTCACCGCCGCCGAAGTGGCCGAAGCCTACGTCCGCAATACCGGCGCGGTCATCGTCCGGCGCTTCCGCTCGGAAAACCTCGATCCGCTCGCCGTTCCCGGTGTCCTGGTGGCCGGCCACGCCCCCTTTGCCTGGGGAAAAAGCGCCGCCGAAGCCGTGGAGATCGCCGACGTTCTCGAGTACATCTCCCGCCTCGCCTATCGCAGCATGCTCCTCGGAGCCTCCGACGCCGGGATACCAGCATACGTTTCCGAGCACCACTACCAGCGAAAGCATGGCCCCAAAGCAACATACGGCCAGCTCTGACAAAAAGGAAAACCGGCTGCCCTTCCCGTGGAATTTCAGACGGAACAGGCGCGTATTGGCGTCTGTTCCGTCTTTCTCAATGGCATTATCCCCTTACGGATCAATAGCCTGCAGGATCGATTTCCCGCACAAGCAACAGGTTCCTGTTTCTCTTTAAGAAACTACCTATTTCCATAGATCAATCCCGTTATATGGATGCCACTTCCCGTTTCCTGCATTTTGTGCGGATATTTCACCTGTCGCGGTTGACGTATTGCGCTGCCCGGAGTCCCTATCTCATGTGCCCTCAGTCGATTGGCGGTTTAGTACTTTTGAGTCCGGCGGTTCTCCCGCATGGCATCTGACGTGCAACACCTCAGGATGATGTAGAAAGTTTCCCATGGAATCCAGCCTCTTCAACCGTTTGCAGGCGACGCTGCTGGCTGTGGCAACGGCCAGCCTGATCGTTCTTGCGGTTCTGAATCTGCGCCAGGAGCGGCAGTTCCAGCAGCCCGACGATGGTGTCTGGTGGCGCGAGGTTGCCGGCGGGCTGGAAGCTGAAAGAGTCCTTCCAGGTATGCCTGGCCAGCGCGCCGGCATCCAGGCGCATGACCTGCTGACCGAGGTGAACGCCGGACACGCCGATACCATCATCGTGCACCTGTCGGACCTGGAACGCACTCTCTACCGCACCGGTAGCTACGGCCAGGCCGATTACACCATCACCCGCGACGGCATTCCGCTGGATGCGCCGGTCAAAGTCATTCCCGTTCCCCTCGACCGCAGCCTGGGACAGGCGCAGCGCGTCATCGGGCTCATCTATCTGGCCATCGGCATCTACGTGCTCTTCCGCCGCTGGACCGCCCCGCGCGCCACGCATTTTTACCTGTTCTGCCTGGTCTCGTTCGCCCTGTTCACTCTGAAATACACGGGCGAGCTGGATGCGCTGGACTGGACGGTTCTCTGGTCGAACGTGCTGGCCGAGTGTCTGCAGCCGGCGCTCTTCCTGCATTTCGCTCTCAGTTTCCCTGAAGAACGCTTCAAGCAGATCCGCCGCGTCTGGCTGTTGCCGCTGGTCTACGCCCCCGGCGCCGCCATGCTGGGGCTCTGGCTCTGGACCATCGGAACCAGGCAAGCCACCGGGCTGCTTCTGCACCGGCTCAACCAGACTGCCACCGCCTACGACGCCGCCTTTTACGTGCTGGCCGCCCTGCTCTTCCTGCGCAGCTACAGCCGCGCAGACTCCCCTCTGCTGCGCCAGCAGTTGAAGTGGGTCACCCGCGGCACGCTGCTGGCGGTTCTGCCTTTCACGTTCTTTTACGCCGTCCCCTACCTTCTGGACCTGCACCCGCCCACGCTGCTCACCAACATCGCCGGCCTTTCGCTGGTCTTTCTCCCGCTGACCTTCAGTTGGGCCATCGTCCGCTACCGGCTCATGGACACCGATCTGATCTTCAAGCGCGGCGTGGCCTACACGCTGGCTACCGGCCTGCTGCTGGGTGTTTACTTCGGCGCGATTGCTCTGATCGCCGTGTTTGTCCGCCACGGCTTACCGCAGGCGGCTCAAGAGTGGGGCCTGGGCATTTCCTTCGTCGCCTTCGCGATGATCTTCGACCCCCTCAAGCGCAGGATTCAGGGCTGGGTCGACAAGGCCTTTGACCGCCATCGCTACGATTACCGCAAGGCGCTGGTCGAGTTCGGCCGCGGACTAAGCTCGGAAACCGATCTTCAGGCGCTGCTCGGATCCATCGTCGAGCAGTTGCCGCGCACCCTGCTGGTGGCACGCGTTGCCGTGTTCATGACCGGCGCATCAGGCCGCTTGCGCCTGGCCGCATCCCACGGGCTGCCCGCCGAGATCGGCGCCGCGCCCAACCGGTCCGGGCCGGACGCGCTCGCCCTGGGCTTCCTCGACTTCGACCAAGCCGTCGACCACTCCCACATCTTCCTGGAAAACGCGCAAGCTGCCGTGCATCTTCCCCCGGACGAACAGCTCACCGCGGCCCTGCTCGACCTCAACTACTATCTCCCTTGCCGGGTCCAGGACGGATCGGACGCGCGCACCATCGCCGTCATCGGCCTGGGACGCACCATCGGCGGCGACTTCCTGTCGAGCGAAGACGTCGAGCTGCTCGAATCCCTCGCCAGCTACATCGGCATCGCCCTCCAGAACGCCAGCCTCTACGCCCGCCTTCAAGTCAAAATCGCCGAATTCGAGCGGCTCAAGGAGTTCAACGAGAACATCGTCGAGTCCATCAACGTCGGCATTCTGGCCCTCGATCTCGAAGACCGCATTGAAAGCTGGAATGCGCAGATGGAGGCCATGTACGCCCTCAGCCGCGCCGAGGCCATCGGCCAGGAGCTTAGCTCCGTCTTCCCTGAGGAGTTCATCGACGCTCTGGAAGGCTTCCGCAACGAGCAGGGCGTCCATCATCTTTACAAGTTCCGCCTCACCACCCGCGCCGGCGAGCAGCGCACCGCCAACATCGCCATTGCGCCCCTGCTCTCGCGCGACTTTGTTTCCGTGGGCCGCATCATCCTGGTCGACGACATCACCGAGCGCGTCTCGCTTGAGGCCCAACTCGCCCAGACTGACAAGCTCAGCTCCATCGGATTGCTGGCCGCCGGCGTCGCCCATGAAATCAACACGCCGCTGGCCGTCATCTCCTCGTATGCACAGATGCTCTCAAAACAACTGCGCGGCGATGAGCGCCTCGGACCGATACTGGACAAGATCATCCAGCAGAGCTTCCGCGCCGCCGAAATCGCCAATGGCCTGCTCAACTTTTCCCGCACCTCGACCACAGAATTTCGAGAAACCAACCTCAACCAGGTCATCCGCGACACGCTCTCGCTGCTCGAGCACCAGTTCAAAACCGCGCAGATCGTTGTCGATCTCAACCTGGCTGAAGAACTGCCCGCCATCCACGGCAACTCCGGCAAGCTGCAACAGGTCTTTCTCAACCTGCTGCTCAACGCCAAGGAAGCCATGCCCGGCGGCGGAAGCCTGCGCGTGGCAACCCAGGTCAACGGCCACGTCGAGGCTCTGATCGCCGACTCCGGCTCGGGCATTGCTCCCGAGCACCTCAAGCGCATCTACGATCCGTTTTTCACCACCAAGACCACGCCCAAGCCTGGGGACAGGCGCGGTACAGGACTCGGCCTCTCCGTTTCCTACGGCATCATCCAGGAACACGCCGGAAAAATTCATGTCGAGAGCGCCGTCGGCGCCGGCACAACCTTTCATCTTGAGTTTCCCTTACTAAGGAAGTCGGTACATGTCTGAGGTCGAACTGCCTTTGAATCTTCCCGTCTCTTTGTCTGCCGCAAACGGCAACGTCTCCGGCGCCAGCATCCTGGTGATCGACGACGAAGCTGGCATTCGCGAATCGCTTGAAGTGCTTCTCACCCTCGAAGGCTATTCGGTCACCATGGCCGTGGACGGCGAAGAAGGATTGCGCACCCTGGAATCCGTCAACTTCGACCTGGTGCTGCTCGACCTGGCTTTGCCCGGCCAGAGCGGACTGGAGCTGCTGCCCCAGATCAAGGAGCGCCAGCCGGAACTGCCAGTCATCATGATCACCGCCTACGGCACCGTGGACAACGTCGTCGAGGCCGTCCGCGCCGGCGCGGAAAACTTCGTCCAGAAGCCCTGGGACAACGAGAAGCTGCTCGCCGACATCCGCTCCGCCGTCGCCCGCCATCGCGCGGAAGAAGAGAACCTGCAGCTCAAGCGCACCCTCAAGCAGCGCTACAACTTCGCCAACATCGTGGGCAAGAGCGAGATCATGCTCAAGGTCTTCGACCTCGTCGCCCAGGTCGCGCCCAGCCGCTCCACGGTTCTCATTCAGGGCGAGAGCGGTACCGGTAAGGAACTCATCGCCAAGGCCATCCACGCCAACTCGCCCCGCAAAGACAAGCCCTTCGTCCCTATCAACACCGGCGCCATGCCCTCGGAGCTGCTTGAATCCACGCTCTTCGGCCACGTCAAAGGAGCCTTCACCTCCGCCATCGCATCCAAGAAGGGCCTCTTTGAAGTCGCCAACGGCGGCACGCTCTTCATGGATGAAATCGCCACCATGGGCATGGACACCCAGGCCAAGATCCTGCGCGTGCTGCAGGACCGCCGCTTCATGCACCTCGGCGGCATCCAGGAAATTCAGGTGGACGTGCGCATCATCGCCGCCACCAACGTCGACCTGCGCACCGAGGTCCGCGAGGGCCGTTTCCGCGAGGACCTCTTCTACCGCCTCAACGTCATCTCCGTTGACCTGCCGCCCCTGCGAGCCCGCCGCGAAGACATCCCCCTGCTCGCCCAGCACTTCCTCGACTTCTACTCCGCTGAAAACGATCTGCCGCCGCGCAAGCTCTCCGCCGACGCCCTGCGCGCCCTGATGGACTACGAGTGGCCCGGCAATGTGCGCGAACTGGAGAACTCGATCGAGCGCGGCGTGGTCCTCTCCAGCGGCCCCGTCATCACCGCAGACCTTTTGCCCGGCCAGATCACCGGCCGCACCTTCCAGGACGCCCTGCTCCAGAACAACCCCAACGCCTCGCTCTTTGACATCCTTGAAGACATCGAGCGCCGCATCATCGTTGAAAAACTCGAGCGCTGCAACGGAAACCAGACCGACGCCGCCGAGCAGTTCCACATCCCTCTCTCCACCTTGAACCAGAAGATCAAGCGCCTCGCCATCGAAATCCGCAAAAAGGGCCGCGAGTAGATAAAAACAGGGAATCCACGAATCCAACTCAGCCCACGCACAAACTGATCACTGACAACTGACAACTGAAAACTACGTCTCGCAGGGTGCCCCCGGTCTCGTTTTTGAGACCGGGGAATCCACGAACTTCTCCCCGCCGTCTTTCTGGTCCCTGTTCCCTAACTCCAGTCCGCAGAGCGACAATGGCTCATGCCCATAGGACTCCGTAATTCTCTTCGCCTCTCGCGCGGCGCACGGCTTCTTTTTGCAGCCGGAACCATCAGTCTTTTCACCACAACATTGCTGCTCCTTCCCGTTGCCCAGGCCCAGAACGCCGCCGCGCCTGTTCCCGCCTGCACGCCCGCTCCTCCGCTGCTGCAGATGATTCGCGATCCGCTCCTGGTCAATGCGCTCGACAAGCGCATGCAGGCCCACCCCGCCTGGCTTGCTCCCGATGGCGCAACCACTCTCAGCCAGGAGTGGCTCGACGGCAAGCGCAAGGACTGGTTTATCGAAAACCAGCGCGAGGGCGCGGACATGATCGCCGCCGGCGTGGTATTGAAGGACCACGCGCTGGTCGGTCGCGGGCTGCTGGCTCTGGAATGGGGTTTCAAGCGCCAGAGCAAAATCGACGGCGGATTCCCCGAGAGCGGGGACGCGTTTCACAGCGTCTCGGTTTACCTGGTCGACGTCACCAGCGCACTGATTGCGCTCCGGGAGGCGCAGCCTGCATCCCGAAGTGAGCTGCCGCGCATGAACGCCCTGATTCCGCACGTGGAAGCGGCGGCCCTGTGGCTGCTGCGTCCGGAGATTCTTCCCCTGGGTCGCGAGCACGACAACCCCTTCACCCATCGCAAGTGGATTCTGGCCGCTGCCCTGGGAAATGCCGGGCGGCTTGCGGGAAATCCCCATCTGACCTCGGCTGCGGCGGAGTTCGCGAAAGAAGGCCTTGCGTTGCAAATGGAGGACGGCGAAAATCCCGAGCGCGGCGGCTTCGATGTCAGTTATCAGATGGTCGATGCGCTGCAGGGTTCGCGCTACTACACCTCGCTCCAATGCGGCAGGGACGCGCAGCTCATGGCGGAGATTCGCGCCATGCTGGCCAGAACCTGCCAATGGGAGAGCCGGCGTCTGTTGCCCGACGGCTCGGTCGACACCACCGGCAGCACGCGCATCCTCAAGGAGAAAACCCGAGGCGGCGTCATCAAGAAGGTCAACTATCCTGAGGTCGTTCAGGCCTTTGTCTACACGTCGGAAATCACCGGCAACCCGCACGATCATCAGATCGCCGAGCGCATGGCCGCTTCCCAAGGCTGGTAGTCCTAAGTTGGGGCGCCCCAGGTCTCGCTTTTTGAGACCTGGGAACCCACGAACCCAACTCAGCCCACGCACAAACTGATCACTGACAACAGACAACTACGTCGCACTGAACACCAGCTTCGCGCCCTTCAACAACTCCGCGTGCTGGATTGAGTTCTCCTTGTGCTCCACGCCGTTCAGCGTCACATGATTCAGAAACGCTCCCGGTTTCGAGCTGTGCGCTTCAATGCGAATCTCGCGCCCATCGGGATAGTGGATCACCGCCTCGTCGAACAGCGGCGCGCCCAGCATCCACTCCGGCTTGCCCGGACACATGGAATAAATGCCCAGCGAGCTCAGTACATACCACGCGCCCATCGAGCCGGTATCTTCGTCGCCGCAGAAGTTATCCACTGTGTACAACTCATTCATCACGCGGTGCGCCCAGTGCTGCGTGCGGTCGCGCCGCCCGGCCACCGTGAACATGTAGAGCGCGTGATGCGAAGGCTGGTTGGAGTGCGCGTACTGCCCAAAATCCACCGCCGCCATCTCCGACATCTCGTGAATCTCGTTCCTGTACATGCCCACATGGAAGGTCGGAGGCTGGCTCACCAGTTCTTCCAGGTTGGCCAGAAAGGCGTCGCGGCCGCCCATAAGTTCCATCAATGCCTGGGGATCGTGCAGCACAAAGAAGCGGTATTGCCACGGACCGCCCTCCACGTAAGGACCGCCCCATTCGTACTGATCGAATGGCTCCACCCACTCCCCATTGGCCAGCTTGCCGCGCAGGAAGCGGGTCTTGGGGTCGAAGCTCTTCCGCCAGTTCTGCGAGCGTTTTTCAAACATGACCGCATCCGCCTCAAACCCGGCCGCCCGCGCCACCTGCGCAATGCAGAAATCGCCGTACGCCGAGTCCAGCGTCTCCGCCAGTCCGCCCACCACCAGGTCGCTGGGAATGTAGCCCAGCTTTTCGTACTCCGCCACCGCCGGCCTTCCGTAGCCCAGCCCCGGCGCAACCGGCGTTGTGGCGTGCTTTTTCAGTGCCGCATACGCCGCTTGCAGGTCGAAGCCCTTGATGCCCTTGGCCACCGCGTCGCCAAACACAAAATCCAGCGGGCTGCCCGTCATGCAGTTGCGATACCCCGGGCACGGAAACTGCGGAAACCAGCCGCCTTCTTTGTATGCGTTCACCCAGGACTCGAGAATCTGGCTCAACCGCTCGGGATACATCAGCGCCATCATCGGATACCAGGCGCGATACACGTCCCAGTAGCCGTGGTCCGCGTACATCACGCCCGGCTCCACCTTGCCGCTGTACACGCTCATGTGGACGATGTTGCCGCCCGCGTCCTTTTCATGCCAGATGCGCGGAAACAGCAGCCCGCGATAAAGTCCGGAGTAGAAAATCCGCTGCTGCGTCTCGCTGCCGCCCTGAATGCGCACCCGGCCCAGCGTCTCTTCCCAAACGGCCGCCGCTTCACTCTTCACCTGGTCAAAGGACTTGTCTCCCACTTCGCCCTTGAGGTTGCGCGCCGCCTGCTCAAAGCTGATGAACGAGGTGCCCACGCGCAGCGTCACCGGCTTGCCCGCCTGCGCCGCAAAGCGCACCACCGCAACCCGCCGCCCCTTCAACTCCTTCACGTCGAATTGCGTAATCGTTGCATCGCAGCAAACCACGTAATACGCCGCGAAACCTTTCTGAACTCCGCCGCGATTTTCCCTGGTCAGAGCGGTAATCGTCCCGTTGGCCGCGTCCAGGTGCGCCTCGGCATCCTCGCCCGGCAGGTCGATGAACACACCCGCCGCGCCCGCATCCTCAAAGGTGAAGCGCATGGCCGCGCAGCGCTCCGTCGGCGTCAGTTCCAGCACGCAGCGGTAGCGCATGAGCTTCACTTTCAGCGCGTGCGGCACAATCTTCAGCTCTCCCGCGCGGTAAGACGAGGCACGCTGTGCCGGCGCCGGAGAAGGCTCTCCGTTGAACGGCAGAAAGGTCGCCTGGCCGTAATCGCCTAGCCACGGGCTCAGTTGATGGGTGCAGCGAATGCCTTGCAGGCGCTCGTCGTGAGGCTGAAAAAACCAGGGGTTCGCGTCGCTCGACTGCAGCGCCCAGTGCGCCATGGCAAACGGAGCGGCCACGATCGGCAGCGTATTCCCGCGCGAAAACAGCGACGTGGAATCGGTCCCCTGCAAGGGATTCACCAGGTCCACCAAACGCGCTTTGCCGGCCGCCTGCTTCGCTCTGGCGCCGGCCTGCCCGCCCTTGCCAGTCTGCGCCTCCGCGCCCTCCGCCGCGTTTGCCACCGGGTTCAGGGTTGAAGCCAGAGCCACCGCTCCTCCCAGTTTAAGAAAACTCCGCCTGCTCGCCCCCATGCCGTCTGCCATGTCCATTCCTCCGCAAATCCCTTTCGCTGTTTGGCCGCATGCAGGCGCAGATCAGTCCTCGCGCTCCCGCACAAAGTCCCCGGACATCCTATCGATGCCCCCCACAATCCTACAACCGCCTGCTCCCTGCGCACCTGCCGCGGCAACCGCCGCCGATCTTTCCTGCGCCCTCATGCGCTATCCTGTCCATGATGCGGGAACGCGGCGCGGCCTCTTCCTCCTGCAAACAGGTAATTTCATGGCGTTTGACACCATCGACAGAACCGCCAAGCAACTGGTGCTCACCGTGCAGGATTACTCCCTGTTCGCGCATCAAGCTGTCATGAATCTGTTTCGCCCGCCCCGCTACTGGCCGGAGTTCCTCATACAGGCCGACATCATCGGCGTCGGTTCCATGTCCATCGTCCTGCTCTCCGGCTTCTTTACCGGCGGCGTGCTGGCCCTGCAATCGGCAGCCACTCTCTCCGCCTTTGGCGCCACCGCCGTCACCGGCCGCTTTGTCTCGCTCACCATGATCCGCGAACTGGGTCCGGTGCTCACCGGCGTCATGGTCTCCGGGCGCAACGCTTCCTCCATGGCCAGCGAACTCGGGTCCATGGTCGTAACCGAGCAGATTGACGCCATGCGCGCCCTGGGCGTCGATCCCATGCGCAAGCTGGTCACGCCGCGCCTCTTTGCCTGCGTCACCATGCTCTTCTTTCTCACCATCGTCGCCGACGCCTTCGGCATCCTCGGCGGCGCCTTCGTCACCATCTTCATGAACCACCAGGACGGTACTCAGTATTTCTCCATGGCCTGGGAGTCGCTCCGCTATCCCGACATCGTCCAGGGACTGGTCAAGCCGCTCTTCTCCGGCTTCATCATCGCCTCCATCGGCTGCTTCTACGGCATGAGAACCTCGGGCGGCACCGAGGGCGTGGGCCGCTCCACCATTCAGGCCGTCGTCACCGCGTCGGTGCTCATCATCGTCGCCGATTTCGTCCTCACCCGGATCCTGCTCGGCCTTTTCTGATGAACGCGCCCCCCACGTCCGCTCAACCCGGCAACAGCCCGGCCGCCGCTCTCCCCCCGGTCGTCGCCTTTCGCAATGTCTCCATCGCCTTCGACGGCCCGCCGATCCTTGAAGACGTCAGCTTTTCCGTCGCGCCTGGGGAGACGCGCATCCTGCTCGGGCCCGCCGGCGTGGGCAAGAGCGTTCTGCTCAAGC
>Ga0364880_10552_pt1 | contig 10220 bp, 9 predicted proteins | sample ExccelJu500001D3_5_FD_206927 | JGI IMG/M metagenome (GOLD analysis project Ga0364880, IMG submission 206927) | Enriched cells from Trout Bog Lake Hypolimnion, Wisconsin, USA - BchlTB.July30.5000.01.D3 | ecosystem: Environmental > Aquatic > Freshwater > Lake > Hypolimnion/Profundal zone | place... | reverse complement strand
GTTCCATTTACGCCGACCACTAAAACTGTCGTAGGCCGTGTTCCAGCAAATGCCAACTCACGTGAACTCGGTGTCAGGGCTCCACGAAGCGCGGTTGAAATAGCCGAGACCGGATCATCGCCCTTATAACTCTGCGCCGCAGCGATCAACTCTTCGCTGAGCGTCGCACCGAGGTCTGCCTCGATAAGAGATTTAAGAAGTTCTTCCCAATCAGATGCGCTTGCACCGCCACCACGAATCTTGGCAAGGATCTTGCTAAAAAGCGCCATGAGTTAGTCCGTTTCGTTAGACGGATTCGGTCTCGCGCAGACGCTGCGAGATAACTTCTGATACTCCATCGCCTCGCATGGTGACTCCATACAAAGCATCAGCAATCTCCATAGTGCGCTTCTGGTGAGTGATGATGATGAGTTGCGATTTCTCGCGTAACTCTTCAAAGACTCCGAGCAAGCGACTCAAGTTTGTGTCATCGAGAGCTGCTTCAACCTCATCCATTACATAGAACGGACTTGGTCGTGCCTTGAAGATCGCCACAAGCATTGCGACAGCAACGAGCGAACGCTCTCCACCCGAAAGAAGCGATAGACGCTTCACGCGCTTTCCAGGAGGACGCGCTTCTACATCAACGCCAGTTGTCATCATGTTGCTTGGATCTGTGAGAATCAGTCGGCCATCTCCACCAGGGAAGAGACGTGCAAATATCTTCTCAAACTCGCGTGCGGTGTCGTGATAGGCCTCGTTGAAAATCTCGACGACCTTCTCGTCAACCTCTTTGATGATATCCAGGAGATCTTTCTTGGTCTTTTTGAGATCTTCTAGTTGTTCTGCAAGGTATTTGAGGCGCTCTTCATGAGCCGTGTACTCCTCGAGGGCCAAAGGATTAATTTTGCCGAGCATCGCAAGCCCACGCTCTGCTTGCGCTAGGCGCTTCTCCTGCTGGTCGCGGCGATACGGAATTAGATCACCGGGTACAAAGTTACCTTCTTCATCTTCAACAACGGTCGGCACATCGTTATGAGGTCCGTACTCATTAACGAGAGTTTCGATATCAACGCCAAGCTCCTCGACCGCGCGCTGTTCGAGCTGCTCGATGCGCAACCTCTGTTCTGCGCGAACAATCTCATCGCGATGAACGCTGGAGGTGAGGTGTTCAAGCTCGGTTGTAAGTTCGCGAATCTTTCCGCGGACGTTGAGTGTCTCGCCCTCGCGATCGGTACGTGAAGCCTCTAAGCGTTCACGCTCGGCTAGCGCTTTGGCCAGAGTCACTTCGAGTTGAATAAGCGCCTCATAGGCCAGGTCAGCAATCTCACGCGCCTTGGTCGCGGCAATAGTGCGTTCTTGCATGCGAGCAACTGCCTTAACGGCATTATCGCGTTCTGCTTGTGCGCTCTGTTCCAAAGTCCTGGCGCGATCTGCAACTGCAGTAATCCGCTCCTCCATGGTGCGAAGCTCAAGTCTGGCTTCTACTTCAACGGAGCGTGCGGCACTGACTCGGTTTCGAATCTCTTCTAGCGAGTTGAGATCGGGCTCCGGTGGTGTTTGATGAGATTCAAATTGCGCGATTGCGGAGGCAAGATCGCTCTCATCTTTAGCGCGTTGCTCACTAGCGGCGCTAATGGATGCATTAAAGCGTTCGACCTCGGCTTGAGCATTCTTAACATTCTGCCCCGCAACAGCCATCTGCTCTGCCAGCCCAGACATCTTTGCATCTGACTCATTGAGTCCGGCTAAGGCTTGATCATGCTTCTTCTGTGCGATCTCTACTTCGCTGAGTGATTTAGCGAGTTCAAATTTCAATGAGTCACAACGAGAGACAACTTCGTTGAGTGCGGTGCGCGTTTTTTCAATCGAAGCTGAGATTTCGATGGCAGAGTTTGAAGCGGCTGATCCTCCGCGAACGCGATTTCGACTTACTAAATCTCCGTCGCGCGTTACCGCAATGAGTCCAGGATTTTGAGAGACAACTCGCTCAGCATCTGCGAGATCATCTACTGCAACGATCCCTCCAAGCAGAGCCTCGATCATCGCCTCAAGGCCGTCAGATTTAATCAGAGAGGCAAGTGATGAGAGTCCTGCAGGAACTGAATTGTGCGCAATGAACTCGCCATCAACGACGAGCAACTCTGATTGACCAGCGTCCTCAGTCTTTAGCATGGCAACTGCATGAACTGCGGCAGATAAATCTGAAACCACGATCGATTCGGCTAGAGGTCCCAGCGCTGCAGCAACTGCTGCCTCCCAGCCAGATGCCACTGAAATGAGGGTAGATAATCGTCCGCGAGATGTTGCTCCCCCACGCCCGGTGAGAATTGCTTCACCACCATCACGATGTAGAAGAGATTCCTCAAGTGCTGCTAGACGTGCAGTAAGCCCGGCTCGCTCGCGGCTGGCGCTCTGCTCGCTTTCAAGAAGCGCTGCATGAGTTGCATTGACCGCCGTTAGTTCAGCAAGCGCCTTCTCATAATCTGCATCGAGCTCTGGCTCAAAGCGATCTACTCCGGCGATCTCTGCTTCCAGAGAGGCAAATTCAGTTCTGAAATTGTGAAGTCGCGTCTCTGCATCGATGCGAGCAGCGGTGAGGCGTGAAATTTCGGCGTTGGTGGCATCGATGCGAGCTCGCAGACCATTGATATGACCTTCTTGTCGCGCTGTACCTTCGCGAGCGTCGGCGATAGCCCGTAGTGCGGCAGAGACTTGATTCTCTTGCTGGGCGAGTTGGGCCTCGGTAGCGCGCAGGGCTTCGGTGATCTCATTGAGTGAGGCGCGAGCGGTCGCACCTATCTGACGAAGAGAGGTCTCCTCTTCACGAAGTGCTGCTGCCTCGGAATCCATACTCTCTGGATCGCGGCCATTGGCTCTCGCCTCGTCACGTTCTTCTGAAAGGAATCTGGCACGCTCTGAAGCGAGGGATTGAATTCCACGGAATTTTTCGCGTTGCGCGGTCAGGCGATAAAAATTCTCCTGCGCTTGTACAAGTTGCGGATTTTCTATGAGCGCTTGTGCATCGAGTTGTTCTTCACGGGCACGTGAATCGGCGAGCGCAGCCTCTACCTGATCGCGGCGAGCGCGTAGCGAGGTCTCATCGGCCACATCAGCATCGAAGCTCTCTTTGAGGGAGATTAAGTCGTCGGCCAAAAGTCGCAGCTTTGCATCACGAACATCTGATTGGATCGTGGATGCGCGGCGTGCCACCTCAGCCTGCTTACCCAGAGGTTTAAGTTGGCGGCGCAGTTCGACGGTGAGATCTTGAATTCGGGCAAGGTTCGCCTGCATAGAATCTAATTTGCGAAGCGCCTTCTCTTTGCGTTTGCGGTGCTTGAGAACTCCCGCTGCTTCTTCAATAAAGGCCCGTCGCTCTTCGGGATTTGCCAGCAGAATCGCATCTAGCTGACCCTGACCCACAATCACGTGCATCTCGCGGCCGATACCGCTATCGCTCAAAAGTTCTTGGATATCGAGCAGGCGCGTGGTCTCCCCATTGAGTTGGTACTCACTGGTTCCATTGCGGAAGAGAATTCTTGAGATCGTGACTTCGGCGAAATCGATAGGTAGGGCGTTATCTGAATTGTCGATCGTTACCGATACTTCGGCGCGGCCCAAAGGTGCGCGGCCACTAGTTCCGGCGAAGATGACATCTTCCATCTTGCCGCCGCGGAGAGATTTAGCGCCCTGCTCACCCATGACCCAGGAGAGGGCATCGACCACATTTGATTTTCCAGAGCCGTTTGGTCCAACCACGCAGGTGATCCCACGCTCAAAGAGCAGGGTCGTGGAGGAGGCAAAGGACTTAAATCCTTTGAGGTTTACGCTCTTCAAATACACGGGGAAAACCTATCTCTATCCGAGGGCAATTCCAGCCAAGAACCGCTAGAGCCGTTGGCAGCGCGGACAGAAATGAGAGGAGCGACCTCCGACGATAATGCGTCGAATCTGGGTATCGCAACGTGAGCAATTTTCACCATCGCGGCCATACGCTTCGAGTGAGTTTTCAAAGTAGCCACTCTCCCCGTTGATATTTGTGTAGAGAGAGTCGAAGGATGTGCCACCCTCAAGTAGTGCTTTAGACATTACAGACTCTACGGAACTTAATAGCGCTTTGATTTTGGCTCGTGACAATGAGTCACACGAGCGCTGCGGATGAATCTTTGCCAACCAGAGCGACTCATCGGCGTAGATATTTCCTACCCCGCTCATCAGATTTTGATCTAAGAGCGCTCGCTTAATCTCGGTTCGCTTAGAACGCATTCGATCAACCACGGCTTCAGCATCAAAGGCCGGATCGAAGATATCTGGAGCAATCGCCTCGACAAGATCTGGCACTTCACCATTCATCTCCGAGACTGCAAGCCAACCGAAAGTCCGCTGATCGATAAAACGAAGTTCCTTCTGGGTATCGAGAGTGAGCTTCGCCCGCAAATGTTTCTCCGCCGGAATTGATGGATCTTGAATTCGAAATTGTCCGCTCATCCCTAAATGAGCCACAAGGGCTTGCGGTCGATCTAACTCAAACCAGAGAAACTTGCCACGGCGAGATAAACGAGTAATCCGCGCACCTTTGAGAGAAGAGATTCTTGCAAGCGATCTCGGATTTGTCGCTCGCGGATGGAAGGTCTGCGCTTTAACTATTGTGGTGCCACGTGCCCAATGCTCCAGGCCTAAGCGAACTGTCTCTACTTCAGGAAGTTCGGGCATGTAAAACTTCAAGCGCTAACTTTGCGGCAACTTGTTCTGCCTCGCGCTTACTCTTTCCAGAACCCGGTGCAAATCTCTCTCCTGAAAGCACCACAACCGCAGTGAAACTTTTGTCGTGGTCGGGACCAAACTCTTCGATCTCGTACTCCGGTACACCTAAGTTTTGCGCGGCAGCTAATTCTTGTAGCGCGGTTTTTCCATCGATACCGGCGCCTTGCGCATTGGCAGATTCAATAAGTGGACCAAACCATTCCAAAACTTTGGTGGTAGCAATATCAAGCCCATGCTCTAAATAAATTGCACCTACAAGCGCTTCAAGGGAGTCTGCCAATATGGAGTTCTTATCGCGCCCGCCAGAGGACTCTTCGCCCTTACCAATGCGCACATAATCGCCGAGTGAAAGTTGGCGAGCAATCACTGCCAAGGCCTTGGTATTTACAACGCCAGATCGAAGTGGCGAGAGACGACTCTCATCTAAATCAGGAAATTTTGAATACAACTCTTGCGTAATGATTAAACCCAGAACACTGTCGCCCAAAAATTCGAGGCGTTCGTTTGTGGGAAGACCGCCCGATTCATATGCAAACGAGCGGTGAGTTAATGCAAGTTCAAGCAGGTCGGCTGATACCGAAATGCCCAAGTTCTTTCGTAGGCTTTCGGAGAGGCCAGCGGACAGATCAGACCTCGATGACCTGACGGCGGTTATAGGTACCGCAGGTTGGACATGCTGTGTGTTGCAACTTTGGTTGCTGGCACTGAGCGCAAGTTGAGGTGGCAGCAGGAGTTGTCTTCCATGAGCTACGACGTGAGCGAGTGCGCGAGCGCGACATCTTTCGCTTTGGGACTGGCATGGTTTTACTCCTTCTAATACTGCTGGCTGTTACGAGCTAATTAATAAAGTTCTAGCGACGACCGCTGGGCGGAAGCCTCTTCAAGAGGAAAAGTATCCCCCATAGCCCCAAAATAGTAAAAACGAGGGAAATCAGGAGTTGGGCCCCTTCCAATCAGATAGCCCAGCCCACCGGATATCTGCCGCCCCATGAGCGTGATCCTCTGGGAGGGTGGCCCATTTGACCCCACACGTTGGGCATAGCCCTTCACAATCCTCTGAACAGAGCGGGTTAACCGGAAGGTTGAGAACCAGGGCGTCGCGGATCGGGCCATCAAGATTGATGAAATCCCCCTCCATCTCAAGGAGTTCATCCTCATCCCCGACTTCGACCTCTTTTGTTTTGGCTTTCTGCCGATAATCCACCTGATAATGAAAGAGCTCTTGAAATGTCTCATCGATATCGAAGGTGACTGGATCCAAACAACGAGTGCATTCACCGATCGCATCTGCTGAGACTTGGCCCGTGGCTAAAACTCCTTGAGCCACAGCCTCGATACGAAGATCGACATAAATTGCCCCATCGCTCGGGACAGCTAAAAGTGGAACTCCGATTGGCTCATGATCATCGAAGGTGAGCTCGTACTCGCGCATCTCCCCTGCGCGCCGGGGCAGATCATGACAACTAAATAGGAATGGATTCTTCTGATTCATGAGATTAACTCGTAATTACTCGGCGAGTTCAGAGAGGATGTGTTTCTCCTCGAAGCCTTGGAGCTTCTCACGGCCGCGATGAACTACATCGAGGGTCTTATTGAGAATTACTTCAAGAGTGGCCAGACGTGAATCGATATATGCCTCGATCTCTTCTCGCTCTGCCCGGGCATCCTCTTCGACCGCTGCCAAAATGCGCTTCGCCTCGGCGTGAGCAGCAGCGACAATCTCGGTCTGCTCCACCATACGAGCCACTTCCTCGCGGCCATGTGCAATCAAGGCATCGGCGCTTATGCGAGCCTCTTCCAAAATCTGTTCTCTGGTTTCAATAATTTGTTGCGCTAAAGCAAAGTCATACGGGAATGAGTTCCGCGCTCCATCTAAGAGTTCGAGTAACTCACCACGGTGAACGACACAGCTCGCAGAGAGCGGGACTCCTCGAGCCTCTTCGACGAGAGAGATTGCGCTTTGTACACGATCAATAGTCTCCATTAGTTACCTCCATGAACTTGCGACAAGCGAGCCTTTAATTTATCGAGCAGTGGAGCTGGAATGTAATTTGAAACATCTCCGTCATAACTGGCAATCTCTTTAACAAGTGATGAGGACAAGAACGAGTGCGCCGGAGCGGTAGACATAAACAGAGTCTCAATTCCCTTTAACTGCAGGTTGATCTGAGACATCTGAAGTTCATAATCAAAGTCGGTGACGGCCCTAAGACCCTTAACAATGATGTCGATCTGATTGGCTTCGCAGTAATCAACTAAAAGCCCAGACCACGAATCAACTCGCACATTAGGGAAAACTGAGGTGACCTCGCTGATCATCTCGATCCGCTCGGGAACTGAGAAGAGGGTGCTCTTCGTCTTGTTAACCAGGACCGCGATGACCACCTCGTCGAACATCTTGCTGGCGCGCTCGATGATATCGAGGTGTCCAAAGGTGATTGGATCAAAAGAACCAGGACAGACAACGCGTTTCACGATAAAACGGTAGCAGAGTAGCCCCCGTAGTAGATACTGCCTTGGCCATATGAGCGCACTTTGATCCCCTCAAATGGATGTGGCCAGGTAAATGGCGCACTCTTGCTCTCGCGTTCGATCGCCACAATTCCGCGCGGTTGTAGCAAGTCGCGCGCGATGATGGTCTGGAGATGTTCTTCAATGACTGCATTCGATATCTCGTATGGAGGATCCATGAAGATAATGTCGTACTTCCCTTTTTCGGCTGCATGATCAGATTCAAGGAAGCGTTCTGTCTTTGTGTGAAAGACGCGATATGAGCCTGCTGAGTTTTTAACGAGTTGAAAATTTGAGATCGCAATCGATCCCATATCTCCCTCGGATTCAACGGCATGTACAACGGCAGCTCCGCGAGAGAGGGCCTCGACTCCGACCGCTCCGCTTCCGGCGTAGAGATCGAGGAAGTTGAGTCCGACGAGTGATGAGAACTCCGAATCGAGTGAGGAGAAGAGTCCCTCGCGTGCACGATCCGAGGTAGGTCGGGTTCGGGAATCTGGAGGCGAATTCAAGACCTTACCCTTTGCCGATCCCGCGATAATTCTCATCTCTATCCCTTATCTACAAATGTGCTCGCCTCGTCGGCTGCGAGTTCTGCTACTGCAGCGGCCAACTCTGGAAGTGAAGCCAAGGTTGGATCTGCATCTATAAGTTTAGTTCCCACCATTCGTGCCTTCTCGATCAAAGGTTCATCGCGCAAAACTTTTAAGAGTCGCAAATGTGATCGAACTCCGGATTGCGCCTTTCCAAGTACATCTCCCTCGCTTCGTTGGTCGAGATCAATCCGGGATAGTTCAAAACCATCGAGGGTGCTAGCAACCGCACTGAGGCGAGCCATTGCACTTGAATCTTCGGCAGCAGCGGAAACCAACAGACATAAACCAGGAACTCCGCCACGTCCCACTCGACCGCGCAATTGATGTAGTTGTGAAACACCGAAGCGATCACCATCCATGATGACCATCATCGATGCATTAGGAACGTCAACACCGACTTCAATCACGGTCGTCGCGACCAGGACATCAATCTTGCCCTCGGCAAAAGCCTGCATCGTGGCATCCTTGAGTTCGGCGCTCTGTCTGCCATGCAAGGGTGCCACCCGCAGCCCTTTAAGAGCCCCGAGCGCAAGTTTGGGAGCCAGCTCCTCGACAGATGTAAGTGGGACCTTCTCCTCTTTATCTCCATCGAGCAATTTAGCGATAGCTCGATCTATATCGGTCATGCCCTCAGGCTCGCTCTCCGTTGCGCTAATACGCGGAGCGACTATGTATGCCTGATGGCCCTTGGCAACCTCTTCGCGGACGCGCTCCCACGCGCGATCAAGGTAGTGCGGCTTTTCTAGAACAGGGATTACATGGGTTGCTATCGGCGTGCGGCCAGCAGGGAGTTCGTGCAAGGTTGAAATTTCAAGATCTCCAAATATCGTCATCGCTACAGTACGTGGGATTGGAGTTGCGGTCATCACTAATACATGCGGGGGAACTTTGGCTTTGGACCGAAGTGCATCGCGTTGCTCGACGCCAAAGCGATGCTGTTCATCAACTATGACTAGCCCCAAGTCGCGAAATTCCAAGGCCTCAGTGAGTAGAGCATGCGTGCCAATAACAATCCCCGCATCACCCGATGCAATTTTTGCGTAGGCCTCGCGGCGTGATGCAGCGTTCATTGAGCCTGTAAGGAGAACAACCTGAGTGCCACCTACATCGCCGCCCAATGTTCCCGCTTCAGCTAATGGACCGAGCAACTTTGTGATTGTTTTAAAGTGTTGCTGTGCTAGTACTTCAGTTGGGGCAAGTAGCGCAGCCTGTCCCCCAGAATCCACGACAGTGAGTGCAGCTCGCAAAGCGACTACTGTCTTGCCCGAACCAACTTCTCCTTGCAGCAATCGATGCATGGGATGAGTCCGTGCCATATCTAACTCAATCTCTGCGGCAACTTCTTGCTGACCTTTGGTTAATGTGAATGGAAGTAAGGACTCGAACCTTGAAACTAATCCATCGCTCTTTACTGTCCGCGCAATCGCAGGCATAGAGCGATACTGCGCTCTTCGTTGTGCTAATAAGAGTTGAAGAAGCAATGCCTCATCGAAGGTGAGTCGCTCACGGGCGAGCGCAGAATTTTCCAGTGAAGTGGGTTGATGGATTTCGCGAATTGATTCGGTGAGACTCAAATATCCGAGTTCTTTCACAATCTTCTCTGGAAGTGGATCGGGAATTTCCTCCAATCCATCCAAAACAATTTCGACACATTGCGAAATCTTCCATGATGGGAATTTAGAGGCCGATGGATAGACCGGCAGATACTTTCCAGCGAAGCCCGAGATAGCTTCATCAACGTCATCACCATCGGGAATCAACTGGTAATCGGGGTGAGAAAGTTGGCGCTTTCCATTAAATATCCCAACCTTGCCTGCAAACATCCCAGTCCGTCCGACCCGTAACTCTTTTTCGCGCCACGGCTGGTTAAAGAAGGTGAGCCACAGTTTCGCCGACCCATCTGTTACAACAACCTCAAGAATCGTCCGGCCCGTGGCCCTTCGCAGATGGACCGCGGCGATCTCCGCTAGAACGGTCGCCTCTTCCCCCTCGGCCAACTCGGAAATATTGCTCAACTCCCCTCGGAGCACGTACCGCCTGGGGTAATGCCGCAGCAGATCTCCTGCCGTCTCCATGCCGAAGGCCTTTGAGAGGGCGGTAGCCGTCCGATCTCCCAATTCGCGCTTGAGCGGGGTTTGGAGGGTGGACATGGCGCCATTGTGCCAAGGAGTGGGGCCTGGATTAGCCTTTTAGGCGCGCGGGGCGGTAATCTTCCCCACTTAGCCGTACTGGAATTTCACCGTACCTGAATTTAAAGGAGCCATCGTGGCATCAAACTGCGACATCTGTGGCAAGGGCCCGAGCTTTGGCAATAACGTCTCGCACTCTATGCGTAAGACCCGCCGCCGCTGGAACCCAAATATCCAACGC
>Ga0364880_10647_pt1 | contig 10272 bp, 6 predicted proteins | sample ExccelJu500001D3_5_FD_206927 | JGI IMG/M metagenome (GOLD analysis project Ga0364880, IMG submission 206927) | Enriched cells from Trout Bog Lake Hypolimnion, Wisconsin, USA - BchlTB.July30.5000.01.D3 | ecosystem: Environmental > Aquatic > Freshwater > Lake > Hypolimnion/Profundal zone | place... | reverse complement strand
ACGTTTGATAGTTTTGTTAGGAGACGTTTACGAGCAATTATCGCTAGACAACATAAGCGAAAAGTGTTTGGAGCAGGTTGGGAAAATCAGAGATTACCAAACTTATATTTCGCAAAACTTGGGCTTTTCAATATGGAGAACTATCAAGCTCAACGTAGAGCGTGTCAATCCCGATGAGGAAACAATCGACTGGAGAGCCGTATGCGTTAGTAGCGCCCGTGCGGTTCGGAGGGAGGGGTGGTATAAAAGCCATCCCTACCCCTATTACACAGTTTATTTAAAATCCTTTCATTCTTCACAAGCGTGAAGAAATAACATTTAAGGAAGAATTTTTAGCGATAAGAAATGACTAAAAATGAAATGTGATGAGAAATATCTATGGATCAATATCGTTTTCTCTCTTTAAATGTGTGGAAAATAAACTGAGTATGCCGTTCTTTCAGAACTCGATCTTTTTTTGTACCAACCCCAGGCCTCCACTCTCGTTTCGGCCTGGGCTATGTTAGGCCGGCCTTTCAGGCCTCAGCACAGGGAACATTTTGTTTTGAGGCCGTTCTCTATCCACTTCAAAAAGATGTGGGTACAAGTATGGGCCCGGACTCGAACGGAAAAAAGTCGCACATGGCGTTAAATGACAACTTACGCCAAAAAGCGAAATGACGATTTGGCGTAAGTTTTATACTTGATTTAAACTTACGCAAAATGGTAAAATGACGATTTGGCGTAAGTTTGGTAAAAATAATGTATAAAGCTCCGTTTATTGGTAAGATTAAAGAACTACAAGATTTGAATCTTCTTCAAAGAAGAAAATTAGCAGCTCTTGTCGTTATCAAAGGAAGACGCCGCATCGGGAAAAGCCGTTTAATAGAAGAATTTGCTAAAGGGAAAAAATTTATTCGATTTGAAGGGGTAGCTCCAACGCGAAAGACCAAGGCACAAGATCAAAGACAAGAATTTGCAAGACAAGTGCAAAGACAGTTAGGCATACCCGGTTTGCAAGATGTTAAAGATTGGGGGGATTTATTTACAATTGTGGCTGAAGCCACAAAGAAGGAAAAAGTCATCATCTTATTTGATGAAATTACTTGGATGGGATCTAAAGACCCCGTCTTTCTCGGTAAATTAAAGGTTGTGTGGGATCAGCATTTTAAAACTAATCCTAATCTTATACTTATTCTATGCGGATCATTATCTTCGTGGATTGAAAAAAACATTATTAGCAGTACCGGTTTTCTTGGCAGAATTTCTCTCAAGTTAACCCTTAACGAACTTTCCTTGCAAGAATGCAATAAATTATTAGAAATGCATGGTTTCAGAGGATCTGCACAGGAAAAATTTATGGCTTTGGCTTTAACAGGAGGAGTACCGTGGTATCTTGAACAACTAAATCCAGAACTTCCAATTAGCGAAAATATTAGAAAGCTCTGTTTTGAGCCAGATGGCCTCTTTGTTGATGAATTTAAATATATTTTTCACGACCTATTTGGAAAAAGGTTGAAGATCTGTAAAAAAATTGTGGAAGTCCTAAAAGATGGGGCAAAAGATTATGAGGAAATTTCTACTGCAGCACTATCCAAGCGGAGGCCCGCTTAGCGACTATATTGAAGATTTGATTATTTCAGGATTTTTAGAAAGAGATCGTACTTGGTCGCTGCAAACAGGTGTTGAATCAAAACTTGGTAAATTTCGGATAAGGGATAATTATGTTCGCTATTATCTAAAGTATATACAACCGCACATGCAAAAAATTAAAAAGGGACTATTTAAAACGCTTTCACCATTTAATCTTCCTGGTTGGGAAAGAGTTATGGGATTACAATTTGAAAATCTGATACTTAATAATAGAGAAGTGATTTGGCAAATGTTGGGATTACGTCCAGAAGATATTGTATTTGAGAATCCCTATTTTCAAAATAAAACATCTAAACAACAAGGATTTCAAATTGATTATGCTATTCAGACCCGTTTTAAAAATATTTATCTTTGTGAAATAAAATTTTCTCAGAATCCGATTAGTATAAATGTGATTAAAGAAATAGAGAAAAAAATCAAAGCGCTTAAAATCCCAAAAGGGTTTGCTATACTTCCTGTTTTAATCCATATTAATGGCATAAGCCATACTTTCGAAAAGGGAAATTATGAAGATTATATAGTTTTAGCTTGAAATATTCCTGATCACGGTAACCGTATGCCTGTCTTTTTAGAACTTTAATCTTGTTGTTGATACCTTCTGCTTTCCCATTGTCAATCCTATGTTCAAAATAACTTAATAACCCCTCAAAGTGATGAAGAAGAGTACGAGCTGTTTTGGCTAACTGTTCCACGCCTGACTCAATCGCTTGTATGATCCACCAACCCAGAAATCTTGCACCTGCGCTCCTTGAACTGCATTCCCAAAACAATCTGAACTGCTCTTTCATGCTATGAGCTATCGCTAATGATTTATTAATTTCTAGGAGTTTCTGGAGACTGCTCTTTTCCTCGTCCTCAAGATCTACAAAATTTCGCAACAATAAAAACCGTTGGCCTTTAAGCACACGCAAACCTTGGTTTTGACACTTCGCGTATTCAGTACGTCTTATTTTATCGATTGTATTGTTAAGGAGCTTAGTAACATGAAAGCGATCAAAAATAATTGATACATTAGGAAGATGCGCCTTTATTGAACTTGAATAGGCAGCGCTCATATCAATTCCAATACCTCTAAGACGTTTGGCCTTTTTTGAAAGTAATTTTAAAAATGGTCTGAGAGCTTCCTCACTGCGACCTTCCACGGCATGGATAATTTGGCCTGTAGAAATATCCGTGAAGACGGTCATATACTTATGCCCCTTTTTAATCGCAATTTCATCGATGCTGATAGATCGGAGTTTTTTGAAAGAGAACTGCTTAGCTCGTTTACTAAGATTTGCCTTGTCTATGTTTTTTACAGTCTTCCATTGTAGCCCCAAAAAAAGCGCCACGCAAAGAAGAGTTGTCATTGCTGTTAATTGTATGATATAATGCACGAAAGACTTGGTCATTGGAAGCTTGCCATAGGTAAAGGGCAGAGCAATCCAATTTTTTTTATCGCATTTTTGGCACCAAACTTTGTGAACATCAATTTTCAACTGAGTTCTTTTCTGCCCAATGCTGATCATCCTGAAGGTTCGCTCTTTAGTCTCTTTGATTCGAACGTCAAAAGATCTGCAGCATGGGCATTGCTTTGTGCTTTGCCGTAGACGAGCGCGGAAAATAATATGATCAGTCTGAAATTCCACTTTCTGAAAGATGGTATTTTTATCATCGATTAAGGTATAAAAGACTTTAGAGATGGACATAGAGAACCTCCTATTGTTTGGTTACATAGGATTCTTTATGTTCTCTCTTTTTTTTTAAAGGATTAACATTAACACATTATCAGCTTTTCTTCACTCCGCGCCCCCAATTCTTCCCAAGAACCACAAATTCTTTGCAACGAAATGCCTCTTAATCACAATAAGGAGGGCATAAAAACTGGATAAAGCCCCTTAAATATGCAGAGAAAATACTTTTAAGAAATTCGTTATAAAAAAGCGCTCGCGACAAAATTTGCCACATAAAGTACACGTAACACGCTGAATATAAGCGTATAAAGCTCAATTCTTTATTTTTTGTATTTAATATTAGATAGAAAAATTATATTAAAAACTAAAAAAACCAGATTTTTCACACAAAATCGAAAAAAAAAGTTATATCGCCTCGTTTTTTTAGTGTGTTTTTTTATGCAGTCCGAATTGCTGAGGAACGCCGTATTTTACGAGTATTGGTGCTGCATTCAATAACGAGACATATGGTTTTTGATAAAGATGAATATAAATTAACTAACCTTGGGCGTACTTTAGCGTTTTTAGTATTCCAGATTATTTCAATTTGAATCACACCGAAGTTCAGTGCAGGCCAATCAAAAACTGATATCTATTACTAGCGACAAGAACCCCAAGATAGAGGTAAAAATCGCATCGAATATGACTTCGTTGCTGAATTATGAATGAGAAGAAGAAAATTTGTATTGGCAAAAGGCAACCTATAAAGTCAATGAAATTAATGTACATTACCTTCGAACTGTTGTGAGACCTTTCAACCTCAAAACGATCCATCTTTGCTTCCTCGTTTGCGTGATGAACCAAAATTTTTCTTGATTTTTTTTACAACATCATTGATTTTGTTGCCTTTCACGGGATGTATTTAACTGGATAATAAGGATTTTATATGATTACTTCCTCATTGCAAACAACTAATTCAACATCAGGATTTTTTAACCAAATTCGTCAACGCTTGACCCCAGCGATTCCATGGGAAAGAGTAAAAGAAGCCTTTTCCTCTCTCAGCCGCTGTTTTAGATCGAGGCCAAGCCCTGCTAGTGATAAGCAAGTCAGAAACATAATTCCAAGAAAAGCTGAGCGCCGCTCTTTTCTATTGAAGTGCTTTGCAGTGCTTGCAGCAGGAACTTTCATAGGTGCAGGAACCTACGTGATGCGTTCAAGATGGCAATCATCCCAAAATGTAAATGAACCTACAGATTCAATGCAAAATTCCATATATTCTCCAAGACTATTTGGTAGTTCACCTCTACCTTCAACTTTTCCCAGTGTTTTGCCAACGATCGAATTAACAGAAGAGGTTCCCTATCAGAGTGTAGATTGGATCATTAGCGATCTCTTTGGTCCAGATAAAAACGGCGCTACCATCTCTGCTGATTTTCTCCCGAATGGTCTGGAAATCGTTAATCTACCTATGAGAATTTTAAGCACTTTACCTTTTACTAATGGTGGAACTTTGTTAAAAAAAATTGATAGTAATATCTACTTATCTCCTTCTGGTCAAGGATATTCAGTTGTAGATGTTACCAATCCTTTAAATCCTTTTCTTGTTTATTACAATAACATCGGTTTTTTTCCTGCTCAAAATAATGCTGAATTACTAGGAAATTACATTTACGGTTACAACATAATTGATATAAGTAATTTATACAATCCGCGTCTTTTAAATACTATTTTTAATGTCGACGACATGGTAGATACAATAATAATCTCTAATAAATATGCATATTGTATTATTGAATCTGGCGCCATTGAATTCGCTATTGCAGATATCAGTAATCCATCCAATCCAAAAGATATCAGTTCTGTTACATTACCATTGACTACTGATGGATCAGGAATGGCAATGATCGATAATAATCACTTTGTTTTCGGCAATCAATTTTATATAGTAAATGTAACTAATACTACCCAACCAACCATTTTAAGTTTCATTCCTTCCATCAATTCATTCGGTGATATCGTTATTTCAGAAAATTATGGTTATGTTGATAATGGCGCTCTTCTTAATGTAGTGAATTTTAATAACTTAAAAAACCCAAAAATCGAAGGATCTCTTCCGTTATTTACTCAAGCAGGTTATGCTTTATCGTACATTAAAAAGGCTATATTAGGTAATTTACTTTATGCCGTTGATGGAGGAATTTTTCGTGTCATTAACATCAGTAATAAAACAAATCCAGTCTCTATTAATAATGTATTCTCAGGTGCAACTGGAGCCCAGTTCTGCGGCTTGATCATTTCCGGAGATTATTGTTATTACACAGATTCAAGCGGGCTTAAAATTGTTCCAAGGGGAAATACTTTTGCCTTTCAAGGCACACCTGCAGGCGGTACCCAAGGCAATTATACGATTACTCTAACTGCCAAGGATCAAAATGGGAATATGAGAAATGGAACTTTTAATTTATTAATTAATCCAGCCATCATCATTCAAGCTGCAATACCAAATCAATTAGTCGTGGTAGGAACTAGTTTTAATTATTTTATAAATGCAAATACATTTAAGCAAGTTAATGGAGATCTTTTAAAATATTCTGCATCGCCTATGCCTGGTTGGTTACAACTAAATCCTAACAGCGGAGGTTTTTCAGGGATTCCTCAAAGCACCGATGCAGGTACTTTAAATCTTAAAGTAACAGCCAGTGATGCCGCTGGGGCCTCATCCTCAACCTCCTTTCAGATCAAAGTAGTCTTTGGACCTACCCTCAATCTCCCAATCAGCAATCAGATTGCTAAAGTTAATTCCCCGTTTAATTTCACTATAAATGCCAATACCTTTATTGATAAGGATGGCGATCCCCTCTCATATGCAGCCTCAAGCAAGGGATCCCCATTACCAAATTGGCTAACATTTAATTCTGAACAGCTGACCCTTACGGGTACTCCTATTGGAACCGATGCTGGAAACGCGCTAATTACAATTGTGGCAGAAGCTCCGAACGGACTAAGTGCACAAGCGAATTTCCAAATATTGATTGTCTCTTCCGCTGCACCAGTGCTTCTTAACCCTATTGGAAATCAAATTGCAGAAGTGGGTCAAGAGTTTAAATATTATGTTTCTTCAAATACCTTTGAAGATCCGTATGGAAGGCCGATTACATATTCAGTAAGTTTACTTGGAGGAACTCCACTGCCAGCTTGGCTTTCATTTGTTAATAGAACCTTTTCAGGAACACCTGGAAGAGGTGATACGGATGCCTTTTCAGATCGTGTTTTAGGAATCAGTCTTAATGCCGCATCTGCTGGAGGAACAAATTTCAATACATTCAATATTAATGTGTCGGGAGAATCAAATGCCGCTTTAGCCACAGCAATCGTAAGCCCGATTATATCTATTCTTGGTGCTGCTTTTGCGATATATAAAAAACGGGCATGGATATTGAACTATTGGAACAAAAAGAAGTATCAAAAAATAGGTGAAGAAGCCAGAGTTGGTGAATTTTATTTTCGCGAGCTTTCGGTTCCTGAAACCGATGTCACATTGGTAAGGGCATTAATTAGGGGAAAAAAATTAGATCGAGATGGAGAATTGCCGCAAGGGTTTTCATATAATCGATTTACCAACGCTGTTGAATCAAAAAAAGTTCCTAAACCGAGTCATTTCAAAACCATGACGATTCAAGTCATAGGAGAGGCAGATAAAATTTTAGAGGAATTTGTTCTAACGATTTCAGCATCCGAAAATACGGATTTGAAATCTAGCTCAGTGAAAAAAAAGAAGAAAAAAAATGCAAGCGATATAGAATTGGAAGAGGTCTCTACAGTTGAAACTGAAGAAGTAGTTCAAAGCGAAGCTGAGTAGATAAAAAACCTAGAGCCCGGCTAGGGGTCGCGGTAGGAATGTCGGGTAACCGACATTCCTACCGTGACCCCCGAGCACTTAAGCAATAGCGTGAATGCCTTTTTTGGCTATAAGATTAAGCATTTTAAGAGAAATACCGCGGGGGTGTTTTTGACCGCGCTCCCATTGTTGTACAGTAGACACACTTGTGTTTAGATATAATGCAAAGACATTCTGACTCATTTTTTCGCGTAGACGAAGGCTTTTAATTTCACGAGGAGAAAGACTTTCAACAGGAGTACACATCGCATCAAATTCGTGCATTGTTGTTGCATCAACAAGTCCTGCATCAGTGCCTTGCGGAGTGCCTGTAAATGTCCGTTCCTCCCTCCTAAACTGGAGCCAGGCGGGAAGAGGAAGTCCATTATTTGTAGCCAAAATTTCTAGTTTATCCCCATCTTGATCAATAAAGGTGTCGCCGGGGAAGGTATATGAAAATAGCGATCCTATTTTAGCAATCTGAGCTCCAATGGGTCGATTAAAACTGGGGCCATACACAACTGCAATTTGTGCTCCGGCATTAGCTCTTAAGCCATTTGGGGCATTAGCAGTAATAACAAGTTGCAATTTTCCTGCATCAGATGATTGTGGCGTGGCAATAAAGGTTCCATTTCTAAACTGCATCCATTGCGGTAGCGGTAGTCCATTATTTGTAGCTGAGTATGCAAGTGGATCTCCATCCCTATCCAAAAAAGTTTCTGCGGGTATGGTAAAAGAAAAAAGTATACCAATTTGTGCGACCTGATTGCTGATAGGTTGATTAAGGGTTGGTCCGTAAAGGACCTGAATTTGAACTGGAGTAGAAGCAGATGCTCCATAAGCATCGCTTGCCGTTACAGTCAAGTTCAGTTTTTTTGCATCAGCCGAAGCTGGTGTACCAGCAAAAGCTCCGCTTAGGGATAGGAAATTCAAGCCTGAAGGTAATCTGGAGAGGGCTTTTTCCTAGTTAGGAAAAGCCCTCTCCAGATTACCTTCAGGCTTGAATTTTCTTTCTGCTCGATTGGACGAGGCTTTTCTTGGTTAAAAAATATAATCTTATTTTGAATTTTGAAAAAAAAAAGACAGCAAGTATTAATTCACCATTATTCGGTGTCTACCTTAATCGTATTGAATGAAATTTGAATCTTCCCAATGTGGAGGATCAATATTATCCTCTATGAAGCATTCGGGTGGATCCGTACCAGAGCCGGGATCTATACATGAAGTGTGAGATTGATCATATTCGTCTGGAAATCCGTCAGCTGTTCCCGGTACCAGTTGACAGATATCCCATTCCGCTAAGTCTTGCGGTTCATCAAATTCCGGTGTTGTTATTGGCCAACCAATTTTTGTTAGAATGCGTCTTATTTCTGTGGGATTGGTTACAATTTTGGTGATCTTCATTTTCTTTCCACATGTACACAGGAGCGGATCTGCATCATCATAGATGCGGGCGATTAATTTTGCCCAAGTGAATGATAACTTGGAGGTTTTCATAGCGGTTTCTTGCAAAGCCGGTGGTACGATTTTGACCGGAGTTTCAATAGCAGCCTTAGTTATTGAAGGCTTTAAAGGTGAGTTTGGAGCAAATGCTCCGTAGTAATGATGTCGATGCCCGCGTGCAGGTGGAATCAGCATGGCTACTTTATCGATAAAGTCGATGGGATCAATGGTGATAAATGTTTTTCCTGTATGGCAAGGTTTTGGTAATCGATAGTTGAGCCATTGCCCATTCCAGCGTAAATTTTCACTCGCAAAAGAGGGTCTAGCACAATACCTTATTAAGCGCTCTAAACCTTCACGATCCCAAGGCTGAATTTTGACCTTTGCATCGAGTGAAAAACCTGTGTTTTCATAACTAAGTATTTTATCTACTTCATCATCATTGAACCAACCACGCCTCTTAAAAAGCTTCAGCACACTTTTTTCGATAGCATCTTGGACGTCAGCAATGTCATCCGGAGTAAGAATGACCTCATGAAAAGTAAAGGTTTCTCCCTTTTTTTCAAATACACCATCGGCAACAATAAAGTGAAAATGGGGGTGATAATTGAGCGTGTTGCCGAAACGCTGAATGAAGCTGATGGCGCCAAATTCAGTATTAGGAACTATTGGACCACAGACGATCAGTTTTTTCTTAATCTCATTGGCCACAATACGCAATACTTTTTGTAGGATGGCATCGGTGTGAAGATAATGGCGGATCCGTTTGGGGAAACTCACGACCCACTGGCGAACAGGATGGGGGCCTATAACATTTTCTTGAATGTGCGCGGCTGTTTGTGCCATGTCCTTCGCACAACAGCTCGGGCACAACCTCAGCTTGCAAGAAAATCCGATTAAAAACTCATTATTGCATGCATTGCAATGAACGCATGCAAAACCATGGATAAGCACGCCACACTTAATAAAGCCTTGAAACTCTCTGTGAACATAAGAGGGAATTTTTTTACCATCTTTTTCACATTTTTTTACCCAAGTCTTATCTTGATCAGCCGGAACGAACTCGCTCAGAAAGTATTGGTGCAAATGATATTGCATTAACAACTCTGGGAAAAACAGAGGAAACGGGCTGAGATAAACGTGGAGGACAGTGGGGACAGTGGGGACTTTGGTGTTAATAGTCCCCGAGGTCCCCATTGTCCCCCACCCTGATGCTTGAATTTTCTATCCCTTAATTTCTAGAATTGATATCGTGCTTAAAAATAATTCTTTTTAAATTGCCTGGATATATACCTGCCTCTAGAGGCACTGTATTTAAAAAGTCAGCTTTACCAGTGACGAAAAAAGGACATTGCCTTATTATACATGTTTAAAAAATTTTACCTATGTCCTTGGATAGAGTGTTACCTATGTCTTTGGTCGAACAATGAATGATGCCCAAGGAGATAAGGAATTGATCCCTGTTCTTCAAAAAATGGGGGCCAAAATTGAGATCGACAGTAAGAAAAAATTTCTTCACGTTAAAAAAGGATCCAAGCTTCAAGGGATCGAAGTCGATATCAATAACTTTATCGATGCGATCACAATTTTATCCGTCGTGGCTTGCTTTGCTGAAGGGGAGACCCGTATCTACAATGGTGCTGTCGCAGCGACCAAAGAATGTAA
>Ga0364880_10644_pt1 | contig 10309 bp, 1 predicted proteins | sample ExccelJu500001D3_5_FD_206927 | JGI IMG/M metagenome (GOLD analysis project Ga0364880, IMG submission 206927) | Enriched cells from Trout Bog Lake Hypolimnion, Wisconsin, USA - BchlTB.July30.5000.01.D3 | ecosystem: Environmental > Aquatic > Freshwater > Lake > Hypolimnion/Profundal zone | place... | reverse complement strand
GAAGAGAACAAGAACTTCTTCCTGGGCCAGTTTTTCTATGGCCAGTACGACCAGGCTTTAGCGCATTTGCCTAAAATTAATTCGAACGTAAACATTGTGCGTATTGAAGTTTGGGTAACCAACCGGGTCAATGCAACAACCAACGTGCGTAACGTGGTGGGCATTATGGATATGGGTGAATCTGACCCTTATTCCACCCAGATAACTTCTACAGCTGGGGGCAATGGCTTACCGAGAAATGAGGCCAACAACATTTACAGCAGGCTTACTTCTGTACCCTCCAATCGTTTAGATGGCGCTATCGTGCCGGTGCTGACCGGGCCGGGCTATAACCTTGTTCAGGGACAGGATTTTGAAAAGATATATGCCCGTAAGCTGAATCCAAACGAATTTACTTTTAACCCGCAGTTGGGTTATATCTCGGTGAACTCGCAGCTTAATCCTAACGATATCCTTGCGGTAGCATACCAGTATGAGTATAACGGCAAAGTATATAAAGTGGGTGAGTTTGGCGATGACGTTCCACCGGATTCCGGCGCGGTATCTAAAGACCTTTTCCTGAAATTGTTGAAAGGAACGGCACCTAGAACAAGTTTGCCTATCTGGAACCTGATGATGAAGAACATCTACTCGCTAGGTGCTTTTGGTATCAGCAATCAGAATTTCTTTTTGGATATCTACTATAACGACCCGGGCGGCGGCCTTAAAAGATATGTGCCGCAAGGTTGTTTGCAAGGTAGTCCGTTATTGCGCGTGTTGAATTTAGATAATCTGGATTTGAACAATGATGCGGTACCTGATGGTTTATTCGACTTTATTCCCGGCGTCGACATTTTACCCCAAAACGGAAAACTGATATTTCCGGTGAAAGAACCTTTTGGCAAGAACCTGTTAGCTGCTGCTGAAAAATGTGGTAGTCCCGGCGATTCGATATTTGTTTACCAGCAGTTGTATGACTCCACCAAGTACGAGGCACAACAGTTCCCTCAATATAACCGCTTTGTTATTAAGGGAACGTACATGGGTACGAATGGAAGTACCATTTCATTAGGTGCGGGTAATATTCCGCGCGGGTCGGTAACAGTAACTGCCGGTGGTATCAAATTGGCGGAAGGACAGGATTACACGGTAGATTATAACCTGGGTAGGGTAACTATTATCAACCAGTCCATACTGAATAGCCAGCAGCAGATCAAGGTAGATTTTGAGAACAACAACCAGTTTGCCACACAGGTGCAATCGATGTACGGCACCCGGTTAGATTATAAAGTGAGTGACAAGCTCAATATCGGTGCTACGCTGATACGCCTGGGAGAAAGACCATTTACCCAAAAAGTGAATATTGGTGATGAGCCTATTCAGAACACCATTATGGGGCTGGATGTAAATTATAAAACCAACCTGCCGTGGTTGACCAAAGGCTTAAGCTATTTGTACCCTACCAAGGAAATGTCAACCTTGTCGGCTTATGGTGAGTTTGCGTATTTGAAACCGGGTCACTCCAAAGCCATTAACGGTACCAACGGCCAGGGACAGGTATATATTGACGACTTTGAAGGAACCAGTTCGGGCTATGATCTGAAAACACCACCGGTGGCCTGGAAACTGGCATCTACGCCGCGCAACTCGCCGGGGACCAGCGGCCGTGTTCAGTTTCCGGAAGGAAGTTTAGTGAGTAATGAGGCTTACGGCTATAACCGTGCTTTATTGGCCTGGTATCGTATTGACAATTCATTCTATACCCAGCAAACATCACCGGCCGCAGTTTATAACAGTGGTGATTTCTACCGTAACATCAACAGTCACTATGTGCGCCTGGTTCCATATACCGAAGTATTTCCGAACGCCACACCGGGAACCCTGGATGTGAACCTGTACACTTTTGACCTTGCCTATTACCCAACCCAGAGAGGGCCATATAACTACGAAAGCAAACCGAATGGTTTGCCTCCTTACTCTACCGGTTTAAATGCCGATGGTACTTTGAAAAACCCGGCTAATCGTTGGGGCGGTATTATGCGTGCCATGGATAATACTGACTTTGTTGCCACCAACGTGGAGTATATCGAATTCTGGCTGATGGATCCGTTTTTGTATGCTAACGGCCCCGCAAATTTGGGTGGCCATGGCGGTTATTTATATATCGACCTGGGTAATATTTCGGAAGACATTTTGCAGGATTCGCGCCAGGCTTTTGAGAACGGAATTACTGCTGATTCATCTAATCTGGATAACACTTTCTGGGGTGTAGTTCCGAAATTAGTGCCGTTGGTAAACGCTTTTGATAACGACCCTACCTTGCGTCCGCTGCAGGATGTGGGTTTAGATGGCATGGGCGATAATGAAGAAAAAATCAGAAAGGCCTCGTTCCTGGCCAATGTCGGTTCTACCATCACATCCAATCCCTCAGAACTTGCCCGGTTGAACAGTGACCCTAGCAGTGATAATTACCTGTATTTCCAGGACCCTACCATTTCCGGCGACCCATCGATATTAAATTGCTACAAGTATTACTCAGGAACTGAAGGTAACTCACCGGTGCAAACCAACAGTATTGCCACTACCGCAGGAACCAGTTTGCCCGATAAAGAGGATATCAATAATGATAATACAATGAATGAGGATGAGGAGTATTTTCAATACGTGGTGCACATGGTGCCGGGTATGAACTCCAGCAATAACCCCTACATTGTTACAGACCAGAACTCAAGCAATGACCCTAATATCGGTAAAGATCAAAACGGTATTACGGCAGTTTGGCACCAGTTTAAAATTCCTATCTCGGCTTATCAAAGCCGCGTAGGTTCTATTGCCGATTTTACCTCCATCCAGTTTATGCGGATGTTCCTGACTGGTTGGAGCGACAGCGTGGTATTGCGATTCGGAACTTTCCAGTTAACGCGTAACCAATGGAGAAGCTATGAGCTTTCGCTGGATGACGGTTGCGATGGACCGAGCCCGCACCCAAGCACCAACTCTTTCTTTAACGTGGGCGCAGTGGGTCTTGAAAATAACGGCACCAAAATTCCGGTTAACTACGTAATTCCTCCGGGCATACAAAGGCAGCAGGTGTTGGGTGCTCAAACCAATCAATACATACAACAGGATGAGCAGTCGTTAGACGTATCGGTAGGTAACCTGCCTGATTGCGGTAGAAAAGCCGTGTTTAAGAACATTACACTTGATATCCGGAATTACACCAACCTGCAAATGTTTGTGCATGCTAACCGGGTAGAGAATCAGCCGGTGGTGCGCGATAGTGAGGTGACTGCGTTCATCCGGATCGGCTCAGATTTTGTCGATAACTATTACGAGTATGAAGTGCCGCTTTTGATAACTGCAGATGGCACCTATAATAACGCCAGCACTACCGACCAGCAGGTAGTTTGGCCGGCAGCCAATCAGATGAATATTAATATTCAGGATTTTGTTAAGCTGAAAGAAAAGAGGAATGCCACGAATGGTTTTCCTTTAGATGCCCCTTTTACCTCGCATGATGCTTCCGGAAATCTGATCACGATTAAAGGAAACCCGGATATCGGCGGGGTTAAGACCGTGATGCTGGGTATACACAACCCCCATAAAAGCGACCCGAACAACCCTTTAAAAGGCAACCGCGATGACGGCCAGCCTAAGTTTGTGGAAGTGTGGTTTGACGAGTTGCGTTTGAATGGATTTAATGAGCACGGCGGCGTGGCTGCGCTCACCAACATCAATATTAAAATGGCCGACCTGGGAACCATTGGTTTGGCCGGAGCCATGCACACCGCCGGCTTTGGACAGGTTGACCAGGCCATGGACCATTTGGCTAAGGACAATCTTTACAGTTTTAATGTTACCACCGGTATTGAAGCCGGCAAGTTTTTACCGGCAAAGTTGGGCATTCGCATTCCGTTCTATGCTAATTATTCGCAATCGTTGAGCACGCCGGAGTATGACCCTTACCAGTTCGATATTAAGAGTAAGGACCAATTCAACATCATCCGCAATCTTTACGGGCTCGATTCTTTGCACCAATATCAATCGGAGGTGAGGACCATTAACACCACCAAAGGTTTCAACTTTACCAATGTGCGTATTGTGCCTAAAACAAAGGCCAAGCGACCGCATATCTACGACCCGGGGAACTTCAATTTCACATATTCATATAACGATATTTCGTATAGCGATCCTTTTACAGCTATTAACGCCAAGCAGACATGGCTGGGATTAATAGGCTGGAGTTTTGCGCCACAGGCAAAGGATCTGGCACCATTTAAAAAGGTGATCAAATCGAAATCAAAATGGTTAGACCTGATTCGTGATTTTAGCTGGAACCCTTATCCGTCAACCATGGCCGTTACGTCTAACTGGAACAAAACGCTGAACACAATTCAGTTGCGTTCGCTGGGTGCGGTTGATTTCCCGATACCGGCCGAATACTCGCGCAACTTTATCTGGACCCGCGCTTATACCTTTAAATACAATCCTTTTAAATCATTAAGCATTGAGTATACCGCCAATGATAAAGCCGTTATTGACCAGATACTGGACGGAAACGGAACGGTGGCCACCAAGCAACAGATATGGAAGGAAGTAGAGAATGGCGGGCGGAATACCAACTACAATCAGAACTTAGCGGTCAACTACAACCTACCTCTCAGCAAAATACCTGCGCTTGATTTTATTACTTCAAACGTAGGCTATGCCAGCAGTTATAACTGGACCGCTTTACCGCTGCAGTTAAAAGGCCCCAACAGGTTTAATAACAATGCCGATTCTATCAGTTTGATACCAAGTACTTTGGGCAACATTATCAATAACACCCAAAACGACCACGCCAAGATTGACTTCAACTTTAAAAAGCTGTATGACAAGAACCCATTCCTGAAAACCTACGATTCGCCGAATCCGAACCTGGGTGATAAAAAGGAAAATGCCAAAAAGCACGACGCGGTAAAGAATGCGCGCAACAAAATAAAACAAGAGATAGCCAAGCTGATAGAAAAGGGAGCCAAGCTGAAGGGTGACCTGCAAATAGTGAAGGATGATAAGACCATGGAAGACGATAAGCGCAGTAAAGAGATAATCAAACTTAAGAATGATATAAAGGCCAACAAAAAAGCCATTAAAGCAAAGAGAAAGGAATTGCGCGAAAAGCAATATCCATCCGATCCGTTCATTTCTATCATCATGCGGCCGTTATTATCGCTCAAAAAGATAGGGGTGAATTATACAGAGAATATGGCCACCACCCTGCCGGGCTTTACGGGTTACTCGCGCATATTGGGTAACGACTTCACGAACTCTAATGTCAATGGCGCTATGGCGCGCAACGCACCGGGATATGGATTTACTTTTGGCTTACAGCCGGGAGATAACATTATTCATGGTATGAATGCTGGCACCCGTGCGGCATGGCTGAACAGGGCGGCTGCCAATAACTGGATAAGCAGCGATACTTTGTTGAACCAGCAATTTACCCAAAGCAACACTACCCGTTTGGACGCCACCGCCAGCTTTGAGCCATGGACCGACCTGAAGGTGGATGTTACTTTGTTCCGTGCATTCTCTGATAACTATTCTGAATATTTTAAATATGTAGACAGCACTTATCCTAACGGAAATGTGGTAGGAAGCTACCAGCATCTCACCCCGATGGATGCAGGTACTTATAGTATTTCCTATCTGCCTATCAAAACGCTGTTTAGTAAAGTATCTAACACGGGATACTCTACCATATACAATAACTTTATCAATGACAGGGCTATTATTTCGCAGCGTTTGGGCCGGGGAAATCCTAACAGCAGGCCGCACACTACTTATTACAACCCGAGCGATTCACTTTATGCCTCCGGATTTTCGGACGGGTACGGTCCTCTTTCGCAGGATGTGCTGATACCTGCATTCCTGGCCGCTTATCAGAAAAGCGATGCCAACAAAATATCGCTCAATCCTTTTAACTCTATACCAATGCCTAACTGGCGTATCTCTTACAATGGGTTCAGCAAGTTTAAATGGGCGCAAAAGTACTTTACCAACCTTACCGTTACCAGTGGTTATTCGTCTACGCTCTCAGTGAGCAGTTATTCAACGAACCTGTCGTATCAGGGTAGTGGAACCATGAACGGAGCACGGGGCCGTGATTCGCTCAGCAATAATTTCTTCGCGTTGTATAACATGCCGAGCATTACCATCAATGAGTCGCTTTCGCCTTTGATAGGAGTAGACATGACCATGAAGAACAACGTAACTGCCAAGTTCGACTTTAAAATGAGTCGAACCCTCACCATGACCTTTGCGGATTTCCAGATGGTACAGGTCAACTCGAAACAAATTACCGTAGGTGCGGGTTATAAGATCAAAGGACTGAAGTTGCCGTTTAAACTGCCTAATGGTAAAAAGATACGGCTGGATAATGACCTTACCTTCAGATTCGATTTCAGCTACCGTGATGATATTACCGTCAACAACCAGATCGACCAGGGACCTCCTCAAATAACGCAGGGAGCAACCACCATTACTATTCAGCCATCGATCGATTACATCATCAGCAAACGATTAACCGTGCGATTGTTTTATGATGAAAGCAAAACGATACCGAAGATCTCTTCTACCTATCCAACCACCAATATTAAAAGTGGTATAACATTCAGGTTCTCGTTGGCTGAGTAGGAAGCTTTCTCTTAAACTTTGTGCTTGTCGCAATCATACACGGGTATCTGAACAATATTGATTTGTTATTCACGTTTATCGGTGGTTTTAATACTTTAGCAGTATGAGGTTTTATGCATCCCCTTTTAGTTTACTGATTGCTTTTATGTTGCTTACCCAGCATACGTTTTCGCAGGTGCGTACTTTGGGCACCTGGAAAATGTTTTTGCCTTATGGCAACTCACTAGGGGCGGTTGATGGCGGCGACCGGGTGTATGCTGCAGGTCTTAAAAGCATTTTTTCGTACGAAAAAAGCACAGGTGTAATTCAAACCTATGATAAAGCCTCGGGGCTGAGTGACATAGGCATTAAAACCATCAATTACGACCCCACCACAAAAATGCTGGCCATTGTTTACGTGGATAATAACATCGATTTTTTATATAACGCCACAACGGTTTACAATATCCCCGATATTAAAAATGCTTCCATCACGGGGGCTATCGCTATTTATTCGGTTTCCTTTTTAAATGGCAATGCCTATATCTCTTCTGATCTGGGTGTTTCGGTGGTGAGTTTGAGCCAAATGCAAATTTCAAGCACTTACGTGATCGGGTCTACCGGCTCACAGATCAGCGTTTATTCTACCTCGTTCGACAGCACCTATATTTATGCGGCCACCGCAGAGGGTGTTAAATACGCTCCGCGCGCAGCCGATAACTTACAGGATTTTAACGCATGGTCCACCTTTGGCCCTGCGCAGCACTTACCTGCAAAAAAAGCAACATTTGTGCAGGGTTATAACGGCAAGGTATACGCCGTAGTGCCTTCTGAAAGTACCACCGATACGCTATACAGTTATAATGGCACTACCTGGACCCCGTTGTACTATCCAAACGCCGGTTCAACAGATACAATAACCAATGTCAACGCTATGAACGGCAGCTTGTATTTCAGCGCATGGAACAGCATTGGTGGCAATACGGGTTACCTGGGCAAAATAGATGCTTCGGGTGCATTGTCCGTAAGCACCTCACAATCTCACATAAAACCTCTGGGCTGGTTTGAAAGCAATGGTGTAAACTGGGAGCCCGATTATTACAATGGCTTATTTAAACGCACCGGTGGAGGTTTAGAGAATATCATTCCTGAAGGCCCCGGCACCTCGAATGTTTTTGCATTGAATTGCAAGAATGGAGTTTTGGATGTAGCCCCGGGTGGAGCAGATGATTCATGGGGTCCCGATTATAACCGCGATGGTTTTTTTACTTACAAAAACGGCACATGGCAGAACAGAAATCAGTTTAGCGACGGCTCTCTGGCTACCTATTCTGATATTTTGTGCACCGCTTCGGTTCCTGCTACCGGCAAAACTTACTTCGGTTCTTTTGAATCAGGCCTGGTTGAAATGGATGATAATACCGGAAACATAACCCTTTACAGCGATAGCACCCCGGTAGGTGTAACCCTTTTAGAAAGTGCACTGGGCATCTCGAACCGTACGGAGGTTACCGCCGTTTGTTCTGATTCCAGCAACAATTTATGGATTGGCAATGGCGGTGCTATATCTATACTTAAAGTCATTCGTCCGGATGGAACATGGCGCAAGTTCACCATTCCATACAGCATCTCTATTTTGAAAAAAATGGTGGTTGACCAGCAAGGTCAGTTATGGGCTACAACTCGTCAATCAGATGGATTGCTGGTGTTTAACTATGGCCTTAATATGGATAGTGCCAGTGGGTATCAGTATAAACTTTTGCAAAGCGGTGCCGGAAATGGTGGCCTGCCCAGCAATAACGTTTTTGCCATAACCGTAGACCACACCGGTAATATCTGGATAGGTACCGACGCGGGCATCGGTGTTTTTTATTGCCCCGGCAGTGTGTTTAACGGAGGCTGCGAAGCCACACAAATTAAGGTTACCCTAAATGGCTATGTAGGATATTTGTTCGGTATGCAAACGGTGCGTGCGTTGGCGGTAGATGCTGCTAACCGTATTTGGGTTGGTACCACCGAAGGGCTTTGGCTCATCTCTAATGATGGGCAAACCACGTATGAGAATTTCACCACGGAAAACAGTCCTTTGCCGAACAACCAGATCACTGATATCAGCATTGACGATGCTAACGGTGAGGTTTTTATAGGCACCAACGGCGGTCTTGTAAGTTATCAGGGAGATGCCATTGGCCCTTCGTGTACAGATTGCAACAGTGCGCTGGTATATCCCAACCCGGTGCGCCCTGATTATACAGGCCCTATTGCTATTAAAGGGTTGACAGATAACGCCTATGTCAAGATAACTGACGTGAGTGGTGACCTGATATTTCAGGGCAGGGCCAATGGTACCCAGATGATATGGAACGGAAATGGTTATGACGGCACCCGCGCTAAGAGCGGTGTTTATTTAGTGTTCAGCAGTACCGATGGTGGCAAACAAAGAAGGGTTGCCAAAATACTCGTAACTGATTAAGATGCTTAATTCGGGCCTTAAGCAGAAGCAATGCCGCCAGGTTTTTTCACTCCTGATAGACCTGTGACCTTACCCAAAATGCTGTGAGCAACAAAGCTGAAAGTATGGAGATCAGGAACAGATATTGAACTCTGCTCCGGGCATATACAAATTTGACGCTGTGGTTGCCCGCGGGTAAAAAAGTGCTCATAGAGCAAAGTTCATGTTCGGGTAGCGTCATTTTTCCATCTATATAAACCCACCAGCCCTGGTAATAATTTTGTTGCAGGTGAAGCACATCAGCCTTGCCTGCGTCGCATGCGATAGAGATATTACCCGGCTCAAACTTTTGAATTGAAAATTTTGTGGCGGAATCATCACAAAACACAACGGGTCTTTGCATAAAGAATTCCTGCTTTGATGAGGCGGACAGGTCGTCAACGTTTTGGAGATAAAAACTATTGAACCCATCTTTGGCCGGTATCTTTTTAAAGAAACTAAGGTTGTACCAAATGGGCAGCGTTGAGCCGTCGCTAAAATGACTAAAGCTGCTCATAGGATTGAGCGGCGGAACAGGAAATCCTGAACTTAGTTTATCGAGTTTGGCCTCAAGTTCGGAAGGCTTAATGTTACTGACAACGGTGGATGGCATGTTGAGCTGTGCTGAGAGCACCATTTCAGTTACTACAATGCAACACAGCAATATGAGCCGGGTAGAAGAGGCGATTTGTTGTTGAAAGAGTATAAATATGAAAAGCAACAACAGGGGTAATTGGAAAAGTAATTGCGTTGTAATGTGCGCGTATACATTTTGATGCGCATTGAAATCAGCAACGGCGCTCTCGCTGAATGGCACCAGGAGTTTTAGGACATAACCGCTTTTAGCTACCGAGAATGCAAAGACAGAAAGCAGCAATAGCAACCAGGCAACAAATATCCGTTTTACAAAAACAGTATCTGTCTTGGTTGTAACAGCATTCACGAGCCAACCAAAGCCCGTGGCTGAAATAAAAACAATCCCGAACACCGTGAACACCCTGAAAATGGCGGCATGGCGAAGCATATCCATGCCCGGAAGCAGGTTGTATAACCAGCTTCTTATGAACAGATATTTTCCTGCGGCCGCCAGCAGACAAATGATGGCAAAAACAGACAGCGCTTTCTGAAAGAACAGGAACCGGGTTTTTGTTACTGCAATGAAAAGCAGCGGCAGGGCCAAAAAGC
>Ga0364880_10624_pt2 | contig 10380 bp, 10 predicted proteins | sample ExccelJu500001D3_5_FD_206927 | JGI IMG/M metagenome (GOLD analysis project Ga0364880, IMG submission 206927) | Enriched cells from Trout Bog Lake Hypolimnion, Wisconsin, USA - BchlTB.July30.5000.01.D3 | ecosystem: Environmental > Aquatic > Freshwater > Lake > Hypolimnion/Profundal zone | place... | reverse complement strand
CCTCATGGAGACATCCCATCGTCGGGACCAGAGCAACTCTGTGCTCACGTTTCCATCGAATTGCGGTTTCCTGTACTACTTGCGGGGAATTAAGTGTCAGCATGGCTCTTCTAAAAAGAATGGGTTTCGTCCGGAAAGACTCCTTCCCGAACTTCGTCTCTGTAGGTTTGTAGCGCTTCCCGGATGGTCTCATCGAGTCGCGCGTATTTTTTAAGGAATTTGGGAGCAAACTCTGGATTCATACCCAGCAGATCAGAGCAGACAAGCACTTGCCCATCACAATGAGGGCCGGCTCCAATTCCAATCGTCGGAATCTTTAGCCGCGCAGTGATGAGCCGGCCAAGCTCGGCCGGTATCCCCTCCAGCACAACCGCGTAGGCTCCAGCATCTTCGAGAGCTAGAGCGTCCTGCAAAATCGATTCTTTCGCCTGGTCGGTCCTGCCTTGCAACCGATAGCCCCCTAATACATGAACACTTTGAGGGGTCAGCCCCACGTGACCCATCACTGGAATTCCTAGATCGACGAGTTTCGCCACAGTACTGGCAATTGCCACGCCACCCTCCAGTTTAACCCCCTCCGCACCACCATCGACTAAAAGGCGACCCGCATTTCGGATCGCGTCGCGTTCGCTGGCTTGGTAACTCATGAAGGGCATGTCCGCGACGAGATGTGCATGCCGCGTACCCCTGGCCACCGCGCGGCAGTGGTATGCCATATCCGCTATCGTCACCGGTAGCGTCGTAGAGTGACCTTGTACTACCATTCCCAGAGAATCCCCGACGAGAAGGACATCAACAATCTCATCCGCGAGCCGGGCAAACGTGAAATCATACGCGGTAACAGCAACAATGCGGGGAGCCTCTGGAGCAGATTTTCGAGAACGCAGGGAGAACGACGTGATCTTATCAACTTCTCTCATCTATTACCCTCGATTGCCAGGTATACCTTATTTTATAGCGTGCTCATAGTTCCGCTTGTAAAGCGAATCCATACGTATAAGCACTGCCAGAAAAATTGAATCTGGGCGCCCCGATAAACTGGGCTGAGCTCTTTTCAATGGCACGAGTCACAAACCAATGGTACTGCCCATAAACCCCCCATGTCAGCGGGACAGGGAGAAAGGCATTCGCTTTCAGGCGATGAGAAATGCTCAAGCCCGCCACGTGGGTATTGGAATCCAAAATATTGGCAGCTCCCGAAAGATCGCCCACTGGGGTGGGCCGATATTGATAACCTGCGCAGAGAAAGAGTTTCCGATTGAAAAAGGGAACCTCTATGGAAGCACGAGGGTTTAGCGTACTTCGCAACTGGAAAGCAGGTGCCTGGGTAGCTCGAGTCTCCCCTCTCGCATCAGTAGCACTCACCACCAGGTAGGATGGCTGGTACCCATCCCACATTTGATAGGAAACGCCGAGGGAAGTCTTGACCATTCCAAAGTCGTGCTGAGTCTCTAGCTCCAATGTCGATGGTTCGTAGTAAAGCGACGTTTTCATGACGAAAGGCTGCACCAAGGTATCAGTGCCCCCAATTTGAACTTTCCCCTCAAAACGTTGCTCGAAGGTGGGATTAATCTCCTGCCGAAAGACAAGGGCCACCGAGGTTTGTTCATAACGAGCGAAAAGGCCCGCCACAGCGGCGGTATTGAAACCGATATCTAGGGCGAATCTTCCTGTAGGGTTCTCCGAGACAAGTGTGGAGTCGGCAGAACCTGCCGAGGTTAGAAATAGGGTCATCCCCCCTCCGATATAGAGATATCGGGGCCATAGCTCTACCGAAAGTCCCAACGTTCCTTTAAATTGGGTGTCGGACGTTCCGTAACGAAGAAGGGAGAAATCATAGGGTGTCAATGAAGTAAAACTACGTAACCGTTGGTACGGACCGGACAACGTCAATCCGAATCCGGCCCGCCGACCAAAAGTTGGAGGAAGAGAAAAGGGTAAGGTAAGACCCGCCGACCAAAGCGCGGCGGTTTGATCAGGCAAGCGAAAATCTTGCGTCCGCGAGACCCCTCGTTCCGTCCGGTATTGTGGGCTGTCTACAAGTACCGATGACAGAGTTCCCGTACGCGCGGCGATCCCTCCCGTAGTAAAAGCGAATAGGGATGAGGCTTGCGCGGAAATTAGCGCTGGGTTGTAGAGCGCCGCAAACGGATTTTCCGTTTCGGCGGTGACTGAGCTAACCCTTCCCGAGCTAGCGCCTCCCAACCCATAAGTCTGCTCTTGAGAGGCTTTAACAAAAAGGCTCCAAGTAGTTAGTAAGATTAGTAAAAACCGCATCACCCCTTCTAGCACACCGCATCACCTTTCGCAAATGGGGGTGCCTAGCCCGGGCTCTTCAGTTGGCTGGTGAGCGCAATGTACTCTTCCTTCGACAACTCCTCGGGCCGCATGGATAAAGATAGCCCCAACCGTTCCATGATTGATTCGATCGGGAGGTTTGGAAAAGCCCGTTTTAGATTGCTCGATAACTTCTTTCGCCGCTGAGCAAAAGCCGCTTTGACCACTTGGTTTATGTAAAACGCTCCATAAGGAACCGGACATATCGGCTCCAAGAGTAAAGCCTCTGAAGAGACGGCTGGAACTGGATAGAAAGCTCCGGGCGGCAGTATTCCAATACTTTCGATTTTAAAGTGGATTTGGGCTATTACGCTTAGAGCTCCATAATCATGAGTTCGCGGGCGCGCATATAGCCGTTCCGCGAACTCCCTCTGGAACGTTAAGACAAGCCGCGAAAAACGTTCCTTCTGTTCCAGTAACTGGAAAAGAATAGAGGAAGAGAGGTGGTAGGGAAGATTGGAAAGAACCGCGATTTGTTTCGCCGACGCGCTGATCTCCTTGATATCCTGCTCCAGGAAATCCCCTTCAATCACGTTAATCGATGGAAACCGGGCCCTCAAATAACCCGCTAGCTTGCGATCGTATTCAAAGGCATGAATAGGTTTTGCGGTCATGTCGATTAATTTTGAAGTCAACGCTCCTAACCCTGGCCCAATTTCCCAATATTCGTCAGCCTCGGAGGGCTGCACCAGGAGGTGGGTCAATCTTTCCGCCCAATGAGGTGAAGTGAGAAAGTTTTGGCTCATGCTTTTGCGGGCACTGGCGCCCAACTGGAGCAATATGTCTCTAGGGTGGCTCATCTCCGGTGCCACTCTCATACAACGAAATGGTGATTAGATCTAACGCAACGTCAGCAATTCACGATTCAGGAGAAATCTACCGAAGCGGACGCCGTGGTTTCCCAAGACGCAGGGATGAGTTTGCGCCGCTGAACATAGAGCGAAGCTAACCTGGCAACCATTGCGGCATTATCCGCACAGTGACGTGGTTGGGGAAAATAGGCGCCGGACAGACGCGATCTCAAACGGGAATTGCACGCCACTCCGCCAGTGATGACGATCTGACGCACACCGCACGCGGACGCCGCTTTTGTCACTTTATCGATGAGAGAGTCGATAATGGCCTCCTGCGCCGAGGCGGCGATGGCTAAACGTTGGGCGGGTAAATCAACGCCCAATCCCTTTACCCGCTGGGCGACCGCTGTTTTTAGACCGGAAAAGGAAAAATGGTACCCTTCCGTTCGTGCTCTGGGAAACTGGAACCGGCTTCGATCTTCTTCCGTTCCCTTCTCCGCCACCCAACGGTCGATCTGTGGCCCTGCAGGGTAAGGCAAGCCTAGGAGCTTACCAACTTTGTCAAACGCCTCTCCTGCAGCATCATCGAGTGTTCCCCCTAACCAGGAAAACTCAAGGGCGTCTTTCACGTGAAAGATCTCCGTATGCCCACCACTCACGACAAGCGCAATCCACGGAAAAGCGGGAGCTGGATTCCCATCGAGGTCCCCGAGAAAAGGAGAAAAAAGATGAGCTTCGATGTGATTCATCGCATAGAATGGCCGGCCTGTCGCCAACGCCAAAGCTTTTGCGAACGAGACCCCCACCAGTAGCGCCCCAATAAGTCCAGGTTGGTGGGTAACGGCGATTCCATCGATGTCGGAAATCCCGCACCCGGCGACGGAAAGCGCCTCATGAACAGCAAGTGGCAGCGCCTTCAGGTGCTCCCGGCTTGCAATCTCGGGAACGATCCCGCCGTACTTTTCCATTGATACCACATGGGAATGGACAACATCGGCAAGAATTCTCTCCCGATCGGTATCGATGATGGCGGCACACGAATCATCGCATGAAGTATCCAAAGCAAGGATTTTCATTCGGGCGGGAATCTGGCATTTTATAGGGTAAAGTCAATTAATAAGTACTAAGGAGTTCATAATTAAGCGCGGAATTGGCTCGCCAAATATGCGCTTAATTATGAACTCGTAAGTTAGACAGGAAACAAGAATGAAGATGTTTTTACTTACCATGGGACTCCTCTTGCATTGGTTGCCCCTCAAAGCCTCCCCGGAAACGCCGAAGGAAATGCACATAGCACTTTACCCTCACCAAGTCGTTAGCGGACAGGTGGCGTCGATTTGCGTGCCTCTACCAACTCCCGCAACGCCCCCAGCATTAGCGATTCATTTTCAAGATCAAGAGATCTCTGTCATTGAAGTGACAAGGGGAAAAAAACATGTCCATTGCGGCTTCGTAGCAATCCCTTTGGAGACTAAAACCGGAAGTTATGACATATCCATTGCCTGGGGCGATACAACCTCCAACCAAAGCAAGACTGTCTCGTTGAAAGTGCGAGAGGGAAAATTCAAGGAAACCAAACTGAAGGTAGATCCGAACATTACGAAGCCGAATGAAGAGGAACAACAACGTATCGCCAAGGAAAAAGAGGAAATGAAGGCGGCATACTCCAATCCCAGTCCCACTCCGCTTTGGCAGGGGGGCTTTCGATTTCCGACGAAAGGATCCATCACCAGCCGCTTCGGCAGCAAACGCAGTTTCAATGGCGAAGTGAAAAGCGTGCATCAGGGGGTCGATCTGCGAGCAGGCAGCGGAACTCCGATTTACGCCGGAAATGCGGGTAAAATCATTTTGGCGAAGGCTTTTTTTTACGCGGGAAACATGGTCGTCATCGATCATGGAATGGGAATTTTTTCGAGTTACGGACACCTCAGTACTATCAAAGTTTCCCCTGGCCAAACTATCAAGAAGGGGGAAGAGTTGGGCCTGGCGGGTGCGACCGGTCGCGTAACTGGCCCTCATCTGCATTGGGGGATTAGGGTAAACGGAATCCTCGTTGATCCTCACCAATTGCGCAAGGTCTTCAACCATTTGGTCGAGGGGAAAAGAATTCCAGAAGTCGATCGATGATGACTCAAGACTTTGCCCTACCGCCCAAAGGGCTTCGAAGATTCTAAACGATGATATTTTGCCAGAAGGGATTTGAGCCTTGCATGAGGCAGGGCAAGGTACTGACTGCCGTTGATTCCTCGAGAGTCCTCGGCAGCCACCAACGAATTGATGATAGCTTCTTCAGTCACTTGAATGGCGGCTTCGAAGAACAGATCCAGTTGATTATTGGAAAGACTCTTCCAAGTTTGAATTCCATCTGCCGACTTGATTGGTCGCGAAGTGGAAAATCCGACAAAAAACTCGCCTGAGGTGTTCCGACCAAGGGATCCGTTACGAGCCATTCCCAGAGCGACCCGCTTCACCACGCGCTTAAGTTGGTGAGGCAGTAGTGGGGCATCGGTGGCCAGAACAACCACAATCGAACCGTCCCGCCTGGGCGCTGGGTTTTCCACTGGTAGCAGTTCGTTGAGTAGTTGTTTTCCGATGGGAATTCCAGCGATTCGAAGATCCTGGCGCTGCCCATAATTCGCCTGCACCAAAACGCCCAAATGATAACTATCCTTTACGATCCTCGAAGCAGTCCCGATTCCCGCTTTAAATCCATACGCAACAGTCCCTGTCCCCGCGCCGACCGAGCCCTCAGGGACAGGTCCCGATTTGGCATTTTCCGCCGCCTTAAACACATGAGACTTTTTCACATGAAAACTATAGAGATCATTGAGCCAGCTATCGTCTGTTTCCCCCACAATGGGTAAAAGCCCCTCATCATTCGTATGGTATTTTTCGTGAACCCATTCCGCCAAGGAATCTCTTACCAACCCCAGGCTTTGAGTGTTGGTCATGCCGACGGGGCCTTCCAGCATGCCGGACTCTTCCAGCCAGCTAACTCCGGTGACGTCCCCATTTGCGTTAAGGGCGGCCCATGCGCCCGGAACACCCTCATAGGCATTTCTTCCCAGCGGGAAAACCAAGGTGACTCCCGTTCGCGCGGTATGCATCTCCCCTTTAACCCCTCGGCCCGACACGACACTCACATGCCCCACTTCAACTCCGGGGACGTCGGTAATCGCGTTCCACTTTCCCGGCTTGCCATCGAAGGGAATCCCAAGATCCCTAGCCCGGGGCTTGGCACCCTCGGATGTACTCACGAACAGGAAAGAAATCAGCGCACTGCATAGGACGAATCTCATTGATCCCCCTTTATTGATGCCTGTACCCTATTCTCCTACCACAAAATGGGTCGTTATGTGTCCAGCAAGAACAAAATCCCAACTCCAAGCCCGCAAGGCGGTAAACTGCCTTCTCATCGAGAATCGACCGGCGCGGGTCATCCATCGAGTGTTGCTCCTTCCGGGGCTGCTCTGTACCGATCTTGTCTATCATGCGATGTTGCGTGACAAAACCATGCTGAAGGAGGGGATCCTACTCTCGGCAGCAAATCCCCCTGGGTTCAAAGGACAACCCGTGCCGAAAGGATTTGATCTTACTATCGAGTCCTTTGCCGATACTATCGAGGAATTGGCGAGAAAAGAAAAATTTGATCTGATAGTCGGACACAGTTTTTTCGCAAATGTTCTCGTTGAAATGATCCTTCGAGGAAGCGCGCACAAGAAGATTCTGATTTCCCCCTCCCTTTACCCACGGGCAGAGCCTTTCGAAACCCGTTTTCTCCATTGGATGGCGCAAAGGCAACTTCTTCGAGACTTCGCCTGGCGTGTGGCTTACCTCATGCTGAACCCAATCTCCGCACCCTATCTGCTTGGTGAGCGCGGGGAATTGATATCGGGCCTGGTAAGGGAAGCAAAGCTCACTCCCCCTTGGATCAATGGGAGACTCCTGCTTTCCTTTTTTGATCACATCGAACGACACCCTGAGATTCCGGATGCCTTGTCTGCCGTTGCCACGCCATTATGGTATTTACGCGGCGAACGAGACAGCATTGCTTTCCCTGAACACATTAGGGCAAATCTCAGTTCCAACCCGCGGATTAATATTATCGATATTCGAGGTACCGGTCACCTAGCGATGCTTGGGGATCCCCTGCTGGTGAATCAGATTATTCTGCGGGCCTTGAAGAGCTAGCGAGTCTCATTTTTTGACGCTGTAGTGTTTTCGATTTAAGCTTTTTATGTATTGAAAAATCCTAATTTATAGTCTTGCTGCTGGGCTCGCGTGGTTTGTAGCCCGCGCCATGAGTAACGGCCAATAAAGAGGTCGGTTGAATGCACGTCTTGGTAGTGGATGATGAAAAGCCCATGCTTAGTCTTTTCGGGGAACTCCTGGAAGAAGAAGGCCATCACGTCACGCTTGCTAGCTCGGCGGAAGAGGCGCTGCAACTGCTGCAAACATGTCCTGCGCCTGAACTAATATTTGTGGATTACTCGATGCCAAAAATGTCGGGTACCGACTTTCTCATAACGTTAAAAGCCAAATCGCCCACTCTTATCGCCAAGACCAAAATCATAGGATTTTCCTCTTTTGCGCAAGATGCGCCATTGTTGGGTGAGTTCGCAACGCTAGTAACTAGGGTCATTGAGAAACCCCTCGGCTTGGATGAACTAGTGGAGGTCATCCACCAGTTCGCATCGTAATTTTTCCTCGAAATTCCAAAGTAGAAAGGAGACCGATGTCAGCAGCAACGAAGCAAATTACGGCCATCGGACAAAGAATACGCGCTCTCTATGTCAAGGAAAATACTGAAAGGAGGGCGTCTAGACGTTGGATTTGCTGGTTATCCCGTTGGGGACTAATGCTTTACCATGAGGTTTTGTGCGATGATGTTAAAGTCCGGGCGGAGTCCCTCGCCTTCCTTACCATTTTCTCACTCTTGCCGCTAATTGCCGGAGCGTTCGCCATTTTCGCGATTTTTGCTCACCTTGGATTCGTACAAGATGCGCTACGTGGCTTCTTCGAACAATTCCTTGGTAATATCCCTGACGTTCATCGCGATTTCATCCGAGACTACGTGATTCAATTCAAGAACGCTTACTTGGCGTCATTGACTCAGAAGAGTGGTTCCGTCGGCATCTTCGCTCTTTTCATTTTGATATGGGTTGGTATTCGGACGTTCCGGAACGTTGACGAAGTTCTTAATCATATTTGGAATGCGGATAAGCAACGTCCATTACTCGAGCAAATTCGGAATTTTCTGGTCGTGGTGGTTGTGGCACCCTTAGTGTTGGTCAGCGCGCTTTCTGTCCCGTTAGTTTTGCACGAGTTGTCCGCTACCCGCTATGTCTTTCAGTTGCTGCCGTTACTCTCCGTTCTCTTGAATACGATCGTTACCCCACTCGTCATCACCGGAACATTTTTTTCGCTTTACAAATTTGTTCCCGTGCGCCGGGTGAGGTGGAAATCGGCCGTTGTGGGAGCCGTATTTGCCACCGTTTGTTTTCAGGTCGCAAATTATGTGCTGCACCTCTATTTTCTGTTCGGAACCAATTCCGCTTACGGAAAGGCGGCGATCGTACCTTTGATCGGCGTTTGGATTTACGTTGTGTGGCTCATTATCATTTTGGGAGGCGAGGTCAGTTACCTGATGCAGAATCAGAAGGACATTCTCTTCGGCAACAGTATGGAGCCGACCCTTCGGGAAGGGGGAGCGTTGTTCGCACTACTGGCCGAACTCTGCAGTGCCCAGCACCAAGGAAAGAATCCGGTGGGATTCGAAGTGATTCGGTCCGCAACCGGTTTGACCACCTCGCGGTTACATCTTTTACTTGATTACCTTAGCGAGAAAAAGATCGTCTTGGAATGTGTGACCCCCGTCCACTCCTTGGAAGGGGCCTACGTTTTGGGACGAGATCCGGATTCCATCGATTTGGCTAGCACTTTGCATGACTTTTATCGAAATGCCTCCGATCTCCCCGCCAACCCGTTCGAGAAAATTTGGAGCGATGGGCTCCAGTATTGGTTCGGCTACTTTCGTGGTCTCTCATTAACGATCCCAACCGACGGCAAGAACAGGGAGCACGGACATCCTTCAGAACGCCCGTAGGTATTGCGTAGGCACCGGGGCCCTCTTTGACTGGTGAAGCTCCCCAGCCGCCCGAAGGGGCCAATAAGGATCGCGCAATAATTCTCGGGCGAGAAAAACCAGGTCGGCCCGGCCATTCCTAATAGTCTCATCCGCTTGCATGGGATCGGTGATCATGCCCACTGCGGCAGTCGGTATTTCCGCATGTTTTCTAATCGCCTCGGCAAACGGAACTTGATAGCCAGCACCCACTGGAATTTTTGCACCCATTACGCCTCCCCCTGAGCTGCAATCAATGAGATCGATGCCCTCTCGTTTAAGCATTCGGGAGAGCTCAATGGTATCTTCGATCGTCCAGCCTCCTTCCGTCCAATCGGAACAGGAGAGTCTGACCGACAGAGGCTTATCCTCGGGCCACTCAGCGCGCACCGCTGCGGTGACTTCCAGGAGGAATCGAATGCGATGATTGAAGTTGCCACCATAGAGATCTTTGCGTTGATTGGAGAGGGGGGAGAAAAAACTGTGAATTAAGTACCCATGCGCGCCGTGGATCTCAAGCCACTGGAATCCGGCTTCATTGGCGCGCCTGGCCCCATCGCGGAACGACGCGATCACTGCCCGGATATCTTCAGTGGTCATTTCCTTCGGGAGTGCAAAATTGGTGTCAAACGCCAAGGGACTGGGCCCAATCACGTCCCAACCGTCCACAGCTCTGTCGCCATCCCAAGGTCGGGCGCGGCCGGATTTTCTTCCCGCATGGGCGATTTGAATTCCTGGAACCGCCCCTTGAGACGAGAGGAAACGGGTGAGCCTACTTAGAGGTTCAATATGAGCGTCTGACCAAATCCCGGCATCAGCCGGCGTGATCCTACCGCGCGCCTCAACAGCAGTCGCTTCCATAATGACGAGTCCCGCGCCGCCGACGGCGCGGGACCCCAAGTGCACTAAATGCCAGTCGTTGATATGCCCATTTTCAGAGCTATACTGACACATCGGAGAGACTCCGATGCGATTTCTTAAGGAAACTCCGCGAAACTTAATCTCATCGAACAGGTGCGGCACTGGATCCTCCGTGACCAATCAGACTTTCAAGTACTTTTCGATTTTTTCGTCGAAGTTAGCCTTTTCCTGGAATCCAACCAGCCTGTCCACAAGCTGTCCCTC
>Ga0364880_10635_pt1 | contig 10453 bp, 7 predicted proteins | sample ExccelJu500001D3_5_FD_206927 | JGI IMG/M metagenome (GOLD analysis project Ga0364880, IMG submission 206927) | Enriched cells from Trout Bog Lake Hypolimnion, Wisconsin, USA - BchlTB.July30.5000.01.D3 | ecosystem: Environmental > Aquatic > Freshwater > Lake > Hypolimnion/Profundal zone | place... | reverse complement strand
TAGGTCACGCCGCCGAAGGTTTCGTTTTGTACATTGGTGGTCAATTGCAGGGGGACGGCCATAGGATTAATGAGGTTGAGTGTGGTTGCTGGTTGATTGATTGATGTTTCGGGAAGGCATTGCACCGCCGCGTGGCGCGGTTGTCAAGCAAATCCATTGTGACGGCAAAGCCCTCGTGATCTTGGTCGCGGCTGCTCTTCAAGCTTGCCCGAAAAATCTTGCCCTCCATTTTTCCCTCTGCCAGAATAGACAGCCGTTCCGGTCACGTCAGGGCGCATTGCCGCAAGGCGCCCGCGCATCGGAAGTGCCATTTTTGCCTCGGTAGCTCAATTGGTAGAGCAGTTGACTCTTAATCAATTGGTTTGCGGTTCAAGTCCGCACCGGGGCACCACTCTGAAACCCGCATGAACATTATAGTTTATGCGGGTTTTCATTTTTAGAACCGCCAAAAAAGCCGCTTTTTTTGCTGACAAAGTACTGACAAGTGAGGGGAAATAGCGGGAAGTGGCTGATGGTGGCTGGTTTGGGGGGCGGGACAATGGTGGCGTCCACAGTCACCCCCCGGGGTGTCAGCCCGCACTGCTCACGGGGCGTCCTGCGATGTTTTTTGGAGGGGGGTGGTGCTTGACGCGAAATCGCCTTGGTCCTAACGTCACCCCTGAAATGTCCACCGCATTATTCATCAACGGAATTTACGATGCCGTCCTGACCGATATTCTCGCCGCCCAAGCCGCTCAGGGTGGCGGCGAATCGTTCCTCCAGCCCTACAAAGGAAGCGTCATTTCCATGCTCAGGGCAAACCCGCCAACGCCTGCTTCTCCTGTCCGGCTATACATTTCAACGACCGAGAACCTGTCCAAAATCTGCTACACGGCGGAAATCGTTAAATGGGAGGACAAACGCCACCTTTCCGAAGAACGTCGCCAGACCGTCCTGCGGTATTTGGAAACGTATCAGGCCAAGGAATGTGGTTTGTTCCGAGGCACGGAATTGGGTGAAGGTAAGGCGGTAAACCTCATCACCATCCGCAATCTCCGCCTTTTGTCAAATTGCCCCCTGACGAATGTACTGACCAAGAAGAGCGATGGCTTGCCCTTGAAGGCACGAACAAGAGCCGGAGGATGGAGCGAGGTTTATGAACCTGCGGACTTGGGAATCATTAAGTTTTCCACGGTGGAGACGGAAGAGTCGAGCAGCCGTAAACTCACCGAGGAGATTCAACGTGCGAGAAACCTCGACCCCGATGCTCTTCAACGGCGGCTGGCCGCTGCCCCGAGGATGCCCGAGCGAGTTCAAATAATTTCGGTTGGCTACCGCAGGAATGCAGATGTCATTGTGGCGGTTCTGACGCGTGCCAACGGCATTTGCGAACGGTGCGAGAAACCCGCCCCTTTTTTGCGGAGGACGGATGGAACACCATTCCTTGAAGTCCACCACCGCACGCCGTTGGCCAATGGGGGCGAAGACACGACCGAAAACGCCTTGGCACTCTGCCCAAACTGCCACCGCGAAGTTCATCACGGTTAACCGCCGGGGCCATCCCGCGACTTGGGGGGTATCCGCCATTCGCCGCCTCCCCCGAATGCTCCTACGGCCCTCCGGCGAATCGGCAGGAGTTTTATGTACGGTCTTGGCGGGGATGGTCCGTTGGAATTGACCCTTGAAGGTGGAAAACCTCCCCCAATGGCTGGTTTAGGACACATGAGACCATTTTAATGGTTCACCCGGGTTTTGCAGTGCTTCCCGTGGAACGGTGCTGATAACCGCACCTTTTGCTTTGCCTGCCGGGTATTACCTCGTACGCTTTCCCACACGTATGCAATGGGTTGCCCCGTCAGAAAAAGACTCGGCCACGGACACGCTGGAAAAGCGGCTGTGGGATGCCGCCGACCAGTTCCGGGCCAATAGCGGCCTCAGTGCCGCTCAGTATTCGCAGCCGGTGCTTGGCCTCATCTTCTTGCGGTTCGCCGAAGTGCGATTCAGCAAGCAACATGCGGCCTTGGAAAAAACCGCCTCGTCCTCCCGTCGCGGTTCCCGCGTTGACGATGCCAGTGCCTACCACGCCGAAGGCATCCTCTACCTGCCCGCCAACACCCGCTTTGATTATCTGCTGAACCTGCCCGAAGCATCGGACATCGGGGCCAAGGTCAATGACGCCATGCGGGACATTGAAAAGCAAAACCCGCAACTCGCTGGCGTGCTGCCCAAGACCTACAACCTGTTCACGAGCACCCTGCTCAAGGAACTGCTGAAAAAAGTATCCGAAATTCCCGCCTCCCTTGATTACGATGCCTTCGGACGCATTTACGAGTATTTTCTGGGCGAGTTCGCCATGACGGAAGGCCAAGGCGGCGGTGAATTTTACACGCCATCCAGCATCGTGCGGCTATTGGCCGAAGTGATTGAACCCTACCACGGACGCATCCTTGACCCCGCGTGTGGTTCGGGCGGCATGTTCGTACAATCGGCACGGTTCGTATCCGAGCACAAGAAAAACCCCTCGTCAGAACTTTCCATCTTTGGTGTCGAGAAGACCGACGAAACGGGCCGCTTGTGCCGCATGAACTTGGCGGTGCATGGGTTGGAAGGCGACATCCGGCACGGCGGTCAGGTGAACAGCTACTACGATGACCCCCACGAAGCCACGGGCAAGTTTGATTTCGTGCTCGCCAATCCGCCATTTAACGTCAATGCCGTGGACAAAGACCGCCTGAAAGAGTCAGTGGGTGCGGGTCGTCGCTATCCGTTTGGCCTGCCACGCACGGACAACGGAAATTACCTTTGGATTCAACTGTTTTACTCGTCGCTGAATCTCAAGGGACGGGCGGGATTCGTAATGGCGGCTTCCGCTCCCGACGCCCGAGGTTCGGAAATGGAACTTCGCAAATCCATCATCGAAGCCAAGGCAGTGGACGTGATGGTGGCAGTTGGGCCGAACCTGTTTTATACGGTTACGCTGCCATGCACCCTTTGGTTCTTGGACAAGGGCAAGGCTAAGACACCACGGGCTGGCACGGTGCTGTTCATTGATGCCCGCCACATTTACCGCCAGATTGACCGTGCTCATCGGGAATGGACCCCGGCACAGATTAGTTTCATCGCCAACGTCGTGCGATTGTATCGTGGCGAAGATTTGGATTTCACGCTGGGTGGTGGCGAAGTTCAAGCCAAGGTGAAGGAAGTTTTTGGTGCCAAGGCGAAGTATGCGGACGTGGCTGGATTGTGCAAAGCGGCAACGCTCAAGGAAATTGAAGCCCAAAGCTGGTCACTCAACCCGGGGCGATATGTTGGTGTTGCGGCGGGTGAAGAAACCAGCGACGAAGATTTCAAAGAGCAGTTGGAAGCTCTGAATGAGGAGCTTGAAACGCTGAACACGGCGGCTCGGAAGCTGGAAAAAACCATTGCGGCCAATGTGGCGGAGATTTTGGAGGCGTGACGCATGGATTCTTGGAAAAAACTTACACTTGGCGAACTCTGCACTCTACGTGCAGGTTCAGCATTCAAGACGCATTATCAGGGAAAAACTTCGGGCGATTATCCGTTCATTAAGGTTAGCGACATGAATCTACCGGCAAACCAGCATTTCATTCGTGAGTCCAACAACTGGGTTGATGAAGATGTTCGTGAAGAGATTAGGGCAAAACCGTTTCCTGAGGGAACAACTGTCTTTGCTAAGATTGGTGAGGCGTTGAAGCAGAATCGTGTCCGTTACCTTGTCCGCGACACAATCATAGACAATAACATGATGGGAGCTATTCCCAACTGCAACGTAGTTGACCCACTGTTTTTTTATTATCGGCTTTCAGATTTTGACATTGCGGCAACTGCAACTGGGACAGCACTTCCTTACCTGACCGTTAGCACCCTCTCTGAATCTCGCTTTGCGATTCCTCCCCTCTTGTTGCAGCGGCGTTTTGCCGAAATTCTTTCCGCCTACGATAATTTGATTGAGAACAGCCAGCGGCGAATCAAGATTTTGGAGCAGATGGCCCGCAACATCTACCGTGAGTGGTTCGTGCAATTCCGTTTTCCAAATCACGCCAAGACGCCAATGGTGGATTCGCCATTGGGGAAAATTCCGAAGGGATGGGAGGTTGGTCGCTTGGACGACGTGCTTGTGCTTCAACGTGGTTTTGATTTGCCAAAGAGCAGCCGTGTTGACGGCACAATCCCAATTTATGCAGCGACAGGTATCACAGGATTTCACAATGAAGCGAAGGTAAAGGCACCCGGCATTGTGACGGGACGTTCTGGAACAATAGGTGAAGTGATTTACATACAGGAAGATTTTTGGCCGCTAAACACCGCACTTTGGGTAAAAGAATTTCCGAAGTCGGAGCCTCTTTACGCATACTATGTGCTTTCCTCGCTTGATTTGAAGCCATTTAATTCTGGAGCCGCTGTCCCTACCCTTAACCGCAATGATATTCACGGTTTGGAAACGATTGTCCCACCTCGTTCGCTGCAAATAAAATTTCAAGAAGTCGCCAGTGTAATGTTTTGCCAAGCTCGAACCGTCGAGTTTCAAATCCAGAACCTCCGCAAGACCCGCGACCTGCTTTTGCCACGGTTGCTGTCAGGTAGTGTTGAACTTTCAACAGAATTTTCCAAATGAGAAACGATAAAGCTTTCCACGCTCCGCTTCACGTAATAGATAGCGAGAAGCAAACATTCGGGTGTCGGCATACGAACCCCGACATTTGTGCAAAGAATGGTATCCCTAAGTCCTGTGCTTTGGTTCGTGCAGATAAAATCTGTTATACGCCTCCCGTTACGTGGCCGAAGCAATTTTTGAAGCTCAAGGCTAGCAAATAATTATGCCCCACGCCTACACCGAAGACCAACTTGTCGAGCTACCCGCCATTGGGTTGTTCGCCGAACTTGGCTGGCAAACGGTGGTGGCGTCGGAAGAAATCTTTGGTGCGGCTGGTTCGTTGGGCCGCGAATCCAGCGGTGAAGTGGTGTTGGTGTCACGGCTTCGTGCGGCATTGCACAGGCTGAATCCATTGCTGCCGAGTGACGCCATTGATGCTGCCGTGGATGAACTGACCCGTGACCGTTCGGCCATGAGTCTCGCGTCAGCCAACCGTGAAGTTTATCAGTTGCTCAAGGATGGCATCAAAGTTTCCGTGCCTGACGGTCATGGCGGTCAGAAGACCGAACGGCTACGGGTGGTTGATTGGGAACATCCCGCCAACAACGATTTTCTGCTGGTGAGTCAATTCAGCATCACGGGAGCACTTTACACCCGTCGCCCTGACCTCATCGCCTTCATCAACGGTTTGCCGCTGGTGGTGATTGAATTAAAAAAGCCCGGAGTGCCAGCACGAACCGCCTTTGACGACAATCTCACATGCTACAAGGCCGACATCCCGCACCTGTTTGTTTACAACGCACTGCTCATTGCGTCCAACGGCACGGACAGCCGGGTGGGTTCACTCACGGCGGAATGGGAACGGTTCTTTGAGTGGAAACGCATTGAGCACGAGAACGAACCTCGCCGGGTGTCATTGGACGTGATGATTCGTGGCACCTGCGATAAAGACCGACTCTTGGATTTGGTGGAGAATTTCACGCTGTTCTCTGAACACAAGGCGGGACTTGTCAAAATCATTGGGCAGAACCATCAGGTTCTTGGCGTCAACAATGCCATTGCGTCCATGCTGATTGCTCGCCAGATGGGGCATGGCCGTGGTGGTGTGTTCTGGCAGACCCAAGGCAGCGGCAAGAGCTATTCAATGGTGTTCTTCGCCCAAAAGGTGCTCCGCAAATTGGCTGGCGATTGGAAGTTCGTCGTCGCAACCGACCGTGTTGAATTGGACGAGCAGATTTCCAAGACGTTCGCCGCGTGTGGTGCTTGCAGTGACGCCGCCGTCAGTCACGCCGATAGCGGTGCGAATTTGCGGGAGTTGTTGAGGGGCAATCATCGGTATGTGTTCACGCTCATCCACAAGTTCCAAACCGCGGAAGTGCTGTGCGACAAATCCGACGTGATTGTGCTCACCGACGAGGCTCATCGCAGCCAATACGACACGCTGGCCGTGAACATGCGGGCGGCATTGCCCAATGCCACGTTCCTAGCGTTCACCGGAACACCGTTGATTGCGGGTGAGGAGCGAACCAAAGAGGTTTTTGGTGATTACGTTAGCATCTACGATTTTCAGCAATCCGTGGAAGATGGTGCCACGGTGCCCTTGTTCTACGAGAATCGCACGCCTGAATTAAATTTGGTGAACCCTGACCTCAATGACGACATCTACAATCTGATTGATGCCGCCGCACTGGATGACGAACAGGAAGCCAAGTTGGAACGCGAGTTGGGCAGGCAATACCACATTCTCACCCGAGACGACCGATTGGACACGGTGGCCAAAGACATCGTGCGGCATTTCCTTGGCCGTGGATTCATCGGCAAGGCAATGGTGGTAAGCATTGATAAAGCCACGGCACTGCGGATGTATGACAAGGTGCGGAAGTTTTGGGAGCTTGAGAAGCAACGGGTGCAAAAGGAGTTACGGCCTCCGGGTTTGACCAAGGACAAAGAGAACGAACTGCTTGACCGTTTGCAGGTGCTCAACACCACGGACATGGCGTTGATTGTGTCGCCCAGCCAGAACGAGATTGAGCAGATGCAGAAGCTTGGCCTCGACATCGTGCCCCACCGCAAGCGGATAAATGATTCGCAGCCGCCGCTGGATGAGAAGTTCAAAGACCCGCAAGACCCGTTGCGGTTGGTCTTCGTCTGTGCCATGTGGCTGACGGGTTTTGACGCCCCCAGTTGTTCTACGGTTTATTTGGATAAACCGATGCGTAACCACACGCTGATGCAGACCATCGCCCGGGCGAATCGGGTTTTCCCCGGCAAGCACAGCGGCATGATTGTGGATTATGCCAACGTGTTCGCCTCGTTGGAAAAAGCGTTGGCCATCTATGGTACTGGCGGCGGCGGTGGCAATCCCGTCAAAGACAAAAAGAAGTTGGTGGCTGATTTGCGGCAAGCCGTGAAGGATGCCGTGGCCTTTTGTACCAAGCGTGACGCGGTGTTGTCGGATATTGAGAAGTCACCCGTGGGCAGCATGGAAGGATTGAAACTCGTGGGTGACGCCGTAAATGCACTCATAGCACCTGACCAAGTTCGCCGTGACTTCTTCGGGCACGAACGATTGGTCAACACCCTTTACGGAGCCGTCAAACCCGACCCGGCCTCGTTGGAATTTTACAGCGTGGTTGCGTGTCTGACCGCCATTGGCGATGCCATCAGAGCGGCGTTGAATCCCAATCCACCGGACATCTCGGCAGTGATGGGCGACATCAACAAGTTGTTGGACGAATCCGTGGAAGGGGTGGCCATCCATGACAAGCCCATGCCGAAGATTGATTTGTCCAAGATTGATTTTGAGGCGTTGGCCAAGCGGTTAAAAAAGAGCAAGCACAAGAACACCGACCTCGAAATCTTGAAGGCGGCAATCCGGGCACAGTTGGAAAAACTGATTAGCTTGAACAAGACCCGCACAGACCTTGGCAAAAAATTTGAGGAGTTGATTGAGGCATACAACTCGGGCAGCAAGAACATCGAAGACCTGTTGGCGTTCATGCGGGAATTGAGCCAAGAGGAGCACCGCCATGTCCGCGAGCACATGTCCGAAGAGGAGTTGGTGATTCTGGATATTTTGACCCGACCCGCCCCGGAGTTGACCACCGAAGAGCGTGACGAATTGAAGAAGGTGGCCAAGCAGCTTCTCGCCAAGCTAAAGGGTTTGCTGGTGCTAGATTGGCGTAAACGGCAGACCTCGCAAGCACGGGTGCGGGATGCCATCAAGGACTTGCTTGATGCTGGCCTGCCACGGGCCTACACGCCCGAGCTTTACCAGCAAAAGTGTTCCAGCGTGTATGAGCACATTTACGAGAGCTACCCGCAAAGTGGCGAGGGCGTTTACGCGGGGATGAATAATTGATGACGGAAACCCCGCACCAAGAATCCACCAACCTAATTATACAAATATGAGTTTCTGCGTAAAATGCGGTTCAGAATACGATGAAAAATCAGGAGTAAACTTTTGCGGTGGCTGCGGATTTGATTTAAGAAAACCATCATCGGGGCAACTATCTTCGGAAGACCAAAGTACTCCCCTTCAGCAACGATTCCCAAGCCCTCAAAATAAGCCAATCGTTGGAATAATCGTGGCACTGGTGTTGGGAGTTATTGGGCTGCTTTGGACTTGTGCGGCGTTCTTTCAGAATTTGTACGGCACTCCAAACAACATTCAATCCACTTTATATCAAACTTTCCCGTGGCTTACAATTAAAGCTTACATCGGACTATCACTCGGAATGGTTGGAAACGCGGTTCTAATCATTGGTGCTTTGATGTCCTACCTGAACCACCCAAAAGGCCCACAAACAGTTCGGGTCATTTCATATTCAGTGATTGCTTCTATCACTTTGGAGTCTGTAATTACATTTTTTGCTTTAACGGGTGCCGATGCATGGCCGAGACTTGATGCCCCGACAAAAGGAGCACTAATCGGAGGGCTTGTTGGAGGAACAATTGGTGCTTTTTTACAGTGGGGTCTGATATTGTTTTTGTTTTGGCGGAGTCATCATGGAAGCAATGCTGAGCCAAAAAAAACTCGCAAATCATTCCGAAAAGTCTTTGTTCTACGAGAGGAGACAGCCTGAGTTCAGCGAATCAAAACCGAAAGTGGCCACATTATGTTTCAAGCAGGCGGGAGCATCCCACAAGTGTCCAAAGTGTGCCGTGGTATTTAAACTGGATGCCAAGGAATTACCCGCCGACATCGTGCATTGCCCGGTCTGCTTGCTCTTCTTTTCGCCGTCCGCTGAAACATTCATTCGGGATTGAGGTTTCCCGCCCCCCCCATTCTTGCGCGTGCGGTCAAAGGTGCGGTTGGTGGTTTCGTTGTTCCATCAAGTCGTCCCGTCGTTCACGCAAGGCGAACACGCCGCTATTTCTCGTCCAACATCCGCAACAACTGGTCTCCGGGGCCAGCGTAACGGCCCCGTGCGTTAAAGGTCTTGTTGGTCGTCTTTATGAATTGGCCTTTCGGGTGGCCCGTGCCGTCACGGATGTAAACGACCGAGCCATTTTCAACCCGTTGCCCGACCTGTTTGCCCTGCCCATCACGAATGATTTTCATATTTATGTCCTTTCATTTTTGCGGCGGTCCTGGCTTGGACCGCCGCCGCCAAAGTCACACAGATTTTTGCGTCCAGCCCCAACGCCTCCTCCACCAGCGAAAAAATCATGGCCGAGTCAGCCGGGTTTTCCTGCTGTGCCGCCCGCAGTTCGCCAGCGTCCGACGTTTGGTATGCTTCTTCCAGATGCTCGGTTTTCATTGGCATCCTTTCACCGAAGTCCCTTGGGATTCAGGAACTCCATAAAATCATCATCCGCGACCATTTGGTCTCCCATCATCGCCAGCGTGCCAGCGATGTCCATCATTACAGAGCGGTCAAGGGGGAAGGTGGACACATTGACGGACTCGAAAATCCTTTCGGCGGTTTCCGTCGCAATGGTCAGTTGGTGGCTCGATTTTTTGTCGGGGCTTTTCCCCGGCCCAGTGAAGCATAACCCGCAACGAGGTGGGGGATATGAAATCCCGACTGGTGGCGGTGATGTCCGCTCTCGTTTAGAACTTATTGGCGATACTCAAGCATCCAGACCCTGGCGAATGGTCTGGAGAAGATGATCTGTCACGAATGGCTTTTGAATGAAAGCTTGTCCCTCGCTTAATTTAAAGTCTTTTCCAGCGATGTCAGCACTGTAGCCGCTGATAAAGACAATCTTAAGGGTTGGTTGTTGTGCCCGCAGTTGCCGGGCCAACTCCTGACCGCTCATGCCTCCGGGCATCACCAAGTCGGTCAGCACCAGTGATATCACCCCGCGATTTTCCGCCCAACACTTTAAAGCTTCTCCGCCATCCGCGGCCACCAGCACCGTGTAGCCATACCGTTCGAGAACTTTGCGAGTGGGCTTGAGCACGGCCAGTTCGTCCTCGACCATGAGGATGGTTTCCGTCCCTCCTGGCGGCTTGAGTGTTTCCACGGTTGGAACCGACACCCCAGATGTCACGGCACATGCGGGAAGAAAAATGTGGAAGGTCACTCCCTGGCCTGGATGATTGTCCACTTTGATCCAGCCCTGATGTTGTTTGACAATGCCGAAGACAGTCGCCAGCCCCAGCCCCGTGCCTTTACCTGCTTCTTTGGTGGTGAAAAACGGTTCGAAAATCCGGGGCAGAATTGCCGGAGGAATGCCGCCGCCTGTGTCGCTGACACTCAAGCAGACGTAACGGCCTGGCACGGCATCCGGATGCGATTGGGCGGCTTCTTCATCGGCACACGCTTCGGCAGTTTCGACACGCAGACGACCGCCTCCGGCCATGGCATCGCGCGCATTGATCGCCAGGTTCATCAATACTTGATCCAACAT
>Ga0364880_10634_pt1 | contig 10458 bp, 9 predicted proteins | sample ExccelJu500001D3_5_FD_206927 | JGI IMG/M metagenome (GOLD analysis project Ga0364880, IMG submission 206927) | Enriched cells from Trout Bog Lake Hypolimnion, Wisconsin, USA - BchlTB.July30.5000.01.D3 | ecosystem: Environmental > Aquatic > Freshwater > Lake > Hypolimnion/Profundal zone | place... | reverse complement strand
GACAGGATGGCGGCCTTCGAAGATTTCGAGCAGTTGCGCGCTGTCGTCGAACTGCGGGCGGCAGTAGTTGCGCAATGCGGCGAGGTGCGCGAAGGAGAGCAGAACGTCGATCTCGGCCAGCGCCAGCGCACTTTGGCGAATGCGGCGCGATTCGGCGGCGATGGCCAGACGCAACTCGGCGAAGAGGCGGCGCTCGATTTCGACGATCTTCTCTTCGGCGTCGAGAACCTTGGTTTCGTATTCCTTCAACTCCGGCGTGGTGAAGCGCTCGGCACCAACCAGGGTTTGCTTGCGCTCGTAGTCGGCGGGCGCGTGTTGCAGGTTGGACTTGCTGATCTCAATGTAAAAGCCGAAGACGTTGTTGAACTTGACCTTGAGCGAGTTAATGCCGGTGCGCTCGCGCTCGCGCTGCTCGATCTGCGCAATGTAGTGCTTGCTGTTGCGGCTGATGTCGCGCAGTTCGTCGAGTTGCGGATCGAGCCCGCTCTGAATGACTCCGCCATCGTTCAGGGTGATGGGAGGCTCGGGAAGAATGCTGCGCTCGATGCGTTCGCGTACATCCGTCAACTCATCCAGCAGATCGCGCAGGGCGGTGAAGCGCGCAGCAGGGAAGTGCTCGAGCGCACGGCGGACGACGGGCAGCCTGGCCAGCGATGCCGCCAGGGCGAGAACGTCTCGCGGATTCGCGGTCTCAAGGGTGATGCGGCTGAGCAGGCGCTCGATGTCGAGAATGCCATCGAGTCCGCGACGAAGCTCCTCGCGGTGGATGATGTGGGCCAGGGCGGCGGAGACTGCATCGAGGCGTTGATCGATCTCGGCTACGTCGATGGAGGGGCGCAGCATCCAGGCACGCAGCAGGCGCTTGCCCATCGGGGTAAGCGTGTGATCGAGGGCGCGAAAGAGCGTTACGGCGTCTCCGGAGCCGGCAAACAGCGGCTCGATGAGCTCAAGATTGCGGACGGTGACGGCATCGAGAATGAGACAGTTCTGGCGCTCGTAGTAGCTGATGCGGTCCACGTGGTCGAGCGAGCCGCGCTGGGTCTGGCGAGCGTAGTGGAGAATGGCTCCGGCGGCGCAGGCCGCGGCATTGTGGCTGGCGAGTCCAAAGCCTTCGAGCGAGAGCACACCGAAGTGATTTTCAACCAGCGGGATTGCGTAATCGGTGGCGAAGATCCAGTCGTCGAGCAGAGTTTCGCTCCAGCGCGCGAAGGGTGCGATCTCAGGCGATGCCATGCGCGGCGCTGCGGCGGCGGCGGGTGCCGGAGCGGCGGCGGTGAGGCTGGGCTGAGGTGCGGCAGAGCGGAAGAGCGGAAGCGATGCCGCGTAGAGAAGCTCGCGGGGGCGCAGGGTCTGCAACTCATCGGCAACGCGGCGGTCGGCATCGGGGCCATTGAATTCAGTGGCGCGGAATTCTCCGGTGGAGAGATCGAGCGCGGCAAAGCCCAGGCTATTGGTGTGGTGGGCGACGGCGCAGAGAAAATTATTTTCCTCCGAGCCAAGCTGCGAGTCGGCGGCGGTTCCGGGCGTGACGACCCGGGTAACTTCGCGGCGGACCAGTTTCTTGGTGAGTTTAGGATTCTCAACCTGATCGCAGATGGCGACCTTGTATCCCTTGCGAATGAGCTTGGAGATGTAGCCCTCGGCAGCGTGGTATGGAACGCCACACATGGGGAGAGCGACACCATCGACCTTCTGCCGCGAGGTCAGCGTGATCTGGAGTTCGCGGGCAGCGGTAACGGCGTCGTCCAGGAACAGTTCGTAGAAATCACCGACGCGGAAGAACAGCAGCGCGGTCGGATGCTCTTTCTTGATCGCGGCATGCTGCCGCATAAGCGGTGTGGAGGTGTCACTCATGGATAATCAGGGGGTCTCGAAAGGCCGAGTATAGCAGAGCCGGGCCGGGCTGAAGAGATTGGGAGGCTGTTCTGCTCTGGCAGCACAGCTCATGGGTTGGATGTGGGATGTTACGGAAGTAGAACGGCGGGCGGGAGCCGAAGGCAAGTAAAATCCGGTTCGCATTTGACTCCGGGGCTTGGTAGTGGTTTGCTATCGCAATGGAACTTCGGAAGGACCCAATCACGCGCTCCTGGGTGGCCACGGGGGATCAACCGTCGCCGGCCCGGAATTTGCAGCAGGTATGCCCATTCTGTCCGGAGTCGCCGCAGCAGCCGCAGGTGATTTCCTCAATGGCGTCGGTGAATTATGGACCGTGGTCGGCGCGGGCGGTTGTGCATCCGCAGCCGCTGTATCACGTAGAGGGCGACCCGGGACGGCGCGGAGTGGGGCTGTACGATGTGATGCGGTCGGTGGGTGCGCACGAGGTTCTGGTGGAGAACGCACGGCATGACCGGCAGCTCTGGACTGCTTCCGATACGGAGATCGAGCAGTTTCTGCTGCTCTGCGCACAACGGCTGGAGGACTTGAAGCACGATCATCGCTTCAAGTACGTGAGCATTTTCAAGGATTTCGGATCGCTGAGCGGGCAGGAGTTCGATCATCCTACCTCGCAGATTGTGGCGACTACGTATGTGCCGCGTCGGGTGCTCTACGAATTGCGCTCGGCACGAGAGCATTATGCGCATAAAGAGCGCTGTGTGTTTTGCGATATTCTGACGCAGGAATTGCATCAGCGCGAACGGATTGTGGAGATACGCGGCGACTTTGTTGCGTGCTGTCCATTCGCATCCCGCGCACCGTTTGAGACCTGGATCATTCCTGTCAATCACGAAGCGCATTTTGAGCGGACGGCGATCTCGCGGCATGGGGCGTTGCATGAATGCGCTTCATTGCTGCGCCGCATGTTGAACCGGATCCGCTCGATCACCGACAGCTTCCACCTGGTAGTGCACACAGCGCCGAATACGCAGCATCAGTCGAAGGTGCTGAATTACTGGCGGACGATTGACGAGGATTATCACTGGCATATTGAGATTCTGCCGATTTTGCAGGAGCGGCAGAAATCGTATTCCTTTAAGGAAGCCTATCGCTCGGCAGTGATGCCGGAAGAGGCGGCCGCACGCTTGCGTGAAGCTCCGACGGAGCACACCTTAACCACAACTTAAGGCGCTCTTTCCAAGGGCGTTAGGCAGAGTTCGATGGACCTTCGAGCACGCTGACGAGGCGTGATATACTCAGGCGTTATTGAGCGCTGTGCGGTAGTGGTAAGCCCGGCTGGCTGGACAGGGCAAAGCCGAAAAGCTCTTTTTTCGAAAATCACACAATTTACGAGGTTGGCATGTCGGGCCATTCAAAGTGGGCCACAATCAAGCACAAAAAGGGCGCGCTGGATGCTAAGCGCGGTAAAATTTTCACCACCCTGATCAAGGAAATCACGATGGCTGCCAAGGCTGGCGGCGATCCGAGCATGAATCCTCGATTGCGGACTGCGGTGGCCGCGGCAAAAGCCGAAAATATGCCGCAGGACAACATCAAACGCGCGATTCAGCGCGGCACCGGCGAACTGCCGGGGGTGACCTACGAAGAGATTCTCTTCGAAGGCTACGGGCCTGGCGGCGCGGCGATTTTGATCGAGACCTCGACCGACAATCGCAATCGCACGGTAAGCGATATCCGTCACATCTTCGGCAAGAACGGCGGCAACATGGGGAATGCGGGTTCAGTGGCGCACCTCTTCAGCAAAAAGGGTGACATCCTGATTCCCAAATCACAGGCCAAAGAGGACGATCTGATGAATATCGTTCTGGAGTGTGGCGCCGATGATCTGCAGGACGACGATGATAACTGGGAGATTCTGACCGATCCAGCCGTTTACGAGACTGTGCTGGAGGCGCTGAAGACTGCCGGATATACGCCGGAACACAGTGAAGTCAGTCTGATTCCCCAGAACTACATCAAGCTTGAAGGACAGCAGGCCCGCACCATGTTCCGGCTGATGGAAGCGATGGAAGAGTACGACGACGTGCAGAACGTGTACACGAACGCCGACATCGACCAGAAGGATCTGGAAGAAGTCGTAGGCTAAGTCGCATCGAATCTGTTTCATGGAGGGCCGCTTAACTAGCGGCCTTTTCCTTTTGACTTGGAAACAAGGTTCTCTGCCTGTTACCGTAGTTCAAGTTATCCTTCAACTATGAAATCGTTACGATTTGCAGTGCTCGCAGTGCTGATGATCAGCACAATAGCAGGCGTCGCCCAGACACTCGACGATGCGGCGTCGATTCGACGCGAACACTGGGATTTTGGTGTTCTGACCAGCGGCGGAACCGGTCTCATCGACCGCACGAATGTGCAGTTCATCCGGGCGGGTGTGCGGGTTGGCCGCGTGATGACCGGCGAACTCGGCAAGGGCTTCGCACGCGGAACCTTTGAGGTAGATTCGGAAATTATGCCGCTCGAATTTGTTTTGTGGAACGGCTACCGGAACGTGTATGGCTTAGGCGTGAATCCGCTGGTGATGAAGTGGAACTTCACCCGGGGAGATAAGGCGATTCCTTATTTTCTGGCGCAGGGGGGAATGCTTTGGACCACCGACACCGTTCCTCCGGGCAACACCTCGAAGATCAATTTCACCTCTGGTGCGGGCGTCGGCCTGAACTACTTTTTACGGCCCACGCGTTCGGTGAACTGGGATGTACGGGCGACCCATCTGTCGAACGCTTCACTGGGAGCTCATAACCCCGGGGTGAATGCGAGCCTTCAATTTTCGGTGGGTTACAACTGGTGGAAACAATGACGCGGAGGCACAAATGGCAGCGTTGATTGAGTGCGTTCCAAATTTTTCCGAGGGACGTGAGAAGTCGCGGGTCGACGCCATTGTTAATGCGATGAAGCGCGACGGCGTCTATCTGCTGGATTGCGAGATGGACGCGGATCACAATCGCTCGGTGGTCACGCTGGTGGGCGAGCGCGATGCATTGCTGGCCGCAGTGCTGGCCGGCATCGGCAAGGCTACGGAATTGATTGATCTGAACGTGCAGCGGGGCGCGCATCCGCGTTTGGGTGCGACGGATGTGGTGCCGTTCATCCCCATTGAAGGCGCGACCCTGGAAGATTGCGTGCAGATGGCCCGCGAACTAGGGCAGCAGGTATGGCAGCACTACAAGTTGCCGGTGTATTTCTATGAAGCTGCAGCGACACGGCCGGAGCGGGTGAATCTGGAGAATATCCGGCGCGGTCAATTCGAGGTGATTCGCGAGGAGATCACGACGCTGGAATCCCGGCGGCCCGATGTCGGAGATCCGTGCTGCCATCCAACGGCGGGGGCAGTGGTGATGGGTGCCCGTAAATTCCTTGTAGCTTATAACGTGTATCTCCAGAGCAAGGACGTGGAGATAGCAAAGAAGATTGCCAAGGCAGTGCGCTTTTCCAGCGGCGGATTCCGCGCGGTGAAGGCAATGGGCGTGGAAGTGCGAGGGCAGGCCCAGGTCTCAATGAACCTGACCGACACAGACCTGACGCCGATTGCACGAGTGTTTGAGTTTGTGAAGCGGGAAGCGGCGCGCTACGGTGTGATGACGCAGTCCAGCGAGATTGTAGGACTGGTTCCGAAGCGCACGATTGAAAATGCTGCGGAATGGTTCCTGCAAGTGGAAAATTTCGATTCTTCGCTGATTCTGGAGAATCGGTTGGCGGCAGTGATGGGCGGCAAGAGTGCCGCCGGTGGACTGCGGGCTGGCGTGGAACCATTCATCGAGCAACTGGCTGCGCCGACAGCGGTTCCGGGCGGGGGCAGTGCTTCGGCAGCGGCGGGAGCGATGGCCGCAGGATTGGCGGCGATGGTTGCCGGGATGTCTCGCGGAAAGAAGGCGTACGCGGAGTTCGATGCCGAGTTGAGCGAGGCTCTGGGGAAACTTGGGAGTCTGCGAGAAAATTTCAAGGCAGCCATTGATGCCGATGCAGCTTCTTACAATGCAGTGGTGGTTGCCTATAAGGCGCAGAGGAATGCTGCAGTGGAATCTCGCGAGGCAAGCGAAGGCGTGGCCGCGGCACTGCGCGGTGCCATCAACGTGCCTTTGAGGGTGGCTGAATGCGCTGGCGAGGTGAGTACGCTGGTTGCCGCGCTACGTACAAAGACGAATCCGCGGATGGGCAGTGATTTGACCGTGGCTTCCGCTCTGGCACGGGCCGCCATGGAAGGCGCTCTGGCAAACGTCGAGATCAATCTGGAATCTTTCGAGACTGATACGGAGACTGAGTTCATTGCAGAAACACGCGCCAGGGTGGTTGAACTTCGGAATATGCTGAGTTGAAAAACACCCTAGTCACAAACTGCGACTTTTAACCAAGTGCCGGGTTGAGATACACGGGGTACAATCGTAAGTATGAAGAGGATTTCAGTTGCAATTTTGCTAGCTTGTGCTTTGTGTACGAGCGTATTGGCGGCTCCGTTGGGGACCAACACGCGTACGGTGCTACCCGCACAAATACAACAGATCGTTTCGGTGGATTACCGCATTCTGCGCAACTCATCGAGCGGCATGGCACTTAAAAATCGCGTGTTGCCGGACAATTTGAAATCGTTTGAGACCTCGCTGAAGGGCATTGGCGTAAATCCCGATACCGATGTGGAGCAACTGACATTCGTCTCCTATCGCACGGCAAAGGGAACGCTGCGCAGCTTCGGTGTAGCCAGCGGTCAGTTCGAGCCTAAGAAAGTCGTGGCCAGATTCAAACTCAAGAAGCTGAAGAGCGAGAAGTATCACGATTCCGATGTGTGGCCTGCTAGCGGCAACTTCATGATGACGTTCCTGGACGACAATACGATGTTGTTCGGCGAGATGAATGCAGTGAAGGACGGTCTTGATGTTCGCAATGGCGATGTGCGGGGCGTAGCCTCGACGCCAGAGATGCTGCAGTTAGTTGCAGAAGCCGAATCTGGGCCTGTGTGGAGTGTTCTGGATCAGTTGGGTACGCAGAATATGTTGCACTCGGCCTTGGGCGAGGCGTCGGCTTTAGCGGATTACGATACGGTTAAGAAACGCCTGCTCGGATCGCTTTACACTCTCGATTTGCAGCATGGCGTAGATTTCGGTTTGAATGTCCAGACCTCCGACTCCTTTACGGCCGGCACCCTCTCTGCGCTGATGAAAGCGGGCATTCTGTACAAGAGGGCTGCGGGCACGGCGATTGAAAAAAGCGCGATGGACAGTATGGAAGTGAACTCTGACGGTGGCCGGCTGGTGGTGAAGTTCAAGGCTGACGACAGCAAGTTCCAGGCTCTGCTGAAGAGCGACCTGTTCCAGGCTGTCTCCCACTAAAAGCGTTTTTCGAAGTCAAAGCGAAGGCGGCCCGTCAGAGGCCGCCTTTGTTTTGCTTACAATGCCTAGCGAATCTGCCGGCTAAAGCTCGTCGAGCAATCCCTTTCTCAGGGCGCGGACGGCGCTTTCGATCCGTCGGTAACGAACCCAGGTTCCTTCCTTGTGCGCTTCGACGAGCCCAGCATTCTTCAGGATTTTCATGTGATGCGAAATCGTCGGCTGCGCAAGTTTGATTCGCTGTTCCACGTCCGAGGCGGTCCACCCCTCGGGCACGCCGGTTTTGCGAACCGCACTGGGATGAAGAAGACGTAAAATCTTGCGCCGGGTCGGATCGGCGACGGCTCGAAGCGCCAAGCTGAGCTTATCGGTAGCAGCCTTCATGATGATTTCCAATCATAAAGCATTCACGAAGGAGGGCAAGCAGCAAACGCAGTCTAAAAGCAATAGTAGATTACTGCTGTAACTATTGAGGGGAAAGCGTTAGATTGACAATCATCAATCTAACGCTTAAGGAAAGCATTGTAGCCTGCGCTGACGAGGCGGGAGCGAATGACTTCGGCTTCCGTGATGTCGGCATACGGGCCCACCTGCACGTGAAACAGTTTGTCTCCGGGCTGAGCGATTATGACCGGATACTGCTGCTTACGGAGGGCGTCGCTCAATAGCTTGGCATCATCCTGATTACGCACTGCGGCAATCTGCACCAGATACCCGGTGCCAAGAGTGCTAGTGCTGTGAGTTTCAGGTTGACGAGTGGGCGCAGCCGGCGGCGCTTCTCGTGGGGTGAGTTGAGGGTGTGTGTCCTTTTGCTGCACCGATTGATAGAACGTGAGGTCAGAGGTGTTGGGTGCGGCCGGCGCGGGCTGCGGTTGGCAGTTGTCGCCATTCGGACAGTCGGGAGTCTTTGGCGTGGCCGCCTGGGAGGCTCCGGGCTTGATGCTAGCACCTGACGGTGGAGTGACGGGGGCAGCGGAGGCGACCGTTGCAGCGTTGGTGATGGCCTGTTTCGCCGAATTGCGACCCAGCGAATAGCCAATACCAAGCGAAATTCCGCAAAGGATGACCAACCCGAAGAACAGGCCGAGCAATTTTCCCACGCCGAGCGTGATTTCTGTATCGTTAACCTCTAAGTCGGCCATTGTCTGCTGCTCCCGCATGGTATTCGCCAATTATGCCTCGGTCTTGGTCGTTGCGTCGCTAGTTGTTGGTGTGGATTTCGGTAGCACCCCAGTTAATCTTTGGATTCCCGAGAGCAGGTCGATGGGGACCGGGAAGATGACGGTGGTGTTCTTCTCCACGCCGATCTCGGTCAGGGTCTGCAGATAACGAAGCTGAATGGAGGCGGGCTCGGTCTGCAACAGGTGCGCAGCATCTACGAGGCGCTGTGCCGCGGAAAATTCGCCTTCGGCGTGAATAATTTTAGAGCGTTTCTCGCGCTCTGCCTCGGCCTGCTTGGCCATGGCGCGGGCCATGCCTTCGGCTAGATCAACCTGCTTGACTTCGACATTGACCACCTTAACGCCCCAGGGCGCGGTGTGCTGGTCGAGAATGGATTGCAGGCGGAGATTGATTTTATCGCGGTGGGCCAGGAGTTCATCCAGTTCGACTTCGCCCAGCACGCTCCGCAACGTGGTAAGCGCGAACTGCTGCGTCTGGTACTGGTAGTTTGTGACCTCGACGACGGCGCGGCGCGGATCGATGACACGCAGGAAGACTACCGCGTTCACCTTGAGCGTTACGTTGTCGCGGGTGATTACATCCTGCGGCGGCACGTCAAAGGCGACCTGTCGAAGATCGACACGAACCATTCGATCCAAAGGGGCGAAGACGAGGATCAGACCGGGACCTTTAGGCTCTTCGAGGAGGCGGCCAAGCCGGAAGATTACGCCGCGTTCGTACTCGCTCAGGATTTTGATTGCGCTGAAGAGATAAAACGCAACGATTACGAAAATAATGCCGGTAAGAGGAAACATGATGCCTCCGAGCCTGTTTGCAGGTCACGAGGATTCTACCTTAGCGACCGCCACGCCTGAAAGAACGAAGCATCGGCAGGGAAGGCTGGAATTGCGCAAGGCAGGAGAATTGCGGGAAAGATGGCGTGTGAAATCTAGCTGCGCTCAGTGTTTGCGACCAGTGGAAGCTGATGCCGATTTTCGTACCGGAAAGCGCGCTGGAGCTATGACGTCAGGGGTGAAGATACGGAGGAGAGTTAATGGAGCGGGAAACGGGGCTCGAACCCGCAACTTCGACCTTGGGAAGGTCGCACTCTACCATTGAGTTATTCCCGCTCAACTCCGGAATTATACAACGACGCGAGAAACTGGAAAAGGGCCGCCCTGAATCCACCCGGGCGGTCTTTGTGGAAACGCAATCCTCACTTGTAGTTTGGGTCAAGATGGTAACGCAATGGCAGTGGTGTGCTTGGTCTGCTCCAATGCGATCGAAGAGATGGTCTCACCGACGCTCGCGATGGCGCTTAATCGCTCGCGAACAAAGCCCTTGAAGTCGTCAATGTCAGCTACCCGAATATGTATCAGGTAATCGTAGTTTCCCGTGACCAGGTAGCACTCCACAACCTCGGGCATTTCCTTTACAGCACGTTCGAAGATTTCGATGGCCTCACGGGTCGAACTTCGCAAGCGCACGTTCACGAAAACATCAAGGCGCATCCCCAGCGCCCGCGGGTTCAGGACAGCGACGTAGCGCTCGATTATCCCCTCATCCTCCATGCGCTTGATGCGACGGGCACACGGGGTGGGCGAAAGGCCTACCCGTTCCGCGAGGTCAATGATCGATACACGCCCTTCCTGCTGGAGCGTGTTCAGAATGCTGCAATCAATTTCGTCAAGCTGTGTCATGGCGATTTTCGCTATCTATAGGTTGATCTCTGGAGTTTATCACTACATTGCTGCGATTTGGTCGACGTAATTTAGTGGCATTCCCTAATGGGTTAATATTGAGGAACAACGCTTGGATCCAAGGCAGCCATGACGGGTAGTTGCATTCACCCTTTGCCGGATCCGGCTCTGAAACGGGCATGGATCGCGAACGCTGGGCGGAAAAATCAAATAGACAGACAAGTTTCGTGTACTCGGATGGACGAACTTAAGGGTCGATTATAGGGAGTGTTTTATGTCAGAGCAGAGAAGAACCACAACGATGGATGGCAATACGGCAGCAGCTTATGTTTCGTATGCCTTTACCGAAGTTGCGGCTATTTTCCCAATCACCCCATCGTCGG
>Ga0364880_10631_pt1 | contig 10519 bp, 12 predicted proteins | sample ExccelJu500001D3_5_FD_206927 | JGI IMG/M metagenome (GOLD analysis project Ga0364880, IMG submission 206927) | Enriched cells from Trout Bog Lake Hypolimnion, Wisconsin, USA - BchlTB.July30.5000.01.D3 | ecosystem: Environmental > Aquatic > Freshwater > Lake > Hypolimnion/Profundal zone | place... | reverse complement strand
CATGATCCTCCCCTGCACTAATTCCGTATCCAAAGCAGGTTGAATTTCATGATGGCCGGATAAACTATCATTACTTAAAAAGGAAGTATATACGGTCGGTTGCAAGGCCACAACCCAGTGGGGCAACAGCAAAAAAATGAAGAGGTATAAAAAAAGCCTTGATTTCATTTACAGCACGCTGTTTATTCGATACGCTTAAAGGGTTCAACTAATCCATGAGGGGACCGCCATGACTTTTCAGCAAGGCCTTATTATCGCTATAATAATACACGATTTTGGCTAGGGTTAATAAACCACTACATCTTTTACTACCTGCGCTCCCAGTTCTTTGTTAAACAACTCCATGATCTTTACCCTCGAATAATTGAGTTCTTGTTTAAGAGCCGCAGAGTCAATTTTGATGTAAAGTTTGCCTTCGCGCAAAGATACCGATGAAGTATACCTGGCTATGGGTTTCCCCATGATCTCAACCCAACCCTCGCGTATACGGCTTTCATTCAGTTTGGTTCGCAACTTCAGGTCGTCAACCATCATATCCAGGGCCTGCCCGATGGTAATGTCATTCTTCTTTCTCATTCGGCTGGAAAGTTAAGCAATCTGCCGTGCTTAACAATGAAAACCCTCTTTACCTGAAGGCATATGCGCTCAAAATTCAATTACATCGCCGTTGTCAGTTCCGGAAAATAAAACCCGGAACCGGAAAAAAAGGGGCGGGGGTATACCTTTTTCAAAAGCGGCAATTCATTATCAATAAATTATGAGCAATTTCGGAACAAAAGGTATACCTCCCGCTTTTTTATAAACACACAACAGATTGTTAATCAATAACATAATACATTAAAAATAATCTATACTTAATCGAGGTATACCCCACGGTATACCCCAAAAAAATCATTTAATTTTGTGAGAACTTTGAAAAGTGAACACAGTCAGCAATATTCCATTAAGTCAATATTGACCTGGTTTAAATACTGCCTTTGATCTCATGCTCCATCACGTAAAAACTGTTTCCTGGGATAATAGAACCAACATCGGGATAATTATCCCCCCGATATTTATCCCTTCTTAAAGAATTCCCTACCAGGCTGTTGGAAAGCACGAAAACAACTGCTATATTTGCGCTCCCTTAGAAAAAGAGGGATATTTTTTAACCCAATCCTTAAATTCATTTAAGACATGGCAGTAAAGTTAAGACTTCAGAGACATGGTAGAGGCAAACGTCCTTTTTACCACATTGTAGCAGCAGACAGCCGCGCTCCACGCGACGGTAATTACATCGAAAGATTAGGCGATTACAACCCGCTTACCAAACCGGCCTCTATTCACTTAGACGTTGATAAGGCTGTAGCATGGTTAGTGAAAGGCGCAGAAGTAACGGATACTGTAAAAGCGATTTTCAAATACAAAGGCATTTTGTATAAAAAACACCTTTTACGTGGCGTTGCAAAGGGTTCTTTCAGTGCTGAAGAAGCAGAAAAGAAATACCAGGTATGGTTAGACGAGCACAAGAACAAAGTGCTTGATCATGAAAAGAAACATCACACAGATAAGAGCGAAGTAAAAGCCAAATTGCTTGCACAAGAGCAAAAGAAAGCTTCGGACCGCGATGCTAAACGCGCCGCCGCACTTGCTGCTGCTGAAGAAGCCAAGAAACCTGTAGTTGAAGAAACCGCAGATGTTACCGAAGCTCCTGCCACAGACGCTCCTGCTGCTGAAGCAACAGAAACTCCGGCAGAATAGTCTGAACAGACTTCAAAAGCCGGTAACAGGTATGGCAAGCGAAAAATACATATCAGTTGGAAAAATTGGAAAGCCTCACGGATTAAGTGGGGCTTTTCGTTTTTTTCTCGACCGCGAATTAAAAAGCCGGAACAAAATACCGGGTCACTTTTTGCTGGACATGAAAGGAAATTTTATGCCATGGTTCATCAGATCGGTGGAATGGACCGGCTTTAACGAAGGCTATATTGTGTTTGAAGAAATAACCAGCCCCGAGAAGGGAAAGCAATACACCGGCACAGAATTATGCCTCAGCGAAAAGGATATAAGCACCTATTTCAGAAAGGACGCACAAAGCCTTGATTATCTGAATGGTTATAAGGTAACAGATGAAGCAGAAGGTGAACTCGGAATCATTGAAGAAGTGGTTGAAAACCCCGGGCAGATATTGCTATCTATCAACCACCAGGGTAAAGAGATCATGATACCTTTTGTAGAAGAATTTATAGTTACCCTGAACAAACGAAAGAAGGAACTCATTTTAAGTTTGCCGCACGGATTATTGAGCAGCCAACTTTAATGTGATGAGCCATGCGCTTTGAGCTTTGAGCAAATCCGGTCATTCCTCACAAATCAAAACTCACAAATCAAAGCCGGCAGTTCAGACCGTAAAAGACCTAAATATGCATATTGACATCATTACCATACTACCCGACCTGCTGCAAAGCCCCTTCAACCATTCGATGATGAAAAGGGCTAAAGACCGTGGTTTGCTTGAAGTGAACCTGGTTAACCTGCGCGACTTTTCCACTCAAAAACAAAAACAGGTTGATGACTACCAATACGGTGGCGGGGCCGGCATTGTGATGATGTGCGAGCCCATATCTAATTGCATCGAACACCTCAAGAAAGAAAGGACCTACGATGATATCATATACATGACCCCCGATGGCGAGCGCCTGAACCAAAAGACCATGAACTCGCTTTCGCTGAAAAAGAATCTCATCATACTATGTGGTCACTATAAAGGTATTGATGAGCGCATCCGGGAGATTTATATTACAAAAGAGATTTCCATAGGCGATTACGTATTAAGCGGGGGTGAACTCGCGGCCGCCGTACTGGTAGATGGCATTGGCCGTTTATTGCCAGGAGTATTGAACGACGAAACCTCCGCCCTGTTCGACTCTTTCCAGGATAACCTCCTCTCCCATCCTGTTTATACCCGTCCCGAGGTATTTATGGGTTTAAAGGTACCTGAGGTACTGCTTTCCGGCCATGAAAAGAATGTGCGCGACTGGCGGCATGAAAAAGCCGTAGAACGCACCAAAGCCCGTCGACCTGACCTGCTGACGGATGAAGATTAACCGGCCGACTGACCACCCGGATGCTCAGTCGGGTATACAATCCCCCGAATGGAACTAATAAAAGCCCGATTATTCTTTTCATTTTCCATTTTTAATTATATTTTTGCGGGCCTTGTTGAGAATTTAAAGCTAAAATAACATGAACCCAAAATTAAGAGCAGTTGAAACTGCATTATTCGCTGCCAGCAAACACCCATCATTTGGCCCTGGTGATAACATTACAGTATCGTATAAAATTACCGAAGGTAATAAAGAGCGTATCCAGGAGTTCCGTGGAGACGTTATCCAGGTAAGAGGAGATGGTACTTCTAAAATGTTTACTGTTCGTAAAATATCGAATGGCGTAGGTGTTGAAAGAGTATTCCCTCTTTTCTCTCCTTATGTTGACGGCATCACCGTTAACAAAGTTGGTCGCGTTCGCAGAGCTAAATTGTTCTACCAGCGCAAGAGAAGCGGAAAGGCTTCACGTATCGCTGAAAAGAGACAAGCTGAAGAAGTTACACCGGCAGAATAATTACCATTCGCCAACATCATATCGAAACCCTGCCCAAAGGCGGGGTTTTGTTTTTATACACATGTAGCAGAGCTAACTGTGCTTGACAAGGTATCCCGGAAGAAATTACACAAGCCAGCGTATCTCCAAAAATCAATCACTGGTTTTGATCATAAGAATCATAAAAAATAAGCGTTCCATTGTCTTTAAGCAAGATGCTTAAAAATGTATGTTCTTCCTGTACTTCACCATAGCCCTGAAGATAAGGGCCAGGAACCCGAAGAGGGCGAACTCCCAAACAAAAGCCAGGGGATTGTTGCGGTTATCGGGCAACATATCCATATAATTGAACGGAAAGAAGTTGAGCAGGTAGTTCAAAGTAAAATGCATCCAGGGCATATTATAGAACGGGATATCGAAACTGAAAAGATGCTGCGCCCCGAGTACCACCCAATCAAAATCAGGAAACAGAGAAAAGATGATACCCCACTTGTAATCCCTCCAAAAAATGTAAAGCATCACTATAGATACCAACCACATAAAGATGTGATACAATAGCCAGAGCGGATCGTTGAAATTTGCCTCAGGCTGATAGACTGAAAGCGCCAGCTTATCAAAAAATCCATGCATAAAAATGCAGCAAATAAAAGCGAGCAACAAACCAACAGGCTTGTAATTGCGCCACTTAAATATCCGGTTAATAATAACGCCCGCAAGGATGTGCGTAGGTGCCTGCATAACGGCTGCGAATATATAAGAACTAAAAGGACCGTTGGCAGCTTGAGGACGGAGTGTTTATAAATTTCCGTCTACAGCAGATTTTTTGGATTGAATCTCCGCTCCTCCTTTTTGAAAGAATGTAGTTTCTTCTTCTTCAGAATATTCTCCTTTACCGCTTTAGGCACCTTGGTGGGTATACGCTTCTTTTCCTTTTTCAGAGCCTTTTCAAGCAGCGAATAAAACTTCGATATCACCCTTTCTTTATTGCTCGCCTGTGAGCGGCTCTCGCTGCTGTTGATACGCAATTCGCCTTTATCATTAATACTTCCCGCCAGTTTCTTCAACAGCTTCGCTTTCTCCGCCTCACTCACCAATGCCGATTCATTCACTATCCATATCAATTCTACCTTGGTCTCTGTGGTATTAACGTGCTGCCCACCGGCCCCGCTGCTGCGGCTGGTCTTGAATTTAAACTCAGGCTCAAAATTTCTATCCTTCAATTGCATGATACAAAAATGACTAATTGTTTCCATAACTCAACCTGCTTTAAACACCACTTGCCTGTAAAAAGCTAATTTTGGTGTATAATTATACCATGGAAAACAAAGAGAAGCCACAAAGCCCCTGGATAGGCCCATTCTACTATGCTCCCAAAGACTCAAGATTGACCGTGCCCAGGGCTATCGGCACCGGCTGGACGCTGAACTTTGGCAACCCTGTGGCCCGAACCCTATTTGGAATCCTTGTAGTGGGAATTCTATGTGTATGTTATTTAAAGTTACGTTAGTCAATCCCACAGATGAAATATCTTACACGAACTATCTGGATACTTTCCCTGGTCAGTCTCTTTAACGACGTAAGCAGTGAGATGCTATACCCGGTTTTACCTTTGTTTTTGCAAAGCATAGGGTTTACATCTGTACTGATCGGATTGCTGGAAGGCCTCGCCGAGGCTACTGCGGGCTTTAGCAAGGGCTATTTTGGCAGATTAAGCGATTCTGCCGGCCGACGCCTGCCTTTCGTTCAATTAGGTTATTTTTTAAGCGTGGTAGCCAAGTCAATGCCGGGTGTATTCACATTTATCCCCTGGGTATTTACAGCCCGCACAACAGATAAATTAGGTAAGGGTATAAGAACCGCCGCCAGGGATGCCATTCTTTCAGACGACACCTCAGCTGAAAATAAGGGGAAAGTATTTGGCTTTCATCGGGGCATGGATACACTGGGGGCAGCAATTGGTCCTGCGCTGGCGCTTGTTTTTTTGTATTACAGACCGGGGCAATACCGTGTGATGTTTCTGTTGGCATTTATTCCCGGCATGCTGGGTGTATTGCTAACGTTGTTCATCAAAGAGAAAAAATTACCACATACACCCAAGGTGTCGTTCCGGTTTACACAGATGTTTGATTACATACCTACCTCACCACCTGCGTATAAACAACTCATGGTGGCTTTGTTGCTGTTTGCCTTGTTCAACAGTTCCGACCTCTTTTTACTGATGAAGATAAAAGCAGGCGGCTTAAGCGACCAGGCAGTGATAGGATGTTACATTTTATATAACCTGGTATTTGCACTGCTCTCCTTCCCTATCGGAATCCTGGCAGATAAATTGGGATTAAAAAAGACCATGATATTTGGCCTCGCCATCTTCGCCATTGTTTATGCCGGTTTCGGATTGAATGATACGCTGGAAGGTTTTATTGTTCTGTTCGTGCTTTATGGTATTTACGCAGCCAGCACCGATGGCATTTCAAAAGCGCTCATCAGTAATATGGTGCCTAAAACCGAAACAGCATCCGCCATTGGAACTTATACGGGTTTAAGCTCGGTCGCCATGTTATTGGCCAGCACCTTAGCCGGCGTTCTCTGGAAATACGTTTCACCATCTGCTGTGTTTTTAGTGAGTGCTGCAGGAACAGCTATTGTTGTTCTTTACTTTTCATGGCTTAATCTAAAACCCAAAGCCGGTCAATCATAACCGGCCCCGGGTTGTCAGCAAAAGCCTTTTTCTAATTCAAATTAAATGTAAAGGGAAGAATAAAACGCACCTTCACCGCTTTGTTCTGTTGCATGCCCGGTCTGAAAGCCGGCAAGCCCTTTATCACTCTGGTCACCTCACGGTTAAAGCCTGTCGATGGACTTCTTAATATCTGGATGTCAGATATGGTTCCATCTTCATTCACAGTAAATTGGGTCAACACTTTTCCGCCAATACCATTATCACGCTCCATTTGCGGATACTCGGTATTACGGGCAATATATCTCCGCAACGCACCATCCCCACCCGGAAACTCAGGCATCTTTTCTACAAAAATATATACCTGGGCCGGCGCAGCTTCAACTTGTTTCGCCACTTCAAATACCTTGTCTTTACCGGTGCCATCTGTAGACCCAACACCGGTTGCCGGTGCATCCATATTTGTTTTCACACCCGATTCAACATTCGCAAGCTGCTGGTTGGTGGGTATCGAATCCTGCGCTTTATCGTTCGCAACCACACGCTTATCTGTGTTGGCAATGGTTTGTACCGGTTTAGGAGCAGGGGCCTTTTGCGCCAGCGGTTTGGGCTTTTCAACCGCCTTTTCAACTTTCTTTGTTACATCGGTGGTGGTTACCTCTGTAAACTTGTTCACCGGCTTATAGCCTGGCTTCATATTTTCTCTGATAAAATTGCCGAAGCAGAAAACCGTAACCAAAGACAAAATAGTAAGCATAGCCCGTTTAACCGTTTGGTTAGCATCTCTACGCAGCACATAGGCACCGTAGGCTTTGTTCCTGTGCTCGAATACCATGTCGAGCATTGAGGTGTTTGAATAATTGGCGTTCATAGTATATTGGTTTTAATATATAATGCAGCTTTCCGATTATTCCATAATTATTACCAAAAATTATTTTTCGCGCTTGCGGATTGAAGATCATCGTCCACAAAAATAAAAGCGCCCCACCGGAAAACCGGAAGGGCGCTTCGATAAAAAACAAAGACTAACTTACTTCAATTGTTTCAGGAAGTCTTGTGTATTGTTATCGTTCGGGTCCAGTTCCAACGCCTTGTCCAGATATTCTTTGGCCTTCACTTTATCTTTCATTTTAGAGATATAGTAAACTCCGAGGTACTGATATGCTTCTATCAGGTTGTCTTTGTATTTGGCCGGGTTAGAACCCGCGATCTCAATGTATTTAAGGTAATAAGGAAGAGAGTTATAATCTTCAAACTTGCCGATCTTCAGGTTCGTTCTTGCTCTCCAGTAGTAACCATCCGGTGTGGTAGGACTTTTGATAATGAAACTTGCAAAGTTGGTATCCGCATTCAACGAATCATCCATCAACAAATATGCCCGACCGAGGTAATAGAAATCCAACGCCTTCAGGTCTCCGCATTTCGCTTTTTTATTATTGTACTGATCGACAGATTCAGAATAATGCTTCGCACCGTAAAGCGCCTTAGCATATTCAGTCAACAGATCGCAGTTGGCAGTATCAGTTGAAAGCGCAAGTTTAAAGTAACTGAAAGCACGGGTAGTATCGTTCACCGCTGCAGCTAAACGGGCCGCACTGACGATATCGCGTGTTTTAGGCTTTACATTCGGGCTTGCAAAGAATATGGTTGATTGATCGTTCCCTTCTTTATATCTCTTCAACTCCAGGTCAGAATAGATCAGGTAACGCATAAAATCAAGGTTGGTAGGGTCTGCTTTCAAAGCTTTGGCAGCTTCTTCGGCCACCTTATCAAAAGCCCTGTTCCTCATCAGCATTTCAAGAATCACGGTCCTTGCCTTGGAATCACCGGGGCTAAGCGCCACATACTTCTGAAATTCGCTGATCATCTTATCATACTGCTTGGTAAAGTAATAGACCTCTCCCAATTCCTTATGTACAATAGGATAGTTCTCATCGATCTGAAGTGCCTTATTAAATACGTCGATGGCCGCATCATAAATCTGACCGCGCACATCTAAACGGCCTTCCTTGATCCATGCAATAGAAAGATTCTTGTTGATACCTCTTGCGTTCTGGTATTGCGTCATGGCCTTTCCACCACCTTGTGGGTCAGTAGTTGAGCTTTCGAGGTAAGCATCACCCAACTCGAGCATGATGGAAGTATTTTTGTTATCCAGTGCCAGTCCTGCTTCAAGAGCTTTTATAGCTTCTGCAAGGTCAATAACCGCCGGTCGGAAATAAGCATCTCCTATCTCATAGTATATCACCGCGTTCTTGAACTTGGTAAATTTTAATGCCAGGTCAAAACTCTGCTTGGCTTCAGTTGTATTTTTTTGCAACAAAGCTATACGTCCTTTTGCCACCAGGTTGAAAGGGTTCTTGGCATCAGGGTCGTTCACACGCTGGTAAAACATCTTTGCCGAGTCGGCATCATCACTTTTCAGGTAAGAGTTACCTAAATAATACGACACCTCGTTTTTGTTCGAAGACCCGTCGTTCAGTAACTTAAACAATATCTGCTTGGCTTTGAAATAACTCTCGTTATCAAGCTCGCGCTGCGCGTCCTGCAGGGTTTGGCCAAACACATGAGTGGCCATTAAAAGCGCTGCTACCAGGGTTACATTTTTCATTTGATTTATGCTGTTTGTTTTTATACAATTCAAATACCATGCCTGAAATTCCCAATGTTCAATTCACCGCCTTTAATCCGTCTGTGTTTACATCTACATCAAGGGCTGGAATGTGAGCGGGCATCAACCCGTCTTTCATAAATATCCGGGCCCCGCGCTCTCTGAACAAAAAATTAGTGAACAACCACTCCAGGTTATCCTCATAACTAAAACGCGTTTCCGTATAGATGTTGCGCGCAAGCGGATAATCGCCTGTTGCGATATCACTTTGATTGGCGCTCACCCTGATCACACTACCATCTCTATAAATGGTGCGCAAACTAATAACTTTTACACTATCATATATCCTCTTGACGTCTTCATTTTGCAAATTGCTCAAAAAATTAAAAGGAATAAAGCCTATCGAGTTGTTGCTCTTCTTTACATAATCTATCACCTCTTCTGCAGATTTTAATGCATAAACATGCGCAGATACCTTTCCTTTATAACCCAGTTTATTCAACATGAATTTGACTACACTACTACGCTGGTCATCAAACACCATTTGAGGAGTATTGGGAGAGGTATTGTTGGGGTCGAAATACTGCTTCAGCTTTTCCATATCCAGGTCACTGTCATTAAACTGTTTGTTTCCTATCAAAGCTACTGCATCTGAAGCTACTTTGATCTCCCGCAGGTAAATGGTATCTTTCTCCTTCATACTCTGCACTTCGGACGAATCAAAGGCACGCGCCATTACCAGCATGGTTGCCTTTCCGCTTCTGAAATCGGCTATCATCTCAGATTCATTCTTATATTGGATGTTGAGCACCACGCTGTCGTGCTGGTATCCAAAAACTTCTTGCTGCAGTTTCATGACGTGCTCCAACCCCGGGTCAACATCAACATTTAAAACACCCTTATAAATCTTATCACGCCCAATATTACTATTGCCATCCGTTCTTTTCTGTGAGCAGGATGCAAGCAAAAGCAGGGCAGATAAAGCAACCAGCCACCTTTGTTTTTTAATCCGCATCATCCAGATTTTTGACATCCATATAAAAAGTCCAAAAACGATAAAGTCCGTACACTGTTATCATGCCTCCGAAACCTGTACGAATAGTGGTATCTCCACCGGTTAGCGACGGCACGACCAAAATGGCCAACCCGATGGTAATAAAGATAAGCGTAGCGAACCCTTTCCACATAATGGCAGGACTTGAATACACTTTTTTGAAAAATTTATTTAACCTGTCCATACATCCCTTAAACTGCAAAATCATAACCATTCACCAGGGAACGATTATGATTTTGCATGAGTGTTTATATTAACTAAACTATTGCAATCTGAAAACCACCGGCAGGTTAAAATAAACCCGGACCGGTTTACCCTGTTGTTTGCCAGGAGTAAACTTAGGCAGCATTTTTACTACCCTTACGGCTTCCTTATCCAAACCCGGGCTAACCGCACGTACAACCTGCACATCGTTTACCGAGCCATCTTCCATCACCACAAAACGCAATAACACTTTACCTTGAATATCATTATCGCGTTCCATTTGCGGATACTGGATGTTCTTTTGAAGGAACTTCATCAGCTCACCATCTCCACCAGGGTATTGAGGGTTCTGCTCAACGAAAGTAAATATCTTAGGTTGCTCAACCACCGGCGC
>Ga0364880_10227_pt1 | contig 10784 bp, 8 predicted proteins | sample ExccelJu500001D3_5_FD_206927 | JGI IMG/M metagenome (GOLD analysis project Ga0364880, IMG submission 206927) | Enriched cells from Trout Bog Lake Hypolimnion, Wisconsin, USA - BchlTB.July30.5000.01.D3 | ecosystem: Environmental > Aquatic > Freshwater > Lake > Hypolimnion/Profundal zone | place... | reverse complement strand
TGCGGCAGTCGAAAAATCGTTTGAAGCATCGGTTGAGGCAGGCTACGACTTGATTCATGTCGACCCAACCATCGATATTACACTTCCGCCAGAACAATCCATTTCGATTGAAACAGTCGCTGCACGTACGATCGACCTGATTGAGCATACCGAAAGCTTCCGTAAAGCCGGCAATTATCCGCGGATAGCATATGAGGTTGGCACAGAGGAGGTACATGGAGGACTGGCCGATATGGCAACTTTCCGCAAGTTTCTTATCCTGCTGAAAAATGGACTTGCTGAACACGGACTTCGCGAAGTATGGCCTTGTTTTGTGGTTGGAAAAGTTGGAACCGATTTACATACGACCACCTTCGATCCTGAAATAGCAAGGGAACTCACAAAGGTTGCACGTGAATATGGCAGTTTAATTAAAGGTCATTATTCTGACGGAGTAATTAATCCGGAAGCTTATCCGCTTTCCGGAATGGGCGCAGCCAATGTTGGTCCCGAATTTACGGTAACTGAATATTTTGGATTAATGGAACTGGAAAAGCTGGAGCAAAAATATTTTTCTGAAGGTAAAATCGCACGCTGTTCCGATATTGGCATAACTTTACATAAATCTGTAATATCGTCAGGTCGATGGAAAAAATGGCTTCAACCCGGAGAAGACTCTGAAAATTTCGAAAACATACTGCCCGAAAGGCAGGAATGGTTAATCAGCACCGGTTGCAGATATATCTGGCAAAACGATGAAGTGCTGGCATCCAGGGCACAATTATACACTAATCTTGAAAGTAGGGGTATTCTTGCCGGAGAAATTGTGCTTTCAAAAATAGAATGCGCTATGGATAAATATTTTGCAGCTTTTAATCTTAAAAACCTCAACGATTTACTTTAATAGAAAAGGAAAACATGGATAAGAGAGATAAACCTGACGTCGTAGTTATCGGAGAGCTTAATGTTGATCTGATTCTGAATCGGATCGATCATTTTCCGGTCATTGGGAAAGAGATGCTTGCTCAGAATATGGATTTGACGCTTGGTAGCTCCTCCGCCATTTTGGCCAGTAACCTAAGCACTCTTGGAACTAAAGTTGCATTTATTGGTAAAACCGGGAAAGATGGATTTGCTTCGGTAGTGCTTGACAGCCTAAATGGGAAAGGGGTTAACACTTCGCATATCATGCAATCGATTGCTTTAAATACTGGTGTAACCGTGGTACTTAACTTTGACCAGGATCGTGCAATGGTAACTTATCCGGGTGCAATGGAGGATCTGAGGCTTGAAGACATCGATTTTGAGTACCTTTCAACTGCACGTCACCTTCACTTTTCTTCACTGTTTCTGCAACCTGGAATACGGAATAGTCTGTCTGCATTGTTCTCCAAAGCAAAATCTCTTGGTCTCACGACATCTCTTGACCCGCAATGGGATCCTGCGGAGAAGTGGGAGGTAAACCTCGCTGAACTCCTTCCTTCTCTCGATATTTTCATGCCAAACAAGGCAGAATTTTTTATGCTCACAGGCACCTCATCGCTGGAAGCGGGGATCGAAAAGATAAGAACACTGGCACCTGATATTTCCCTTATCATTAAAGATGGTTCAAATGGTGCCTATGGATGGAAAGCCGGCAAATTAATTCATCAACCGGCTTTCCTGAATACTGATGTAGTGGACTGTATCGGGGCCGGCGACAGCTTTAATGCCGGAATGATCCATGCATTTATCCAGGGCAGATCTTTTGAACAATGCCTCGAATACGGAGCATTGACAGGAGCTGTATCAACAACCCGGTCTGGTGGAACGGGGGCTTTTCAAAGTGTTGAAGAGGTGAGGCAAATTGCTTTCGACCAGTTCAAAATAAAACTCGGATAATCCTAAGTCAATGAAAATAAAAAAAAGGCTCTATCAGTTTAAGGCAGAAGGGCGGGCGATTCTAGCAGCGAATTTTTACAATTTCGAAACATTGTCAGGGATTCTTCAGGCCGCAAATGAACTGAATGAACCGATTATGTTGCAGCTCTCAGAGAGCTCAATCAGGTACCTAGGACTTCATGTTGCCACAAGTCTGGCAAGGGCAGGGTTAGAGCAATATGAAGTTGAAGGGTGGCTGCATCTGGATCATGGAAGTTCTCCGGAGATGGCAGAAGCATGTCTCAAAGCAGGATTTGACAGCGTGATGATTGATGGCAGTGAGAAACCTTTTGGAGAGAACATTCGTATTACAAGAAAGGTGGTTCAAATGGCTGCATTGTATGGTGCAAATGTTGAAGCTGAACTGGGATTTATTCCGAAACTGGGACAGGAATTTGATAATGATGGGTTTACCTCTCCTCAGCAGGCTTTTGATTTTATTTCAGCTACCGGTATCGATGCCCTTGCAGTTGCCATAGGTACCGCTCATGGATTTTATAAGGAGGAGCCAAAACTCGATCTCGAAAGGCTGAGCAGCATAGCTGCGATTACATCCATCCCTCTTGTATTGCACGGAGGTTCAGGGATTCCTGACAAAATGCTCCGGGAAGCCATAAAAAGAGGCATCACTAAAGTAAATCTTGCTACTGATTCGAAGAATGCATTCATGAAGGAACTTAAGAATGTACTTTATAACACAGACGAAATTGATCTGCGGAAGACATTTCCACGGGCAACAGATGCAGTTAAGAATTTGATAATAAATAAAATGCAACTGGTTAGTATGACACAATTGGAATTCTGAGAAACAAAAATACAAAGCGGCCGGGATTAATAGTTTCCCGAGATAAGGCCTCTTCATTTTGACTAACTATTTTATGAATTAATAACAACTATCAGGATCATGAAGGAAAGCTTACTCAATTTAACCTTAGAAACGCAGTCTGTCGGGTCTGCGGTATGGCAACAGAGCCAGGCGGGTAGTCTGTTGCAGAAATTTATCCCGCATATTTCAGGTTCTTAATTACCAGGAGAAACAACGTTAATGACAAAAAGAACCGGAATGCGCCTGATGGCTTATGCAAATAATGAACAAGGCATGAGCGGATATAAGAGAGTAAGAGCGGAATAAGCTAGTCCAATCTCACTCATATTAACAATACTCAACCGGACCAGAATGCTGAAAAGCATAGAATGAAGTTGATAAATCAATAACAACCAAATAATTATGTACCCAGTAAATTACAAAAATCAATCATTATGAGAAAACTAACAATTCTGTTTGTATTGCTCCTTATAGGGGGAATGCAGGTTGTGTTTGCGCAAAAAACGATCAGGGGTAAAGTTACCAGTATTGGGGACGGTACTGCTATTCCTGGTGCAGCAGTTGCAGTACCCGGAACTACTGTCGGTGTGGTCACCGATGTTTCAGGTAATTTCACTTTATCCGTGCCGGCAAATGCTAAAACGTTGAAGATTTCATTTGTTGGAATGAAAACAAAAGAGGTGCAGATTGGCTCACAAAAAGAGATCAATGTAGTGCTTGAATCTGCCACTACCGAACTCGACGAATTAGTGGTTGTTGGGTACGGTTCAGTGAAAAAAAGTGACATTACCGGAGCAGTCAGCTCAGTAAAAGGGGATGAAATGATACAACTGCCAACCATGCGTGTCGATCAGGCACTTCAAGGGCGCGCTGCAGGTGTATCTGTACAGAATACAGATGGCCAACCTGGTGGAAATGTAACCATTCGTGTACGGGGTGGAAACTCCATTCTCGGAGGGAATAACGCTCTGGTCGTTATTGACGGATTGCAAGGCGGAAATATCAACAACCTGAATCCAAATGATATTGAATCTGTAGAAATCCTGAAAGATGCTTCTGCTACCGCTATTTATGGTGCCCGTGGCGCGAACGGCGTAATCCTGATTACCACAAAGAAAGGCGCCATCGGAAAACCAGTTGTTAATTATTCAGTTAACTATGGCACACAATCATTGAGTCATAAGCTCGATTTACTAAATCCCAACCAGTTTGCCCAGAAGGTTGATGATTGGGCAGCATCCCAGAACGGAACTGTAAATTCACCAGTAACTCCAGTAATTCCATTTACTGCCGCCCAGGTTGCTGCATTTAAAAACGGTGGCGGTACAGACTGGCAAAATGCAATCTATCGGGCTGCAATCATTCAAAACCATCAACTCTCCATCAGTGGAGGGACGGATAATGTGCGTTATTTTGTTTCAGGAGGATTTATGGACCAACAAGGTCTGGTCGTAAATACAAAGTACAGTAGGTTTACATTAAGAAGCAATCTTGATTTGAAAGTTAATAAATGGATGACTGCAGGGATTAACCTGAATGCAATTAAGGAAAAAGGAAATGTTCCTCCAACCGGTGAGGGGACCTATTTTGGAGATATTTTAGGTCAGGTTATTAATACTGTGGCCAGGTTCGACCCCTGTACCCCGATATACGATGCATCAGGAAATTACAATTTCAAGGCAAATCAGGGTGGTCCAAACGGGAATAAGAATTATGCAGATACAGATGTATGGAATCCGTTAGCCACTGCTCTTGAGACTAAAAACGAGGTAAATACAACAACAAACGACATAAGTACCTACCTTGAATTTAAACTGATGGAAGGTCTTACCTTAAAAGTTACCGGTGCTGTAAATATTAACACCCAGGACAATATGAACTATGACGGTATGAATACTCAACCAGGTTCAGGAGTCAATGGAGTAGGTTCATGGGAGTTTTCCAAATACCAGTATTATCAGAATTCCAATATCCTTACTTATAATAAAACCTTTAACAAGAAACACCATCTGACTCTGACCGGTGTTGCTGAGCAGCAATGGACCCAGTCCAACGATGCATATACTCAGGCCCAGGGCTTTTTCAGTGACGTGACCGGCATTCAGGATTTAGGCAGTGCCAGCCAGATTAACTCAAAATACACTACAACATCTCAAACTTCACTGAACTCCTATCTTGGACGTGCCAACTACGTATATGCCAATAAGTACATGCTAACAGCCAGCTACAGGGCAGACGGATCTTCAGTGTTTGGAGCCAACCATAAATGGGGATATTTCCCATCAGCTGCCCTCGCCTGGAAAGCTTCTGAGGAGTCTTTTATTAAGAATTTGGCAGTATTCTCCAATTTAAAACTGAGAGGAAGCTGGGGTAAGACCGGTAACCAGGGGATTCAGCCTTACCAGTCATTGGCTTCAGTTGCATCGGGACTAAACTATCCTTTAGATGGAACAGGCACTGCAAATATTGGATTCCAGTTAGGGACAGCCGCAAATCCAAATTTGAAATGGGAAACTACCGCACAAACCAACCTGGGTATTGACCTTGGCTTTTTGGACGAACGAATTACGGCAACGGTAGATGTATACAAGAAAAAGACCACCGATTTATTGATGAATCAGACACTCCCCAATTACACCGGATTTACCTCAGTTCTTCAAAATGTAGGTTCGATTGAAAACAAGGGACTTGAAATTTCTGTTAATGCCAAACCAATCGTTGGTCATGATTTTACCTGGACCACAGGGGCGAATATTTCATTTAACCGGGACAAAATACTTGCACTGGCCAACAATAATGCGGCACTTCCTATTATTACCAATACAGGTGGAGGGTATAATATCTTTAAGAGTGGCGCCTGGGCCCTTAAACAACTGCGGGTTGGTCATCCTGTAGATGATTTTTACGGCTACATTAATCAGGGTACCTGGAATACGTCAGAGGCTGCAACCGCACTTACATTCGGACAATTACCAGGAGATGCCAAATGGAAGGATGTTAATAAAGATGGAACAATAAATATTGCCGGTGATGGGAACCAGGTAATCGGAAACGCAGCCCCTAAGTTTATTTATGGATGGAATAACACCTTTACCTATAAGAACTTTGATCTTACCTTCCTGATCCAGGGAAGTTATGGGAATGACATTTTTAATGCTGTACGGATAAAAACGGAGGGGCCTGCCGTTGGAACCAGTGCAAATCTGTTAAACAGATGGACTAGTACCAACCAAAATACCCCTGTTCCGGCATTCACAAGTTCTCAGGACAGGAACAGCGGACTTTCAGGACACCCATCCAAGATAAAAATGAATTCAGCCGATTCCCGCTCAAGCCGTTGGGTTGAGGATGGTTCTTATATCCGGATGAAGAATATTACCCTTACTTACAATATCCCGACTTCCGTTTTACATGTGGCTCATATTACAAAACTTGCAGTATTTGCAACAGCAGTAAATCCGTTTACGATCACCGGTTACACCGGATACGATCCTGAAGTAAGTTCATTTAATCGGGGCAGCAGAGTCAGGGCCGGAGGATTGGGTATTGATTTGAGTAATTACCCGTCAGCCAAAACAGTTCTTTGTGGCATTAATTTAACTTTTTAATTCATCTTGGCATGAAAAAATATACTCAAATTTTATTTAAAAGCGTTGTAGCAATGCTTTTGATGATCACAGGAATTTCCTGTCAGAAACTTATCGAAGCCCCCAAAGGGCAATTAACCCCGGCTACCTTTTATTTAACCCCTGCCCAGTGTGAAGCCTCCCTGGCAGGTTCAATGAATTGTCTGTATACAACCTGGGGTGGGTATTGCAGCATTCCTGCATGGCCTGATGGCCAGCTCGACGGAGCATCATTGGCCTTAGACGGTACTAACTTTCAATACTGGCAATGGCATTACAAAGCAATAGCCCAAATCAATCCGGTAATTGGATCTATAAAAGCAGGCAACCTGAAAAGTTATCCCGCAGCCGATATGGCAGATCTGGAAGGCCAGGCCAGATTCCTCAGGGCATTTAATTATTTCACATTGGTCAGGCTTTATGGCAAAATTCCGTTTATTGATGAAAATACGCCAAATACTGCTTCGACTCCACTAAAACCTTCTTCCCGGCTTTCCGTGGACACGATATATGACAAGATTGAGGCGGATCTGGTTTTTGCTGTTGCCAACATGTATGACTACAATGCTTCAACTCCAGCCAGACCAAGTAAATACGTAGCAGAGGGATTACTCGCAAAAGTCTATCTGACCCGGGCTACTGCACCATTGATGGAAACGGAAAATTATGCCAAGGCCCGTGATGCGGCTGATGATGTTATAAAAAACAGCTCATATTCGCTTTCTACCAATCTGACTACCTTATTCAGTACCTCCAATACAAACAATAGCGAAGATATGTTCTGCTTCCAGTCTGACAATGATTATCCCGCCCTTCCAGGGCTGGATCACGGTCCGGACGAATGGGGATCGTGGGATGATGGAGCGGTTAAGGTGCTTTGGGCTGAAGCCTATCCCGAACAACCCCGAAAACATCTTTATATACTTCTCGATTGGCCTGTCGATCCTACCAATCCCGGCGATTTTTCAACCTGGATCAATTATTCCAATTCAAACATTGGGACTCCATGGGCTGAAAAATACACCTGGCCGAATCTTACCCCTGCCCAGCAACTTGATGGTTCAGGACCAAGCGGGATAGTAATGCCAATATTGAGGTTAGCCGATGTTTACCTGATGTATGCAGAGGCCGCTAATATGGCAGGGACCGGCCCTACACAATTGGCTGTCGACCGATTGAATGTCATTATTAACAGGGCAAATGCGCCGATAGCTTCAGTATTCCCTCAAACTTCAACCACCGGGACTGAAGCGGTCGCTACTACTTCAATGTCCCAAGCTGCGTTTAATCAGAAAGTATGGGACGAAAGAAACTATGAACTTTGTTTTGAATTTGACCGGTATTTTGATGTCCTTCGGGAAAAAGTCCTTCAGCAGGTCAACCTTCCTGACAATGCCAATGATTACGATCCTAAAGACTATTTATTCCCAATTCCACCATTAGATGCAACATTTATTGGTAACAACACAGGTTATTAATATGTAAGTACCTTCTATGGACAGACCAGATTGCCCCGGGTATCCGGTGGCTTTCTGGTCTGTCATTTTCTTATCGTTTTTACTGATTTTATAATTTATGATGACTGTTCGTTTTTTCTTCGCGATTTTGATTCTGACCAGTCTCCAGGCTTTTGCCAGGGATTTGGAGGACCATGGACAAACCAGACCATCAAAAGACTCCTTAACGTTTTATGACGCGCAGGTTTTTACGATCATCGGAAAGTTTCATAACGAAAAAAACTATAACCGTTTTCCTCAGAAATACAAACAAACACTGCGCCCCGAAGTATGGAATCTAAGTCAGAACTCCGCTGGCATTTCTGTTCGCTTCCGAAGTAATGCCACCGATATATCCATCACGTGGAGAGTTTCGGGTGAGGTTTCATTCCCTCATATGGCACTGACAGGTATAAGAGGCGTTGATTTATATGCCTGGGATAAAGGCTTTTGGAAGTTTATACAAACCGGTCGTCCAACAGCAAAAACAAGTCAATATGAGATGCTTCAGGGCGGAGAACCTGTTTTCAGAGAATATCTGCTCAACCTTCCATTATATGATGGAATTGAAGCTATTTCAATCGGGGTTAATTCAGGAGCAGAGATTTCAAAGCCTAAAGAACAATTATTAATAGCTAATAAACCTGTCGTTTACTATGGGAGCAGCATAGCACAAGGTGGTTGTGCGAGTCGCCCCGGAATGGCATTCACCAATATTCTTTCCCGTAAGCTTGACCGCAGTTTTATGAACATGGGATTTAGCGGTGAAGGGACTTTTGACGAATCTGTAGGAGAAGGGATGTGTGAAATCGATGCAGCACTCTACGTGATAGATTGCAATCCGAATACAAAAAGAGAATTAATTTACGATAGGGCTGTGAAGCTTGTTAACCAATTAAAGAGAAACAAACCACAGATACCAGTTCTTCTAATCGAGAACTCACTATATCCGAAAAACGAATTCACGATCATTGGGAGGTCCGAAGATCTTGCAAAAAGAGCCGAACTTAAGAAAGCCTTTGAATTTCTGGTAAAATCGGGCGTGAGGGATCTCTATTATCAAACCGGTGACGGGTTGATCGGGTATGACAACGAGGCTACTGTTGATGGCGTTCACCCTTCCGATTTGGGGATGATTCGAATGGCCGATTTTCTAATGCCGAAGATCAGGAAGATTCTTAAATCATATGACAAATAGTCAAAAATATAAAATTGATGAAAACCATTATTTTGGTATCCTGCCTCCTGTGCTTTATTGGCCCATTAGCTTCGGAAGAGCTGCCAAAATGCTTTCAGCTATTGCCTTCACCCCAAAAGCTGGAAGTAAAAAACGGGACTGGTCTGTTTTACAATGAGTTGAATTATATTGTCTCCGTAAACAATTCGGCCATTCCCGTTTTGGGGAATATATGCGCCAGTTTGCCGCATTACAGAAAAAAAGGAAAAGGAATTTTTCTCCAATTAGTAATATCCGCAAATATTCCCGAATCTGAGGAGGGATACATTCTGGAGTTGGATGACCAGGGAGTACATATTCAGGCCCGAAATCAGAAGGGCCTTTTCTATGGATGCCAGACTCTGGAACAATTGATGGAAGACAGCCGTGATTGCAAGGTGATGATCCCCTTACTGAAAATAACCGACTATCCGGATATCGTTTATCGCGCAATCCATCTTGATTTAAAACATCATATTGATTCAGGACATTACTATTATACTATCATCGACCGTCTCGCAAAAATCAAAGTAAATGCGATCATCATTGAGTTCGAAGATAAACTTCGCTATCGTAAAGCACCCCTGGTAGGTGCTGCCGATGCAATTTCCATTGAAGAGTTTGCAGCAATAAGCAGGTATGCACAGGATCGCAATATTGAAATTAGTCCGTTAGTTCAGGGATTGGGACACGCTTCCTTTATCCTGAAGCACAAGGAATATTTAAGTCTCCGTGATGATCCGGATTCTGATTGGGTTTTTGATCCGTTAAACCCGAAAACTTATAATCTTCAGTTTGCATTATATGAAGATGCCATCGCTGCCACACCATGCGGAAAATACCTCCATGTTGGCGGGGATGAAGTCGGTCATCTGGGAAAATCTGAATTATCGCTAAAGTCAGGTAAAAACTCTTTTGAGTTACAAATGTACTGGTTGCAAAAAGTGACTCAGTTTGCAAAGGAACATAACCGGATACCCATTTTCTGGGATGATATGGTATTCAAACTATCCGGCCTCTACCCCACCACCTACAACCCTGAAATCAGTGAGCAGCAGGTAAAAGAACTTTGGGCTAAAAACAGACCTTTACTGGAGAAGAGTCTTCCGCTTTTCCCTCAGGAATGTGTATATATGCGATGGAATTACAGCAATCCCAAACTGTCAGGTGATCTGATGGCCATCGATTGGTATAAAGAGCACAAACTCAATGTCATGGCTGCAACAGCAGTGCAGGGGATGTCATCCATGCTTCCCCGTAACCATTCGAACTTTCAGGCAATCAAGGATTTCTGCGAGCTTACCGTGGAAAGAAAGATGAGTGGAATCTTATGCACATGTTGGGATGACTGTTCACCACATTTTGAAACAGTCTGGAGGGGCTTATCCGATTTTGCCTGCTTCAGCTGGAACTATAAGGATGTCTCGTTTGAGACCACCCATGCCCTTTTCCGCCATCGTTTTTATTCTCCCGAAATGGAGCCATCTTCTTTCGAATTTCAGGACCAGCTGGAAAGGGCTGTTGATTTGTGGGACAGAACACTTATTAGTGAAGGCGACAGGGAGAATTATCATAAAACGTTCAAACTTATCGATTTGCCTCAGGCCAATAAAAGAGGGGAATGGGCATTGAAATACAAGGAGAAAATAAGCCTTGCCCAAAATGCATTAATTCAATATAAACTAATTAAAACTAAAATTGCCAAAGGACTGGAGGTAGCA
>Ga0364880_10558_pt1 | contig 10872 bp, 9 predicted proteins | sample ExccelJu500001D3_5_FD_206927 | JGI IMG/M metagenome (GOLD analysis project Ga0364880, IMG submission 206927) | Enriched cells from Trout Bog Lake Hypolimnion, Wisconsin, USA - BchlTB.July30.5000.01.D3 | ecosystem: Environmental > Aquatic > Freshwater > Lake > Hypolimnion/Profundal zone | place... | reverse complement strand
GCTCCAAAGTGGTTTCGCACTGGATCTACCTGCAAAAACAAACTTGTTATTGCCATTTATGAAAGAGGTGAGTTATCCCTTGGGCATGATGGGCTTCATTATTTTGAGTTATTTTGTGATCGTAGGTAGTAGTAATGCTGTCAATCTCACAGATGGTCTTGATGGCCTGGTGATCATGCCGGTGATTCTGGTAGGGGCAGCATTAGGAGCATTTGCTTATGTGATGGGCAATGCAATCTACGCAAAATATTTACTTTTCCCCTACATACCTGGTGCTGGTGAATTAATGATTTTCTGCGGCGCTATGGGCGGCGCTGGATTAGCGTTCCTTTGGTACAACACCCATCCCGCTCAGGTCTTTATGGGTGATGTTGGCGCACTCGCTTTGGGCGGTGCTTTAGGAACAATTGCAGTGATCGTCCGTCAAGAGATTGTGCTGTTTGTAATGGGTGGTATTTTTGTTGCAGAAACATTTTCAGTAATGCTTCAAGTATTTTGGTTTAAGTACACCAAGAAAAGATATGGCGAAGGCCGGCGTATTTTTAGAATGGCGCCACTGCATCATCACTTTGAATTGGGTGGCTGGAAAGAAACCCAAGTAGTGGTCCGTTTCTGGATCATTACCATCCTGCTAGTTTTAGTTGGCTTGTCTAGTCTGAAATTACGGTGAGCCAAAAAATATGTTGACTATTCAGAACCCGTTTGCGAATCCTCAAATGATCAGTGGTGAGATTGCTAAATCACCAAGTCATTTTCTAATCCTTGGCCTAGGCGAGTCTGGGGTGGCAATGACGAAATGGTGTCTGCGCAATGGAGCAAAAGTGCGTCTTGCCGATACGCGCGATCCCCAGAAATTTTCTGATAAGCAAAAAGCATGGTTAGCAGAGCTTGAGCAGGCGGGCTTAGAGGACATTCAGTGTGGTCCTCTAACCGGTGATTTGTTGAAAGGAATCGATGTCATTGGCATCAGTCCTGGGTTATCTCCTATCCAAGAGCCGATGCAATCTTTTATCGCTTCTGCACAGCAAAGTAATATTGAAGTGTGGAGTGAAATCGAGTTTTTTGCCCGTGCGATTGCAGCAATGACACTCATGCAAGAAGGCATGAATCATGCTCCTGCGGTACTAGCTATTACTGGAACGAATGGCAAAACTACTACAACAGCATTAACGGGACAGCTTTGTGAGCGGGCCGGTAAAAAGGTGGCAGTCGCAGGCAACATCAGCCCTGCGGCACTCGATAAGCTTGAATTGTGCCTAAACGAAGCCGATCAATTCAGTGATATGCCCGATGTATGGGTGTTAGAGCTCTCCAGTTTTCAGTTGCAATTTACGCATAATTTGAACGCGACTGCGGCAACAGTACTCAATATCACACAAGACCACTTGGATTGGCATGGTGATATGTCGTCTTACGCTAATGCAAAAGCGCGAATTTTTGGGCCAGATTCTATTTGTATCTTGAATCGAGATGATTCTCTGGCATTTAATTTGCTATCTGAAGATGAAAAGCTCAATAGATCGGTTGTGACCTTTGGTGCTGGACGTCCTGATGAGCAAGGTGCATTTGGTATCGAACGTGATTTACGCGCAGGCGGCATTGATTGGTTGGTATGGGCTGAGGTCGATGAGAATCAAGAGCCAAAACCCAAGCGTCGTCGTAAATCAGCGACTCCTGATGATGAAGAGGAATTACGACTCAAGCGCTTAATTCCAGCTGATGCTTTGAAAATTCGGGGCCGTCACAATGCTCTGAATGCGCTGGCTGCACTGGCTTTAGCCCGTTCCGCAGGTTTGCCAATGAGTCTACTGTTACATGGTTTGCGCGATTACGAGGGTGAGCCTCATCGTGTACAGATTATCGGCATCGTTGCTGATGTTGAATATGTCGACGACAGTAAAGGTACTAATGTTGGTGCCACAGTAGCAGCATTAAATGGCCTAGCAAACAACGAGTCTAGAAAAAGAATCTGGTTGATCGCAGGCGGCGATGGTAAAGGTCAAGATTTTTCACCACTTCGTGAACCTGCACTACGCTTTATTAAGGGTGCTTTCTTAATCGGCAAAGATGCAAGCTTAATTGCTGATGCGCTTGGAAGTGAGGTTGCATGCACCATGAGTCAAACGCTGGCAAATGCAGTGCAGCAGGCAGCCCATCAAGCGCAATCTGGCGATATTGTTTTGTTATCTCCTGCGTGTGCCAGTTTTGATCAGTTCAAAGATTACATTGCCCGTGCAGAGGCTTTTGCATCAGAAGTAACGGAATTAGGAATGCAGATCGATGGAGTTCATATATGAGCTTAAAAGATAAGTTATTTCCTGATAATCGCTTAGGACTAGATCGCTTCTGGAACTTTTCACGTGGCGGAATCGATAATTTCCGCAGCGGCTTGAGGGATGCAGTATCGGGTGTGGAGCAGACGCGCTCTCGCATGATGGAGTATGACCAATTACTAGTATGGGCTGTCCTCTCGCTCACTCTGATTGGTTTAGTAATGGTGTACTCAGCATCCATTACTTTGGCTGATGGACCTAAATATTCCAGCTACAGTAGCAATCACTTTTTGATTCGCCATTTAATTTCTTTGGCAATTGCTCTAGGGGTTGGTATTTGGACATTTAAGATACCTAGTAAAGTTTGGGATCGTTATTCCCCAATTATTTTTGGTGTAACGCTGCTGTTATTAGTAGCAGTTCTGATTCCTGGACTTGGTAAGGGTGTGAATGGAGCAAAACGTTGGATTCCACTGGGGGTAATGAATTTCCAACCATCTGAACTCATGAAGTTTGCTACGGTCATCTTTGCGGCAACCTATACCGTGCAGCGACAAGAGCATCTGCATACTTTTATCAAAGGCATGCTACCCATGGGTATCGCAGTTGCCTTGGTTGGCGCACTGTTAATGCTTGAGCCCGATATGGGTGCGTTTATTGTGGTTGCTCTGATTGCTTTCGGCATTCTCTTCCTCGGCGGAATCAATGCCAAATTATTTGGAGGCCTGGTCTTAGTGGGGATCACGAGTGCTTCGACCATCATTGCACTTTCACCATTTCGCCGTGGACGCATTCTGGCTTTTATGGATCCATGGCAGGCGGATAACGCCGCTAATAAGGGCTACCAGCTCACTCACTCTTTGATGGCTTTCGGACGTGGCGAATGGTTTGGTACTGGTTTGGGTGGTAGCGTCGAAAAACTCCATTACCTTCCTGAAGCGCACACCGATTTTATTTTGGCAGTCATTGGTGAGGAGCTCGGGTTTGTTGGCGTACTCGTGATGATCTTCTTGTTTTACTGGATAGTGCGCCGCTCGTTCATGATCGGCCGTACCGCACTGCAATTGGATCGAAGCTTTGCAGGTTTAGCTGCTAAGGGTGTGGGCATTTGGATTGGGTGGCAAGCCTTTATCAATATGGGCGTCAACTTAGGCCTACTTCCAACCAAAGGTTTAACGCTTCCTTTAGTAAGTTATGGCGGCTCTGGCATTTTGATGAATGCAATTGCTATTGCGATGCTACTTCGTATTGATTATGAAAACCGAATTCTGATGCGAGGAGGGAAGCTGTGACACAACCCTCAATCTTGGTGATGGCTGGTGGTACGGGTGGACATATCTTCCCAGGCTTAGCTGTCGCTCAGTATCTGAGGGCCCATGGCTGGCAAGTTTTTTGGTTAGGTAATCAACATGGCATGGAGTATCGCTTAGTCAATGCCGCGAAGATTCCATTTGAGTCAGTAGATTTTGGTGGCCTGCGCGGAAAAGGACTCAAAGCTAAATTGATGTTGCCAATCAATTTAGCGAGGGCAGGTTTGCAGAGCTTCAAAATTATCCGTCGCCTCCAACCTAATGTTGTCCTGGGTATGGGCGGCTATATCACTTTTCCAGGCGGTCTTGTTTCTGCATTGTTGAGACGAGCATTGGTGTTACATGAATCTAACTCCGTACCCGGTAGTGCGAATCGCGCTCTAGCAAAGATTGCAACAAAAACCTTGACGGGTTTTCCGAACACGATGCTGAACGCTGAGTGGGTAGGTAATCCCATCCGCCAAGAGTTTGATCAACTGACTGCTCCTGCAGAGCGCTACGGAGCGCGTCAAGGCCCCTTATCGATTTTGGTGGTTGGAGGCAGCTTAGGGGCAGCAGCTCTTAATCAAGTGGTTCCAGCAGCCTTAGCTTTAATACCCAAAGACTCTCGACCAAAAGTGATCCATCAAGCAGGCGAGAAACATCTTCAAGATCTTGAGCAGTCATATGCAAGACTGGGAGTGCAGGCAGATATCCGAAGTTTTATTGATGACATGCCTACTGCATATGCGAATGCAGATCTTGTGATCTGCCGTTCAGGCGCCATGACAATTTCTGAATTGGCTGCAGCAGGGGTTGCATCGTGTTTAGTTCCATTTCCGTTTGCGATTGATGATCACCAGACTGCTAATGCCCGTTTCTTGGCTGATGCAAAAGCGGCAATCTTATTGCCTCAGACGCAACTAAATGCCGATGACCTAGCTCAAATGATTCAGAACTTTAGTCGCGAGGCTTTATTGAAGATGGCAGAGCATGCCAAGCAATTGGCTAAGCCACAGGCAACGGCACACGTTGCTCAGGCATGTGCAGAAGCAGCGGGGGTATTTTTATGAAGCATATCGTTCAGCAAATTCACTTTATTGGTATTGGTGGTGCTGGGATGAGTGGTATCGCTGAAGTGCTACTGAATTTAGGGTGCCAAGTATCAGGCTCTGACTTAGCGGAGAGTGTTTCTACTCAGCGCTTGAAGGCATTGGGTGCAGTTATTCATATTGGACATGATCCAAAAAATATCGGTACAGCAGAAGCGGTTGTGATTTCAACTGCAGTTGCTGGCAATAACCCAGAAGTGCTAGCAGCGCGTGCAGCAAAAATCCCCGTGATTCAGCGGGCCGTGATGCTGGGTGAGTTAATGCGTCTAAAGCAAGGAATTGCAATCGCAGGAACACATGGCAAAACAACCACTACAAGTTTGGTAGCTTCAGTTCTCGCAGAAGGTGGCCTAGATCCCACCTTTGTGATTGGAGGTAAATTAAATTCTGCTGGTGCGAATGCGCGCCTAGGTCAGGGTGACTTTATTGTGGTCGAAGCAGATGAGTCTGACGCTTCCTTCTTGCAGCTTTTCCCGGCGATGGAAGTGGTCACCAATATTGATGCTGACCACATGGATACTTACCAACATGATATGGCTCGCCTCAAACAGGCGTTTGTGCAATTTATTCAGCGCATGCCATTCTATGGAGTAGCAGTACTCTGTATTGATGATGTCAATGTTCGCGACATTATTCCATTTGTTTCCCAGCCTGTTTTACGCTACGGCTTATCAGATGATGCAGATATTCGTGCAACTGATGTTCGTGCAGAGGGAACATCAATGCGCTTTACAGTGGAGCGCAGGACAGTCAGAAGACATGGTAATAAACCGGGGCCACTCGAAATTTCTTTAAACCTACCTGGTTTACACAATGTCAGAAATGCCTTAGCAGCGATTGGTATTGCAACAGAGTTGGGTGTGAGCGATCAAGCGATTGTCAAAGCATTGTCTGAATTTAGTGGCGTAGGCCGTCGTTTCCAGCGCTATGGAGAAATTCCGCTTGCGAGTGGTGGAAGCTTTACCTTAATTGATGATTACGGCCATCACCCAGTTGAAATGGCAGCAACCCTATCGGCAGCTAGAGGGGCTTATCCTGATCGCCGCTTAGTACTGGCTTTCCAGCCGCATCGATTTACCCGCACTCGAGATTGCTTTGGTGAGTTTGTTCAAGTTTTAAAGAACTTTGATGCACTTGTGTTAACCGAAGTCTACCCAGCAGGCGAGGCGAAGATTCCAGGGGCAGACGGTAAGAGCTTATTAAAAGCTGTAGTTACAGAAGCGAATACTCAGAGCGCTTGTCTCAATCCAAAAGAGACTGCTTTTGCCAGCAGTATTGCGGAGATGCCTGAAAAACTCTCAAGTCTTTTACGTGATGGTGATGTCTTAATTACGATGGGCGCTGGCTCTATTTCTAATTTATCGCATGATTTAGCGGGGACCAAGCATGCATAGTCAATGGGGTCAACGCGTTCATAGTGAACTAGCCAAGCTTGAAATCAAGAGCTTAGGTCGAGTTGGTGTATTGCTAGGTGGACGTTCTGGTGAGCGAGAAATTTCATTGATGTCAGGCGGAGGAGTTCTCGAGGCCTTACATTCAAAAGGTGTAGATGCACATCCTTTTGATCCTGGACTGCGCTCTCCTGCTGAATTAGCCCAAGAAAAATTTGATCGCGTCTTTATCTCTTTGCACGGAAGATATGGTGAGGATGGAACTATTCAAGGTTTGCTTGAACTTCTAAATATTCCGTATACCGGCAGTGGTGTTCTGGCCTCCGCACTATCGATCGATAAAATTGTCACCAAACAAGTGTGGCTCAGTAATGGTCTATCGACACCAGTGTTTGTTGAGTTGGCTGCCAATAGCGACTGGGATGCCGTTGCAAAAAAATTGGGCTTACCCTTGATTGTGAAACCAGCACACGAAGGCTCATCGCTAGGTTTGACTAAAGTGAAGTCTGTTAGCGAGCTCCCTGCAGCATATGCATTAGCAGCCAAAATTGACTCTAAGATCATTGCTGAGACTTGTATTATTGGCCATGAACTGACTTGCCCATTGGTTGGAGAGGGCGACAGCGCAGAAGCTTTGCCAGTCATCAAGATTGTTCCGCCAGATGCTAATTACGATTTTCATCATAAGTATTTCTCGGATGAAACGCAGTATTTATGCCCAACCGGATTGCCAGAAGAAACCAATATTGCTATTCAGAATTTAGCGCTTGCTGCATACAGAGCGCTTGGCTGCCGAACTTGGGGTCGTGCTGATGTAATGATTGATCAGAAAACGGGCAAGCCTTACTTATTGGAAATGAATACATCCCCTGGCATGACATCGCACTCATTGGTGCCGATGGCGGCCAAGGCTGCTGGCGTTGAATATGCCGATTTAGTACTTTGGATCTTAAGTCAGACACTAAATCAAGCAGGAGGCTTAAGAACATGAGTCGCTTCCTGCAACAGTTTGGCAATCTTTTGGCTTTTGCTCTATCCCCAATCTGGAATCATCCAGAGAGAATGCAAAAGGCAAGCCGTCTGTTGACGCGATGTTTTTTAGTCATGCTTGTGGTTGGTATTTTGGTTTGGCTAAGTCAGCGTCCAGTCTTTGCTCTGAGGCAGGTTCAGATTGAGCCTGTTGCTGGTCAAACTTTGACGCATATTAATAAAGCAGTTGTGAGGCAAGAGGTACTGGAAACGGTTCAAGGAAACTTCTTCAGCGTTAAGTTAGAGAATGTAAAAAAAGGTTTTGAGTCTATGCCTTGGGTACGTCATGCCAATGTTCGTCGCATTTGGCCCAACGGATTGGTAATCAGCATTGAAGAGCAGAAGGCTTTTGGTACATGGGGTGGTGCTGACAGTCAACAGCTCATGAACACCCACGGAGAAATATTTAGTGGGCGAGTTTCAGAGGTTCCAGACGATACCCATTTAATTGAATTCCGCGGCCCGAGTGATGCCAGCCAAGAAGTCATGCGTTTGTATGAGAAAGCGAATGCTTGGTTTAAACCATGGAATGCTGAAATTAGTTCGCTTACCTTGTCAGATCGCTATGCATGGCATGTGAAGTTATCCAATGGCATGAAGGTGGAATTTGGGCGCGATGAAGAAAGCTCAGATAAGAACTTAACTGAGGAGCGAGTAGCCCGCCTCTTTAAATATTGGCCACAGGTTCAAGACAAATGGGGAAATCGTGTAGATGCGATCGATTTGCGATATGCCAACGGTTTTGCGGTGCACTTAGCTTCAGCCAACATCAAGACAAGTGACCTTAATGGAAAAAAAAGTGAGTCAAAGCAATGAGCATATTAATGAGGAATGCGAATGAGTAAAGACAATCGCGATTTATTGGTTGGTTTAGATATTGGCACTTCTAAGGTAGTTGCCTTGGTGGCCGAGCTTTCCCCTGACGGTCACTTCAATGTGGTTGGGGTGGGTCAAACTGTCTCCAAGGGATTGAAAAAAGGGGTTGTTGTTAATATCGAGGCAACCGTTCAGTCGATTCAGAAAGCGCTAGAAGAAGCGGAAGTGATGGCAGATCGTCAGATCGCGCAAGTTTTCACGGGTATCGCTGGAAATCACATTATTAGCTTTAACTCGAGCGGTATGGTGGCTATTCGTGACAAAGAAGTGAGCGAGGGTGATGTAGAGCGTGTACTTGAAACCGCCAAAGCAATCAACATTCCAACCGACCAACAAATTCTGCACATCTTAGTTCAAGAATTCATCATTGATGGCCAAGAGGATGTACGTGAGCCAATCGGAATGAGCGGTCTACGGCTTGAGGTCAAGGTACATATCGTGACGGGCGCCGTTAGTGCTGCCCAAAACATTGTGAAGTGTGTGCGTCGCTGTGGTTTAGAGGTGAATGATTTAATTTTGCAACCTTTGGCTTCTAGTTTGGCAGTACTCACTGAAGACGAAAAAGAGTTAGGTGTTGTTTTAGTCGATATTGGCGGTGGCACTACGGATATCGCAATTTATTGCCAAGGGTCCATTCGTCATACTGCAGTCATTCCCATTGCCGGTGACCAAATTACCAATGACATTGCAATGGCTCTGCGTACGCCAACGATCGATGCGGAAGACTTGAAGATTCAATACGGCATTGCTCGTCAAGATATGGCTGATCCAGCGGCAATGATTGATGTACCCGGTGTGGGTGATAGAGACCCTCGTCCCATGTCTAAGCAGGCATTAGCAGCGGTTATTGAGCCTCGGGTTGAGGAGTTATTCACATTAGTCCGCGGTGTCGTTCGCGAATCAGGCTACGAAGATATGGTTTCTTCTGGAATTGTTTTGACCGGTGGCACAGCTTTGATGCCGGGCATGGTTGAGCTTGCAGAGCAAGTATTTTTACGTCCCGCCCGAGTGGGTACCCCTGAATACCGTGGCCACCTTCATGAGGTGCTCAGAAGCCCTCGTTTTGCTACCAGCATTGGTCTGTTAATGGAAGGGCAAGCTCAGTTATTGCGTGGTCGTCGTGTCTCTCAATCAGGCGCTTTACAGAGTGTGGTGTCGCGCATGAAGGAATGGTTTGCAGGAAATTTTTAAGTTGTTTTTCGTCGTCGTCAATGTAGTACGTTTTCTACCTAGGAGGGTATATGGAATTTGAAATGTTAGATCAAGAAACAGCCGGGAAAACTATCATTAAGGTGGTTGGAGTCGGTGGGGCTGGTGGCAATGCTGTCCAGCATATGATTCGTCGTGGTGTAGATGGCGTAGAGTTTATTTGCATGAACACCGATGCTGGCGCGTTACAGCGTTCAGAGGCATCTGTGAATTTGCAACTAGGCTCTAGCGGTCTGGGGGCTGGTGCCAAACCAGAAATCGGTGCGGCCTCTGCCGAAGAAGCTCGTGCTCGTATTGCTGATGTATTGCAAGGCGCCCACATGGTATTCATCACTGCCGGTATGGGTGGTGGAACGGGTACCGGAGCTGCACCGGTGGTTGCTCAAGTGGCCAAAGAAATGGGCATCTTGACAGTGGGTGTTATTAGTAAGCCATTTGACTTTGAGGGCGTGAAGCGTTTGAAGGTTGCAGAGAATGGTGCAAGTGAATTAGAAAATTATGTTGACTCACTGATCGTTGTTTTGAATGAGAAATTATTCGAAGTGATGGGTGAAGATGCAGAATTTGATAAAGCTTTTGCTTGTGCAGATGATGTATTACATAACGCGGTATCCGGTATTGCTGAGATCATTAATGTTCAAGGTTTAATTAACGTCGACTTTGAGGACGTAAAAACCGTGATGGGTGAGCAAGGTAAGGCCATGATGGGAACTGCAACTGTTTCCGGAATGGATCGCGCACGTTTAGCTGCTGAAGCGGCAGTTGCTTCACCATTACTTGAGGGTGTTGATTTATCCGGCGCTCGCGGTGTCTTGGTTAACATTACTGCCAGCCGTTCATTGAAGCTGTCAGAGACCCGCGAGGTCATGGCGGCAATTCGTGGCTATGCTGCAGATGACGCTACTGTGATTTTTGGTACGGTGTATGACGATAGCCTGGGTGATGCACTTCGTGTAACGGTAGTCGCGACTGGCTTGAATAATCCTCAAGCACGTCAAAACAGCCAGCCTGAAGTAGTTTGGAGACAGGCAACAGGTACGCATGATGCAATGCCAACCATGGCTGATTTGAATAGCTTTGCTCCTGCCAGCCCTTCAGCGGCAATGAGCAAAGTTGGTTTGGATTCCGCTGTGAATACTGCTGCCTCTATGCCGATGACCGGGTCTTCACCTGCAATTCAGCCTGCCTCTGCAGGGGTTGATTACAGTCAATATGATCTGCCACGGGTTTTCAGAAACTCGCGTGAGGCTGCTCCAGCACCAACTTTAGGCGCTGATAGCTCACCTCAAGCAAAAACCATGTTGGATAAAGGCACGGATTACTATGAGATTCCAGCCTTTTTACGTAAACAAGCAGATTAATTGACTGCTCAATACAATAGATAGTGCGCAATGCCAGCGCGGCGCCCCTCCGGACGACGAATCCCGCGCTAGCGTTGGCATACTTACTTACAACTATTTACTGGGAGATTTTATGATTGCAGTCGGACAAAAATTACCAAACGCAACTCTTTATGAATTTTTGGATGAAGCGAGCGAAGGTTGCTCCATCGGACCAAATGCTTTTGAGGTGGAAAAACTAACTGCGGGCAAGAAAATTGTCATTTTTGCTTTACCTGGTGCATTCACTCCAACTTGCTCCGCTCAGCACGTCCCAGGATTTATAGAACACTTCGATGCTTTTAAAGCTAAAG
>Ga0364880_10614_pt1 | contig 10920 bp, 14 predicted proteins | sample ExccelJu500001D3_5_FD_206927 | JGI IMG/M metagenome (GOLD analysis project Ga0364880, IMG submission 206927) | Enriched cells from Trout Bog Lake Hypolimnion, Wisconsin, USA - BchlTB.July30.5000.01.D3 | ecosystem: Environmental > Aquatic > Freshwater > Lake > Hypolimnion/Profundal zone | place... | reverse complement strand
TAGGGTTGCCATATTCACATTTTTAAAAGTTGACGACGCGAAATTCAGCGCCTGTCGTATTTTCGTACCGAATGGCGCAGCCGATGTGTTGGAGCCACCAGGAGGCCGTACATAGCCACCTCACAAAAGTCTTTTCCATCTTTGAAAAAGGTATACACTCAATCAATCAGCAACAAACCGCCTGGAGGAAAACCGTGGACAAATTGCCAAATGAGTAGGGGGGGGATGCGTCGTGGGTCTGGCCGAAAGCCCGTGGCCACGGCTCTCAAGAAGGTGCCGATCTCCATCAAGCTGCCGAAGTGGCTCATTGACTGGATGGATGAGCAGGAAGAAAGCCGACCGAAGCTGATTGAAGAGGCGCTGCAGTACATGAATCGTCTGGAGCCACCAAAAGCAGATTGAAAAAGAGAAGAATCTTTTGCTGCAAAAGATTCTTCTCGAATCCTCTTAATTTATTTATGTATGTTTGTCAGCTTAAATTGAGATATCAAATGATTTAATCATTGCAAGTCTCATCTCATCATGCACTAAAGAGTGACATTTTATTGTGCTTGCAAGTGCCTCTGGAATTGTGGCAAATCTGATATGCTTAATATTTAACTAAAAACTCCAAAAAAAGTAATTAATAAATAATCAACAAATTAAGCCGAAATCAGGAGGAAACAATGGCCAAACGAGATTTAAGAGATATTGAAGACGTTCCAGGATTTACACGTTGTTGGAATGACACCCGCAGCCGGGGCATTTTTTTGCCAAATGACGTCGCCGCCGACATTGAGGCAGCAGCCGCCGCAGGAGCAAAGGCATTGAGCGTCAAGGCCCAGGCCCTTGTCCCGCTGCCCGTGCGGGGAGGCAAACCCCTGCCAACAATCAGACCCGACACCGACCTTGCGGACGCAACAACGTTTGCCAAGAAGATGTTGAAAAACGCAGTCCTGCCCGTGCTTCTTTCGGCGCAACTCTCTCACGACATACTGGTGGCCGTTTTGCTGCTGACCGCTTGGGAACATCCAGAACACGGCATGGATGATGTTCTGTTTTTTCCAGTTGATCCCGCGTGGGATAGCCCCAAGCAAATAATTTGTAATCTGCGAAGAGCTGACCTGCCGTTGTCACCGTCAGGCAAAGTCTGGCTTGATGGTTTCTCCGACCGGCTTGACGCACTTGACGACAACACACACACACTCACGGACCTGTTTCAATCTGTAAACCGGCATTGGGCCAGCGCACTCGCGAAACCGAAAAGGCCAGCCCGTAGCATAGAGAAGCCAGTCGCACCAAGCCGTACCGTTGAGGTATTCGGCCTATCCGCGTTGGAGCACGCAGCAGCCACCGTCGCCGACATGACCCAAGAGCGTCGGGGCGTGGGCGTGCGCCTTCTGGAACAAGCCCGATCCAACCAGGGCAAAAGAACCTTGCCTGACGTCACCCAGGCCTGCAAAAACTTGGAGGCGAAAAAGCTCAACTTCGAAAATCTGACGGCACCTATTGAGCGCCTGCAGGAGTGGTTGCTGTTGGCCGGATCAATGGATGCGCTGGAATTTCGAATCCCGCCCATCTTGTTGTTGGGCTCACCCGGAATTGGTAAAACGTTCTTGGCCCGTCAACTGGCGGACGCCTTGGGTGTGCCCAGCGAGAAAATCAGCGCAGGGGGTGCCCAAGGCGGTTTCCAGCTTGCCGGCTCACATGGTGCGTGGATGAGTGCCAAACCCGGCATGGTTGCCGCACTGCTGGCGAAGTCAGCTTCAGCCGCTCCTGTGCTGGTGATCGACGAGGTGGACAAAATCGCCGCCGACATCCGCCACCCTGTTTTGCCCGTGTTGCTGGACTTGTTCGATGCGGGTACTGCCAAGGAGTTCCGGGACGAATATTTTGAAATGGAGATGGATGCAAGCCGCATCATTTTCATCCTCACGGCGAACGACAGAAGCCGAGTTCCGCTGCCGTTGTTGTCACGGGTTGAAGAGTTCACCATTTTGCCCCCCGAGCCCGCTCAGCGACTGCGCATCATCGAGCAGGCCATGGTGGAACTGCGCCAAAAGACCAACCAACAAATCGGGTTGGGTTTTGGTGTGGCCGAGCGGCTGGCCGAGCGCATGGACATTGACCTGCGCCAACTCAACCGCCTGATTAGTTCGGCATTTGCGATGGCTCTGCAGGCCGGTGACAAGGTGGCCCGCATCCCAACCTCCAACGCGCTGGACTTGGCCGCGTGGACCCCGGTATTGAGGGCGTGTTGATTATGTCTTCGACCGCCATACAAGCCCTAAATTGCCTGTGATGCTGGTTTTTCTCGACACCGAATTCACCGGCCTGTCGCACCCGGCCCCAGAGCGCAAGCTGCTGTCACTTGCGTTGGTCGCCGAAGACGGCAGTGCGCAGTGGTACGCCGAGCTTGACGGCTGGGCGCTGGCCGATTGTGACCCTTGGGTGCAGCGCCATGTGCTGCCGCTCATGACCGGCCCGTGCCTGACGCTGAACGCAGCCAGAGCATCGTTGCAAGGCTGGTTCGCAACGCTCCCTCGCCGAGTGCAAGCCGCCTGCGACTCAGATATCGACTGGCGTTTCTTGCTGGGACTGATGGGGGATATTCCATCCAACCTTGCCGCGCAGCGCCATGATTTGGCTCCGTTAATCGACACCGCCGTTTACAACCAGACAGTGACGGCCTATTTTGCCAAAGGGCACCCTGAACATCATGCCTTGCACGATGCGACAGCCTACCGGCTGGGCTGGCTGGCATGGATGGATGCCAGGAAGAGTGCGCGATGAGCCCCAAGATTGTCTTTCTTGACTTCGACGGCGTTCTGCACCCAGATGAGGCTTATTTGGTCAATGGACGCCCCGTGCTCAAAACAACAGGCCAACTGTTCATGTGGGCACCGCGTTTGGTGGAAGTGCTGATTAATTTTCCGGACGTGGAAATCGTTTTGAGCACGAGCTGGGCGCGTGAGTTGTCCTTCAGTCGCGCCCGTCAATACTTGCCCGAAGTACTCCGTGGCCGTGTCATTGGATCTACCTGGCACAGTGCCATGGCAAAACGCGATGGTTCAAGCTTTCCTTATGTCTGGTGGGATGAGGCGACCCGATACCAGCAAATCAAACGATACGCTGGGCGTGCTGGGTTAACGGATTGGGTTGCCATTGACGACCAGCCGGAAGGCTGGGGCGCTGACGACCTGGACAAGCTGGTGCACACCGACAGTGAAACGGGCCTCTCTGATGCGCGTGTTCTGGCATTGTTGGTAGCACGCTTGGGCGGTCTTGTAAGGTCCAAACCGTGCTGATCTTCCTTGACACCGAATTCACTGACTTCATCCGACCGGACCTGATCAGCTTGGCACTGGTGAGTGAAGATGGGCAGGAGTTCTACGCGGAGCGCACCGACTACCAGCAGGACGCTTGCAGTTCGTTTGTACGTGAGACTGTACTGCCCTTGCTGGGCCGCGTGTCGGGTGCCGCCTGCACCCGATCAGAGCTGACGCAGCGCCTGCATGCGTGGTTCCTCCAGTTGCCCGAACCGGCCATCCTCATTTATGACTTCGAGGGTGACTGGCAATTGCTGGTGAAGGCGATTCTTGGCCCTGCTTACCAAAGCCCGCCCGACAATTTTGGCGAACCGCTGCTCTTGGGAAATTCCAGCATCACCCACCCGATTTTTGAGAGGGCACAGAACAACAGCTACACCCAAGACTGGCCCCCGCACCACGCGCTGGCCGATGCGCGGGCGCTGATGGCGGGCTACCGGGCTTGGCATCAATTCATGGAAAAAATTTGGAGGATTCGATGATGCCGCAGTGGACACAAGACGAGGCGATAGCGTTTGAATGCGCTTGCGAGGCGATCACCCACATGATGGCAATTCAAAGCGAGCTGATCTATGAGGAATCGCACAGGATTGAGCCTGATGCTGACCGTATTGCAAGCGCTAGGGCTGAACTTTCAAGGCTCCACCAAGAGCGGTCGGTCATGCTCGTTGAGGACCATTTCGAATTCGCCAGAATCCGTACCGAATACGGCTCAATCATCGGCGCCAGGCGGATGGTACAACAGTGATACTCTTTCTCGATTTTGATGGGGTGATGCACCCGGTCAACCAAGTGGATCTCTTTTGCCGAGAAGAGCACCTGGCCCGCGTGTTGCGCGATTTCCCCGGTATCGATATCGTGATCTCATCGTCGTGGCGCGAGACGCACACATTGAAAAACATGAAGACCTTCTTTCTCACCGACCTTCGGAGTCGCATTGTGGGGGTAACCCCTGTGATCGAAATGAGGGACGCTGTGGAGGGGCAGGGTGTTCGGTTGCGCGAGATCAACCAATATCTGACTGAAACAGCCAACCAGCATCGCAGCTGGTTCGCGCTGGACGACGATATCAGTCTCTTCTCTGCGCACTGTCCCAATTTGATTCTGTGCAACGGCAATCACGGCTTCTCAGAAGCCGAAGAACGCACAATCACCAACGGGTTGGGTGAAGTCAACTTGGCGGGCGAGCCATGATGCTCTACGTCGTGTCAGACCTCCACTTGGAAGAATCCCCATTCGTCCCGCCACAAGCAACTGTTGATGCTGCAGACGTCATCGTCCTGCCTGGTGACATTCACCCAGGCGTTGAATCCATCCGCTGGGCACGCCAAGCCTTTGGCAATAAACCTATCGTAATGGTGGCTGGCAATCATGAGTACTGGCAGGGGGACTGGGATCAGACGCTAGCCGATCTGCGCGCCGTGGCTGTGGACTGCGGCGTGCATTTTTTGGAGAACGATTCGGCGGTCATCCAGGGCGTTCGCTTCTTGGGTTGTAGCCTGTGGACGGACTACGAGTACTTTGGCACCGATCGAAAGAAGGAGGCCGTCCAATCGTCCAAGAGCTACTTGCCTGACTACGACTGCATCACGGTGGATGGCGGTCGCGACTTCCTTACGCCTGAGCACACCATTGCGCGGCACAAAGAATCACTGGCCTGGCTCACTGGTGAGCTTAGCAAGGACTTCGGTGGCAGCACAGTGGTAGTGACCCACCACTTCCCGCACAAGAATTCCTGCCATCCAGCATTTGCTATCAGCCTGAACACTGCCGCTTACGGCTCCAAACTGCCTGAAGACCTCCTGCGATGCGCGAACCTATGGTTGCATGGGCACACCCATCACAACGTCAATTTTCGGATTGGTGACAGCAAACGGTACGTGCGCGTGGTGTGCAACCCGAGGGGCGTGCCGCATCTTTGGTACAGCTCGTATGAGAACGAACGATTCAATCCGCACATGCTTGTCGGGCAGATCGTTGATGGCAACTGGGCGGAGCACTTCACATGAAGCTGCCGCTGTGCATCAAACCACCCCTCTGGATGAGGCCGGGCGTGCGGGTCTGGCAACTCTTCCATGCGGGAACGGTGGTTCTCACAAAGCATCCAACAGGGCCGCGTGAGGGAGGCCGCCACACTACACGTGTGCGTATCCAGTTCGGCTCAACCATTCGCGCCACACGCGAGAGACGGTGACCATGCCCATGATTTTGTTTTGTGGCGACCCGCACGGCCAATTTGGGCACATCATCGAGGCCGTCCAAGAGCACCGGCCCGCAGCAGTCATCCTCTTGGGTGACCTGCAAGCCCAAAGGCCGCTGGAGGTCGAACTGGCGACGATTCTGGATCAAACCGAAGTATGGTTTATCCACGGCAACCACGACACCGATTCAGTGGCCGACCACGATCACCTTTTCGGGTCCGATCTGGCCGAGCGCAACCTGCATGGCCGAGTGGTCGAAGTCGCAGGACTGCGTATAGCCGGATTGGGTGGCGTTTTCCGTGGGAAGGTGTGGACACCACCGGCACCTTCCACCTTCGAAAATCCCAAACAGTATCTCGCCAGTTGTGGCAAAGGTAACCTTTGGCGCGGGGGCTTGCCACTCAAGCACCGGAGCACGATTTTTCCAGATGATTACGAACGCTTGCTAAAGCAGCGGGCCGACATTTTGGTGACGCATGAAGCGCCGAGCGCACATCCGCATGGGTTTGCCGCTATTGATGATCTGGCCCGCCGTTTGGGCGTGTCCACCAGCTTTCACGGCCACCATCACGACCAGCGTGACTACAGCACCGAGCGTACAAGGCTTGGTTTTGACGCCTTTGGTGTAGGTTTTCGCGGCATATTCGACCAAGACGGCCGGACACGAACCCGTGAAGTTGTCTGGAAAGCACTGTTTAAAAGGTCTCCCCAATGAACTATCCCCTGCTGGCGTCAAGAGGGCATTTGGCTGCTGGGCGTGCAATCTACTATGGCGACCCGCAATACCCCGATCAGATTGTCAAAGAGTACCCCGATGGCCGAAGGCAGTTGGTGGAAATCGATGAGCAAAGTGTGGTCACTGTCATCGAGGAAATCGGTCCCAAGTGCCCACGCGTCGGCTGATCCGGAAAGCCAAATGAATAACGCACGATGTAATACGATTTTACGGTTGCGCACTTCAAGATAACTCTCAATTATTTCAATATTCGCTACGTATTAACCAGTATTTTTACTACTGGGTATTTGGTTGTTGATGCGATCTTCGATAATATACTTTAAAAGTATTTTTATTTAAATATTTAAATAAATTACCCAAACTTTTAATATCCAGATAAATTCAATAGTGAAAACGATGTTTAAAAAATCAACATTGACTACCGCCTTCACAGCCGTAGCCTTGACATTGGCCCTCGCCGGTTGCGGTGGTGGAGGTGGTGGATCGGCTGCTGTGGGGACCGCTCCAGTTGCCCTGGCGGTCATTGCAGGTGCTTTGGCTGGAACAACTTCTGTCGGGTCTACGGCCTCTATCACAGGCAAACTCACACTCACAGGTGGCGTTACCGCTGTTTTCCAAGTACCGCTGACACTCAGCGGTACTTACGGTACGTTCACCATGAATGTGAACACTGGCGACTGGACCTATACATTGGACCCTATTAAAGCAGTTGCCATTGCAGCAGATCGCACGGTAACAGATGCAATGATCGTTAAATCGTCGGATGGTGCAGTGTCCAACACTGTCACAGTGAATGTTCAAGGATTGTTGTCTACGAATTCAACCCTTGTAACCAGTGTCCCCACTCCTACCTATCCCGCAGGCAGCGAAGAACTGGCTGCTTTCAATCTGCTCAATGCTGAACGCGGTCGCTGTGGATTTGGTTTGGTTGCGCAGAATGCTGCGATTGATAAAGCTGCGAAAGCGCATGCAGATTACCAAGCATTGAATAATGTTTTTGATCATTTGGAAGTTAGCACCTTGGCAGGATTTACGGGAATTGCCGCCTTTGACCGAATGCTTGCTGCTGGATATATCAATGAATCGGTTAATGGCGCAGACGATATGGCTATTAACTCAACAAGTGCTGACAAGACTGGATTTGGTGCTATAAGTACGCGTGTCCTCTTAAATGCACCCTATCACATGGATGGACTTTTGATAAATACGCGTGACATTGGGATTTCAATACAGTCCACATCGGATGTGGTAAATACAATTCCCCACGCCGGTACATACGCCCAATTCGACCAAACTTCCACAATCACAGCGGGTCTACAATTACAAGCAAGCTCTTCGGTCAGCACCTACCCTTGCGACGGAACAACTGGCACAAATTACCAACTTAGGCAAGAAACACCAAACCCTGTACCAGGCCGTGATCTAGTCGCTAATCCACTTGGGTCATCGATTCTTATAGCAGTTCGAGCTGGTAATACGTTGGTAATTACAAGTTCAAGCATGACACAAGTAACGAACAGTACAAATGTCACCCTTCGCACACCCGTGAATCACGGCCCGACAAATCGCTACTTTATTTCAGCCGACGCACCGACATTACCAAACACCGCGTATAAGGTCACGATCTCTGGAACCAACAACGGCGAAGGGTTTACGACAACCTTCACCTTCACTACCGGAACTGGCGGCTAAACGATGTCATGGCTAATGAGTAACGTTATCTAGAAATTGAGGAACCCTTCCGTAACGGATAATCAAAGTCGTAGAACCGCAGTCTAAAAACGCGAATCATTAATCTTATATAGGCAAGACGTGTAAAACGATTAAATAATATAAAATCCAAATCCGGCTACGTTCGCGTGGACCGGATTTTCTTCGTACGGCAAATTTTGCTGTACTTTGAAAGACACTTTTGGATTTGCAAGAACTATTGGCGAACTACCTCAAACATCGGCTCGTTCGCCCAGCTACCGCCATCTGCTACCAGGATGCATTAACCAACCTCAATCGCTTCGGTTCGGCAAAAACAACGCCAGTGCAGACACTAGAAAACCTAACCGTCAACGTCTTGCTTGAGCATCGGCATTGGTGTTTAGGAAACATGAGACCAACCAGTTACAACAAGCACCGGAGGCATCTGAGGGCGCTTTTAAACTTTGCGGTACAGGAGGGCTACCTACCTGCTGGATCGCCCTTGGCGAAGGTTTCCAGCGCCCCAGCGGGGCAACGCCGCCCAAAGGTAGTTCCGGTGAACTGGCATGCCAAATCACTTGTCCTACTGAAAGTCCCGAGTAAAGAGTCGAAAGTCCAAGGCCTCAACCCGCCTCAATTTTGGAGTCTTGTGTTTTCTGTACTGCACTTCACAGGGATGCGTCGCCGTCAACTGGTTGAGCTGCAGTGGGACCATGTGTTGTGGCACCGTCAGGCGTTACTACTTGCGACAGAAGGTTCCAAGTCGCGCAGGGAGTGGCTAGTTCCATTACCCAGGTGGGTCATGTCTGCAATTCGACTTTTGCATGGGCAAGCGAAAGTATTGCTGGGTTCCGAACCACATGGAGCGGACCAAGTATTTTGCTTGCCACTTCACAACGTAGGTCGCAAGATGAAAAAAGACATAATGAATTGTGAGCACCTTTCGCGAGCATTTAATGCCCTGTCAACACATCTTGGCTACACCATAAGCAGTCATAGGGTTCGCCACACGAGCGCCACGGTGATGCTTGATCGATCTCGAAACCTCAAAGGTGTTAGCGATATGCTCGGCCACTCAGATATTAAACTGACTGCGAACACTTACATCCACCCAACAGTTGGATCATTGCGCCGCGTGCAAAAGGTAATGCCTGGGTACGATATAGACTAAAGATTGACCAAAGCCACAATTGCTAGGAATGCGGCTTTGTTTTAGTGAATAAGAATTAATAGGGCGAATATGTCAGCCTCGATTAAAGTGTTAAATATATTTATTTAAATACATAGAATCCCGGCAACTAAAGTTGAACCAGAAGGGCAAATGGTTGTCATCTGGGCCGTCGCCGATATTTCAACCCGACCATAGTCCTGATTCCAAGTCACTGCCTTAATTCCAAATTGTCCACCCAATGCAGAAAGATAACCGTTGGTATTGATATTGCCAGTAACAAAGTAGTAGCATGAACTCGGTCCTGTCATGCGGGATGCAATCGTCATACTTGCAAAGGTATCATAGTAGGTACCAAATTCATCACTTGAACTTATACCGCCTGTTGGAATAGGACAGGCTGAAGTCACTGTTGGCACAGTGACTTGATTCGGAATCAGTTCGACATCGCAGGAAAATCCATACCAGCCGTAGTTGACCAAGGCGATGGGTGTAAACCATCTATGATTTCATATGTTGTAAAGATTGGTGTAATGGTTAAAGGGACTTGCTCACCGCCGCACGGCCAATAAACATGTAGGGCGCCAGTTCCAACTGGTGTTGCTTTAATACCTGAATTACCGCCAATTTTTGCAATCACAGACATATCTGACTGATTAGTCACTGTGCCATATATACCTGAATAAATAAAAATTTTAGATTCACCAACATGGAACAGAGTCCATGATGGTGGTCAATAGATTCCATAATTTGGATTATAGGAGTAGTCAACAACTTTAATGTGTTAAATATTACCGCAACTCAAGCCAGCTTACAACATATGGAAATGCGCCGTAAGAAGATAAGCTATAAGATGAATTAGCGGGAACTAAAACTATTGTATTTTGTAAAGCCACCGTCAATCCGCCAATTTTTTCCACCGCTACACCGGGAGCTTGGCAGCCGTTATATGTACTGCAGTTCATGCTGGCAGTAAACATAATTGGTTGATTGGAATTATTATAGTATGTTGTATTTACAGATCTTGCAGATGTCACATCCTGCCACGTTTGACCCTGACCAACTCCAGCCGCTTGATTCGGAATCAGCCTCAGTACGGAGCCAAAAACCAGGCACAAGCACTTTGCAAAGTTATTTGTGGTTCGCAGCCAATCTGAGACCATCCTCCCGGCGGTTTTCCTGCAAGCTGATCTGCAATTGACTCCCATGTTGGGAAAACGTTGCAGGAACTATATGTCCAGCCAGGTTTAGGGCCAGGGCTTGTTACTATTCCGGCCGCGTGAGACGGATTTGTGCAATCTGGGCATGCGACATATCCTTTCCATTGAACCTGCGGGGGGGAATTTGTTCCCGGAACTGGAGCAATCACATAAGACTGACCAACATCATTGACGGCAAGAATTGAACCATCGAAATCTATCTTGACGCTGCCGCCGCATGGCGCAAAAACGCTTGGTACGGTTGGGCGGGACTGTCCAATGAAGTATGCAGTCCATGGCACCGCCCCTTGATTCGGAATCACATGCATGTACCCGTAGTGATTCCATAATAGGTGTTATAGACATTTCCACCGCGAGCATCTATACCAGAAGCAGTTCCTAATATCTGAAGCGACTTTCCAGACGGACATGATGTAAGCCCTGTATAGGAATAATACGAATTATTTTCATCATAGCCAGATACGGTTTGTGTGGTTGCGCCAGGACAGTGAACAATTTCGTATGGCGTGGAACCCATTCTGCCGTTATTCCCTTGGTAAAGGCCGCACGCCATTCCAAGCCCAGCCTGATTCGGAATCAGTTCGTTGGCACGTCT
>Ga0364880_10611_pt1 | contig 11025 bp, 11 predicted proteins | sample ExccelJu500001D3_5_FD_206927 | JGI IMG/M metagenome (GOLD analysis project Ga0364880, IMG submission 206927) | Enriched cells from Trout Bog Lake Hypolimnion, Wisconsin, USA - BchlTB.July30.5000.01.D3 | ecosystem: Environmental > Aquatic > Freshwater > Lake > Hypolimnion/Profundal zone | place... | reverse complement strand
GTCCTTCAATGACAAAGCTCAAGGTTTCAATGTAATCACCCAAATGGGGGATATGCACCAGTAACGTTTGCCCATACAGTGCCACACCAAAGTCTAACGAGTAGTCCATGAAAATTATAATGACGTTTTTGCTTTCAGTTCTTTTGGCCTCCTGCGGTGGTAGTGGTGGTGGCGGCAGCCCTGCCGCACCTCCTACTCCTATAACATCCATTGCCCAGGCGGTGGGTGTGTGGGCGGTTACGTACAAAAGTACTACAGACGCGGGCACCTGTAGCCTTACCATTGACTCTACAGGCTCTGTACAAGGTATCTGTAATTCCACCATGGGAGTCCCGCCTATGGGGGCTGCCGGTACGGTAGCTAATAGCGGGGCATTATCCATTCAAGTTGGGTCGGCATGGGTTACTGGGACCATATACGTTGACGTTGGTAATGGTGCTTTAGGATACGCACCAGGACTAGCCACGGGAACTTGGAGTGCCACTAGAACCTCACACGGAAGCCCGTACCAAGGCATGTGGGTCATCAACGTGGCGGGGCCATACACCGGCCAATGCCCTACTATGGGCATCACCATGGCGGGTGTGATTAGTGGGGTCTGTAGCTTGTCGGCAGGTACGCTGGGCACTACTGGAACGGTAACTGACTCGGGGGTGGTAAATATACTGGCGGGGATATCTCCTGGTTACTTCACCTTAGTCGGCAACATGGTGACTACTATGACCGGCTCTGGTACTTGGACGTACGGGGTATACGCCGGTACCTGGACCGCTACTAAGCAGTGACCTGATACGTATAACCTACTTGGAGAACCCTTAATGCTTAAGATCATTGCAACTGTCCTTATTGCGTGTGTACTTCTGTCTGGCTGCGCAACCGGTCCTTCTATGTCCGAGAACAAGACACCCCTACCAGTACTCGCAGCAGGAAAAGCCCGTGTCTACTTTTATCGCACTGGAATCGTTGGTGGAGCCTATCAACCCGACGTTACGCTCAATGGTTTGGTTGTCGGAAAAGCCACGTCTAGAGGGGTCTACTTCAGGGACGTGCAGCCCGGAGAGTATTCAGTCACCACCAGCATGACCAAGGATGTCATCAAATTCACGCTAACTGCTGGTCAGAAGCAATACGTACGTTTCAACTATAGCTTTGGCTTCAACATCTATCCGGAAATAATCGATGAGTCGGTTGGAGAAGCCGAAAGCAAAAACCTGAGCTACACTGCGACTCCGTAAGCCGCTAACACTAAGTTTTCTACGTTTCGCCAAGCGATATACACAGGTGTGGATCGCAGCGCTTACGTATGAAACTTTATAGTAATGGCTTATAGGAGCCGTTCATCGTGTTCGTCAAAGTGCCCAACCCCATCAGCACTTCTTCTGCAAAAGACATGGCGTAAACCCGCTGTGTCTGCTTGGACGGCACATAGGCGGCGATTGGGGCGACTTGAATGCACAGGATGCAGCAACAAATATTCACTCTATGCAGCATGATTTACGCGTGTTTGGCAGGTATAAAGTGGGTGAAAGGAAGGCGTGGGTCATAACGGAAGCGGAACGCAGATCCACATGCATGTTGCTTCCGGATGAGTATTTTGAGTCGGGTTACACGACATTTATTTGGGAATGCATTGCATGCGTTGCAGTCATTTCAGGTCTTAGGAAAAACGAGAATGTAGGGATAGGCCGACCTGCAGTCATTGAGAACTGATCATTTCTAAATGGATTACATCTCGACAGCCCATCTACTTTTTCAAAAATCAAACGCTTACAAAAAAATAACAAAACAGTATTTATTAATTGTTAGATTTAGGTATTGCAAAGGAGTTAATTAATGAAATTGATAATTTGTCTAGCGTCTTCTATTTTGTTGAGTGCTTGTGCATCAATAGTACCAGTGGCATCAAAAACAGAAACCGTTCGAAATCCCGAATTGAATGTTAAGCAAACTCAAGAACTTGGGAACACTTTGGTTTCATACATATTATCGACAAGCAAACCATCCATTCAAATTCCAACTGGACCAATCCGTAAAAATGGACAAGTCTTTGAGACTCAAATTTTGAAGCCGTTAGGGACAATTGGTGACAGATTTTCAAAATATATAATTGAACATCCCCCATCCGGTTATGATTGGCGTGATATATGTTTTGACAATCAGCACAGTTCCTTTTTCTTACCTAACACTCTAGGGGTTTGTGACTCCATTGGATCTTCAATTAGCTCCCAGGAATCGATTGATATAAAACATGCAACATATGTTGATCTTGCCTACCCACAAGTTCGACAAGAGTTAATCTACAATGGCAAGAGTGGCAACACTGTAAAATTCATGTATCGTGAAATGAGTGGCGGGTATCTGCGATCGCCTTTCACCCAAGAAATTCAATATGATCTTGAGGCTGGATCGATTATCGGGTTCAAAGGTGCAAGAATTGAAATTGAAAAATCAACAAATCAAATTATTGAGTACCGCATACTAAGGTACTTTGACGCCGTACAGTAATATTAATCAAGTATATTTCTAGCTCACATAAGGCATGCCATGGACTCGCGGTCGCAGCCCGGAGCTGAAGGGTGCAGAGATCATTGCCTCTTGTGAAGGCGTCAGTCCCGCAAATATTGAAGCCAGAAATAGAGGAGATTGGAAGCCCAGGATGTTGCCTCCAATGTCCAAGCTGTACACGACCTTCGAATTTTCAGCAGCTACAAAGTTGGCGGTGGAAAGGTCTGGATCATCACCGAAGCCGACGGTAACTCCACCTGCTTGCTGCTACTGGAAGACTATTGAGTGTCGGGCTACATGACGGTCATACAGTGTCAGGTACCACTGGTGAAAGGCGGCTTGGAGGTAACCAGTTTTGTTAAATGCTCCCCGACGACCCTCTGACCCAGGTTGATTCAGATCACCTAGGTCACCCAGACCAGCCAGTGTTGTGCCCGGTAAGTTTATGGATCCCCCCACAAATCATTGCGGTAAACCGGCTCGATTGATGCCTATGTCATCGATAAGTCTTGACAACAAGATCTTGCTTTAGCTACACTACCCGTCAGCTGAAACACATTCGTGTTTGAGCTTTCAAAGCTAGGCCGCATGATGTCGGCGTCAAGCAAAAACTCGTATCTCGAAGGAAGTCCAGGCTGTCTTTAATTGGACGGCAAGGCAAATTGAAATTGGTTTAGTTCGTGGTGCTGCTTGCGCTAAACGCACGCAGTTTTTTGTTTCATCGCCGCATGGCTTTGATGCCTGTGTGCGAGCAAGGAGAAATTATGACAGTCATTAGTCGCATCGTAAGAACCGTTAGTCCTATTGAATCCATTACCTTCAACGGGGAAAACACAACTTATGTAAAACGCCAAAAGGATTTTGAGGGCAAGCGCAAAATCTCAATCCTCAGTAAGAATAATCCAAGCGATCCAACAGGATTTCTGTTAAACGGGCGGGTTGTCACTGAAAACGAAACGTATCAACTGGATACCAATGTACGAATAACAGTCATGGATGCGTCGTCGCAGAGTCGTGTGAAGGTGCTGATCGAAGCACCGCTTGCTGTGAAGGTGAGATTCACAAGAGTTGCGCCTGAAATCGCGGTGCCAGATGAAAGCCGACCCGTCATAAAAGCCAGTCTTTCATATGATGGCGTTGTGTCGTTCCCAGTTCCAGAGAAAAGCCATTTTTTTAGAACGGTACTTTTGCCATACGAGGGGTGCCTGGATCTGCACGCGATGCCTGGGAGATATGATCCCCTTCAAGATACCTTCAACGAAATAGCGCGGTTAAAAATTTCCAAACTAGTCTGCTTAGTCTCGCTGGATGAAACCCAAGACAAATCGCTCAAATACGCTGAATCGATTGAACTGAAGACCGTACCATGCCAGATGGACTTTCTTCCTGTCTCTGATTTTGGCGTTCCGAACGACCATGATGCATACTTGGCAAAGGCGGCAGAGATCACATCTTCAGTGAAGAACGGCCACCGCACTCTTGTTCATTGTGCCGGTGGGATCGGAAGAACGGGATGTTTTGCAATCACTGTGCTTATGCAACTAGGCTACTCGCTGGAAGGTGCCACAAAGACGGTCAAACTGAACGGGTCAGGGCCAGAAAATCCAATCCAAAAAGCGTTCCTGAAAGCAATGAGTCAAATAATTATTGGATCATAACTATCTTCGTTTATCCACTGGAAAGCCCTGATGACGTTTGACATGCTTGCCTATATGACGCATTTAACCCCATGAACTTATCACATTTATTTCGTCAGTCGCTGACGACTGAGCGAATGGGAACCTGCAGACGTATAGGCAACTGCAATCGGGGCGAAACCACTAGGTTGAATATCGGTGTCATGCACGCAGAAGAATGCCTGCCGATCCCCTGGTGGCAACGGCCGCTTTGGAAACGGCAAATCGCAAAACTCTATGACCGGATACGCGGCTCTGCGGCCGTACTAAGAAATTGACTTTTCCGCGGCCGGTAAATCCAAACAAAGCATCAATTCGCCACGGGTACTGATGCCCAGTCCCCATTCTGGCTCACGCAGCGTCGCAGACAACGCCTTGCTCATGCTCTCGATGTCGGTCGCATCTGCGTCTTTCATTGCTTCGCAAATGGAATGCCAGAAGCCCAGTAGCCCGGCGGCACTGATCCAGCGGGCGATCCACAGATGCACGACGTCTTGATCTGCGTGAGACGGGTTGTCGAATCTGAGGGAGGCGACCCAGAGCGGTACTTCTGCGTCAATGGCGAAGCGCATGGGCCTGATATTAAGTCCCACGTTTGGATTGAATTCGCGTTCGTTAATATTTCGCCACCAAGCGTGCAACAGCCAGGCACGGCGAGCCTGTTCACCACCACTGGAAAGAAGCGCGTCAATATTGGTGTTCTCGGTGGCGTTTGTGAGACGCCCCAGCCAATGCCGCCCACGGCTTCGCAATAGTCGGCGCTCGAGATTGCGTCGGATAGACTTGAAGTCCCCAAAAATTGTCTGGCCATAAACATTGAGGTCGATCTGGTGCCGAACTGCGCGCCTGTCGTCGATATGGACCAAGTCACCCATTTGGACTCTCATCGAGCCAAACCGAATGACATCTATATTCGTGGAACCAACCACCTCATTTCCATCGACGTCAGCCCAATTTGGGGCGGCATTCGCAAGACCGAGGCTTGTCTTGAGATGGACAAGCCGATTCGTGAAGGCGAGCAGTGGATCGACGTGCTGCGCGCCGTGCCGACCCAGCCAACATCTCGACTCAATATCCATCAGCCAGCTGGCGATATCGCCAAGTACGCTGTCACGACCAACGTGTCTCTTTGGAATTCGCGTTTCTGCTGATTTTAGAGTTTTCTGCAGAAACGGGCAATTACCGAACGGGTTGCGAAGAGCGTTGATGAACAGGTCGCTGGCAATGGAGCCACAATTCTTCAATCGCTCCATTTTCGTGCCGTGTGCCGGGCAGACTCGGAGACCTTCAAAGGAGTACAACACCGAGTGAAAGCCTTCAGCCAAGCAATAGGGGCATACAGCAAAGTCGCCAAAGTATGGACGTACCGCCTTCGGAAAATGGCTAATGTGGCAGCCACGAAATGCGGTAGACGACTCCTTGAGAACCCTCGCAAAGCGTGTCAGGCGTACCGGACTTTCGCTACTTGCCAATTGATACTCATTGAGAGACAGCCTCGGCCAGTAGCCCGATGCAGGTACCTTGCTTCCATCAGCGGCGTCCACCAGGAAATCTTGGGCGAAGGCGGCACGCGTGGGTTGGTTGAGCATCAAAAATCTCTGAACCGTAATCCACAGTGAAGAAAAGGGCGGTATTGACCCTGGATGCCAGATGACGCGCGAACGCCTGCTATGACGGCCCAACTCCTCTATCGGCGTTGTGTACTTTGGCATGAGACATCACGCTGGCTTGCCATGTCGTTTATGTTTGACCGCCGCAGAGATCAGTCGCATGTGGTCGGTGAACTGCGTAAGCGCCAAAGCATCGATCCAGTTGACCTCCGAGGTGGCAGTCTCCCAGTCCATACCGCGTGCAACATCAACCAGCACATCTTCAATGGCGCGGGCAATGTGTTGCATTGGAAACTCGGCATCGCCCTTGTAATGAGCTGGCAGTAGTGAATTCAGAACCCGCCACAATACTGGGGCGCAGGGTGCCAGTCGTGCGCCACGGGCATAGGCGTCAGGTGCGAAATGGGCCAAGTAGGAGACGCCGCTGCTTGCCGGCCATTCGGATGCATCGTCGTAGCCCTGCAAGACAAACGCAATTTCCTCTGCGCTGCTGATGCCGGGAAACGGCCAGTGGGCTACCAGAAAGCGGGCGGCCACGTGGGCGTGGTCTGACAATCCAAGCAACTCATAGGTGTAGTCCATCTGGTGCGAAGCAATGGAAAACACGCTGAGTCGGTAACCCTCCCAGTCCATGGCGTTTTGCAGACCGAGCAGCCAGGTCCACTCTCGAAATGTCATTGCCTGTGCCTCGTCAATCAGCAGGGCGACGAAATTGCTGGAGCAGGCTGCCGCTGTCGCAATCATGAACTCCACCAGCAAGCGGCGCCGGTCTCCGCGCGTGGCACGTCGGGGGGCATAACGAAACCCAATGGCAAGTCCCAGAGAGACCCAAAAATCGTTCTCGCTGAATTGGCTGTCCGGCGGACGTGACCAGATGTGCAAGGGAATGCGCTTGCCAAACCGGTCTTCCAGGACCGCCTTCATATGCCATTTGACGCCGCGCGACTTGCCAAATCGCGAGGGACCATGGATGTATCCCCCGGGCTGACGCTGATCGATCCAGTCGCCAATTTTCTGGGCCATGGCATGCACCGGAGGTGTGAAGACGGCGTACTCCTGCATCAGCACAGGATGGTGCGGGTCCAAATGGGATGGAAGGTTACTGCGCATGGCGTTCTCAGTTCGCGGCCTTGCGCATTGGTGGCAGTTTCGCCTTTACCTGCATGCTTACCGGTGTCGGTGTCGTTGCATTCTGGGGCGGCTCGCCAGCTATGGTGGCTGTTGCAACATCCGCGTGTTGATCTTGAACTTCAGCGGTTGACGGGCTTGCCTGCGGTTCAGGTGTTTGGATCAGGGCCTTGGCTGCCGCCACCTTGGCATCACTGGAGCGAAAATCCGCATGCTCGACCAGAATTCGTTTGAGTTCGAGATAGCTGGGGTGAATGGGCAACTTACCCTTGGCGTTGGATTCCACAAAGTCCATAAACACCGTCACGGCATCGGCACCATTGGCTAGGTCAAAGCGGCGGTTGCGCACCATTGAGTTGATGGCACTACGGGTGGTCAGGCTGTGTGGCGTGCGATGCCAGGGTGGGTGTGCTCGCAAAACCCCCAGACGGTGGCCATCATTAGTAGTGGCTAGAGCGATGCGCGCATCATTTTCAAGGTGGTTGATCACCCAGATCTTTTTTCCCACCAGATCGTGGCGCTGCGACAGCTCGTCATTGGAGTAGCTGGCTCCCAGGAAATTCACATAGGGCTTGCGGCCCTGCTGGTAGCCACCACGCACAACGCATAGCTTGCGCACACTAAGGAGGCCTTGAACGGAGTTGGGGTCTGCATGGCGCTTGGGCAGCTTGTCCATGGAGGCATAGAAGTCCAGCATTTGCAGCGGCGAGCGGTATCCCAGGCTGCTGTGGGGAGTGGCGTTGTAATTGGCGATCAGGGTGTCGAGCAGTTCGGCGGCGTATTCCCACTGGAACTCGCTGATGACGGCCACCTTTGCAGGGTCGCGCCCGCCTTTGTCCTGGACTTTGCCGCCGGTAGTGTTGGACAGCCGGTGCAGGCCGCGCGCACCCAGCGTCTTGAAGAATGATTCGATAAATGGTCTGTCATCCATGCTTCTGCGCTGTGCAAATCCGCTGCTGGGATCCATCAGTGTGGAGCCCACAACATCCTTCAATTTATCTTTGACCGTTTTGCAGGTCTCGGCCAAGGCACCGTCGACGCTGGTTTCGTTCCAGCACAGTCCGACATAGCGGGCATCGTGCCCACTGGGCAAGGCGGCGTCATCAAAGTAAACCTGCTCACCAAAATTCAGATCCTTACGCGTCCAGCGGACAAGGGCGTTCTTGATTGCCGCTGTGACGTCCTCCTTGTTGACCTCAATGCGCAGGCTGAGGTAGTAGCCGATCACGGCTCGGGAAACGACGTCAAGCAGCACTATGACCCAGAGCCGGTGAATGAGCCGCGGGCTCCAGCCGCCATCGGGTTGGGGAATCATCACTACAAAGCGGCCGTCCAGCTTGTGGGCGTCCATCTCTACACGCTCATAAGGGCTTTGGACTGGTCGGTTGATGCCATCACCCGAGACCATTTTTCTTTCCAACTGGGGCCCACCGACAATGCGGGCCGCTTTTAACGGGTTGGCACTCAGGACGGCATCGGCATACCTGCAAAGACTGGGGTAGCCCATGGTTTTCATAGTGAAGGGCCATTCGTTGCGGATCTCGTATCCAAGGCCCCGTAGCTCTTTGAGAAACCAGGCCCAAAGCGCATGCCGCGGCTGCCGTATTTGCCCCAATTTAAGATCCGGGCATGTTTTGATGATTTGCTTATCGAGGCGCTGTGCAAAATCGGGTTCTTGAAGAAGAAGGTTGGACAGCGCGCCCGCGGCACCCCCGCCTTTTGCATTCGCGCGAATTTTCGACTTCCGGCTGTATTTGGCGATGTGTATTCCAGGAACCAGGCCCCGCCAGCCGTAGACGCGACCATCTGGGTGTTGATGCATGCATCGCTCTCGGATCGTTCGATTTAGGAATCTGGGGTGCACACCGGTTGTCGCGGATATGGCGGAAGCATCTGTGCCCAGCAGGTAAAGTTTCACCGCTTCCTTGCGTCGTAGGAAGAGGTCCAATGTTTTGGGTGGAAGCGTACCGAGGTCCGGTTCTGGCCAGTTGGAGATGGAAAAGTCCGGCCTGTCGGTGATTCCCTTAAGGGTCCTGCCGGTGGGAAGGTCGTTGGCCATGAAAAATTAGGTTTGGAAATCAGCCGGGTTCATGGGAATTTCGACCAATCCAGGAACGTTTTCATGAAAATTACCATGTGATGAACGTTATCTTGAAAAAGGAATTTTCATGATTTATAGAGTACTTTTCTTGAATTTCAAGGAAATCAAGGTCTTACCCAAGACCCATTGGGAACACATTCATGAAATTGAACGGAACCTGTTCAAAAGCCCTAGAATGCCCAGCGAGAATCAGAAATCCAGGTGTTTCGGTGCCTCCCTGTAATCGTAATTTTTTGTTAAGCATGTTTGACATATTTTTGAAGCAGTAGTCCAATCAACTGTATGAACCTCGCAGACATCGGCCACCTCGTGCACACGCGCCGCGTAGCGTTGGGCTTGTCGCAGGCACGCTTAGGCGCGATGAGCTCCCTGTCGCGCGTGACCATCAACCAACTCGAAAACGGGGCGCTGGTGGACCTGGGTGCTGCCAAGCTGATCGCGCTCTTGGACTTGGTGGGCATCAACCTAGATGCAGGTGCCCGCAAGGGCCAAATGCATGCGCTCGAGTCGGTCAGCCAGACGGCCAGTGTGAGTTACAGGACGGTGCTCGATCCGGACATGTTGGCTGCCGCTCTTGTGGATGGCACATTGCCCGAGCGCATCACAGCCCACGTTGCCACCTTGCTGGACGAAGCCCCTTTGTCTTTGATAGTGGCAGCCGTCGAGGAAGTGGCTGCCAAAAGCAACCTCGCCCCAAAGCTACTGTGGAAGCACCTGATTGCCTGGGCCCATGCGTTGCATTCGCCCAGAGAGGTGTGGGCGTGATCAATCAGACCTTCAAGACACCCACCACATTGCCCGACGGTGTCTGGCAAGTCCTGCTGCAGCACGCGTTTTCCCTGGTGGATGAAATCGCAGCCCACGGCATCCAGGATCCGTTCTGGACCTTTGGCGGTGGGACCGTTCTCATGTTGCGCTACGGCCACCGCATGAGCAAAGACATTGACATCTTTGTGCCAGATCCCCAATACCTGGGCTATGTCTCGCCGCGCCTGAGCGATGTGGCCGAAGGGGTTTCCGACAAGTATGTGGAAGGGCCTGGCTACATCAAGCTGCTGCGCCCAGAAGGTGAGATCGACTTCGTTGCCTCGCCGAATCTGACAGCCGAACCCTTCGAGATGTGGAAACTGCTGGGACGTGCGATCAAGGTAGAAACCTCAGCCGAAATTGTTGCCAAAAAGTTGTGGCACCGCGGCGACCGGGCGACGGCCCGGGATCTGTTTGATCTGGCACTGGTGATTGAACGTGAGCCCCAGGCGCTGGCTGCGGCAGGCCCGTATTTGATCAAACACCGAGGCGCGTTTTTGCAGCAAGTGGACCAGCGCAAGCTTGTTTTGAAGGCTCAGTTTGATGCGATCGATGTACTCGACTACCGACCCAGTTATGAACAGGCCGCTGACGCAGCGTCGGTATTCTTGATGCAACTTTGAAACTGGAGGAAAAAGATGCACAAGCCGCTCTTTGTGCCCTCTCGTTGGGAGTTCAGCTACCGTGCCTGAAATCCACCAAATGCATAGCACCGGCGCCTGCGCAGCCAAGGCATCCTTGCTCGCCATAGTGGGTGTCGAGAAAGCAAGCGCAGTGCAGTGCCAGCATCCAGGGTGCAACCACCGGGTTTACCGACGCATCCACGTGGTGAATGAGGCAGGACACTTGCTGGTTCTGGGCTCTTCCTGTTTTGCCAAGCGCTACGGATCCAGAGCGGTCCTGGGTCAGCCATCCATCGGTGGTGCCAATGGTCGCCAGTTGTCGGACGACGAACGCCCAATGCTGGTGGACAACACGGCCGCTCTGCTCGCTCGGTTTCGACAGGAGCACCTTGAAACGCAAGCAGCCATGAAGGAGAAGCTTCGATCTTTGAAGGCAGAGTTTGTGAGCCGACCGGTTGGATCGGTCCCACCTGTACCTCCATCTGTCCATAACGTGTGGCACCAGTCCATCAGAAGACCGCCATGGGCATGGGTGAAGCCGCTGAGTTCAGTGGCCTATTTCCATCTCAAGGACC
>Ga0364880_10610_pt1 | contig 11032 bp, 8 predicted proteins | sample ExccelJu500001D3_5_FD_206927 | JGI IMG/M metagenome (GOLD analysis project Ga0364880, IMG submission 206927) | Enriched cells from Trout Bog Lake Hypolimnion, Wisconsin, USA - BchlTB.July30.5000.01.D3 | ecosystem: Environmental > Aquatic > Freshwater > Lake > Hypolimnion/Profundal zone | place... | reverse complement strand
ATTGTACTGTTGTCATTGTCGTCAATACTTTTTCCATGTTTGAAGTCATGCAAAATCAATTTAGTTCCTGTTGCAACCTCTCTGAGTTTGTCGATAACCTCATTATCCAAAGTATAAGTAAGGTAAATTCCTATGTTACAAGAAAATTCCCCGATGGATTGAAAAAAATCTTTTGAACTCTTTTTCATTATTTTAATTCTTTTAATAATCGTAAGAGTGCATAATGTCTGTAGTTGAAGAAATATCGTGTTCCAACTTCTTCCCCTTGTCTTTTTTTGTATGAATCCCAAAGGTTTTTAATTCTCTGATTTTCTGATTTGTTTCCTTTGTCTGGAAATGAATATTTTTTATCCTTCAATTGGAACCACTTTTTCGGCTTCTGCCATTTATTTAAAACAATATCTGATTTTGAAACTTTATGAAATTGTTCTGGGATTTTATCAAATAATTTATTTGATTCGCTCCAAAGCTGTTTACTTGGTTTGTTGTTAATGTCTGCATCAACAGCATTCACAAAAGAAACAAACCAATTATTTAAATGAACAAATGGCAATCCTATATTGTCTAATGTTTTTTTCCAAAAATTATCATTTTCAAAAGTTACATCATCAAAAAATGGTTTTAATGTATTATAGTAAACTTCCTTGTTTTTCTTTTGAATTTTCAGCTTTAATTCATCTTTAAAACTTCTTTTTAACTCGGCTCTCTCAAACTTGTGTCCTAAAAATAGAGAGTATTCTGACCTTTGTAAATCATCAACTATTTTTTTGAGGAATTGATTTTTATCAAAGCCTGGGTTTTTAAAATCAATGCAAATAAACTTGTTTAAAATACGAATCTGACTTTTGTCAATTTTCTTTAAATATAATTCTAATGTTTTCGGAGCAAAGTTTCTGTCATTGTATATTCGGAAAGCATTTTGTTTTACCCAGCCCTTGCTTGAAAAAACGTCAATATCTTTTATGTCAAAACTGTTTCCAATAATAGCAGAACCTCTTAACTCTTCTTTCGTTGTCGATTTTTTCCAACAATAAACTAATAACTTTTCTAACCGTATCTGAATTTCCTTTTTCTGCTTCTCGTTTTTCCAAGTTATTAGTTTGTTATTTAAAATGTGGTTCACATAAGACACAAATAAGAAGTAAGAAGGTTTGGAAACCGTTCCAGAGAATGGCAAATATTCTGCTCCAAGTTTTTCAGAGAAGTCGTCAAATCTAAAAGGGTCTCGTTCTCCTTGGTCAAACGAAACGGTTTTTACTGTAAAAATATTTAGCGATTCAATACTCATCAGATTTTCGTAATGCCTTGCATTGGTAATATTCAGTATTTTGCAATGCATCTACCGAAATGAAGTTAAGAATATAAATATATAATGATAAGATATTTTTTAAAAGAGCTACACCACAACCTTTTCATCCCTTCCGATGTTTCCTGATAAACCACACATGCAACCCGCCAATCAAAAGCGCAATAATACCTTCTGCCAGTACCGTATACTGCACACCAATATATTCTGATACAGTACCTACAATTAATCCTCCAAAAGGCTGCATCCCAAAAAAAGCCATGGCATAAAAGCTGATGACCCGCCCCCGCATGGAAGGGTCTACCGTAGTTTGTATAATGGTATTGGTAATGGTTATCTGAGACATCATGCCAAAGCCGCTGATGGCAGCAAAGGCCAGGGCCAGCGGATACCAGGTGGTATGCGAAAACAACACCAACCCCGCCCCAAACACAAAGGTATTTACCGCCAGTACTTTCCTGAAATTAGTATCCGGTTTTAAGGATGCCAGGAACAATGCCCCTGAAAAAGCACCTAACCCGAATGCACTGTTCAGCACCCCGAAAGTGGACGCCGATCCGTGAAAAATATCTTTGGCATAGGCCGGCATAATAGAATTAAAAGGCAATACCACCAGGCTTACCAGGGCCAGCATCATCAGTACAAATGCAATTTCCGGAGTTTTACGGATGTAGGACATCCCTTCTTTCAGGTCGCCAAATACATTTTTATTGCTTTTTCGGGGCTGATATACACCCAGGCGCATTAATAAAAGGGAAATAATCACCGCCAGAAAACTGAAAGCATTCAATCCGAAACATACAGCAGAACCAAATTTTTCCAGCACCACACCAGCAACTACCGGACCAATAAACCGCGATAAATTAACCATGGAGGAATTTAAAGCCAGGGCATTGGGCAGGTTTTCCTTATCGGTAATCATATCGTACACCAGCGATTGCCTGGCAGGAACGTCAAAAGCATTTACAATACCCAGTAATACACTAATGGCAATGATTTCCCAAACCGTATAATGCTGAAAAAAGACAAGAGCCGTTAATAAGATTGCCTGGATCATGGATACCGCCTGTGTTAATAACAAGAGTTTAAACCTGTTATACCGGTCGGCCACCACCCCGCCAATAAAAGAGAATAAAAAAGAAGGAAAAAGGCTGGCAAATAAGGTAACCCCCAGCATAAACTTGGAATGGGTTAAGGAATAAATAACCCAGCTTACCACCGTTCGCTGCATCCAGGTTCCGATCAGGGAAATGAATTGCCCTATAAAATATAACCGGTAATTCCGGCTTTTAAATGCAGTAAAAGTGCTGATATTCATAAGTTTAGGCCAATCTGAAAATGATAGCAAAAAAATTCCAAGTCTGTCAAAGATAATTTAACAGGGCCTATCCCCTTAAAATGTTCGGTAACCGGATAGCTTTTTCCGGGCATTTTGGGCAAAAGAGGTTCTAATAATTACCAGAATCAAATGATTTAAGTTGTATTTCAATCTATTAAATAAAGATTAAGCTTTTTATCTATACTGGAACTAAAGAATAATAAATGGCAGACAATTTGAAGTCTCCTTGACAGTTACCCCAATGATAACCTAATATTACTATATAGATACCCTAATGATATCCTAATGCTAAGTGATTACAATATCATTAGCTAAACATGGTATTATCATTATACTAAATTTCTATAAAATGTCATTGCTTCTACTTTCAGGTATCTATCTGTTATAAAGCAATACTGATTTGATTATGGTTTGTTTTGGAGCTGGCCCGATGGCAATTGACATACCCGGATAACAGAAAATCCTTCCGGATAGGAGGTGAAAACTGGCTTTTTGGGTGTTTTTTTAAAACCGCTTGTATTTAGGGCTATTTCTGCTACTTTTGCAGCCAAATTTACCCGGGTTAAAGGGTGTGCTGGCTGTAATTATATCCGCACAGCCCCTTAACTTTAAAGATTCTTTTAAAAAAGTAAACTTTACATCAATGGCCGGTCAGTTAAAAGAGGTTCGTAACAGAATTAAAAGTGTTTCAAGTACACAGCAAATTACTAAAGCCATGAAAATGGTAAGTGCCGCTAAGTTGCGCCGTGCACAGGATGCCATCATTCAAATGAGGCCTTATGCCAAAAAATTGCAGGAATTATTAAGCAATATTGTGAGCAGTGGTGAAGGTGCTTCAGGTATTAAACTGGCGGAGGAAAGAGAAGTGGTGAAAGTGCTGCTGATTGTTATTACCAGTGACCGCGGATTATGCGGTGCCTATAATTCCAATATTATTAAACTGGCTAAACAAACCATTGCTGAAAAGTATGATGCCCAGTTTAAAAAAGGAAATGTATCCATCTGGAATATCGGGAAAAAAGGTTTTGAAAGTATGTTGAAATCTGGTTACAAAGCCAGCGATACCTACCGTGATATGTTTCATCACCTGAGTTTTGAAAATGTGCAGGTAGCTGCCCAGGCTGCCATCAAAGCATTTGAGAACAAGGAATTTGATGCAATTGAAATTGTATACAGCGAATTTAAAAATGCTGCCACCCAGCGTTTTGTAGCTGAACCCTTTTTACCCATCCCTAAAGTGGTGGCTGTAAAAGGAGCTAAAAAATCAGATTTTATCTTTGAACCGGAGAAAGATGTTTTAGTGGCAGAATTAATGCCTAAAATATTGAATACTCAATTATTTAAAGCGGTGCTGGACTGTAATGCAAGTGAACATGGCGCCAGGATGACGGCAATGGATAAAGCGAGTGAAAATGCCAATGAATTACTGAAAGCACTGAAACTGTCTTATAACCGTGCAAGGCAGGCAGCTATTACAACTGAATTAACTGAAATCGTGAGTGGCGCAGCCGCTTTGGAAGGATAAACTTTCAAATTTTATTAACCCTTGGAAATAAGTGCCATAATACCGCATATTGAAGTGCTCATCTTTGCCAGTGAAAAACCACTGACGAACCCGGATATTGCAGAACTGATCAATAATGCATTTGGTTTTATGGAAGAAAGGATTTCTATAGAACAGGTAAATGTTGCCGTTCAGGGTATCCGCGAAAAATATGCTTCGGAATTTTATCCCTTTGAAATGAGGGAAAGCGGCGGTGGATGGCAATTCCTCACTAAAAAAGAGTTTCACAAAACCATTGCCCAGCTGAACGGGGATAAATTTTTAAAACGTTTATCCAATGCTGCATTGGAAACACTGGCCATTGTAGCCTATAAACAACCCATTACCAAAGGAGAAATTGAATCGATCCGAGGGGTAAACAGTGATTACAGTGTTCAGAAATTACTGGAAAAAGAACTGATTGTAATTGAGGGCAGAAATGAAAAACTGCCGGGTCACCCGCTGGTATATTGTACTTCTAAAAACTTTATGGATTATTTTGGTATTAACTCTACCGAAGACCTGCCCAAAATTAAAGAAGTACTGGCCGAACAACTGATTGAAGGAACGATGATCCGTCCGGAAGATTTTACTTCAGCCCTGAATGCCGTTCCGGAAGAAGAGTTGACCCCCACCGGGGAAATATCTCCTTTAACAGTAAATGAAGTGGGTGAACTGATAGAGAAGCAGGACGAAGCAGCTGATGCTGATCAGGAAAACCCTGCACCGGAGGATGAACCCATAGTATAAATACAGACGAAAAATTACTATACAAAAAATCCTGTCAGCGTTTTCGTTTACAGGATTTTTCATTTTACAGTAACCAATTAAACAAGCATACAATTATCTTCGCAATATGGCACAACATTTAACAGACCAGCAATTAATAACAGCAGCAGATACTTTTGGAACTCCGCTTTATGTGTACCATTCCGAAAAAATTACGGAACAATACGAACGGTTAACCTCCGCTTTTTCAGGCAGTAACGTTAAATTTTTTTATGCCTGTAAGGCACTGACCAATATTAATATATTAAAGCATTTCCTGCATATTGGTGCTAATATCGATTGTAGCTCTATTAATGAAGCCAGGTTGGCACTGCATGCCGGATTTAGTCCGGACAGAGTGCTCTACACCTCCAATGGCATTGCATTTGAAGAAATTGAAGCAGCACAGGAACTGGGTATCCATATCAATATAGACAGCCTCTCTAACCTGGAAAAATTTGGTAAAAAATACGGCCATTCCTATCCTGTAGGTATTCGCCTGCGCCCCAATATCATGGCCGGGGGTAACCTTAAAATATCCACAGGGCACGACAAAAGTAAATTTGGCATTCCGGCCGATCAGCTGGACCTGATTACTGAGCTGGTGGACAAATACAATATCCATATCCAGGGCCTCCATATCCATACCGGTAGTGAAATTAAAGATGTGGAAGTATTTATTAAAGGAATTGCTGTGCTGTTTGACCTGATTCCACATTTTAAAGAATTGAAATTTATTGACCTGGGCGGAGGCTTTAAAGTGCCTTATAAAAAGGATGATGCAGAAACAGATATTACGTTACTGGCTTTAAAAGTGAAAGAAGCTTTTGATGCCAACTCGGTGGCAAAAGACCTGCAGATCTGGTTTGAACCGGGAAAATTCCTGGTAAGCGAATGTGGTTATTTAATTACAAAAGTGAATGTGCTGAAAGAAACTGCTGCTACTACATTTGCAGGTGTAAACAGTGGCTTTAACCACCTGATTCGCCCGATGTTTTACGATTCTTACCATAAAATAAAAAATATCAGCAATCCCGATGGGGAACAGAAAAAATATTCGGTGGTGGGGAATATCTGTGAAACGGACACTTTTGCCTGGGACCGTAAACTGAATGAAGTAAGGGAAGGCGATTACCTGGTTTTTTGTAATGCCGGTGCTTATGGTTTTGAAATGAGCAGCAATTTTAACAGCCGGTTTAAACCCGCAGAAATTATCTTTAAAAATGAAACAGCTTTGCTGATCAGAAAAAGAGATGAATTTTCTGATTTATTAAGAAACCAAATTGAAGTATTATAGTAGATTGCAGAATTCATGATTGAAATTAAAAACATAAAAAAATCATTTGGCGACCGGGTAATACTGGAAGATATCAGTGCTGTACTGGAGGCGGGTAAGTGTAATTTAATTATAGGTACCAGCGGCAGTGGTAAAACCGTATTAACCAAATGTATTGTTGGGTTGTTTACACCGGATCATGGAGAAATTTACTTTAATAAGGTAAATATGCTGACCCTGAATAAAAATGATCGCAAAATGCTGCGCCAGCAGATTGGTATGTTGTTTCAGGGTGCTGCTTTATTTGATTCTATGACAGTGGAACAGAATGTGCGTTTTCCACTGGATATGTTTACGGACTGGTCATTGGCAGAAAGGACGAAAAGGGTGAATGAAGTGCTGGACAGGGTGAACCTGACCGGGGCGAATAAAAAGTTCCCTTCAGAAATAAGTGGCGGGATGAAAAAAAGAGTGGGCATTGCCCGTGCCATTGTACTGAATCCAAAATACCTTTTTTGTGATGAACCTAATTCAGGGCTGGATCCGCAAACTTCATTATTAATTGATAAACTGATTAAAGAAATTACCAACGAATACCAGATCACTACCATTGTGGTAACCCATGATATGAACAGTGTGATGGAAATTGGCGACCATATTGTATACCTGCATGAGGGCAGAAAACAATGGGAAGGCAGTAATAAAGACATTATTTTCAGTAAAAACGAGTTACTGAACAATTTCATCTTTGCTTCTGAATTTCTACAGGATGCCAAACAGATGCGTATGATGGAAGCTGCAGCCAAAGCTGATTAGTTGTGTTGGTCTTTTTGAAACCCTTAATATTAACAGTATGAAAAAAAAATTACTGATACTGGTTACACTTTTCTTTTCTGTAGCAACTTTTGCACAGAACATTACTAAGCATGACAGTTTACCTGTTAATAACAATTTACCTATAACCCCAATTTTTTCTAATGCTGGTCCTGTTTTGGATACTGTAAAAAGTTCAGTAAGTGAAGATTTACCTGTCTATAAAAAGTTCCCCACTATACCCGCTTTTTCCCTGATCAGGCCTGATAGTGCAGTGTATACCACCGACAGTATTCCAAAAAACAAAGCAACAGTGATTATTTATTTTAGTCCGGATTGCAGTCATTGCCAGTATGAAGCGAAACAAATTGTAAAGGGCCAGGCTGAATTACAAAATGCCACATTTATCTGGGTTAGTTTTCATCCTTTACCTGAAATCAATGCTTTTAAAAGCCAGTATGGCATGGATAGCTTTTCCAACATGGTTTTTGGAAGAGACCCCAAATATTTTCTGCCTGCATTTTACAAAGTTGCTTTTACCCCCTATATGGCCGTTTATAATGCCCGGGGGCAATTTGTAAAGGAATTCAGGGAAGGTGCTGAAATTAAGGAGTTGAAAGAACTGATTAATAACTGACGCAAATCATCAGTACCTGCCTTCCGTTGCATTATAATTGGCTGTAACTTCGCAACGCAAATTAATATCAACATATAAATATTGTTTTATTATGAAAGTAACAGTTGTAGGTGCCGGAGCCGTTGGAGCTACTTGTGCCGATAATATTGCCCGTAAAGAATTAGCCAGTGAACTGGTGATACTGGACATTAAAGAAGGTTTTGCAGAAGGTAAAGCACAGGACATTCAGCAAACAGCTGCTTTACTGGGTTTTGATACCCGGATTACCGGAACAACCGGAGATTACAGCAAAACTGCCGGAAGTGCCGTAGTGGTGATTACCTCAGGTATTCCCCGCAAACCCGGTATGACCCGTGAAGACCTGATTGGTACCAATGCAGGTATTGTGAAAGGTGTGGCTGAAAATATTCTGAAATATTCTCCTGATGCGATTATTGTGGTGATTTCTAACCCAATGGATACTATGACTTACCTGGCTTTACAATCTACCGGATTGCCTAAAAACAGGATTATTGGTATGGGTGGTACTTTAGATAGTGCCCGTTTTAAATACCAATTAAGCCAGACACTGGGTTGCAGTGCAGGTGATTTGAATGCAGTAGTGGTTGGCGGACATGGAGATACTACCATGATTCCTTTGATTCGTTTGGCTACCTGGAACAGTGTTCCCGTTACTAAATTCTTAACCAAAGAACAACAGGATAAAATTGTTGCGGATACCATGGTTGGTGGTGCTACTTTAACCAAATTACTGGGTACATCTGCCTGGTATGCACCTGGTGCTGCCGGAGCTGCTGTTGTTGAAGCTATTGTAAGGGATGAAAAGAAATTATTTACTGCCTGTGTTTACCTGGATGGCGAATACGGACAAAAAGATATTTGCATGGGCGTTCCCGTTGTTATTGGAAAAAATGGATGGGAAAAAATCATTGATTTTGAACTGGATGAAGCAGAAAAAGCTGCTTTTGCCAAAAGTGCTGATGCCGTTAGAAATATGAATGATGTGCTGAAGACTTTATAAATTTTTCCTTTTTTAGTTGTGAACCCGATTGTTTAGACAGTCGGGTTTTTTTATGTTATCTATCTAAATAATTGAATATCAATCTTGTATTGCTGTTTAACAGGCAACTCTTTACCACTTATCCTTTTTATAGGCAGCTCCTCCCAAACTTCTGTTTCTACTGTAACCTTTCTTCTGAATAGGCGTATAACTGTGTAAGTTCTAAACACCATTTATCATTAACAACTACCATTCAATACAAAACCATGTATTATGCAATGCAAAGTACCAATCTTTGTACTGTACAACAACGAATTAATTTATGAAATCAATAGCAACCATTACTTTATTTGCCTTTTTTGCAATAACAAAGGCAAATGCACAAACTGTAACCACTGTTACAGGAAATGTAAAAGATGAAAAAAAGAGCCCGATTACCCATGTAATGGTGTCTCTTTTAAAAATTGCCGACAGTAGCCTGGTAAAAACGGGTATTTCTGATACCAAAGGCAATTTTGAAATAACAGCCAGAAAAGCAGGCAATTACCTGTTAAGTTATGCCAGCCTGGGCTATGAAACCGTATATTCCAAACCCTTCGAACTGAAAGAAGGCGATCAGCTGAGTACAGGTGAAGTGATCCTGAAACCTGCTGTAAAAGAGTTAAATGCAGTTACTGTCGTTTCCAAAAAACCCATGATCGAAGTAAAAGCAGATAAAATGGTGTTTAATGTAGAAAGCAGTATCAATGCCACCGGTAGTAATGCATTGGAATTATTACAGAAAAGCCCGGGGGTGCAGGTAGATAATAATGACAATATTTCTATGCGGGGCAAAAACGGCACTAAAATATATATTGATGGTAAAATGGTACAGCTGGACTCCAAAAACCTGGCAGAATACTTAAAAACCATTAACAGCAATGATATTGAAACCATTGAAATGATCTATAACCCCAGTGCTAAATATGATGCCAGTGGTAATGCCGGAATTATTAATATAAAGCTGAAAAAGAACAAAAAATATGGTACCAATGGTACTGCTAACCTGGGTTTGGTTCAGGGGGTAACACCTAAGGGTAATGCCGGACTGAATCTGAATTACCGGAATAAAAAAGTAAACCTGTTTGGGAATGTAAGTGGTAACCTCGGTGATAACCAGAATACGCTGGATCTTTACCGGGTGCAGGGAGATAGTATTTACGACCAGCATGCAGTTAATGTAAACAGCAATAAAAGTTTCAATACCAAAGCAGGAGCAGATTTCTTTCTGAATAACAAAAATACCTTGGGAGTAATGGTTACTTCTAACCTGTCGGACCATACCTGGACCTCCTCCAGTAATACAGATATCTATTATAACCCAACCGGAGCATTTGTAAAAAAGCTGGTAGCTACCAATACTATTCCGGGTAATAGGGACAACTGGAATTATAATGTCAATTACCGGTATGCAGATACCAGTGGCAAAGAGATCAATTTTGATGGAGATTATGGCACTTTCAGAAGTACTGGTGCCAGTTACCAGCCTAATAATTATTATGGCCCTTCCGGTAATTTATTGTATTCCATTATTAACAAAAACAATACCCCTACCAATATTGATATATATACAGCTAAAGTAGATGCAGAACAAAAAGCCTGGAAGGGAAAACTGGGCTATGGTGCTAAATTCTCTTATGTTAAAACCTGGAACAGCTTTGATTTTTACAATGTAATTGGAGGAAATACCATAAAGGTATTGAGCCAAAGCAATTCCTTTTTATACAAGGAAAACGTGAATGCTGCTTATATCAATTATCAGGGTCAGTTAAATTCAAAATGGAGTATACAGACAGGTTTAAGGATGGAACAGACGAATAGCCAGGGGCTTCTGACAAGGGCAGATAGTATTGTGCAGAGTGATGACAATGTAAAAAGAAGTTATCTGGATTTCTTCCCTAATGCCGTGCTTTCCTGGAATGTAAATAAGAACAATACCTTTAATTTAACCTATACCCGTAGAATTGACCGGCCTACTTACCAGGACCTGAACCCCTTTGTGAATAAGCTGGATGAATTAACCTATGAAAAAGGGAATGCCTTCCTGAAACCCCAATACACAGATAATATTGAACTAGCCCATGTTTTTAAAGGAATGATCAGTACCAGTATAGGATACAGCCATGTAAAAGACTATGCAACACAGGTAACAGATACCACCGGTAATGCTACTTATGTGCAGCAGCAAAACCTGGCCACCGAGCAGATCATCAGCTTTAATATAGGTTCTCCGGTAAATATTAAAAAATGGTGGACAGGGTATGCCAATATCTGGTACAATTACCAGATGCTGGACGGGCAGATTGGCACC
>Ga0364880_10607_pt1 | contig 11087 bp, 6 predicted proteins | sample ExccelJu500001D3_5_FD_206927 | JGI IMG/M metagenome (GOLD analysis project Ga0364880, IMG submission 206927) | Enriched cells from Trout Bog Lake Hypolimnion, Wisconsin, USA - BchlTB.July30.5000.01.D3 | ecosystem: Environmental > Aquatic > Freshwater > Lake > Hypolimnion/Profundal zone | place... | reverse complement strand
TTCCATTCCTGAAACCGCCCCCCCGGTATCCGGAACGGATCCCATTTCTGCCTATTTCTTTTTTTAAGAGCCATACAGTAACCACAACGCTGTTGCAATGATTTAATTACTTTTGAATTGAATACAAGATGATGAAAGCAAAAATATTGATCCTATTGGTTTTGGCAGTAATAATTAATTCCTGCAATAAAGATAAATACGGCAGTAAACCTCAATTGACTTTTAAATCTGTCAGTACCACTTTTTTGCAGCCGCAGCAAACCATTACATTTGATATGGAACTGACCGAGGGCACCAATGTTGCCCAGGATACGATCTGGATTCAGCAGGTTACTAAAAATTGCGCTGCCAGTAATTTCACCCAGGGATATCCCATTCCCTCTTTTCCAACCACTAAAAACTTAAAAGCCACTTACGAAATTACTTATGCTTATGGAATTGGATTGGGTTATCCTTCTATTCAAACACCTTCCTGTGGCAATCAGAATGACACCTGTGTGTACAAATTCTGGACTAAAGACGTAAAAAACAACTATAGCGATACCATCGTTTCACCTATTATTGTCATTAGTCAATAGTTAACATTGCTACGCAAATTTGGTTTACTTTTTTTCTTCGGAAATTTTTTCTACGGTATCTGTACCGTTGCTTTATCCATTGAGACAAGTATCCAACGGGATTACCCCCTGAATAACTTCTGGTATTATATCCTGTTATTTACAGCTACAGTAGTTTATTATACCATGGCTTATATAAATGTTACTGTTCCTGATAAAAACAATATCCGGGCAGTTTGGTATATGCAGCACCGGAAATATATTCTCCTTTCTCAATTATTCCTTTCCATTATTTCCATTATCTCAGTTTTTTTCCTCATTTATCCTATACTGCCCCATATATTGCAGATGCCCTGGTACCAATGGACACTGATCATTCTGTTCCCTCTTTCGGCTTTATTATATTATGGCGTATTGTTACCGCATTACCATTTACTGAACCTGAGAAATACCGGGTGGTTAAAACCTTTTGTAATTGGTTTTGTATGGAGTGGAGTAGTGAGTATTTACCCGGTAATGTTTTACTGTATTAACAGGAATATTCCATATATACTGAGTGCATTCGGGCTGGTGCTTTTTATTAAAAATATGATGTTTATTACTGTACTCTGTATCATGTTTGATATTAAGGACTATGCTTCGGATTATAATACTGAACTTAAAACTTTTGTGGTTAAAATGGGGTTACGGAAAACCATATTTAATATCATGATCCCTTTATCTGTACTTGGTTTTGGCAGTTTCCTTACTTATAACTTTATACATCATTTCCCTCCGGGCAGAATATTCATCAATACCATTCCCTTTATTTTGTTGATAATTGTTGCCTATTCAATGTACCAACGTAAGCCGATTCTCTATTATCTTGCAATAATTGACGGTTTGATGCTGATAAAAGCAATTTGTGGTATCATCGGTTCAACATTTTTTAAATAATTTTTATGGCAAAAGAAAAAAAAGCGAAAGCAAATCAAAGGTCAGTTTTAACTGAAGCGTCTTACAAATTCCTGAAACACTATATCAATACTGCTTCTCCGGTTGGTTTTGAAAGCAGCGGACAGAAAGTATGGTTAGAGTATATTAAACCCCTGACAGATACCACTTATATGGATCCCTATGGCACAGCCGTGGCGGTAATCAATCCAAAAGCTGATTTTAAAGTAGTGATTGAAGCCCATGCAGATGAAATAAGCTGGTTTGTGAATTATATTAATGAACAGGGACTGATTTATTTAAAAAGAAATGGTGGGGTGGATCATCAGATTGCTCCTGCCAAAAGAGTGTGGATCCATGGTAAAAAAGGACCTGTAAAAGCTGTTTTCGGATGGCCTGCCATACATACCCGTATGAGTAATGCGGAAAATAAAGAGCCAATGCCAAAAGTGGAAACCCTGTTTCTGGACTGTGGTGCCCGAAATAAAAAAGAAGTGGAAGACTTAGGTATACATATCGGTTCTGTGGTGACATATGAAGAAGGTTATGATGAACTGGCTTATGATTATTTAATTGGCCGTGCATTTGATAACCGCATTGGTGGGTTTATGATTGCAGAAGTAGCCCGTTTACTAAAGGAAAATAAAAAGAAATTACCCTTTGGGCTTTATATTGTAAATGCGGTTCAGGAAGAAATTGGTTTAAGGGGTGCAGAAATGATTGCCCGCAGGATTAAACCGGATATTGCCATTATTACGGATGTAACACATGATACCCAAACCCCGATGATCAACAAAGCTATTGAAGGGGATGTTGCCTGTGGTAAAGGTCCTTCTCCCTGTTACGGACCAGCTGTTCACAATAAATTACTGGCATTTGTGGAAGAGGTTGCAGAAAAAAATAATATTCCCCTGCAGATGCGCACCGTTAGTCGCAGTACAGGAACAGATACAGATAGTTTTGCTTATGCCAATGATGGCTGCCCGAGTGTACTGATCTCAATCCCCCTGCGTTATATGCACACTACCGTTGAAATGCTGCACAAACAGGATATTGAAGATACCATTGCCCTGATGTATGAAACCATCCTGGCCATTACACCTAAAATAAACCTGAGTTACCTGTAAGCTTTATTCCAAAGTTTTCAGTTAACAGAAATAATAAAGCCAATTTGAATTCTTTTTAAGGAGAATCAAATTGGCTTTAATTTTTTACATTGCTTTCTGTAGAAAAAATATCTGAAAGAAAAACAGATTAATTCAGTTCAGTTACAAAGTCAGCTTTGCTTTTTCTAACTTTTTTCAGGTTTACTAACCAGTCTTTACTTTCATCCCTGTACCCAAGCGGCAATAACAGCACACTTCTCAATCCTTTTTCTTTCAGTTCCAGTATTTCATCCAGTGCAGCAGGATCAAAACCTTCCATTGGAGTGGCATCTACCCCTTCAAAAGCAGCAGCTGCAATAGCTAGTCCGAATGCAATATAAGCCTGTTTGGAAGCATGGATAAAATTCTCATCTGCCGGTCTGTTTGGATAAGCTGCCAATAATTTTTGACGGTATGCTTCCCAGCCTTCATTGGTAAAACCTCTAACTTCATTGGTTAAATCAAACATTTGATTGATTCTTTCCGGAGTATAAGTATCCCAGGCTGCAAAAACCAATAAATGAGAACAGTCCGTTACCACTGACTGGTTCCAGGCAATAGCTTTTATTTTTTCTTTCAGTTCTTTATTGGTGATTACAATAATTTCAAAAGGCTGTAACCCGCTGGAAGTTGGGGCTAATCTCGCTGCTTCTAAAATTGCTTCAATTTTTGCTTCAGGAACTGCTTTTCCGTTCATTGCCTTGGTGGCAAATCTCCATTTTAATTTGTCTATTAATTCCATATACTTTAATTTTCAGCAAATTTACATGTTTGTACATGTATCCAAGGTTATCATTTCGGGAATTTTAACCATACTTTACATACTGCCATTCATTTTTTACTAACTCAGAATCCTAATAAGAACTTAAATCGGTTCCGGAAAATCAAGCCTTGTTTATCTTGCGATACTGTTCGAAATATTTTATACCCAATACGGGATTCAGGACTAAACTATTCGTCAATTATCCTGTCAAAGAATGATGAATTGAAGGCAACCCTGATTTGAATGAACAGCATTAGGATGGTGAATATTTGATATTATGGAGAAAAGTATTGTTTACGGAGAAATAAGAAAAGATCTTTTAAGAGAAGAAACACTAGTTCAGCAATTCAGGCAGACCGTGCTTCAGTTTCCTTATAAACAAGCACTTATTTTTAAAAACCGGCAGCTCACTTATTCAGAACTGGATGCATGGAGCAACCAGGTAGCAGCTTTATTGACAGACAAAGGAATTGGCCGGGGCCATTTTGTAGGTGTCTGGCTGCCCAGGGGACTGGAATTACACACTGCTATTCTGGGTATTCTTAAAGCAGGGGCAGCTTATGTACCTGTAGACCGCGAAATGCCTGCAGAAAGAGTGGAAACGGTATTAAAGGAAATAGGAGCGATTGCCTGTTTCTCCCAAACTGATTTAAATACAAACAGCCTTATACTGCAGGTACCTGCTTTTAATTCATTTAATGAAAAAGAACTGAACTATTCTTCATCTGCGGGCCCTAAACCGGATGATTGCGCTTATGTACTGTATACTTCAGGAAGTACCGGTAAGCCCAAGGGGATACCCATTAACCACCGTCAGATCTGTCATTTAGTTAGAGCGGAGCAGACTTTTTTTGAGATTCGCCCTGACGACCGTGTTTACCAGGGATTTTCTGTTTCTTTTGATATGTGGTGTGAAGAAACCTGGATAGGTTATTTTGCCGGGGCCACACTTTGGGTGGCGGACAATACTACTTCTAAAGCCATTGATGAATTAAGTGAGGTATTAAGCCTGCACCAGATTAGTGTATTACATGCTGTACCCAGTTTATTGGCAGTAATAGATAATAATATTCCCTCACTAAGGCTGATCAATGCAGGCGGTGAAGCCTGTACCACTCAGGTAGTGGATAAATGGGCCAGTGCTGAAAGGGCATTTTTTAACAGTTATGGCCCTACAGAAACCACGGTCAGTGCCACTATTGCCCGTCTGTATCCGGGCAAACCAATTTATATTGGCCAACCGCTGCCTAATTATGCAGTTGCTGTTACTGATGAAACTGGAAATATTCTTCCACGTGGTGAAAAAGGAGAACTGGTGATTGCCGGGCCAGGTGTTTCAAAAGGGTATATAAATTTACCTGAATTGACCCGTAAAAAATTTATTGCCAAATCTGCAGCATTGCAGGATTTACCTGGTGAACGTATTTACCTGACCGGCGACGCTGCAATTATAGCAGATGATGGTAGTATTGATTTTCAGGGCAGGATGGATGATCAGGTGAAATTGCGGGGCTACCGGATTGAACTGGGTGAAATTGAAATACAGTTACAGCAACTGGAAAATGTTGCCGCTGCTGCAGTAACAGTATTGAAAGACAGTAATGGACAGGAGCACCTGCTGGGATATATAAAACCGGTAGATATTCAATGTTGGGATGAAAACAGCTTACGGTCTGCCTTGGTGAAAATCCTGCCTCCCTATATGGTTCCTGAAGCCATTATTCAGCTGCAGGAAATCCCCAGGATGGCAAGTGGGAAAATTGATCGTAAAGCATTGCCTTTACCCGCTTTTTTTCATGAAACTTCTAAAGAAATTGCAGAGGAAACCATTGATTTGAATGCTCCCCTGGCAGACAGGATGCTGGCGGTATTGCATAGAAACTTTCCGGGAAAACAGATTAGATTGACGGATGATTTTTTTACAGACCTGGGTGGGCATTCCCTTTTAGCAGCGGGTTTTGTTTCCCGTCTCAGGCGGGAAGGGGGTATTCCCTATGCTTCCCTTAAAGATGTATATATCTACCGACCCTTACAGGAACTGGCGAAAAACTGGGAGAAAGGCGGACCAATCAAAGCTCCCTTTACCAGGAGTTTCAATGCTATTCCCAAATGGCGGTATTATACCTGTTTTATAGCCCAGAGTATTGCATTGCTGTTTGTATTCAGCCTGCTAACAATAGAAGTTTTCGGCCCATTTGTGAGTTATTATTATATGAGCGAGGAAACAGAATCCTATGCCTGGGGTATCCTTGCAGCCATTATATTTTATTGCCTGATACCTCCTGTTTTTACGGCGATAACTGTCCTGATTAAATGGATGGTAATCGGTAAAATGAAAGCAGGGGATTATCCTTTATGGGGCAGTTATTATTTCCGGTGGTGGTTGGTTAAAACCTTGCAGAGGCTAGTCCCTTCGCAGTTTATGACCGGAACTTCACTCTATCCCTATTACCTCCGCTTATTTGGGGCCAAAGTTGCAGCAGATGCACAGATCAGTAATATTACCATTGGAGCAGAAGACCTGGTGACGATAGAAAGCGATGCCAGCCTCAGTTCTCAGGTAGTGCTGGATAATGCCATTGTGGAAGACGGGTTATTAAAACTCCGCACCATTCATATTGGCGCACATGCCTATATCGGGAGCAGTGCTGTCATTTCCGGAAATACCTTTATGGAAGAATTTGGTGAGTTGCAGGACCTGAGTCATTTATCCCCTGGTAACCGGATACGATCCGGTGAAATATGGTATGGCAGCCCCGCCTTACTAAAGGGAACAAAAGCTGTTGCGGACTTACCGCTGCCAGCTTCTACTACCACTATTAAAAAAGTATTCTACAGAATTATATTTTCGCTCAACCTTTTGGTTTTCCCGGTATTTATTCTCATACCATTATTGCCAGTTATTATTGCCTTACATGCGCTGGACAATGCAGCAGCAGATTACAATTTTAATTATGTGATTGTAGTTCCCGCACTGGCTATATTATATATGCTCTTGTTTGCTTTGGAAACGGTGGTTTTCACCAGATTGCTGAATATCAAAATAACTACCGGAAAGTATTCCGTTCATTCAGGACGATATGTTCGGAAATGGCTGTCTGACCAGTTCATGTCTTTAAGCCTTATAGTAATGCATCCTATTTTTGCGACCGTATATGTTGCCGGTTATTTTAGATTACTGGGTGCAAAAATTGGTAAAAATACTGAAATCTCTACTGCCAGCAGTGTAACCCATCCTTTACTGAGTATTGGAGACGATGCATTTGTAGCAGATGCAGTAACACTGGGTGAAGCGGATATCAGGGCCCAGCAGCTGATACTGAATACCACCAGTATTGCTCATAACAGTTTTGTTGGTAACAGCGCATTAATTCCACAAGGCTATCATTTACCCTCCAATATGCTTATTGGTGTTTTATCTACCCCTCCTACTGTGCAACAAATGGAATCAACCGTTGCTGCCGACTGGTTTGGGTCGCCGGCTATTGCACTGCCCAGAAGGCAGCAAAGCAATCCATTTCCGAAAGAACTAACCTTCTACCCTTCTGTAAAAAGAAAAACAGCACGTGGACTGGTTGAATTTATACGAATCATTTTACCGGAATCCGTGATTATATGCAGCAGTATCTTTTTTATTGCTTATGGCCATGATTTGATTGTGGACGAGCCCTTCTGGAAAATTATACTTCTATTACCTTTTTATTATTTAGGCTTCACCGGTATTCCAGCTTTGCTGGTTACCGTAGGGTTGAAATGGCTATTTATACGAAAATATAAGGCACAGCAAAAGCCCATGTGGACGGATAAGGTGTGGCGTAGTGAAGCGATCACATCCACCTATGAAGCATTATCAGTCCCTTTTTTACTGGACTTCCTTCGTGGCACACCCTGGTTGCCGCTCTGCCTGCGCTTGTTTGGAACCAGGACAGGCAAACGGGTTTGGCTGAATACCACAGATATCACTGAATTTGACCTGGTTAGTATTGGTACAGATGCAGCACTGAATGAAGATTCAGGTCCGCAGACCCATTTATTTGAAGACAGGGTGATGAAAACAGGCAAAGTAGTGATTGGGGAACGCTGCAGTATTGGTGCAAGAAGCATTATTCTATACGATACCCATATTGGCAATGATGTAAAAATTGCAGCCCTTTCATTGATTATGAAAGGGGAAATTTTATCACCCAATACCAGATGGACCGGCAGTCCGGTAAAACCTGAATAACCATTACTATACCAGTGCGCCATACATTATTTCCACCGGATGCAAGGCTTTTGTATGGGTACCATCTTTGATCTGGTGGCGGCAACTGGTTCCCGGTGCAGCAATGATGGTTGCTTTTTCCTGTTTGCGTATAGTGGGAAATAATACCAGTTCGCCTATCTGCATGGAAATATCATAATGTTCTTTTTCAAATCCAAAAGAGCCGGCCATTCCGCAGCATCCGGATGGAATTGTTGCAACTGTATAATTTTCAGGGAAAGACAGCACAGTTACAGAATCTGCAAGGCTACCCACAGATTTCTGCTGGCAATGCCCATGTAACTGAATGAATGCAGGTTCCTTAGTAAATTGTTCTTTACTGATATTACCTTTTGCAATTTCTTTAGCCAGGAATTCATCTATAAATAATGCATTTTTTGCCAGCGATTGCGCAGCTGCAAGGTTGGCATCGGAGGCTAAGTCGGGATACTCATCGCGGAAAGTAAGGATGGCTGAAGGTTCAATCCCGATTAAAGGAGTTTCTTCTGTTACCAGTGTACCCAGCAATTCAATATTCCGGTTGGCAATCACCTGTGCTTTACGCACCAGTCCTTTGGATAACCAGGCCCTTCCACTCTCCTCCTGTTTGGGAACAGCTACCTGATAGCCTAATTTTTCCAATAATAAAACAGCCGTTTTACCAATATGCGCATCATTATAATTGGTAAACTCATCACAAAACAGATAGACTTTGCCCTTTGTTCCGGTATTGATAACGGGCTCCCTTTTATTTAACCAGCTTTGCAGGGTAACTTTTGATAAAGTGGGCATAGAACGTTTTACTGCAAAACCTACAGTTCTTTTTATTAGATTACTGGTAATAGCATTGGTCATGAAAAAATTATACGCAGCGGGCAGCAGCGAACCTAACCGGGCACTGGCAGTAAAATGAGCGATCATATTGGAACGTAAAGGAACTCCGTTGGCATCATAGTAATGCTGTAAGAATTCAGCTTTCAGTTTGGCCATATCCACATTGGAAGGGCATTCACTTTTACAGGCTTTACAGCTTAAACACAAACTCATCACTTCATAAATTTCGTGATGATCATACCGGTTTGATTTTACTGAATGGGTTAAATATTCCCGCAGGATATTTGCCCTGGCACGGGTAGTATCTTTTTCATTACGGGTAGCCATGAAAGAGGGGCACATAGTGCCACCAGATAAATGAGTTTTCCGGCAATCACCGGACCCATTACATTGCTCTGCATGTTGCAGAATATCCTGTTTGTGAAACCGGAAAATGGTGGTAAACTCCGGTGTAAACTGCCCGGGTTCATAACGCAGCATGGTATTCATGGGCGGCGTATCCACTATCTTGTTAGAATTAAACAGGTGATGGGGGTCCCAGCTATTTTTTACTTCCTTCAATAAAGCATAATTTTTTTCTCCCACCATTTGTTTGATAAACTCACCCCTTAGCCTGCCATCTCCATGTTCTCCGCTTAAAGAGCCATCATATTTTTTAACCAGGGTGGCCACTTCTTCTGCAATGGTGCGGAATAAGCGGTTCCCTTCTTTGGTTTTCAGGTTAATAATCGGGCGCAAATGAATTTCGCCGGATCCGGCATGGGCATAATGCACAGAGTACAAACCATGCTTTTTCAGGATCTCATTAAAATCACGGATATAGGCCGGAAGATCCAGTACATCCACCGCTGTATCTTCAATCACCGGAACTGCTTTATCATCTCCCGGCAGATTACCCAGTAAACCTAAACCGGCTTTACGGAGTGTCCATATTTTTTTGGTATCTGCACCAAACAGTACCGGAAAATGATAGCCCAATCCGGCAGCACGCATATCTGCTTCAACCTGGTTGGTAATGGCTACAATCTCTTCCCGGGTTTCTTTTGCAAATTCAATTACCAGAATAGCACCAGGGTCACCCTGCACAAAAAAACGGTTCTTGCTTTGTTCTATATTCCCTTTTGTACATTCAAGTATATAATGGTCAATCAGCTCGCTGGCACTGGGTTTATATTGTAATCCAATCAGGTTGGCTCTTAAAGATTCATCAATGGTATTAAAATGAACACATAATAAACCAATTTCCTTTGGGGGTAAATCCACCAGGTTCAGTTTAATTTCTGTAATAAAGGCTAAAGTCCCTTCAGAACCTGCAATCAGTTTACAGAAATTAAAATCGGGCCCACCGGCAGTAAAAGGAGCTGTTTCTACCAGCAAATCAATTGCATAGCCGGTATTCCGTCTTTCCACAGATTTCTTGGGAAATTGTTTTCTGATCTCCTCCTGGTTTTCATAATTGCCCAGTAAACTGCGGATATTTTTATAAATACTGCCTTCGAGTGTATTCAGTTCACATTTTTGATGAAACTCATCAATTGATAGTTCTGAAAATACGGCTTCAGAACCGTCGCTTAAAAAAGCCCTTACTTCCAGCAGGTGTTCACGTGTACTCCGGTACACCACTGAATTACTACCACAGGAATTATTGCCTACCATACCACCAATCATGGCCCTGTTGGCTGTAGAAGTTTCAGGGCCGAAAAATAAACCATACGGTTTTAAAAAAAGATTCAGCTCATCACGGATTACACCAGGTTGCACCCGAACCCATTTTTCTTTATCATTGAGTTCCAGGATTTTAGTAAAATGTTTGGAAACATCTGCAATAATCCCATTCCCTACCACCTGGCCTGCCAGTGAGGTACCCGCAGTCCTTGGAATCAGAGCGGTATGTTCCCGGTTAGCAAAAGCAATCAGTTTTTGTAAATCAGATTCTGTTTTAGGGATGGCAACGGCCAGTGGCATTTCGCGATAGGCAGAAGCATCGGTAGCATATAATGTACGTATGGTCTGGTCTGTAAAAAGCTCCCCTTCCAGCTGCTGAGCAAGTTGCTTCAACTTCACATTCATCTCGGATCGAATTAATGATTAAATGATAAGCGATGCAAAAATAAAGGATTCACCTCCTCCATTTTATAAAAAACCGCAAAATGCTTATGTTTGCGGCCATGAGCGGCAAGGAAAAAAGCATTCGGATTGCAATTTTGGATCTCTATCAGGGACATGAAAACCAGGGTATGCGCTGTATCCGGGAAATCATAAACCATTGGGGTGAAGTAAATGAACTGGACGTACTATTGGATGAATTTGATGTACGGCAAAATTTAAGTATACCTGATTTCAGCTACGATTTGTATATATCTTCCGGGGGACCCGGTTCTCCGCTGGAATCTATAGAAGAAGAATGGGATATCCTGTATATGGATTGGTTGAAAAACATGCAGATCTACAATAACAATAACGAAAATGAAGTAAAAAAGCAGGTATTTTTTATCTGCCATAGTTTTCAGCTCGCATGCCGTTATTTTAATATTGCCAATGTATGTAAAAGAAAATCAACTTCTTTCGGGGTTTTTCCGGTACACATGATGGAAGAAGGAAAAGAGGAAGCT
>Ga0364880_10539_pt2 | contig 11129 bp, 10 predicted proteins | sample ExccelJu500001D3_5_FD_206927 | JGI IMG/M metagenome (GOLD analysis project Ga0364880, IMG submission 206927) | Enriched cells from Trout Bog Lake Hypolimnion, Wisconsin, USA - BchlTB.July30.5000.01.D3 | ecosystem: Environmental > Aquatic > Freshwater > Lake > Hypolimnion/Profundal zone | place... | reverse complement strand
AAGAATAGTCCGGTAGCCATCAGTCACCGGGGTCGAATGCACCTCTACTATTCTTGTGTCTCCGTTTGCAAGGCGATGGGGGAAAATGAAATACCTTCGATCTTCCCTTGCTGCAGCCTGACGCTCTGTCTCTACTTGTTCAGGAGATAATTGATTGATTGCCTGGATGGATTTAGAACATAACTCTTCATTAGACCATCCGTAGAAATTACAGGCAGATTGATTCGCGCCCAGTATTTTTCCACTATTGGGATCAACTTGAAGAATGATGGCATTATTGTGGTCAATCAGGCTTCTATATCGATGTTCACTTTGAGAAAGGTCATTGTTCTTTCGATTAACACGCGAGACAAGCACTGAAATCCATACAGAAAAAGTAATGACTAACACCATGCCCAGGAGGGTGCGATTTCTTGCGTCCGATTGTTGATCAGATATCCCCTTTAGTTCCTCCTCTTCATCAATTGCGGTGACTGCAATAATCGGATAATTAGTAAGATGTCTCCATGAAAAGAGCAACGGAATTTTGTCAGTAATAGAGGTATTACGGAATATGCCATGTTCTCCTGAATGGGAGTGCATGAATGGCCGATCAGGCGGGGTAGTTAGTTTTAGCCCTTCTTCCAGTTTCCTGCTTCGAGCAATAATTCTTCCATCTTCCCGGACGATAGAAATCATGTCGTTGGGATCAATGTGTAACGACCACAAATTGTTTGCAATGTATTCCGGTCGCAACGGAACACCAATCACACCTGCAAAACGTTTGCCGTCCCAAATGGGGCGGGTGATTTGAATTAAAGGTATACCAGCTATCCTCCCTATGATCGGTTTGCTGATAAATAGATTGTCTTGATTACTACCCGCGTGTATTTGAAAATGTTCCCGATCACCAAAGTAGATCCTTTTAGGCTTGAAACCCGGAGTTGTATCTGATGAGTAGTCGAGATAACCGTCCGGTCCAAATACTGTAACAAACTGCAACATTCCCTTGGGGTAGGCTGCGAGCGTGTCTCGAACTGAGCGGTCAAATTCCTTACGGTCATGTACATAGATTGTACGCAAATGCCTGATAACCGTATCGACACTCCGTAATGTTGCATCAAGTTGTTGATCGACTGCTTCGTTGATTTGTTGGACGTGCAACTCGCCACGATGTCGAGCTGCCTCCATTTCAACACGCTGGGCATCAACAAGAAATGACCAGTAGAAAGCACAGGCGATGCCTGTAAAGGCAATAATAATAAGTGGGTAAACCGAATTACGAACTATGGGTTTCATAATTACCGGTCAGGCAAACAACGATAACTGTTGAACTGTTCCATCAAATTTGACAAATTTAGGCGTATCAACTTCAATATTGTGGCAATAATTACTCAGGGCTAGATACCAATCACGAAAATACACAGTGAGTATGCTGTACAAATCTTAAGGTTGCATACTGGGTAGTTTACTCTCAAATGATATCCTTAAAAACCAACTCAAGAAGTCAAATGATCAGATGACTGATTTTTCCATATATTAGTAATGGTTAATTCGATACTTTTGAGTTGCTTCAAAAAATTAAATATTCCTTGTAACCTTTTTTCTAATCGGATCGAATCAGCGGATGCATGGATGAAATGAAAATGAACATTGAGGCCGTGTAAACTTTAATTCGATCAAAGCTCTGTAAGGAAATCGTGGTTTCTCCCATTAAGGGTTAGAGGCTGCATCACCTGACAGGATACTTTTAACAACCAACAAAAAAGGATTTTATCATGAATAACAAACACATACTTTCCGCTGCCATCGGCAGTTTACTGGTGATGGGCCTAGCCAGCGGCAACGCAATTGCTGCCGATAAAAAAGTTGAGATGGAAAAATGTTTCGGGGTTGCCAAGGCAGGCATGAATGATTGCGCAAGTAATAAGAGTGCGCATTCCTGTGCAGGACAAGCTACCAAAAACAATGATCCGATGGATTTTGTAGCACTACCTAAAGGTACGTGCGACAAGATTGCCGGTGGCACGCTGAAATCGATGTAATGAAAATGCCCGCAAGCACTATATTGCCATGCACCGCAGGTATTGGCTTGCGGGCGCCTCATTACCGGGAAGTACTGGAAAATCTGCCCAAGCTTGGCTGGGTGGAGGTGCATAACGAGAATTTCTTCGGGGGTGGGGCGCCGCTGCATACCTTGCTCAAAGTACGTGAACATTATGCAGTCAGTTTGCATGGTGTGGGCATGGGGTTAGCCTCAACCTCAGCGCTGGATCGGTCGCATTTATCTTCTTTGAAAAGCCTGTGCGAAGCGGTGCAACCCGCTGCCGTATCGGAGCACTTGTGCTGGAATTCTGCTGCAGGCTTGGTCATCAACGATCTGTTACCGTTTCCGTATACGCATGAGGCCTTGTTACATGTGGCAAGCCGCATCGATCAGGTTCAGGAAAAGCTGGGCCGTCAACTGTTGGTAGAAAACCTCTCCAGCTATTTATCATTCTCACACAGTGAAATGACCGAAGGCGAATTTCTGGCCGAATTAACCCGGCTCACCGGCTGCGGTATTCTGTTCGATGTGGAGAATTTATACGTAAATGTGCGTAATCTCGGCGTGGATGCCGGGGCATTCATCAATGCCATTCCGGCTGAGGCCGTGAAAGAATATCACTTGGCCGGGTACAGCATGAGGGACGGTTGTCTGGTCGATACCCATGATCATCCGGTTTATACCGAGGTATGGGAATTATATGAACGGGTTTTGCAAGTCATCGGGCCTCGCCCCACCCTGATTGAATGGGACGCCGACATTCCAGCGCTGTCGGTACTGATGGGCGAAGCGAAGAAGGCACAGCTACGAATGGAGAATATTCATGTCCAGGTTGAGTGACGATCTTTCCGGTTTCGCCCATTGTATTGTTCGCGGTGAGGAACCGTCTTCACTGATCGACGCAGCTTACCGGAATTATTCTGTCGAAACCGCCATTGATGTTTATCGGAATAATTATCGCGGCAATCTGCATGATACGCTGGCTCTGGTTTATCCGGTCATTGAGCAACTTGTGGGTAAGGATTTTTTCAGATTCCTGACGCGGAGTTTTATTGATCAGTATCAATCGCGCGGGGGCAATCTGCATCACTATGGCCGGGAAATGACAAGCTTTATTGCGGGATTTGAGCCAGCGAAAGAATTACCCTATCTGTCCGATGTGGCGGCATTAGAGTGGGCCTGCCATACTGCTTATTTCGCGGAGGATGACGCACCACTAGACCTTGGCAAGTTGGCACAGATACCCTCCGAGCACTATGCCGAGCTGATTCTGCATGTTCATCCTGCCTGCCAAGTGGTCTCTTCCCGCTATCCCGTTTCTTCGATTTGGTATGCCCACCAACCCGGCGCGCCCGGTGAGTTTTATATTGATCTCGACAGTGGTCCGTGCAACGCATTGGTTAGTCGCAAAGAAAATAACGTTAGTGTGGTTGAATTGTCCGATGCAGATGCCGCGTGGTTGAGGAGCATACAAGCAGGAACGCCGTTGGGAGCGGCTACCGATAGCACGTTGGAATTGTATTCAGATTTTAATCTGGAATCCACGTTGCATAAGCTGCTGCAACTGGATGTTCTGGTTGATAGATAGCAGGGAGAGTATCTTGAAAAAATTATCGCGCATCATACGGTTTTACTATACCGCTTCTCATTGGCCTGAGTATCTGGCACCTGCGATGGACTTGGGATTGCGATTGTATTTGGCTAACGTATTTTTTAAATCCGGTTTAACCAAGGTTAAAAACTGGGATAGCACACTCTACCTGTTTAGTGATGTATATCATGTGCCGTTATTACCCCCTGAGTTGGCTGCAACGTTGGCCGCAAGTGCGGAGCTTGGCCTTTCCGTTCTGCTGGTTGTTGGCCTGTTAGGACGCTTTTCCGCTGCAGGGCTATTTATTCTCAACTTCGTTGCGGTTATTTCCTATGCCGATCTAAGCGAAGCGGGTATCAACCAGCATATTTCCTGGGGCATCCTGCTCGCTGTGTTACTGATCATCAGTCGAGGAAAATGGTCGCTGGATGCATGGGTGGAAAAACGATTGCCGTAATAGTTGCACCGTTTTCGCTGCATGATTCAGCAGGCGAGGGGCTAATAGATCTTAAGTGCCAAATTAAAGTTATTGCAACATTGAACAACTTCCTCCAATATCAAAATGGCATATCCTACTTTGAGTAGGGTCTAAGCTTCCACCCAAACCTGTGTTTCCATGCTATAAAGTATCCCTAATGGACAGATTTGCTGACGTATCCATTACCAAGTTTAATCTTGGCGATCAAATTTAATTGATGCAAAAGATGGGGCTGGGGAACCATGACGGAAACCTTTGAATACAAACTGACCGATCATCCTGACCTGACATTGCGGCTTTCACAGTTCGCGATGGAGAATGTATCAATCGAAATTTATTGGTTGGGTCGTGATGCAAAAATATACTATGCTAACAATCAAGCCTGCAAAAAACTAGGTTATTCCAAGGAAGAGCTATTGCAACTTTCTCTTGGAGATCTTGATCCAAATTATCCTATTACCCTTTGGCCGGAACATTGGGAACAACTCAAACGAGATAAAACTCAATCATTTGAAACTCTACACAAACGTAAGGACGGTGGATTCTTTCCCGTTGAGGTGGTAGCCAATTACGTCAGTATTGATGGTCATGAATTTAACGTGGGGTTTGCAAAAGACATCTCTGAACGTAAGCAAGCTGAAGCAAAATTGCTGGAAAGCGAATTTTTATGGAAATATGCCATTGAAGGTGCCGGAGCAGGCGTCTGGGATTGGAACATTCAACAGGACACAACAAATTTCTCCAAGCGCTGGAGGGAAATTCTGGGTTATTCCGAGCACGATTTAATGCCAGTGGGCGACGATTTAAAAAAATCGTTTCACCCGGATGACCAGGATTATGTGATGGCATCCATGCAGTCGTATCTTGAGGGTAATTCACAGAATTACTCGGTTGAGTGTCGAATGAGATGCAAAGATGGTAGCTATAAATGGGTGCAGGGTAGAGGGATGGTGGTAAACCGTAGCATAGACGGGCATCCTTTGAGAATGATCGGTACAACCACTGATATTTCAGATCGAAAAGAGGCTGAATTAGCGGTTCAAGACAGCGAAGAGCAACTTCGATTGGTTCTGGAAGGCGGTGATTTGGGATTTTGGGATTGGAATATTCAGACCGGTAAAGTGAAGAGAAACGAACGATGGGCCAATATGCTTGGCTATACGTATGCTGAACTTGAGCATACGACCCAGCAGTGGACAGATTTTATTCATCCCGATGACAGAAAGAAAGCATGGGACTCTATAGCTGATGTCATTGAAGGCCGAACTGTGTCCCATCAGATTGAATATCGCATGCTGCATAAAGATGGAAGCATTCGGTGGATTCTTGACCAGGCGAAGGTGATGAAGCGTGATGCAGACGGAAAACCCACACGTATGAGTGGTACCCACAATGACATCACTGATCGCAAGCAGATCGAAGAAGTGATTCGAGAAAGTAACCTGCGCTTTAATAAAATTCTGGACAATTTATTTTCCTACGTTGCTCTTTTGGATCTCAATGGCGTGATTCAGGAAGTCAACAAGGCACCAATCGATCGTGGAGGCTATCGACGTGAAGAGGTTGTGGGGCAATATTTTTATGATGCGCCTTGGTGGAATTATGACGATAGGGTACGTGAACAATTAATCGCTGCTATTGACGCTGCGAAACAGGGGGAATCCAGTCGCTATGATGTCGTTGTGAAGATGGGCGAGGACTTTGTGCCGCTTGATTTTCAGATTTCTCCGGTGCATGACAATTTCGGCCAGATCATCGGCTTGCTTCCAAGTGCGGTCGATATTACAGAGCGCAAACGACTTGAAGTGGAACTTAAACGTCAGGCGCATCTTGATTACCTAACCGGGCTTCCTAATCGTCGCAGCTTTATGGATCAGGCCGAGATTGAGTTGTCACGTACACAACGTTACGACACCACGCTATCGGTTTTGATGCTGGACATTGACCACTTCAAACAAATCAATGACACCTATGGACATCAGGCGGGCGATCTCGTACTTAAGGCGTTAGCCATGATTTTTCAGGAAGTGTTGCGTAGTGTAGATATTATAGGACGCATGGGGGGGGGAGGAATTTGCGGTAATTCTGCCTGAAACTGAGATTGATAAGGCAATCGAAGTGGGAGAACGTTTGCGGGAAATCATTTCAGCAGGGGCGGTTACATTACCGGCAGGATTAAGTATCCGTTTTACAGTATCGATTGGAATCACTGCACTTATTGATAAGAATACACACATTGAGATGCTGCTTAATGAAGCCGATAAGGCGCTTTACCAGGCAAAACAAACTGGACGGAACAGGGTCTGTATTCAATAAGTATTCCGATTCTCATGCTTCACGAATGGCTGTTGCGCAACGAATTTTTACGAGATTTTATGATGCATTCTGATCAGGAAATTACTGCACTAATACTTCCAGGGTTAGGCGATTCAGATGTCGCTCACTGGCAGAGTCAATGGCAATCCACTCATCGAAATTTTATAAGGGTCAATCAACGTGACTGGGAAAAACCGGCATGCGCGGAGTGGGTTGACACTTTAGAGCAGGCTGTGACTCAATATGGTGAGAATGTGGTATTGGTCGCACATAGCCTGGGCTGTTTGTTGGTTGCACATTGGGCGGCACAAGCGAATCTAAAAATACGTGGAGCTCTTCTGGTTGCGCCGCCGAGTCCAGAGGCAGCTCCCGCAGCTGACATTTTTAATACCATGGCCACTGGCTTTTTGCCCATTCCCATGCAACGACTCACTTTTCCAAGTATTGTTGTGGCAAGCTCCAATGATCCATATAGCACTTTAATTAATTCAAAAATCTTTGCAGAAGCTTGGGGAAGTCGATTCTTCAATATTGGAAATATGGGGCATATCAATACGCCAAGCGGGATAGGAGCATGGCCGGAAGGATTTAGTCTTTTCGAACAATTGGCTGCGTAATTAACGAATTTACCATTTGATTTAAGTCATTGTCCCGCTATTGGATGAAGTGAAATACAAGGGATAGCACAAGGCATTAATGCGAATCTATTTTGGCTTACAACAACTACAGTGAGCTTGAATTGGAGGGCATTTGACAGTACCGTAGGAACAGAACACACAACAATCGCCAGTTTTGGGTCGCAATAATTTCTTGCAGTTCAAACATTCGTAGAAGAACTGACAGGCATCGGTAGGCATAGTTTCCAGCTTGGAAAAACCGCAGTGTGGGCAGGTCAATGTTGACTCAAGCTGAATTGCTTCCATTTTGGCCTGATGACTCAAGTTGTTGGGGCCAAGTGTAGTGGCACATCAACCTTGAATTAAGGAGTAACGCACACCACCATCACTTGGCGAAGGAGAGTGTACTGCTTATTAAAATGATTTGGAAGATGCCATTAATCTGAATGAAAAAGAACTGATTAACGGCTATCACAATGACCTGATTTATTTGCCTCTGCTTTCCCGTTCATCTTGAAATTTCCGCCTGATACGCTTGGATCATCGCCAACGGAGATGACATAGTTCATGATGAATTTATTGCCGCTAAGATTTGCGTCACCAATCACTTTAATTGCTGCTACCTCCGCAGGCATTCCAGCAGTTTTGCAGGTCATGATGAAGGTCATGGTCGAGGGCGTACCGTTCTTTTGGTCAAACGTGCAGTTACCCAGACCTTCAAGTATTTCAGCCGGGTTAATGCCCTCATTGGGAAAACAATGATTTTGAGTGAAAGATATCGGTGTTCCGTTTGGGGCAATAGAAGTTGAAGTAATTTCCCAAAGTTCTCCCGCGAAAACAGGGAGCACAATGAAGCTTGCGATTAACAGCCACAGATATTTCATGACAACTCCTGATGAGAAGCGTTCTTAATACATTGACAAGTCGAGGTTTAAATTTATTCCACATTCCCCCGGATAGGTTGGCAATCTTCTTCAAGGATATGCTTGTTGTAAGCTTCGACCGAGTTATTCGCGATTTCGTTCTGCGCATCCTTGAAAGATATTTCACCATCGCTGATCATGAGATCAGACTTTGAATTCTTCATCGAGAGGCTATGTCCACTTGTGTGAGATAATATGACAGAATTATGAATATAATGTGACGATATTAACAATAATTGCCGGAGTGAAGGATATTCAATTTCCGTGCCATGATCTGAAAAAATGTCATCTAAAAACAAAGATCAAGGCGTAACGGGTCGTGCAAGTGACGTATCAGGTTATCGTATGAGCTATACAAATTTACTCCTGCCGACAAAATCGAACTAATGCAAATCTGTCTTTGAAAGAACTCATCATGCCTAATGTATTTTTCAGCAAATTATTGTCATCTATCTCGCCTCGCAACGACAATTATTTTGTCCTTTTCAATAAATTGACTGACTGCATTGTTCGCGGTGCAAAAATTCTGGCAACGATGAGTTCCGTTCAGGATCAGACCGCTTTCAATCAGCTTTTCGTTGATATGTCGAAAACCGAGAAAGAGGCTGACGAAATTACGAAAACAATCTTCCTGTCACTGCACAAAACTTTCATTACTCCATTTGATCGATGGGAAATCAAAGATTTAGCTAAAGCCCTGGATGACATGATCGACTATATGGAAGACATTCCCCAGCGCGCTAGACTTTATGGGCCCGGCAGTTTTACCCCGGAAATGGCGGCACTGGGCCAGATCGCGCTACGTGCCACTGAAAAGGTTCAAGAAGCTGTATCACTTTTGTCGGACATGAAAAATGCCGAGCGCATCATAACCATCTGTCAGGAAATTGGGGTAATCGAAAGCGAAGCCGATCGTGTTATGCGAGCCGGGATGGAAAGGCTTTTTGCCGAAGTCTCGGATGCCCGTTCGCTTATTCGCGCAAAGGAAATTTACGAACTTTTCGAGGAAGCGGTTGACCGCAGTGAAGATGCCGCCCATGTTATTCACGGCGTAGTTCTGGAAAGAATATGATCGAACAAACATTTTTGGTCATGGCGGCTTTGGTGGTCGTGGCACTTTTGTTCGATTTCATGAATGGTTTTCATGATTCGGCGAATTCAATCGCACTGATGGTTTCGACTCGACTATTAACACCTCAGGCTGCAGTTGTCTGGGCTGCATTTTTCAATTTCATCGCCTTCCTGTTTTTTGGGTTGCATGTGGCAAAAACTATAGGCTCAGGAATTGTCTCACCGGCAATTATCGATAACGCGGTGATTTTCGGAGCGCTTTGTGGAGCTATCATCTGGAATGTAGTTACCTGGTGGTTTGGCATTCCTTCGTCTTCGTCTCACGGCTTGGTGGGCGGTTTAGTGGGTGCCGCACTCGCAAAAGCCGGTTGGAAAGCCATCATCGCGCAAGGGTTGATCAAAACCTCGGCTGCCATCATTTTGTCACCTCTTCTGGGGCTTTTGCTCGCCATTGCTCTGTCGATTTCTTTGCTTTGGATTTTAGAGAAATCATTGCCCCATCAGTCTGAACGAAGATTCAATAAACTTCAGTTCCTCTCCTCGTCACTTTATAGCCTCGGACACGGTGGAAATGATGCGCAGAAGACCATGGGTATTATTGCAGTGCTTCTCTACGCCAACGGCTACCTGCATGGAGAGTTCTCGATCCCATTTTGGGTGGTATTGTCCTGCCAGATTGCAATGGCTCTGGGAACGTTACTCGGGGGATGGCGCATCGTTAAGACCATGGGTATGGGAATAACGCGGATCAGGCCTACGGGGGCATTTTGTGCTCAAACCTCGGGTGCAGTCACTCTTTTGCTTGCGACCTCATTGGGTATACCCGTTTCTACCACTCACACCATTACCGGCGCCATTGTTGGTGTAGGTTTGTCACGTCGTGTTTCGGCTGTTCGCTGGGATGTCGCGGCAAGAATTGTCTGGGCATGGGTGCTCACCATTCCCGCCGCAGGCCTTATTGCGGCCATATTTTGGTATTTGGCAAAATCCTTCATGGGATAAGCTGTTCTAACGTTTGGATAAAAAGACTTTCAAAAAATCAACGCGTGCTTGAACCGCCGTCCGCGCCTTCCCCTTCCTTTAAGTTTTGTAATCTCAATATTATGTCGCCTATGATATATACAGTAATACTTTTTATTGCAATTTATATGCCCAATGATATATAGTTAAGCTTAGTTGCCTATCCACTCGTGCAAAATATTGAGTCTCAAAGCACTGGATATTGCAAGTGCCGTTTTTATAAAGGCCGAATTTGCAAAATTAGGTATGCGGAATGGGTACGTATAAATCTGATAAAAGCATCGGAACATCATGAATAAACTTAACCTCATTTTATTTAACTTCTGTCTCGCTACTTTGCTTATAGCATCGGGCACAGCAAGCGCAACCAAGTTTACAATCACCGGTGCAGGGGCAAGTTTTCCCTACCCCCTTTACGCGAAATGGGCTGCAGCTTACAAGGCTAAAACCGACATCATTGTGAATTACCAATCCATCGGGTCAGGTGGGGGCATCAAGCAAATCATTGCAAATACCATAGACTTTGGAGCATCTGATATGCCGCTGAAGCCGGATGAACTGAAAAAAAATGGTCTGATGCAATTCCCTGTCGTAATAGGGGGGGTGGTGCCGATTGTAAATCTGATCGGTGTTGAATCGGGCTCGCTGAAGCTGGATGGCAAGACACTGGCCAACATTTATCTGGGCAAGATCACCAAATGGAACGATCCTCAAATAGCAGCCAACAACAAAGATTTAAAGCTCCCCGATGAAGAAATTATCGTGGCACACCGTTCAGAGGGTTCTGCCACCACCTATATATTTACCGATTATCTGTCTAAAGTCAGCCCCGAATGGAAATCGATAGTAGGTAAAAGCACCTCACTTAAATGGCCAGTTGGTACTGGTATCAAAGGCAGCGAAGGGGTAGCCTCTTACGTAAAACTGATCAAAGGTTCTATCGGTTATGTTGAGTACGCTTACGCACTTCAAAACAAATTGAACCATGTTCAACTTAAGAATCATGAAGGCAACTTCATCCAGCCAAACAGCGAATCTTTCAAGGCAGCAGCGGCAGGGGTGAATTGGGAACAAGCTCCCGGTTTTT
>Ga0364880_10601_pt1 | contig 11204 bp, 7 predicted proteins | sample ExccelJu500001D3_5_FD_206927 | JGI IMG/M metagenome (GOLD analysis project Ga0364880, IMG submission 206927) | Enriched cells from Trout Bog Lake Hypolimnion, Wisconsin, USA - BchlTB.July30.5000.01.D3 | ecosystem: Environmental > Aquatic > Freshwater > Lake > Hypolimnion/Profundal zone | place... | reverse complement strand
GATAGTAGCCTCCGTCGTGCGTTGGTCCCACGACCACGTCATGTGCAGCCAGGGCTTCGAATGCATCTTCAAGAACAGAACGCGGCAGGTGTGGGCTATCGCTGTTGAAAGCAATGGTGCGTCGCTGATGGTTTCCCGCGAAATGCGCAAACACGGAAATGAGGCCTGCAGCGAGACCTTCACCTTTCTGGGCAATTACGCTTGCTTCACTGCCTGCCAATTGCGCTAGTTCGCTTACATCGGTGTCCGGACACATGATGGCAACTTCCACATCAACTAATGACCGCGCCAGCGCCAGCGTGTCGTCCAGAAGACAGCAATAAAACGCAGTGACAGCCGCAGGAGATAGGCTGGGCGCAAGGCGGGTCTTAACCGCGCCTGGCCGTGGTGCTTTGGCCATGATTACCAGCACACGATCACTACCTGACGAACGCACCACCGTCTCGCTTGCGGATTTCATAAACTTTTGATGCCAACCTATGCTGGCCGTGGTGTCCCGGCTCTTCGACGCCGGAAATAATAGCGCACTATCAAACTGAGAATGAACCAACCGGCGCCGGCCGTGCCCTTCAGCGTACCGCTGATCTTCGATTTTCCGATACGCGGGTGGTAACTCATCGGGACTTCAACCACTCGGAATCCAGCCAGGGAGCATTTGAGGATCATCTCAACCGCCCATCCATAGGTGGTCTCTTGCAGGGCCAGCGTGCGTAGAACATCTGCGCGGCCCGCGCGAAATGGGCCGAGATCACTAATGTCCAGTCCATAGAGAAGCCTGATCAGGCTGGCGGCGAGACGATTGCCAAGCACCTGATGCCAAGGCAACGCCCGAGCAGAACGCTGCCGAAGGCGGGAACCGAGCGTGACGTCTGCACTCCCCTCAATGATTGGCGCTAACAGACTCGGCAGTTCAGATGGCCGATCGCTATAGTCGCCATCAAGGAACACAACCACGTCAGGAGAATCTGCCGCGGCCAGCCCCGTGAGGCATGCTCGCCCATACCCGCGGCGGGGTTCATGAATCACGCGGGCTCCCATTTTTGCAGCGATTTCGGGAGTCCCATCATTCGAATTGCTGTCGACAACAATGACTTCCGTTGAGAGATCGGATGGAAGATCCGCCAGGACACGCCCAATTGCCTCCGCTTCATTATGGGTGGGGATGATGACGGAAACTCGCACGCGAACCTGGCCGATTACCACCACGGAGAATATGGCCAGCGCTGCGACAGCAATGCATCAACGCCCCATCTCCGGCCGGCGCGTCCGACAGCGAGCCCCAGCGATACGAGCACTGGAACCAGCAGTTCCCATATCCATGCGGTGCCCCACTCTGAAATCCAAAGGCTAGTGAGAAACAGAAAAGCGACAAAGGCTGCCGGCCGGGTAAGCAGACCAATCACGAGCAGAATACCGAGAGAAATCTCGGTCATGCCCTGCATGGGAGCTGCAATCGCAGCGTGGTTTGCCGCCACGCCCATTACCGACTTCCAGACGGCCGGCGAATGACTCGCCTTGATGTAATAGTTGATTAGCCCCGCATAGCCCGCCGGAGTGTAGAGACCCTTGCCCAGATTTTCGAAGAAGACCGAGACAAACAGCGCGCCGATAGTTAGGCGAATCAATGCCAACCCGTTTGCGGCATCGAGCACAGCTATCTTTCCGGTTGTCTCATTCTGCGCTGGACTGACGTTTCTCGTTGTCATAGACCTCCTTCGGCCCGCGGTGAAGCGAATGGCTGGCCACATCCCACCGGCAGTATGTTGCCCAAGGAATCCCTCTGGTTGTCAGTGAACAAAGTTGCACCAACTACCGTCAATGAAAACAGCTCTCCATAACCTATGTCACCTGATCCGCGTACCCACGTCTCCATCTCCCATTCGGTCATCAGTTCTCTATCTCTTTGTAGGTGAGCTGCCGCGTCCAGTCTGACGATTGTTTGCCGTCAATCTCGACATAGGCCTTGGGCAATGAGTTGACGGGACCATCTTCCTGCGGCGGCTGCATCGTTAAGTCACGTCCAATCGACCATACGACACGACGCTCGTCCAAGTTTCCGAAGTAATACTCAACTTTCTTCATGTCCGGGCCGTGGTAACCAGTCGAAGTCGTGAGTTCAACTAACTTCTTGTTTTTGTCGGTAAGAGGAATCTCTTCGGCGTAGATATTTGCCAGCGAGGCGTCGAGCGGCAGCCAGCCGAGCCGTGGAGCAAAAAACTGGATCCAGCAGTGATAACTCGCGTCCACCTCCATCCCATTCAATGTTGGCTTGAGCAGCGAACCATACACCATGCGCACAGGTATCCCGGACGATATAGCCAACGACGCGAACAGCGAGTGAAAGTCGGTACAGTTACCGGTCTTACTTCGGAGGCAGTACTCCGTGCTGCCGACCGGCGATGCTTTGAGATGTTCTGGATCTTTCACCCAGTAATTAACATTCTTGTACGTCCACTCATAGAGCTTGTGCGCAGCGATCACAGGGTTTGTTTCCCCATTGGTAATAGATGCCGCGAGCTTCTTGATCTCGTCGTTCACGATCACGTGGGTAGCAGGCTGAAGGTACGCTGCGAGAGCCGCACGTTCTCTGTCTGTAAGTGGACGCGTACCCGCAGGGTTGATCGAATTGAGCTCTTCCGTGCGCGTCAGGTCGAATTCTTCTTTCACGGTTACCTGATCGCTTGTGGGATTTTTGATGTCGATGTAGCCGACGCGGTTCTCCCAGGAGTCGCGGTCGTAGTGAACTCCGTAATCGCTGCCGACCTTCAGATTGCGAATTGTGGAATACGAATCCTCCTGCGGAACTGCAAACCAGATCCGCACATTCTTGGAGCCCTTCGGAATCTTCACCGTGAAAGTGTTGGCAACGTGAAATGAAGCCTGCTGTGGCGGCATCGAAGGACGATCAGCCGCGATAGCCGCGACGGAGAGAAGAGACACTATCGTGAGAACAGAAGTTCTGCGCAGCATAGAAATTCTCCTTACAGTTAGATAGGCAGTGCTGTATTTAGCGACCGACGGGAGTTTCGGCAAGCCAGCATTCAAGTGAACCCAGGCTGGCGGCGCGAGTTGTAACAGCTTCCCAACATAACGCGACTTCGATGGTCAGACATTGTAACTGCAACAAGGTGCAAACTACACTCAGCTAGTTTCTTGATGCGGGTTACGGCACACCAGCAACCGTGAACTCATCGGCTTCCTCACTGCGTGTTAGTTCATTATCGTCTGCCGCCAATCCAAAGCCCTAGCCAAGCAGTGCACGACAATGCCGCGCAATCTGCGCTTCTTCATCTGAAGGCATCACCTTCACGCGCCCGTTTGTGTCTGGTGATTCTATTCCGAGAAACTGAAGTCCTTCACAGATGCGGGCGCGGATCTCCACGCTATGCTGGCCGATGCCCCCGGTAAATACAAGGAGGTCGATGCCACCCATCAATGCGGCATAAGCTCCTATGTACTTCCGGACAGCTATGCAGAAGACGCTGATAGCGAGTTCTGCTGCGTGATTTCCTGATGCTGCGCGCCCGAGCAGTGCCTGCATGTCGCTCTCGCCACCAGAGAAAGCCGCCAGCCCAGATTGCCGGTTCAACAGCTCTTCGAGAGCTGCAACATCGAGCTGCTCCTTCCGCAAAATGTAGAGCAGCACGCCTGGGTCGAGATCGCCACTGCGTGTGCTCATCGGAACGCCACCTGTAGGAGTAAGTCCCATCGAAGTGTCAATCGACTTCCCGTCCTGCACAGCAACAATGCTGCAACCGTTTCCGAGATGTGCGAAAACGGCCCGTCGCGGAAGGCTCTTGCCAAGTCGATGAACTATCGACTCATACGAGAGCCCATGAAACCCGTAGCGGATCACGCCCTCTTCCACGTAGCGCCTGGGCAGAGGGAAATGCCATGCCACCTCGGGCATCGTCTGATGAAATGCCGAGTCAAAGCAGGCGAAGTGCGGAATGCCAGGAAAAATTTGCTGAGCTTGCCGCACCAGCTTCAACGCCTGAGGTATGTGAAGAGGGGCAAACTGGATGTCAGCTTCGAGTTGCGCGAAAACCTCCGGCGTTAACAACTGATGCTTGCGCAAACGCGGACCACCGTGAACTAGACGATGCCCCACCGCGACAGGAGGTGCAGGCATGCGCCTCTGAAGCACAGAGGCAACTTTCGCCAAAGCATCCTGCTGCGATTCAAGGACGTGATCCTGCGCGAGAAGCTTCTCACCCGAAGCCGAGCGAATCTGAATCGCTCCGCTCCCCCGGCAAATACCTTCGGCGCTCCCATCCAGCAGCAATTGCTCATCCCCAGCTTCTGGTTTGAAAAGGCCGAACTTCAACGATGAAGAGCCGCTGTTGAAGACCAAGATCGCACTCGCTTCCGGTATCGCCACTTACTACTCCGGCCAAGTCCAGCTTGAAATTTCTTCCTTGTCGATACCCATTGTGTGGGCGTAAGTCAGATTCTCGATGATCTGCTCTTTCAGCCATTGCTTCACATGAGCCGCCGTCTTCTGCAACTGGGGCACGCGATCGATCACGTCGATACAGAGATTAAAGCGATCGATCTGATTGATCATCGCCAGCTCCAGGGGTGTATTGATGTTACCCTTCTCTCTATATCCATGAACGTGAATATTGTCATGATTGGTTTGCTTGTAAGTAAGTTTGTGAATCAACGCACCATAGCCATGAAAATTGAAGATAACCGGCTTGTCCGTCGTAAAGAGCGAATCGAAGTCACGTCTCGAAAGCCCGTGAGGGTGGGCGCTGGCTGGCATCAGTCTGAATAAGTCCACGACATTCACGAAGCGCACTTTCAGCCCTGGAAGTTTCACCTTCAGAATTGCAACCGCAGCCAGGGATTCCATCGTAGGAATATCTCCGGCACAGGCCATCACTACATCCGGCTCGGCTCCAGCATCGGTACTAGCCCAGGTCCAAATGCCAATGCCTTCCGTGCAGTGATTCACAGCCTCGTCCATACTCAGAAAAACCAAGTGCGGCTGTTTGTCTGCAACAATCACGTTGTAGTAATCGACCGAGCGAAGGCAGTGATCCGTAACACTGAGCAGGCAGTTGGCATCCGGCGGAAGATAAATGCGGGTTACGTCAGGACTCTTATTTGTAACGACATCGAGAAACCCTGGGTCCTGATGGGTGAAGCCGTTATGGTCCTGTCGCCATACTAAAGAAGTAATAAGAAGGTTGATCGACGAGACGGGAGCGCGCCAACGGAGTTCCTTCTTCGACTTCTCCAGCCATTTCGAATGCTGGTTGAACATCGAATCGATAACATGCACAAAAGACTCATAGGAAGAGAAGAATCCGTGACGGCCCGTAAGTGTGTAACCTTCGAACCAGCCCTCGAGAATGTGCTCACTAAGTACCTCCATAACGCGGCCGTCCACTGAGATCTCCGTGCCATCTGCATCTTCCGGCCTAAACTCCGCCAGCCATGTTTTGTCGGACGCTGCGTAGATGCCATCGAGTTTGTTCGACGCGGTTTCATCAGGGCCGAAGACGCGGAAGTTCGTCATGTTCTGCTTCATCGTGTCGCGCAAAAAGCTGGCGAGCGTAGCTGTGGGGGACACGTATAGTTGCGCGTGTCCCTTGGGATCGACCGCGTACTCCTCAAACGGCGGAAGGTCGAGTGGCTTGCGTAAGACACCGCCATTGGCATGCGGATTCGCCGAGATGCGACGGTGCCCTTTGGGCGCAAGTGCCTGCAACTCGGGAATGAGTCTGCCGGACTGATCGAAGAGTTCCTCCGGCTTATAACTGCGTAGCCAGCTTTCCACAATCTTCAAGTGAGACGGATTCGTCTGTGGATTGAGCACCGGAACCTGGTGTGAGCGCCAGAAGTTTTCAACCTTATGGCCGTCAACTTCCTTCGGTCCAGTCCATCCCTTGGGTGATCGGAGCACGATCATCGGCCACCGCGGGCGCTCTGCTTTGCCGCTGCCGCGTGCCCGCTGCTGGATCGAACGAATCTCCAGGATGCATTGCTCCATCGTTGCTGCCATCTGCCGATGCATCGACTCGGCGCCCTCGCCCTCGACGAAGTAGGGCGTGTATCCGTATCCGCGCAAGAGCGACTCCAACTCCTGATGCGGAATGCGTGCCAGGATCGTGGGATTGGCTATCTTGTATCCATTCAGGTGAAGAATCGGCAGTACGGCACCGTCGCGGATCGGATTGAGAAACTTGTTGGCGTGCCATGAGGTCGCGAGCGGTCCCGTTTCTGCTTCGCCGTCACCAATAACGCACGCCACAATCAGGTCAGGATTATCAAACGCAGCACCGAAGGCATGAGAGAGGCTGTAGCCGAGCTCCCCGCCTTCGTTAATTGAGCCAGGAACTTCCGGCGTGCAGTGGCTTCCGAGTGCGCCTGGAAACGAGAAGCGCTGAAACAGTTTCAGCATGCCAGCTTCATCCTGGCTGCAATCCGGATAGATCTCAGAGTAGTGGCCCTCAAGATAGCCATTCGCCAACGAAGCGGGGGCGCCGTGGCCCGGACCTGCGACGTAAATAACATCCAGATCATATTTTCTAATGAGCCTGTTGAGATGTACCCAGACAAAAGACTGTCCCGGATCAGTGCCCCAATGTCCGAGCAGCCGCTTCTTAATGTGCTCTGGCTTCAGCGGCTCGCGCAAAAGTGGATTGGCCCACAAATAAATCATCGCTGCCGACATGTAATTGCATGCCCGCCAGTACGCGTCTGTCTGGCGGATCTCTTCTGCCGTGAGCGAATTACCGGGTTCGACAACCGTAGTCAAATTGCTGACTCCGATACTATTGTGCAAACGTTGATGGCTGTTGAGATGACCTGAGGGGCACCTATCAACCGCCCTGCGTGCAATCAGCTTAGGCGGCTTTGTCTGCAACTCCTTTCCCGAGGAAGTTCGACAGTTCAGAATTCACTTCCTCTGCATGGGTCCACGTTATGCAGTGTGGCCCGCCTTTCATGATCACAAAACGTGCTCCCGGGACGAGTTTCGCGGTGCGCTGCCCTGACGCTGTAATCGGCAGAATCCGGTCTGCATCACCGTGCAGCACCAGCGTGGGCACGTCGATGTGCTTGAGGTCCTCGCGAAAGTCTTCATGCCATGTCGGCACACAAGCAAGGCTCGCCATAGCCGATGCGCCGACCGCAACGTTCCAGCTAGCCTGCACGGCTTGTTCGCTGACACGCTTGCCAAGCAAAATGTCCGTGTTGTAGAAATTCTTGAAAAACTCGGTGAAGAACGCGTAACGATCTGCAGCAACGGCCTTCTGTATGCCTTCGAAGACAGCGCTCTCCACGCCCTCAGGGTTGTCCGGCGTCTTCAGCAGGTACGGAGGAACTGAGGAGATGAATACTGCTTTTTTGACGTCCTTCGACCCGTACCTGCCGATGTAGCGCGCTACTTCTCCGCCACCCATGGAGAAACCCACCAGCGCGAAGTTACGCAGGGCAAGATGGTTCACAAGTGCGTGGAGATCCGCGGCGAAGGTGTCGTAGTTATAGCCTGCGGTTGGCTGGCTGGATTTGCCGAACCCTCTTCGATCATAGGTGATAACACGATGGCCGGTGGCCAGAAGCCCGGGCACCTGCTTCTCCCATGAGCTACCGCTCAGAGGATAGCCATGGATAAGGATCACCGGATCGCCTGAACCGTGATCTTCATAATACAGATCGATGTCACCCGAGTTTTCTTTACCTACATTGACATATGGCATGTCTTTTCTCCTTCTTAGCCAATGATTCGAGTGGTGAATGGATGAATGACGAATGTTCGTGTTTCCTGGTTCATACCTGGTCAGAACATTCCTGTTGAGTGAGCGACCGGTGTGTAGATGAGGCCTTTACGACGGGAGTTTGCTGTCGGGACAGGTTGGCTGACTTTGTTCAAGGGCGTAAGCGCGAGCAACGACTCTGGAGCAGTTCGCAACACACTGGCCAATAGCAACGGACAACCTCGGGTAAGGCCGTCAATCCTGAATGGCATGGGCGCAGAGAGACGCAGGAGCTGCTGGACAACTCCGACGTTCACAATATGAACTCTCAGCCTGCCAAGCTATGCGTTGGCTGAGAGCGCCGCTTCCTCCGCCTCACCTTGGAAACTAGCCGGGCGCCTGCACGCAGATTGATCCCCGCCATCCTGCCGTGTCTCGGCAATCAACGCCCCAGCGCTGCCTTGGTAGCTGGCTAAATGTCTATATTGCGCCAACTTGTCCATAGCGTCCCGCTCTGTTTTGGCAAACAATGCTTCCGCCTGCTCGGGGAACTTCTTCTGTAACGAGGAATAGCGCACCTCGCCCATCAAGAAATCTCTAAATCTCTTCGTAGGTTCTTTGGAATCGAGAACAAATGGATTCTCGCCTGCTTCCTTCAGTTGTGGGTTGTAGCGGTATAAAGCCCAATAGCCACACTCCACTGCCATTTTCATCTCTTCCTGGCTGTGTCCCATGCCAGATTTAAGACCATGGTTGATGCAAGGTGAGTAGGCGATGATAAGAGACGGACCTGGATACGCCTCCGCCTCGGCAATTGCTTTCAGCGTTTGATTCCGGTCCGCACCCATCGCAATCTGAGCAACGTAAATGTAGCCGTAGCTCATGGCCATCATACCTAGATCCTTTTTCCGCGTCCGTTTGCCGCTAGCGGCAAACTTGGCGATGGCCGCGGTAGGCGTGGCCTTGGAAGATTGTCCGCCAGTGTTGGAATAGACCTCCGTATCAAAGACCAGAACGTTCACATCTTCGCCAGAAGCAAGGACATGGTCCAGTCCGCCGAAGCCGATATCGTAAGCCCAACCATCGCCGCCAAAGAGCCAGTGCGAGCGCTTAGCCAGGAAGTCTCTGTTCTCATAGATATCGTTGAGCAGGGCGTTCTCACCCTTAACCTCTTCGAGTGCGGCAGTCAATCGATTCGCCCGCTCCCGCGTCCCCCGGCCTTCATCTTTGTTGGCCAGCCAGTCGCTACACGCTGCGCTAAGTGTCTCGCTCGTTGCCTGCTGCATTGCTGCTTCTGTCTTCAGGGCGAGTTGCTCGCGTAACTGAGTTACACCCAGCAGCATTCCGAGACCATACTCAGCGTTATCCTCGAATAGCGAGTTACCCCACGCCGGCCCGTGACCTTCACGATTCTTTGTGTACGGTATGGATGGTGGGCTGCCGGCCCAGACAGAGGAACACCCCGTAGCATTGGCAATCATGAGACGATCGCCATACATCTGAGTCACAAGTCTGGCATAGCTCGCCTCTGGGCAACCGGCACAGGCACCTGAGAATTCGAGAAGAGGCTGTTCAAATTGACTGCCTCTTACGGTCAAGGGACTCAGAGGGTTCTTTTTGGATGATAAGTTGATGGCATATTCCCAGATTGCGTCTTGCTGCAGCTGAGTCGCCAGCGGTCTCATTTCCAATGCTTTTTCCTTGGCCGGACACACTTGGACGCAGTTGCCACAACCGGTGCAGTCATTCGGCGAAATGGCCAAGTGAAAATGAAAGCCTTTCGCTCCTTTGGCTGGCTTTGCGATAAAGCCCACTGGCGCGCCAGCCATTTCTTCCGCACTGACTAATACAGGACGAACGCTGGAGTGTGGACAGACAAAGGCACACTGATTGCACTGGATGCAATGTTCCATCTGCCATTGCGGTACATTCATGGCAATGCCGCGCTTTTCAAATGCCGACGAGCCCAACGGGAAGGTACCATCTTCATGTTCCTGGAAGGCACTCACCGGCAGCTTATCTCCCTCTTGGCGATTCATGGGCACCAGGATGTTGGTAATGAATGCAGGTACGTCCTTTTGTGCGCTACCGCCCGAGGCATGCCCCAACTTCATATGAGTGTGACCGTCAGCCATACCCCACGACTCCGGCACCTGGATTTTAACGATCGCAGTTGTCCCTTGATCAATGGCGGCGTTGTTCGTCTCAACCACGTGCCTGCCCTTGTGGCCATAGGATGAGATGACAGAGTCTTTTAGATATTGGATAGCTTCGTCCGTTGGGATGATCTTCGTGAGTTTGAAGAAGGCGGCCTGCATAATCATATTGAAATGCCCGCCCATGCCAAGTTCCTGGGCGATCCTCATGGCATTGATCGTATAGACGGCGATGTTGTGCCGCTTTATGTATTGCTTCATGCCGGAAGGCAGCTTCTCGCTCAATTCTTCGGGAGTCCAGGCGGTGTTGAGAAGAAACGTTCCTCCTGGTTTCAGGCCTGCCAGCAGGTCGTACTTATCCACATACGACTGTTGCGAGCAGGAGATGAAATCGGCTTTGGTGACGAGGTACGGCGACTTAATGAACTTATCGCCAAAGCGCAGATGGGAAACGGTGATGCCGCCAGATTTCTTCGAGTCGTAAGCGAAGTAAGCCTGGACATACATATTTGTTTTGTCGCCGATAATCTTCACGGCATTCTTATTGGCTCCAACAGTACCGTCAGAGCCCAGTCCCCAGAACTTACACGCAGTAGTGCCAGGAAGGGTGGTCTCAATATCCCGGCCTGACGGCAGAGAGCTGTTTGTAACATCATCGACAATGCCTACGGTGAAGCTGTCTTTTGGACTATCGGCCTTGAGGTTTTCAAATATGCCGTCGATGTGGCTGGGGAGAACGTCCTTGCCTCCGACACCGCAACGGCCGCCAACAATCAACGGATGCCAATCCTTGCCGTAGAATGCGGTCTTCACGTCGAGATACAGCGGCTCGGCCTGAGAGCCGAGTTCTTTCGTCCGATCTAATACCGCAATCTTTTTCACGGTCTTTGGGATGTACCGCAGGAAATGCTCCACCGAAAAAGGCCGGTACAAGTGAACAGTGAGCAGGCCTACCTTTTCGCCACGGGCATTGAGATAGTCAACGACCTCTTCGATGGTCTGACACATGGACCCCATGGCGATGATGAGGCGCTCGGCGTCCGGCGCTCCGTAGTAGTCGAAAAGGTGATATTCCCGGCCGGTCAGTTTCGCAACCTCGGCCATATATCCTTCAACGATCTCTGGCAACTCCTGCCAGTAACAGTTGCAGGCTTCCCGTTGTTGAAAGTAGATGTCAGAGTTCTGTACTGTTCCCCGGAGCACAGGGTGGTCTGGATTTAGAGCATTCCGCCGGAAAGCGTTTACCGCGCTCCGATCCAGCAGTCTCGCCAGTTCGTCGTATTCCAGCACTTCAACCTTTTGCACTTCGTGTGAAGTACGGAAGCCATCGAAAAAGTTG
>Ga0364880_10598_pt1 | contig 11232 bp, 9 predicted proteins | sample ExccelJu500001D3_5_FD_206927 | JGI IMG/M metagenome (GOLD analysis project Ga0364880, IMG submission 206927) | Enriched cells from Trout Bog Lake Hypolimnion, Wisconsin, USA - BchlTB.July30.5000.01.D3 | ecosystem: Environmental > Aquatic > Freshwater > Lake > Hypolimnion/Profundal zone | place... | reverse complement strand
TTGAACTCGAACCAACCGGATATTTTTTTGTGTTGACATGATCTGCCCCAATCGCCAATGAGCGCCAGATAGACTGGCACGACGCTAAGGTAACAGTTTGAGCAACAAGGCATACCCGGAATAAAGGCAAAAAAAGGGCTTATTTGGAATAATTCGGGAAGTAATCTGATGGAGATTAAACGGTTGAGCACTATTTGTTATTGCTATCCCAGGCTTGTTTCAACGTAGCTTGCGCATTGTCGTATTTTTGTTTGGCTTCGAGATATTGCTCGGTAGCCTGTTTGTTTTCCAATTGCATTTTTTCCAGCCGTTTATTGGCTTCGGCCAATTGCTTTTTTTGTTCTTCAACTACTCGTTGCTGATGAAAGAGTGCAGCATGAGAATGAGTTGGCTGCAGAAATTGAAGCCAGAAACCGCGCCGAGTTGAAACTGGCTGAGCAAGCCCAGGCTCGTCTGATTTACGAGCGTGAGTTGACGCTTGCCACGGAGGCAAAATTACAAGCTGAAATACGTGTTACCGAAGAATCCCAAGCCCGGTTGCGTGCGGAGCAAGAGGCGCAACACGAACAAGAAAAACACTTGGCTACGCAACAGAGTGCGCGCGTTGCAGCGGAAAATCGTGCCAAGCTTGAACGCGAAGCTGCCTTGCGTGATCAGGAAAAAGCTCAGGCTGATGCATTAATCGCCCAGTCATTACAATCCAGAATCGCGGCCGAGCAAGAAATGCTGGCTCGCATTCATGCCAAGGCGACGGCTGAAGTAGCGGCTTCCGAGGCGGTTCAATCCCGCATGCGTGCCGAAGCACGTGTGGTTGCCGAGCGTGAGGCGCGTCTCGCAGCGGAACGGGAAGCGGAGCAGGCTGCGCTCGCTTGCGCGGAAAGTGAAAGGAAAACTGCCGAATTTGCCAGACAAAAGATTCAAGCCGCTCAACAAGCCCAAATCGAAATCAATGCGCGACTTGAGCTTGAGCGTGAAGCCAGCGCTGCAGCGAATGCACGAATCGCAAAAGAACAGCAGGAAAAACTGGCCACAGAGCGCAAATTACTTGCAGAGCAAGAGCGGGTAGCGCTTTTGTCCGCAAGGGTTGAGGCAGAGCAACACGCTACCCGGCAATGCGAAGAAGCTCAAGCACTGTTGCGCCAAGCAATTCAGGAAGAACAAAACCGGTTGGCTGAAGAAACCCGGGCCAAACAGGTTGCTGAAAATAAGCTGCAGATTGAGAAGAATCTGATTGAAATGGCTCAGCAACGGGCTGAGGCAGAAATGCGCGCCGTACGGGGCATCGAAATGCAGTTGCAAGCTGAGGCGGAAGCGATCGCATCTGCCAATCAACGTGCTGCAATTGCCGAACAAGCCAGTCTGTTGGCTGAACAGAGAGTTGCATTGGAACGGTCATTGCTGGAAACCGAAAAAGTTCGTTTAATTGCTGAGCAGTTGGCCGTGAAGGAACTGGAAGAAAAACAGCAAATCGAGAAACAGCTTGAACTGGCGGCTCAACAACGTGCCGCATTGGAAACTTCCGCACGTCAGGCATTGGAAGAAAAACTAGTTGAGTTAAATTCAGCTATTCGGTTGGCTAACGATGCGATTGCTGCCGAGCAAACCGCTAGCGCGGCAGCACGTCTGTCTCGCGAATTGGATGAACAGGCAACCAGTTTGGCACAAAACCGGATGGAAGCTGAAATACGTGCGTTAAATGAAATTGAGGCAAGAATGGAAGTTGAGTTACGCACCATTGAAGCCGATAACGAATGCTATGCCCTTGAAGAGCGAGCCAAGAATCTTGCTGCCGAAAAATTGAAATTGACAGAAGAAGCTCTGTTAGCAGCAAAAGAAAAAGAGGAGTTCGAAATTCGTGCTGTCAATATGGCTAAATACCGTGCCAAAACAGAAGCGAAAGCTACGAAGGCAGCAGCTGACGGACTTAAAGCCGAAGCACAATCAGTGGCCTTGGCGCGTCACCGCCTGTCAGTTGAACGTAAATCTATCGAGTTGGCCGAAGAAAGAGATCGCGTTGAACAGCTCGCCGTTGCTGAAATTGAGTCCCGCATGGAAATTCAATTGCAGGCTATAGAGGCTGATAAAGAATGCCATGCTATGGAGCAACTCGCGAGGGATGCTGCAGCAACCAAGCTGAAAATGACCGAAGAAGCTATTGCTGCCGCAAAAGTGAGAAGAGAAGCTGAAGAGCGGGTGGCGAATATGGCTAAATTGCGAATTGAGGCTGAAACTCAGCTAGCCCAATTGGAAGCAGAAAAATTGCAAGCCGAGGAATGGGCATTAATGCTTTCACGTGAACAACTGGAATCCATGCAAAACCAAGCCAATCAGCTTGACGAGGCATTCATGCGTACCGAAAAACAATACTCGGTGTTGGCCCGGAAAAAATCCGATGCGGAGGTTTCTCTGCGGGATATGCAGCATGCGATTATGGAAGCGGGTCGTGAGATACCGGCTGATATTATTGAAGTGCCTCAAAGTCTGACTAGCGATGTTTATCAGGAGTTGGAGGCACAAGAAGCCATTCATTCTAAACAGATCGAAAATGAACAACAAACAGCCAAAGCTGAAATCGAAACGGAAAAATTGCTGGGAAAACTCTCCCGGGTCAGTCAGCGTAGTGTGAGGGCTCAAGCAATAGTGTTCGTATCGATGATTGCCGGCCTGATGATGTTATTGCCTTCTTTATTGCCGTCAGCGTTGGCGTTAGGTAATAACACGATTCATCAGAGCGTCCAAGTAACGAATAGTAATCACGGTGCAGGTCGGGGCGAGATGCGTTGAGAGTATTCAAAGCAGTGTCCGTTTAATCTCTTTGGGCTGATACTCTGCCGCTTGCAGCGTAAACTGGCAGTAACTGCAGGCCTTAATTGTTAGGAAATACGCCGTCGCGTGCTTCGGTGGCTTTATTGTACTGATATCCACTCTCTTGATAATTGTATGTGTAAAATATACACATGCCCTGTAAGTATCGTGTTAGAATTTCACACAATCACACTCATTATCCATTTTAAGCAAGCATGTGTGTCAATGGTTGGCATGAGTGAGATAGAACAGGAGTAGCTGGATACCTGAAAAATTGAGACCATACCCTGATTGACATTTACCAAATGTATTGTTTATGTCATTGATCAGCAATAATGCGCCGAAGGAGAAGATGATGATAAAAATAGTCACACCTAAAGCAGTTCCTCCCAAAAAATTGCCCGCTGATATAGATATGGCGGTGCAAATGATCAATGAGATATATCCGGTAGTTGGCAACAGGATTGAACAACTTTGGGGATCTGCAGCTTTACAGCGCTACTTTAACTCTATCATCATTGATGACAGAGGCAATCGCAAAGGTTTCCCGATTTACATAGGCACGGTCCTGTTGCGTATGCACAGTTATCACGACCAATTGGTGTCAGAAAATCACAGGAATTCATGGATTCAGGCAACTGCATGATTTTTTTTGTGTTTAGTAACAATATTCGAAATTGATAACCCTTGAGTTGAGCTAAAATAAAGACAGCATTGCGCTGAATAACTTCAGTCGGCTAACTGCTTTGCGTACGTACAGGCCCAAAGCGGTTACTATAAAGGGGTTTAATTTAGTTCATTCTGGGGCTCAAATGCTTAACTTCTCTTTGTTATGTTTACTGACTATTTTCAGTACTAGCGCCATGGCTGAATGGTCCAAGGTTGTCAGCGGCAAGAGTGACACTGTCTATGCGGATCCTGCTTCAATTATCAAGGGATCAGACGGTAAAGTAAAAATGTGGCAACTGCTGGATTACAATTCCCCTCAAACAAATGGTGATAAGACATTTTTGTCTTTGAAGCGGCGAACCGAATTTGATTGTAATAAACCCCAATATCGATTTCTCGACACTACCTATTTCTCAAAAAATATGGCTGAGGGCGAGTTGATTGCAAAAGACGCAACTTCCACCCAATGGATGCCACTTCCGCTTATTACCAGCGCCGAAAATTTAAAAAAAATCGCCTGTGGAAAAATGAAAATTCAATAATTTTTATATCAAAATAAACCAATAAAAAAAGCAGGGTTGCCCCTGCTTTTTTTAGGCTTGCACCAATTTACTTGGCAGCAGGAGCAGCGTCAGCAGCAGGAGCGGCATCAGCCTTCTTTGCCTTTTTATGCTTCTTGGCTTTCTTTGCTGGCTTTGCAGCAGCGTCAGCAGCAGGAGCTGCTGCTGCGGCAGCAGGAGCGGCAGCAGGAGCAGCCGCATCAGCAGCAACAGCAGAGAAAGTTACGAGTGCGAATACAGCAGCGATCAGTGTGGACAGCAGTTTCATGTGAACTCCAATTATAAATAGTTGATAAACATTCGGACATTACTAAATGTCATGAGCAATAACGCATGACTTTCCAGTTAGGTTGACACCGAAAACATAAATTTGCACTTGCTGATTTACCTGAGAAACGATAATATCCTTAGGTGGACACAAAATTGACTCATTCGCCGCCCCTTTGATCAGATCGGGCGGCTTTCTTTTTCTGTGGTTACTATTGGGAAGGAATTGTTGTGATCGTAAAAAGTGTATTAATTTGGGCTGGTATCATAGCCGCCAGTCTGTCGAATATTTCGATTGCGGCAACTGATTCACATACCGGATACGTTTTGAATTCTTCCGGCGGCATAATCATTCTTAACGGATTGTGCATTCACACGGGCGAATGGACGCCGGAAATGGCGATTCCAGAGTGTGATCCCGAGGTTGTTGCCGCAAACAAATTGAAACAGACTTCCCAACCTTCTTCACCAACACATCCTGTCGCAGCGCAACCAATAAAATCCGAGTCACCTCAATAAGATGCACGCAAAAACCTGATTCAAACTGTTATGGTCGGATGTTTGCTGGTTTTTTTGACTGGAGAGATTTTTACTTAAGCATAGAACCGGATTGAATTTCGTCCGGAATCTTTGGCTCGATACATGGCTAAATCAGCCCACTGAATAACTTCATCCACACTGCTTTCAAGCTCATTGAATAGAACCACGCCTATGCTGGTTGAACATTGATGTATAACTACTGTATCAGCTTTACCTTCATGTTTCAGTGTTAGTTGATAGGGCTCCGATAAAACCTTCCGTATCTTGTCAGCAACTATGTGAGCCTGTTGCGTTGATTTTGCTTTATCTTGATCAAGCTCATTCAGGATAACCACAAACTCATCGCCACCAAAACGGGCAACCGTGTCTGCCTCCCGCATTGAATCTCTAAGCCGACTTGCAACCTCGATCAACAGTAAATCTCCAACATTATGTCCATGATTGTCATTCAGAGGTTTGAAATTATCCAGGTCAAGGAACATTAATGCACCATATATCCTGCTTCGCTTATTGCTTAGCATTGCCTGTTTAAGACGATCGAACAACATGCGACGATTAGGCAATTGTGTCAATGCGTCATAAAACGCCAAATTGCGGATAAGCTCTTCGTTTTTCTTTCGCTCAGTTATATCGTTGAAAATGGCAACATATTGACTCACATTATCACGCTCATCTTTTAACGCGGTAATGGTTACCCAGCGTGGATAAACATTTCCATCCCTTTTCTTGTCCCAGACTTCTCCCTCCCACGCTCCGTGATTTGATAACTTTTCAAACATGTCGGTATAAAACTGGGTGCTGTGCAATCCCGATTTCATGATGCGGGGATTTTTTCCTAATACTTCATCTGCAGTGAACCCGGTTACCGTTGTAAAAGCCCGATTAACCTTGATAATATTGGCATTGGCATCAGTAATCATGATGGCCTCTTGTGATTCAAAAGTGGCGGCTGCTATTCGTAATTCATCTTCTGCATGTTTACGGTCGGAAATGTCGTAATACCAGCCAAGAACAGAGGGTGTGTTTTGAAATTCTATTTGCAGGAAGGACGTCAACGTCCATTTGGTTCTTAAGTAATCCGCCGGCTTTCGTAACTCTATCAGGCGGTCTGATATTGACTCTCCCTGTCTGATTTTTGCAATGATTTCATCGCAATCCATTTGATTTTCAAAGTAATCTTTCAAATTTGAACCAATGACCTTAAAAGATTTTGAGCCAACCAATTCTGCATAACGCTGGTTCGCAAAGACGATATGAGATGTTGACAAGTCGGCAATATGTACAGCAATCGGACTGTTCTCAAAAATCTCCATGATTTGATCTGCTTGCCTTAATTGCTGATCCGCTCGTATGCGATCTGCTTGCGCCTGCTCAAGCAGTTTTTTCTGCGCCAGGCCTTGGGTGATTGCAAGTGCGACAGATTGGGCTGTTTTACTTTCCGCATGGGACCAGGCAGTGCTTCTTCCCTGCCAAAGTTCTGTCCAGTTTTCGAATGATTTACGCGGGGAGAGTCGAATTCCTGCGGGATCATTTTGGAAGATTTTTTCAGGCTTTCCTGCCCAATTTACGGTTCGTAATTTTTCTTTGCGTAGCCAAACAATACAGTTGCGCATATCGGATGACACGGGAGAGGCCAGTACGCCAGAGGCAATTTCGGGATAAGCTGCGGCAGGCGAAAAATCCAGTGACAGGTAATCAGAGCTAAAAGATTCTGTTGAAGGCTGACTAGCCAGCCAAGAAAGCAACTCAAAGACTTGTGCTGGCTCAGGTACGTCTCCATTCACATATTGCTTACCCTCAACGACACCAATGATTCCCGTAGCATTGAGCAAAACCAGCAATTCCGGAAGAAGGTGCCGCATAAGAGCGCTTACGCTATCGGCAGTAATATTCTTCAATAAATCTCCAATGATACGGCTTGCCTCCAACCCCATGTTTTGCTGCTCTTGAATATCAATCAAGGCAAGCTTTGCAGATATTAATTGGCTAATGATCGCTGCCGTTTCCTGGAATGAATGGGTTAACCGTTTGGGCGTCATGTGGTGACAAGCAATCAGTCCCCACAACCGGCCATTTTGAAGAAGTGATATTGACAAAGATGCCTGTACGCCCATGTTGTGCAGATATTCGATATGCACCGGAGAAAGGCTGCGTAGCGTTGAATTGGATAGATCGAGAGGCTGCCTTGTAATGGGATTTAATGCTGGCAATACAGGAACCGGCTTGGCATTTGTGTCGGCGACCTGGCGAACCGGATTGGTCGTATAAAGGCGCCGTGCCTGCGGAGGAATATCGCTTGCTGGAAAGCGTATTCCCAAATAGGAATGTACAGAGTCACGCTTGCTTTCAGCAATGACTTCACCTTCCCAATTCGAGTCGAAACGATAAATCATGACCCGGTCAAATTCCGTCAATTCACGGACAACAGAGGCAACCAGATTCAGGTTCCTGTAAGCATCCGTTTCGATGTTTAATGTTTGCATTGCATTTTGCAACGGCAACATCAGGCTATCCCACTGGTTGCCATTTTGGAAACTGCCATCGTTGACCAGTTCCAGCACATACATCCCGCCGGATACAAAAACTCGAATTTGAAGAGTGTGTATTTCTTGTCGAAATTGAACACTTAGGATTCCAGAGGGGGAGCTTTTATCGTTGGTTTTTTTAATAAGCCGCTCAATCTTTGCAAGCTCTGAAAATGGAATTAAATCTTCCAGCCGTTTTCCGCACACCTCTGCAAAAGGAAGTTCAAACATCTCGGGGAAATTACTGCTTGCCTGAACAATGGTGTGCTGGCTATCCGGACTTAAAACCAGCATCACACCATGAGGTTGAATCTGCCCAAGCTGATGAATGGGTTCTGATTCGCAATGAAGTAAAGCCTGTTCAAGCTCTGATTGAATAAAAGTGCTCATGAGTAACAGTGTCTTTGAAACGACTTTAACTACAAGATAGTAATCTACTAAAACGGCATTAAGTAACGAATTGTCGAATCATCCTGATTCTCTTTGCAATTTGCAAGGGAGTTTATAACTTTTATTTTGAATTAATCGTGGGGCGCGGCGGAAATTGATGCTGATATCATCAGCCTATCAGTAGGTTAGGTCTATGATAGTTTTATTGTTTTATAAAAAGACGCCCTAAAACAGTGCTGTGTCGATAGAGCTCTTACAATCTACTCACTTATCCTTGTAACGGATAATAGTACGATAGGATTTGCCGTTTGCATTGTCTTAGAGAGATTGTATGGTTCTGCCATAGTAATGCGGTTTTCTCTGCTGCAACCGGGGCTAGTTAAATGGACAGGTATACGCACGTCCTTGTCATGCTGCTTTATGCTGGGGCTGCTCACAGAAATAGGCTTCGGTATGATTTTTGAACATACGTTGAAATGTGGTAAGCGGATCATGATATTCGACAACAATCAGATTATTTGATTTGGCAAAAGACATGACGTGATCCCATATGTCCTGACTTTCTTCTTTTAATGCGGAATAAACATAGACTGCAATATGCCCGTCATGTCTGATCGGACGTATGTTCTTTGAATACTTTACTGTTCCCTTGTCTGTGACTGTGCATCCCAGCTCACAAAGACGACTCGCCCAGTCCGACGGACGAAAATGTTGATTATCCTGATCCTTGCCAAGAATAATCCAGTTATTGATTTCTTTACGCATTTTTTTCTTCCCACTTTAATTAATTAACCTCAATTTTATTTGCTAATATGTTAGTGAGTCAAGCATTTGTAATGCGCTGACAGGCTAAGGGAATTAGGGGAACTGTTTAAGCAACTTTGAAGGGAAGGCTTTGTCCGATGGCAAGTAATTACAGTTCGGTAAACCATTAACAGGTTCTTGCCATTTGCATTTATGCAGTATCCAAGAGCAAAGATGCAGAACCAATTGATCGTATGTTACTAAAAGGCCGGCTAATATCTCCGGCCTCCTATTTATTACTTTGCCCCGTTCACGGCAGCTTTCAAAGTAGCACCAGCCTTTTATGCTGGGACCTTGGTAGCCTTGATCATTAGCTCAGCGCCAGTGGCAGGATTACGACCAGTACGCTTGAGAACTTCAAATGCATCCCAAGGTAAGACTGTTGATTGAAGCGCTTCTATTGGGGCAGCTTACTGTTGGGCGGTTTCTCGGCCAGCAACGAATTTTCATGAGAACGGATTGCAGTTGGATGTAAAATGAATTGGCTGATTAATAGCCATACAATCTTTGACGAACAAATTTGCATTTTGGTGCTTGCATAACCTACTTGTTCCAAAAGGAATTCTCCAAAAGCAATTTGTATTTTCCGTTTTGCACAAAACAAGTTCAGAACGGCTAATAGTTATCCTTATTGCTGTGCAATTGGTGTATTCAGTTGCGTTCTTCTGTATGGAATGCATATTTTCAATTTTCATAAAAGTCCCCCAATACTATTAACTTAATTTGGCGTCATGTAAGAATATAAATTTATGCGATTCTAAGAAATAGTCATAAAGCACAACTTACCCTCATTGTTTGTCCTAAGGTAAACATGGGGATCATCCATTAACGATATTTGCAGCTTTATGTTTTGTACACTTAATATAGCTAAAATTAAAGGGTAGGGGCAATTGCTTCTTGGCACCGCTGTTGCGTATATTCGGTGGAGTTAAAGATTTAATGGGGCGAGGCAGAATAATTTTCGAAGTTATATTGCAATCTCTTTTATATCAATATTTTGAGGTAATACAAGAAATGCGATGGTTTCATTCCAACTAGCAACTAATTAACAATTTATTCTGTAATATATTTACAATAATCCAGTACATACCTCCAACAACTCATTAAGGCTTTGAATTATTGTCTCCCAGCAAAAATTAATTTTGGTTAGTCGGCTCTCGACGAGTCTAATGTTGAGTATTTTCTTTCTTTGCCCATTAAAATTACATGCAGCAGAGTTGTCTTTACCACAAATACAGCAACCGCAGCCAGAAAATGAAGCTCAACAGCCACAGCAATCAAATGATTCTGATTCCCTAGATTCACGGTTGCTTTACTCCTTGGATGCGAAACGAGATTATGTTTCGGGACGTCTAATCAAATTCGCAAGTGATATCGATCGATTTTTTGGAGATGATCGAAATTACCAGGAGACCAATCAAAGTATATTTCATCTTGATCTTACCAAAGTGAATGGATATGGAGGGACTTCAGATGTCATTCTTTCAGCAAAGGCAAAATTGAATTTACCCTCAACTGAGAACCGATTTCGATTTGTTATGGAAACAAACCCAGATAAAAACATCAATGCAGACCCTTCTCTGGGGCAATCCACGCTCCCCGACCAACTAATTGAGCCGACAAGTTATGCTTTTGCCGCTCGTTTTGAGAAATATATTGAGGATAAATGGGATTTTAGCACTGATGCGGGCATAAAGTTTCAAAGCGGGTTAACTCCTTTCACCCGAGCTAGGGGAAGTGTCTCATTTCCTTTCGAGCAGTGGCGCATGAAAGTTGCAGAATCTGTATTTTGGTTTAATACAATTGGAGCTGGTGAAACTACTCAGGTTGATTTGGAGAGGCTGATCAGTAAACCAATCATGTTTCGTGCTTCTAGTAATGCGACGTGGCTGAATGACAAACAAAATTTCGATTTGCGTCAAGATTTTTCCATATTCCACACCTTAAATGAGCGCACTTCTCTTCTCTATCAAACGAGTGTTATTGGCGTCAGCAATCCTGAATTGCAAACTACTGATTTTGTGTTGCTCATGCAATATCGTTACCAATTACATCGGAAATGGATATTCTTTGAAGTCAGTCCGCAGCTTCATTATCCAAAAATAAGAAATTATGAACTTAGCCCAAGTCTTAGCATGCGACTGGATTTTGTCTTTGATGGAGCAAAGTAACTGAATAATTTATTCAGATCACAAATAAATCACCCTAAGGTTTGCATTTGTAAATTGAAAATGTGCGCTTTCCATATTCTGGAGAAGTACCTTTAACAACCGAATCACCTCCTGCTTCTATAGCACTATTGCGTGCCAGCTGCAGTAAATTGGCTTCTACAGCTTCGTCGCTGCGACTGATAAAGCCAACTTCGGCAAGAACACTTACAGTTGTTGTCCCTTTTGATAGGCAACTTTCAACTTGGCTTGCATCTACAAGGGTTACCTTATCTGATCCTTTGTACACCTCAATCATGCTACCAGCGCATCCATTTAATCCGGTAACCATCGAAGCTACGGCTGTGAGGATAAAAAATCTATTGAGTATTCGCATGGTGGCTCCTTTTAACAGTAAATTTATTTTTTCCTGATTAGAAATTTGGCCTCTTGCCATCCTAATTATTGCGACTCACAAAGTCGCCTGTTTGTAATGCAGATACATTACATTGCGCTGAACTATCC
>Ga0364880_10231_pt1 | contig 11305 bp, 11 predicted proteins | sample ExccelJu500001D3_5_FD_206927 | JGI IMG/M metagenome (GOLD analysis project Ga0364880, IMG submission 206927) | Enriched cells from Trout Bog Lake Hypolimnion, Wisconsin, USA - BchlTB.July30.5000.01.D3 | ecosystem: Environmental > Aquatic > Freshwater > Lake > Hypolimnion/Profundal zone | place... | reverse complement strand
TTATTCGTATTTACTAATTTTTTATAATTGGCAAATTTGCCAATTATAAAAAAGAACTTACCTTTGTTACCAATCTTTAAAGGTGACGGCAACACCATAAACACGGCAACAAAAATTATGTTACAATCAAGATTTGTAGATGACTCGACAATTGAAGTAATTGCACAAGATGGGGAAAAATTCACATGTAATACATACTTCCCAACTCCAATGCAAGACCAAGAAGATTACTCAAAAAGATTAGCGCATAATTTTGAGAAATATTTCAAAGACAATATTGGTGATGAAACAGGCATGGGACTGCATTATTGGATTTGGATACAAATGAATTACTTCGAAGGGCTTGCAATTGCTGGGGGGAAAGGCGAAAAAGACAATGAAAGAATTTTTCTTCATAAAGAAAGAGTTAGAATTGGAACGAGAATACGTGAAATCCGCAAGGAAAGAAATATTGAAGCAAAAACCCTTGCTCAACTTATAAACATTGACGCAGCTAATCTTAGTAGGATTGAACAAGGACGATATTCAGTTGGTTTGGACATACTTTCGAGAATTTCTCTTGCACTTGGTACTAGAATTGAATTAGTGGATTTCGTTAACCAAGAAAAGGCATAGACTGAAAGCCGAACCGCTAACATGAACTGTGTAAAAAAACAAATAAAAGAGTAAGTATTTTATGGTTTTGCGGAGAAGTTCTTAGTTTGATACAAAGTATTTTTTTACAACGTCAAAAAACTGATTCAATAATTTATTCATTACTGCCACCAATGCCCGTTAACCTGTTTTGCCCTTGGCACTTAATCGGACATATAAAGCTTTGCAGGCTGCATTTGTTTTCGTGGCATTCAGGCTGCTCATATACAATACATCACGAAGGTTTTTATCGCCACATTTATTGATTCTGGACTTGCCTTGTATTCTGCTTGCGCTGTTCTACTCAGTGGGGGCAAGCCCCGCAAAACTAATCAGCTGGTGGTGGTTTTCTGTATGCTTAAATCCTTGTGTAAAAAAAATCAACAGAAGCAAGCAAATAACAATGGCCACAGCTCAAAAAATAATTTCTTAGTTATGAAGGGTACGAATATTATTTTGCCAACTCACAGCAAACTAATTTTCTACTCAACCCATTTCAGGATGAATTATCTTAGTAAACCAATAATGTAATCGGTAATTACAAATACATAGTTTTTCGTAACAAGAAATACATAGAAAATGGCAACAAGGGTACATAAGAATTGGTAACAAGGAGTACAGAGAAATTGGCAACAAGAAGTGCAGAACATTTTCCAAATGGAGGCTAGCCTCCATTTGGAAAATGTTCAGTTTTGGTGGCTAAATGTTAGCTGCCATGCCAATGAACCCTTTTTTATCAAAGCTTATGACCTACCATGAAGTACATCAATTATCCCGCAATGGATTTTCCATCAGCTATATCAGTAAACACCTGGGACTTAACTGGCGGACAGTCAGGAAGCTTCTGGCTGTTGAAGATGACCGGGATTATGAAAAGTATCTGGAAAATTACCGGTGTAAAAATAAAATATTACAGCCTTATGAGACCTTTGTAAGGTCCAAACTGGAACAATACCCGGACACATCTTCTGCACAAATGCATGACTGGCTTAAAGAGCATTTCATGGATTTTCCTGTGGTTGCACCTAAAACGGTATTTAATTTCATTGCCTGGATTCGCGGCAAGTACCATATTCCCAAAATCGAATTACACAGGGTATTTGAAATGGTTGAAGAGACCCCTTATGGTGCTCAGGGACAGATTGATTTTGGACAGTATAATATGCGTAATAACCTGGGTAAACGAATCAAGGTCTATTTCTTTGCACTTGTGTTATCCCGTTCCCGTTATAAATACGTTTCCTTTTCCATAAAACCGTTTACCAGCCATTTAGCAATTGAAGCTCATGAAAGTGCCTTTAAATTTATTGAGGGTATAACAGGTACACTTATCTATGATCAGGACAAGGTTTTCCTGACTGATGAGAACAAGGGCGACCTGATCCTGACCCAGGCATTTAGGGATTATGCCGCTTCCCGGGGCTTTAAATTGCATTTTTGCCGCAAATCAGATCCCCAAAGTAAAGGGAAGATTGAAAATGTCATCCGCTACATCAAGCAGAACTTCCTTTACAACAGGCCCTTCACGGATATTGATATTCTTAATGCAGAAGCACTGGCCTGGCTTGCCAGAACAGCCAACCATCTTCCTCATGCTTTTACCCGAAAAGCACCAGCTGCTGAATGGCTTTTGGAAAAGCCTTATTTACAGCCCTTCCATCCTGTTGTACTGTTACATCCTGCAATGGAAAATTATGGTGTAAGAAAAGACAACAGCTTCTCTTACAAGGGTAACTTATATTCCTTGCCTGCCGGCACTTATTCAGGAAGAGGTTCAACAGTGCTTATCCAAAGGCTGGACAATCTGCTATCGGTATATAATCTTCAGCATCAGCTTATCAGCACCCATAAAATACCTATCGGGAAGGGCGAGAAAGTAATCAATAATGACCATAAAAGGGAAAAGGGTACTGCTATCAGTGAATTGGAAGATAAGTTCTGTACAATGGTTGGTGAGACCCAGATGGGCAGGCAGTTGATAGCTGCCATCCGACGCGATAAACCCCGTTACATCAGAGACCAATTGCAAGCCTTGCTTCAGGTTATTGAATCCACTGCCACCGAAGGTGTGATTGCACAAACCCTGCAATATTGCTGTGCGCATGGGATTAACAGTGCTTCTGATTTTAAATCCATTGCCTTTTTTTACGTGTCCCAACAGGAACAGCCCTGCTCTGAGAGCAATCATTCCTTCCATTTTGGACTGAATCCTTTAAACCATCAATTGCCTAACCTGGCACTGATAGAGCCTGCAACCAGCTCTATCAACGATTATGACATGTTTTAATGCTTTAATCTAATCAAACAAACAACACACATATGGAACAAAAACAATTAATCCGGCAATATTGCCAACAGTTCAACATCAGCGGTATCACAAAATCCATTGACCAACTGGTCAATGAAGCTGAATCCAAATCCATGGGATACCTGGATTACACCATCCACCTACTCCATACTGAAGCGCAATACCGCAATACCAGAGATCTCAATAAACGAATGAAGATCGCGCAGTTGCCTCCCTTTTGTGACCTGTCAAAGTATGACCACGGTTTTTCCAATGGACTTTCCATAACCAAGCTACACCAACTGGAAGAGCTGCACTGGATGGATCAAATTTATAATATCATTTTCATGGGTTCATCTGGAACCGGGAAGACCTTCCTGTCGGCAGGTCTTTGTCTGCAGGCTATTAAAAAAGGGTATAAGGCTTACTTCCGGACAATGGACAATCTTGTCTCCACCTTAAAAATGAAAGAGATTACCAGGTCTGCAAAAGCTGAATATAAAAGATTGCTGCATGCACAACTGATTGTAATTGATGACATCATGCTCTTTCCAGTAGAAAAAAAGGAAGCTGTCAGCCTTTTTAACTTTATCAACCAAATCTATGAAAAAACATCCTTTATCATCACTACCAATAAAAAGCCTGCGGACTGGGCCCAGATGCTTGGAGATGAAGTGCTCGCTACTGCATTACTTGACAGGTTGCTTTATCAATGCGAGGTAATCAGCCTGTCTGGAAAAAGTTATCGACTGCAAAACAGAAAAACCATTTTTAAGGACTCTGTAAACGGAAACCATTTTTATTAACACTCTGCACTTATTGTTGCCAAAAATTATGTACTATTGTTGCCAATTATTCTGCACTTCTATTTACCAATTTCTCTGCACATTTGATTGCTGCTTACAATAGTGTACAAATTTTCTGTTCATCACTTCCGCTTTTATCGTTACCCGTAACCTGTCTAATCCTTCTAATCGTATGCCGCCGAGTATCGTGTAGGCTATTTCTTCTGTGCTGTACGTGATGGCTTCAGGATTGGCGATGTTGATTTTTGAGTTCTCTGCCATGTGAATAAATATTTTTAAAAATGTTTTTAAGACTAATCAGTCGCAAATGTAACGGATAGTTTCTTTTTAAACAAGTGATATTGGTATTGCAAAAGACTTTTTACTCACATATATTTGCAAAAACACTGGTTTATCCAGTCTTTTAAATACTTATCAGTATGACAATAGGTGAACATATCATGCTCCTGCGCAAGCAAAAAGGATTATCGCAAGCTGATCTCGGTAAAGCCATCGGCACTTCCGGTGATGTGGTTGGGCGTTATGAACGTGATGTAATTACGCCCTCTATTGATGTTATTGTTAAGGTTGCCGATGCACTCGAAGTGTCTATTGATTTTCTCGTGGGTAAAACTAAAATGGTCTTGGATAACCAAGCTGTAAAAAGATTGGAAGATATTAGTAAGCTCCCCGATGATAATAAAAACTTTGTTCTCAATCTTATTGATATGGCTCTAAGAGATTTTAAAGTAAAAAAAGCTCATGCTTCGTAAAATAATAAAGCCACTCGTTTGAGTGGCTTTATTATTTTTTACTTATTCAATGAATTAATTTGATTCTCCACTTTCATCCATAAATTTCTTTACGTTATTCCAATATTCTCCTGACAATATTTTTTCAATCATCACTTTAAATTCTTTTGATGCTTTCCCTCCATCCTTTATGCTTTCCAAAATTCGTTTAACATCAACATTGTCATAATTCGCTACAACAATTTTTTTCTTTCCAAACGTTGGACTAATAACCCTATTCAGAAGAAGTTCAGGTATTTTTCCTGTATTAAATAAGTTTTTACATTCCTCAAAAAAGCGAATATAGTCTTGCAATTCTACTCGTTGCATTGAGTAAACACAAACCGTTTTTTGATGAAGATTAAATTTTTCATCAGACAAAAATTCGATAGCACTGTCAACATAATATGAACTATGTTCATATATATTGACAAATATTTTATCCGCAAAAAGTGCATCCCATGTCCCACTATTTTCGCATCTCTTATCTATCTGTAGAATAGTTACAGCATAGCCTACTTTTTGATAATTAGTATCCATTATTGTTAATTTATTGCTGATATTTTGTTTAGCAACTGGTGATGAGTTAGAACCAGAACAACCAATACAAAAAATTACAAAAAAAGCACTACTGAAAAGTTTATATAATTCAATTTTCATAACATAAATTTTACTGCCTCCTTGGAATATTTACAGGAGATGGTTTAACGAATGTCTTATCTATTGGGTTAACTGATGGCGGTGATGCTGGTTGACCTGATGTCTGAACATATCGCCTGAATACAGCATCCTTAGCATGTCCATAAGGTTTAGGATTATTATCAGATCTAAACCCATAATCATTTTGACCTACAACTTCTATAGGGTCACTCCATTGACTTACTGTTTGTCCACCTCCAACTACAATACCAACGTGTCCTGTAGCATCACTATAATTAATCTTTTCAGCAATAACATCTCCTGGCTCAGGGCTTTCACCAGGCTGTAATACTCTCCAATTGGGAATCACATAATTAGCGTCTGCCCATTGTTGAGCTGTGGGAGGAAAGCCTTGACCTCCAAAAAATTTCTTTATAGGATTACCATTAGGAGTTCCCGGACTTGCACCTGCTTGTTTAAGTATATCATAAACAAACTTGTTGCACTTATTTGTACCTGCTGGAAAATTATCTTTCTCTTTATCTGCATCCCAATCGTGTGACCCCACTTTTGATTGTGCAAGATCTGCAATTTCTTGACCTTTTGATTTTTGTTGATCCTCATTATCTTCCTTATCACCACTATTACCTTGTAGTTGTTGAATAAAAGCTTTAATCTCATTTGGATCGCTCGTACTCGCATTTCCATTGGCATCATATGCCCACATTCCGTCTGGATCAATATACCTTAAGGGATTATTTAAAGCAAAATTATAAGGGGAATGTCTTCTACCTATTTCACTCATTGGATCTATAGTGTGCCAGCGACCTATTTGAGGATCATACATTCTCGCACCATAATCATATTCTTCAAGCCCACTACCATCACCAAACTCCTGATGCTGCTGCTCTTTACCTCCAAACTGATAATTATTAATAAGTTTCCCTGCGGCTTTAGAAGAGATGCCACTCATGGTGAGACCGAACGGATAGTAATTGGTCTCTTCCTGCAATGGGCCACTGTTATGCTGTACCGTTAACTTATCAAAGAACACATTCTGAGGGCTTTCATTGCTCACATATACATAAAGATAACCACTTTTTTGAACCGTTGCAGGAAGATTGGCTATCAAAACCTGTTTATTTTGGCCCGATGCAATTACAGGGCATTGTGTTACTCCTCCCGTTACATAATTAAATTGTTCATCCAGCAATGCCCAATTTAAAAATGCCTTTGGTGCATTAATATTATATCCACTTTGATTATTGAGCAGGCTGGTAATGCCTGCAATAGCTGCCGTACTGAGTGCCGGGGCTTGTGAGCTCAGGTATTCGCCTCCTATTCCCGCCACACTGGTTGCAAAAATATTTGTTAAGGTATTCAGTAAACTGGGGTCACTGGTAGGCTGTACTGCCGGGGTATTATACCAAACATAGGTACTTGCAGAGAGTGTATCTCCTGCCATTACCTGCAAAACAATGGATGGGCCCACCCGCTGGTTTACCCCACTGCTGCCATTTAACTGGGATACATAATGGTTACTGGTGTCAGCACCTGTTGTTGGTTCAAAACCTGCCGGTACGGGATACCTTGTTGACGCTATACTGTCAAACAATAATTGTTCTGTTGCAGCATTGGCCATTTCCATGGTAGCTGCATATACCACTCTTTGCCCCTGGTCTGTTAAAACCACCCTTGTATTACCCAGATGATCCTTTTCATAATAATCATAATAAAGGGCTGTTGCATTATTAGGCAGTGTGGTTCTGATCCTGCCTTCTTCATGGGAGATAAACTGCAAAGTATCATTCTGGTAATTAAATGCACCTAAATATAAAGTAGTGGTGGTTTTAACAGGATTGGTGGTACTGTCTACCGATACTTTCTTTAATTTACTACCCCCTGCATCATAGGTATAACTGATTACCCCCTTATGATAGATGCTCACCTGGGTGGGCAGGTTCATGTAATTGTACGTTATAGCTGTAATCCGCTTATTGTTATCCAGGTTCAGGTTACCATTCCCATCATATGCATAATCTACAGCAGTCCCCGTATTGAACTCCTTAAAATCTCCCAGTGTACTGGTGGTATCATTTGCAGCGTCAGTTACATACTGTAACTGGTTGCTGTTTGCATTATATCCATACGCTAAACTGTCAATAATCTGTGAAGCCCCCAGTTTAACACCAAACTGTGTCATACTGAGAATATTGCCATTGGCATCATAATTCAGGTTGCGGACACTGAAGTTAACTTTCTGTACACTCCAGCTTCCACTGTTATTTTCAGTATAATCTGCTTTTGTCAACCGGTTCAGGTTATCATAACTACAGCCATATGAACGCTGAATATCTGCTCCCCTGCTCCTCCATTTCATGCCACTGATATTGCCATTCAGCTGTGCCTGGCTATAGCCATAATCATAATCCAGTTCCATTCCAAACCAGTTCTGGTTGCTGTACTGGGTACCATTATTAACGTACTGCTTATTGATACCATTTAACCATCCCCGGATATTATAGGTATAGGTTAATGAATCAATGGGTGTTCCCGTAGCATTAGTACCTAAGTATTTTTTAGACAAATGACTCAATTCATCATAAGCATTGCTGGCAATTTGTTTATTGGTTCCACCATTTACACTTTTGTTTACAGTAAGTAACCTTCCACCGCCATCATATACCATACTGGTAAGTACACTATAATGTTGGGGAAGTGTTCCTCCTTTACCATGGTTTTCCAATACACGCAGTGCAAGCCCGGTAAATCCAAATTGGGTGGTTAAAGTATCAATACTTCCGCTAACATTAGTGCTTTGGCTTTGTATTACCCTTGTCCGGTCATCATAAAAATTGACTGCATACAAATAGTTACTTGTACCTATCACATTTACTTTATTACCTGTTACCATCCCTCTTGTAAGGTTGGTGGCAGTAATAGCCTGCGGATAGGGAAAACTGGTATTGCTGGGTGAATAAAAATAACTGGTATTGCCAGTATAAGTAGTTATTTCACTGCTGCTCAGTCCGCTACCACTTCCGCTTACCCAACTATAATCATCATAATAAGTCTGAGACAAAACCGTATTTCCACTAGTTGGGTTTGGATAGAGTACACTGCCATTTGCATTAGCTGACTGTTGGGTCAAATTCAGGCTACTGTTCCAAAGGCCGGTTTGAACAGGCCGGTTCAATGAATCATATTCCGTATATTGCCATTGGCCCTGCACCCTGAGTAAACTGTCCTGTGTAAGTACCAGCCTGTCCCTGGCATCATAAGCCATCCACACTTCTCCTGCCCCAGGTACTCTTTTAATCACCATCCGGTTTCTTAAATCATATTCATAACTGAACGTAAATCCTTTAGCAATGGTGGAAGTGGCATAAGTGGCTCCATCATACGTCCATCCATGTGCCAACAGCCAGTTGGTACCCATCGGCTGAATTACATGCCTCAGGTTGCCCAGGTCATCATAGATATAATAGGTGCATAACCATCCTGCATATCCTGTTGACGGCGTTGCAATAGCCTGTACTTTTTTGAGTATGATATGGCCGTCCTTATCCTTATATTCTATTACCTGATTACCCTGTTCGTCTGTTGTTGTGTTTTTTAATAACTGCCCATATCCATAATAGCCGTAACTAACTGGTGTTACCCCGCTGGTATACGCTATCCGCCAAATCACCACACTATCCGATGTGGTATTAACCCCATATTGCAGGTTTACCCCATGTGCCTGTCCGGCCCAGCTATTACCAGGTGCATAAGTGGTTAATGTCCGGTTTAGCGGGGAAGTTTCAAAAACTGTCTGACCATAAAAAAATTGTTCCCCACTGTAAAAACCTCCCATAAAACTGCTCTGCTCCCCAAAAGGATTCGTTTTAAAGTTTCCTGTATTGGAAGGAGATATATAGGGTAAATACTGGTACGTTTCCCGTCCTAAAGAATCATATACCTGTGCACTTACCATATCAAATCCATTAGGGCTAATCCCCTTAACCACGGATTGAATGGGCCTGCCTAATCCATCCAGATACTGGGTGGTTTGTTTTACCTGCTGTACTGTGGCAGTAGCAGATGACAGGGAAGTATCCGCAGCAAATGGCATTTCAGCTTCCCAGGTGCGGATATAATTCAATGAAATGTTACTGCTGTAAGCCCCCGGAACAGGATTTAATGTCTGGGTAGGTGTATTCGGTACTGTTTGTCCTGTTGGTATTACCTGTGCCTCCAACAATTGAACTGTCAGTAATGCTACAGTTGCTATTACCAGCTTTACCCTATTACTTATCTTCTTTTGCATAAGTTGCTTATAAATATTTTTGAGCTATTATTTTCTTACACAGCACATATCTTCCTTGTGTTTAATTTTTGTTTTACAGTAGCACTTTATTCAATGCCTTATTACTGTTCCTTGCTTCTGGTTCAAATATTGCATACAAGTTACCCGAAGTATCAATAAAATAGAAACTACCAACACCCGGTTCTTCATCATTAAAATGGCCATTCTGGTTGGCATGTGTCAACCACTGAAATAGCTGATTTTGTTGTTGTCCTGAAGATTTATGGGTATATACCGGCTGAGCAACTATAATGCCGGTATCCAAATATTGCTGATACATGTTTATTTGCGTATTTGTACTGTCTTGTTTATAACCATCTTCTATAGAAGGAATAGCAATTGTTTTAAGGGTTCCACTGTGTGCAAGGGTGATTGAATCGATCCTGTTCAGGAACGCTATTTCTGTGCTTGCTTTTTTTACCGGTAACAGCACTATCAAAAGAGTATCTGTAGTATAATTGCTTAAATTATACTGGCTTCCGTTTAGGGCATTTATTGATATAGTATAAACACTGTTCTGGGCACGAACGCCAATAGTCATAAAGCATACTATTAGCAATACAACAACTGATTTTATATTCATATTACTGATTTTTTTTTGATTCATTGGGAACTCGATTTTTAAGTTAATTGACAGTATCAAATTCAATTGTATTACAACTGCTTCCTATAACCATTCCACTAAATGTTGAAGTAACAGCAGCAGCATGCACACTCGTACAAACTGTATAGATATATTTTGTACTGGTATTTCCTGTTTTTGCTAGTACCACATTGTAAGTGCCTGCAGGCAAAGTACCTATCGAACCTCCCGCAGCGGGTACATTAAATACTGTTTGTACTAAAGTACTGGTGTTGGTAAAAGTGGCAGTAAACCCTGATAGTCCGGTATTATTAGTAGCTGTTATTGCAAAACCTGAAGATGTGCAGGTTCCATTGGCATTTGCATAATTTTGTCCATTTACATTTACATCATTCTGAGCCAGTGAGTCAGCTACATTCTGACTCACCAATGATGCATATTTACCAGCAGAAACAGTATAGGTTACTGTACCTCCTGTATAACCGCTTCCACAATTGTTCCTTGTAAAGGTTCCACTTTTGGGGTTATTGTAATACTGGGTACAAGCAATGGATTGACCAGCATAATTGTAACAGTATTTTTTTAGCACATTGCGGTCCTGATCCAATATAGTATACAACCTGTTAAACCCATCGTAGTTATAATAAGATATCCTGTTGTTGATATCACACTTACTGCTCATCCCAATAAGTGGATTATAGGTATAAGTGGTCATCTGGGCAGTGGATGGATACAGACGTAATTCATCTATATTTCCAGAGCCACTAACTGTGATACCCGTCACTCCTGAAATGGTATATTCATAATAAGTCCAGGCTTTACCATTCACATTGATGGTCTTACCCTGTTTAGGAGTGGTCCCTCCAGTTGTAGTGTAAGTTCCATTGGTACTCCAGTAAGACAATATATACGTCCTTGAACTTGAAAGTGACAGACTGGTACTGATACTTCCATTAGAAAGATTGGTAAGGCTCTTGGGGTGAAGCTTTCGGATTTTTTTGATGCCGATGATAAACTGGCTGATGTAAATTCTTACGATGCTTCTATTATGGAAAAAATAAAACTGGTGGAAGAACTAAACGAGGAAGAAAAGAAAATCGTTTTCTCGCTTGTTGATGCTCTTGTAGGTAAGAAAAAATTAAAAGATGCTTTGAGTGGTGTGTTACACGATGTAAAATAACAAAGCCCTCATTTGAGGGCTTTGTTATTTCAATTCTTTTTGATTTCTGCTCCGTATGT
>Ga0364880_10591_pt1 | contig 11367 bp, 5 predicted proteins | sample ExccelJu500001D3_5_FD_206927 | JGI IMG/M metagenome (GOLD analysis project Ga0364880, IMG submission 206927) | Enriched cells from Trout Bog Lake Hypolimnion, Wisconsin, USA - BchlTB.July30.5000.01.D3 | ecosystem: Environmental > Aquatic > Freshwater > Lake > Hypolimnion/Profundal zone | place... | reverse complement strand
CCTGATACCAATCTGGTGAAAAAGTAGAAGTTGGTCCAACCCCAAAATGGCCCACTGTATCTTTAGCAATGGCCCAGTTTTTTGTACTGCCATTTGTTAGGGCTGCAAGGATAGCCGAAGGGATCTGGAATTTATAGAGCACTTTAATTTGTTTACTTAAAGTAGAAGTTGCCCCTCCGGTACCAATTGCATTTACGGTGATAGTATAAGCATTGGTATCCAGTAAAGTGTATTTATAAGTTGCCGTACCAGTTGGAGCCATCACTGAATCTCCATTACCAAAGTAAATTTTATAGGTAATGGCATCTGTAGCAGATACAATAAAATTTACAATTCCCGAACCATCTCCGGTGGGGTTAGATGTATTTGCTCCCTGAATAGTGGCAGTTATAGAAATATTGGATGGAGTTTTTATATTCCCGAAACTGTATTCTGTTTTTCTGCAGGCCACTACCGAAAGCACGGTAAGGAAGACAGATAACAAAATATATTTTACATTATTTTTCATGTCTTTAAAATTTATTAGTTAAAGGATAATCACATTGTTCCAATAGAATACTTTTCCGGAACCTGCATTATTGAAATCAAAGAAAATGGAGCATTTGTCATAGTTAAAGGATGCATTCCATGCAGGAGTACCGGATTGCGGCTGACTAAAATCAAAGGTTAATGTTTCCCATTGGTTTGCCTTTGTGGTATTCACCAGTGTCTGCACATAATTATTAGCATTGTTATGATCTTCAACTTTTAACAGTACCGGAATGCCTGCTGCAGGAGAATAAACCTGAACAGTCATTTTAGTGCGGCTGGCAGTTAATGGTATAGCAGTGGCAAATCCAACTGGAGTCCCCATGGTAGTTCCAGCCCAGGTTTGCGCTCCTGATGGTTTAACTGTTTTAATAGCTAAATTTCCTGAAGAAACAGGATCAGTTACCAATACAGATGCATTGTTTCCGAAATCAGTTACTGTTGGGTCCATATTGGGATTGTTCACATCAAAAGGCAGATTTAATTGTGACAAAAAATGCAGTTCATCCCAATAGAATACAGATCCTGTTCCATTATTCCCAAAATCAAAGAAAATAGATGCCAGGTCATAAGTGTTGGAAGCATTCCAGGCTGGCGTACCCGATGCAGGCATACTGAAATCAAAAGTTAATGTTTCCCATTGGTGGGCAACGGTTGTTTTTACATCTGTTTCCACAGAAAGCCCTGTATTCGGATTCGCATGGTTATCCAGTTTCAATTTGATATCCAGGCCAGCAGCCGGTGAATATACTTTCACAGTCATTTTGGTTGCCACAGCCGTCAAAGGTACTTTTGAAGCAAAACCATTCACTGTTCCAATCGTAGTTCCAGCCCAAACCTGTGCACCGGATGTTTTTGCAGACATCATTACATGATTGGCTGCATTCATTGGATCTGTTGACAATGCAGAATTGTTTCCACCGAAATCCGTAACGGTATAATCAACAGTCGGATCTTCAAAAGTTACGGGTAAGGAAATTTGTTTCAAAGAAGCGGGTGCCATTTGCAGGTCATCAAAATAAAAGACAGATCCTGACCCATTATTTCCAAAATCAAAGAAAATGGATGCGAGGTCATATGTATTGGAAGGATTAAATGCAGGGGTACCGCTGGCTGGGTGACTGAAATCGAAAGTTAGTGTTTGCCATTGGTTAGCCGCAGTAGTGAATACATCTGTTTCTACTGAAAGCCCGGTATTCGGATTTGAATGATTATCCACTTTAAGTTTAATATCCAGCCCGGCTGCAGGTGAATAAACTCTTACTGTCATTTTCATATTGGAATTAGTAAGTGGTATAGGAGCTGCAAAACCAAGAGTGGTACCAACAGTTACACCTGCCCATGTTTGAGCACCTGCTGTTTTAACTGATTTCATTACATGGTTGCTGTTGTTGGCAGGGTCAACAGATAATACTGAGTTTTCGCCACCAAAATCAGACATTGTATAATTGGTATTCGGGTCTTCGAAAGTTACCGGTAGATTAATCTGATTAGCTACCTGAATAGTATCCAGGTACTGAGTCGTTTCTGCACCACCGCTTAAGGCTAACACTTTTACCACATAGGTTCCAGCTTTGGCATAAGTATGTGTTACAGTTTGTCCTCCTAAAGCCTGCGCAAAAGGCACCGGGTTTACCGTATTGGAATCGCCGTAATAAATCTTAAAAAAAGTGGCATATTTGGCAGTAGCAGATACATTTACGGTAAGGTTGGAAGTAGTTACTATAGCCACCAGGTTTTGTGGTGCAACAAATGCAACTACCAGTGCCTGTGTTAAAGTGGTGGTACCTCCCTTAATATCATGTCCCACTAATTTTACCTGATAATTTCCTTCGGGGTAGATATGTTTAATACTTAAACCCGCATTAAGGCTTACCGGGTTTTTGGTAGTATCCCCAAAATATACATCATAATAAACCGCACCGGTACCATTAGGTGTAATGGTTACCAGACCTGTATTATCCTGCGTAATGTTAAACATTACAGACAGATTAGCTGCAGATACTGCAGAAGATACAAATGAAGTATCAGTATATAGGTCTTTCTTACAACCGCTGATAAAAAGGATCAGCAGCGTAAGGAAAGAGAGTATTTTGAAATGTTTCATATATAATATTTTTAAAAATTCTAGTAGCCTGGATTTTGAGTTAACCTGGAAACAAGTATTTCCTGCTGTGGAATAGGGAACAACTCATTTTTGCCAGTTTTAAAATTGGGACCCAGTACAGTTGCAGCCTGTCCGGTTCTTACAAGATCAAAGAAACGTTCACCTTCCATGGCCAGTTCCAGTCTTCTTTCATTTAAAATAGCAGAATACAAAGAAGCACCGGTTGCGGTAACATCATGACTTGCATCGGATACCTGAAAAGCTCTGCGGCGAACCGTATTCAGGTATTGCTGCGCTTTTGTATCATTGGGGGCGGCACTCTTGTTTAATGCTTCAGCTGCCATTAAAAGAACATCTGAATACCGGATAATCCTGAAATTATTGGTATAGTTCAGTTCCGGTTGTCCGCTGGTTTCCCCGATTCTGGGTAAATATTTCTGGTTGTATAAACCGGTATTTTTATAAGGTGCCACTTCATAGGTTATACCCCAGCTAGGATTGGCTGCTATATACGCATCCATATTCAGGCAGGTAGCATTTTTGCGCTGGTCACCCGTGCTATATGCATTTGCTAAATTCTGAGTAGGAAGGTTAGTACTCCAACCCGGTGCATAGGGCATCAGGCTGGACGAAGCTTTTAAATTTCTTACTCCACACTGCTGCACTGCATAATTACCCTGTCCCTGTAACACATTTGACCACTGGTAATAAGGAGAAGTATTGGTATACTGAATTTCAAATACAGATTCCGGACCATTTTCACCGGAAGAAAGAAAAATAGATGCATAATTGCTTACCAGGGAAAATGCATTGGCATTAATAATACCCTGTAACACGGTGGCAGCAGAATCATATTTATTCTGGTACAGGAATATTTTACCCAGTAAAGCCTGTGCTGCATATTTGGTAATCCTGCCCTGCTGAATCTGAACGGTAGGTAATACGGCAATAGCTGCATTCAGATCTGCTTCCATTTGCAGGTAAACTGCTGCTTTTGGTGTTCTTTTCAGGCTGCCGGAGCTTGCAAAATCCAAACGCTTGTCTGTAAACAAAGGCACATCCCCAAACATTTTTGCCAGTGTAAAATAATAATATGCCCTCAGGAAATATACTTCCCCATACATGGCATCTTTACCTGCAAAACTTACAGTTTGCCCGGCGGGATTGGTATTTTTATATTCAGTTAAATAATTGGCCCTGTTCACTCCTTCATAAGCATACTGCCAGATACTGGTAAGTGTTCCATTAACAGCATTCACAGTATAATCGTCAATCTGCTGCAGATCCAGTACATCAGAAGCACTTTCACCACCGGATACCGCATTATCAGAAGCAATATCCCCAATCGGTACAACCTGGTTCAGCCATTGCAGTGGCGTATATACACTCACTTCCATCGTACGGTAATCAGACTCTGACTGTAAATAATCCAGTGCTGTTACCTGGTAGGAATCATGCGGATTATAATCCACAAACTTTTTGCAGGAGAACATGATCGTAATCAAACTCAGCACACCTGCTATTTTCCAATATTTTTTCATGTTACTATTCGTTTAAGAAGTTTAAAATTTAAGATCCAGTCCCAAACTGTAAGATCTGGCCTGTGGATAAGCACCCAAATCCACACCTGAATTAAGGATACCACCGGATATTTCAGGATCAAACCCTGAATATTTGGTAAATGTGTAAGCATTTTTTACCTGTGCATAGATTCTTACTTTTGTAAAAGCTGTTTTGAGAATGGATTTAGGGAAATTGTACCCTATTTGTATATTTTTAATTTTTACAAAAGATCCGTCTTCCACATATCTATCAGAAACACGGGCATTGTCATTAGGGTCAGTAAATGAATATCTTGGTGTAGTTGCATCATTAGTAGAGCCGGGGCCTGTCCACCTGCCCAGAATACTCCTGAATTTATTGGTATAACTGGCATTTCTTTCATAAGCCCTGAAAATACTGTTGCCTATAGAAGCATATATAAATGCAGTAAAATCAAAGTTCTTATATTCCAGATTCAGGTTCCATCCCATGGTAAATTTTGGGAAAGGGTCACCAATTTTAGTCTGGTCTTTACTGTCAATCACCCCATCACCGTTAATATCCTTATATTTAATATCGCCAGGTTGTGCGCCTGCCTGTGCTGGTGCTTTGGCAATATCTGCAGCAGACTGGAATAAACCATCTGTTTTATAACCGTAAAAATAACCAGGTGTCTGTCCTTTTTCAAAAACAGTAACTGTCTGAGACTGTCCGTTATAATAACTTCCACCTACCAGCCTGGCTGTATTATCAAAATTGGTAGCAGTAACCAGGTTTTTAGAAGTTGTAAAGGTTAAAGAAGTATTGATTTTTAAATTTTTACTTAAATGGTCGTTATAAGTAAGCATCGCATCAATACCCTTACTGGTAGTTGAACCGATATTTGCTTCAGGTGCTGGTATAGTACCTAAATAGAGGGATTGAGAGGGTGTAAATAACAAACCGTTTACATCTTTCTTAAAATAATCTGCGGTTAAAGACAATTTGTTTTTAAGAAAAGTCAGGTCAAAACCAATATTAAACTGGGTTTGTTTTTCCCATTGCAGGTTAGGATTTGCCTGAGAACCCACTGTAGAACCCGGTACAAAATTGTTTCCAAAATTATATCCATTGCTGTTACCTATATTATTATAAGGCCCTCCGGTAATAATAGTAGTACTCTGGGGGCTGGTATTACCGTCATTTCCGGTAGTACCGTAACTGGTCCTGATTTTAAAGAAATTGATGAAATCAGCTTTGAAAAACTTTTCTTTGCTTACTATCCAACCAGCAGAACCGGAAAAGAAATTACCAAATTTATTATTGGTACCAAAAGCATAAGATCCATCTCTTCTGGCACTGAAAGATGCCAGGTATTTATTTTGATAATCGTAGTTAATCCTGCTGAAGTAGGAAATGTTCTTACCAAAATATTCATAATAATATCCGGTTTGTGCATTGGTATTCGTTGCAGAGTTTACACCGGTTGCAGCAGTATAATCGGCAAAGGTCCAGGAGTTAAAAGGCACATCCTGTCTGGATACCCCTATCTGGTTACCTGAATTTCTCAGGAATGTAATACCTGCCACGGTTTCAAAATGATGGTCTTCTTTATACTTAAAGTCGTAATTGGCAAAAGTTTCCCAGCGGTAATTGAAATTGCTGTTCCGGACAGAAGAAACAGAATTGTGTCTTCCGGTAACGGTAGAGCCATCCGCATTCATGGAATTATCTACATTCAGTGGGCCATAAAAAACAAGTGGATTGAATGATTTGGCATTGTCATTATAATCGGTATAGCCGAAACGGGTGGAGAGTTTTACATTTTTAATAACATCATACTGAAATTCAAATTTCCCGTAAAGTTTACTGCCCAGGTCTTTATTATAGGTATTAGCCAGGCTGGTTAGCGGGTTATGAACCTCCTGTAAAATCAGGTTACTGAAACTATAAGCACCAACTGTATTGGGTACCGTGTTCATCACTGGAAGGGTAGGGTCAAAATTTAAAGCTTCCCCAATAATACTGTTAAAGGAATTTTCTGCAACGCCTTTAGAATTCAGGATCACACCAGTAGTGTTTAAAATGAATTTAAGCTTAGGTGCTAACTGAAAATTAAGGTTAGCGGTAAAATTACCCCTGCCATAATCAGATTTATCTGCACCGCCTACAATACCAGCCTGGTTAACATAGCCGGCAGACAGGAAATAGGTCATTTTATCAGAACCACCACTGGCACTCAGTGTATAGTTTTGTAATGGAGCCTGCTGAAAAATCTGGTTCTGCCAATTGGTACCCACACCCAATTTGGTCAGGTCCGGGAAAATAACAGATCCACCCGATGTGGTACTGCCTTCATTAATTATGGCTGCATATTCGGTAGCATTTAATACACCAATGGTTTTGGCTACTTCCTGAAAGCCATAGCTTGCATTTAAACTAAACTGGGTTTTCTGGTATTTTTTACCGGTTTTGGTAGTTACTACAATTACACCATTTCCGCCTTTTACACCATAAATGGATGTAGTGGCTGCATCTTTCAATACGTTGATAGATTCAATATCAGAAGGGCTGATGGAATTAAAGTCAACAAGTGTTTGCTGCACTCCATCTATAATAACCAGTGGGTCAGAACCAGCATAGGAAGGTATACCCCTGATTAGTACCGTTGGGGTAACACCCGGAGAACCACTTTGAATAATATTTACGCCGGAAGCCCTGCCCTGTAAGGCATCTTCCACCCTTACAGCATTTGCCTTTTCAATATCAGCAGCTTTAACAACGGAAATAGCCCCGGAAACATTGGTTACTTTTTGGGTACCATATCCTACTACCACTACATCATTCAGTGCATTGGTTTTATCTTCCAGCTGAAAATATTCTATTCCGCTACTGTTGATTTTACGATCTACAGTATTCATACCAACAAAAGAAACCGTAATGGTTTTACCTTTCTGAGGTATGGTTAATTTAAAGTTTCCGGAAGCATCTGTTATAGTGGCAATTCCGGTACCATTTACAGAAACATTGGCGCCAGCCAGCGTTTCTCCGGTCAGTTTCCTGGTTACTTTACCCTGCACCTGTATATTTTGGGCGCCGGCAGTAACTATCAGGCCACACAAGAAGGCTATTACTAGCCAAAACCTGGATTTAATTTTCATACGAAGTTGTTTGGTTTAAAAAAATATTTAAAAATTGAAGTGTCAATCTGACATTTTGTACAGATATAAAAAAGGGAATATTACCCGTAATACAGTTAATCAGGAAGGAGACCTTGGCTTTCCAACTGTATAAAAAATATATACAGCAGCCAAAAACCGGGGGAAGTTTAGTAACAGCTGTTCTACATAAAGCGTAGTCATAAGCAAGCATTTTTAACTGAAAAATTTAAGGCTGAATACCTTGAAATTTTTGCAGACTAAAACTAAACCCCCAATTTGAGGTATTAAATTATTAGCCTACATCCCTACTACTACCATTTAAAATAAGCCTATATTTATGCGTGTTCTACTACATCTGCACTACATCTATACGTATTGCAATTCATAAAACAGGGATGTATGATCAAAAAAGCAAACTTTACAGCAGTTTTACTAATAAGTATACTACAGCTCTATGCTCAGCCCTTTCTGGGCCAACGTGAAATACATAATTTTACCAAACAACAGTATAAAGCCGGTACTCAAAACTGGAGTATCAGGCAGGACCAGCAGGGCCGGATGTATTTTGCAAACAGTGAAGGCATTTTGACATATGATGGCACTTATTTTAAACTATATCCTCTGCCCAATAAAACCATCGTTTGGTCTGTTGAATTAGGAAAAGATAACCGTATTTATGCTGGCGGCCAGGATGAACTGGGATATTTTGTACCGGATAAGACCGGAAACCTTTCTTATGTTTCCCTGAAAAACCTGATTGATGAAAGTGATCAGAAGTTTGCAGATATCTGGAATATTGTATCCTATGAAAATGATATTTTTTTCCGCTCCACTACCAAGCTCTTTAAATACCACAACAATAGTATTTCAGTTTACCAGCCCTGGACTTCCTGGATCTTTTTAGGCCTGCACCAGGGAAGATTAATTGTTCATGATGAAGGCAAGGGAATTCTGATCTACAATTCAGGCAAATGGGAAAGTTTAATAGATAAAAGTGCATTGCCCCGCGAATTTTATATTACCTCTATCACCCCCCTTGGTTCCTCCAGTTTAATAACCACCGCCAAAAACGGATTATATATTTTAAAAGGTAACCAGTTAACACCTTTTATTTTATCAGGATACCCTATTGATATCCGGCAGCATTTTACCAGTTCAGTTCGTATTGATGATGATAATTACCTGATAGGCACTTATAACAATGGCTTTTATCATATCAGGGCATCCGGTGCAATAGTTGAACATTTTAGTAAGGAAGAAGGGTTACAGAACAGTAATATAAAATACCTGTTTTGCGATAAAAATCAGAATATTTGGCTGGGCCTGAGTAACGGAATAGATTTTATGCCCTATAACAGTGCTGTTAAACAGATAAATCCGGGTGTATTTAATGACGGAGGAGGTTATGCCATTACCAGTTTTCAGAACAAATTATATTTTGGTTTGTCCAATGGTATTTACAGCACGCCAATAGAAGACCTGACTGATTACAGCTATATTAAAAACGAAGTTCATAAACTGGCAGAGGGCCAAACCTGGCAACTGTTTCCTGTAAATGGCCAGTTACTGGCCGGTAAAGAAGAAGGAGCTTTTATACTAAAAGATGGCAGGTTTAATGCCATTGAAACTTCTACCGGCTACTGGACCTTCGGATTGATGGGTGACAGTAATAAACCGGTAATTGCAGCAGGTAATTATCTGGGCGTTCAGTTTTTTAGTATGGAAAATGGTGTTTTTAAAACTATGGGTTCTGTGCCTAACCTTGTTACCTCATCCAGATTCCTGGCTTACCAGCCCGAAAAACATATAGTCTGGGTAAGCCATCCTTACCGGGGTGTTTATAAAATTAAAGAAGCAGATAATTCCTTTAAATTGTATACGCAGCAAAACGGGCTTCCTTCCACCTTAAATAACCATGTATACCGCATCAGGGGTCAAATTGTAATAGCCACAGAAAAAGGCATTTATGAATATGACGAGGGTACAGACCGTTTCATTCAATCTGCTTATTATAAACCTATATTTAACAACAACAGCATACGTTATTTAAAGGAAGATACAGATGGCAATATCTGGTTTGTACAGGAAAAACAAATGGGGGTGCTGGATTTCTCAGGTGGCAAACCAAACCTTATTTACCTGCCAGAAATGAATGGAAGAATTCTTAGTGGTTTTGAGCATATTTATCCCATTAATAAGAATAATATTTTTATAGGTTCTGAAAAAGGTTTTTATCATATCAATTACGAAAAATATAAAAAGAATATTCACCGGCCCGAAGTGTATATCAGCCTTATTAAAGTAAAAAGTGAAACCGAGAAAATGCTGTACGGGGGCTATTTTACAGGGGCCGATACACAAACAAAATTAGACTATGCCTATAATTCTATTCATTTTGAATATTCATCACCATTATTTGAGCAACAATCCAGTATTGAATACAGCTATTTTTTAAAGGGCTTTGAAAAAAGCTGGTCAGACTGGTCAGGCAAAACCGAAAAAGATTATACCAACCTGCCTGCGGGTTCCTATATTTTTCAGGTTAGGGCCAGAAACAACCTCAATAATGAATCTTTAATAACCAGTTATTCTTTTTATATACAGCCCCCCTGGTATGCCAGCTATTGGGCATATGCTGTTTATTTTATCTTTTTTAATTTCCTGTTTTACCTGATTTATAAACGACAGGAAAAAATAATTCAGAAAAAACAGGAAAAGAAATTAATAGCCCAAAAGGAAGAACATGAAGAGGAGCAGCGCAAACTGGCCTATCTGCATCAACGGGAATTAGAACAATCTGAAAAGCAGCTCATACAGGTTAAGAATGAAAAACTGGAATCAGAAATAGAATTTAAAAATGCAGAACTGGCTGCAACTGCTATGAACCTGGTTCAAAAAAAAGAATTACTGCTGAAAATTAAAGATGAACTGAACAAGATAAACCAACTGAGCAATTCAGGAAAGAATACGCTGGAAACCTCTGAAATAAAAAAGATCCTGCGCAGTTTAACTGAAGAAGAAAAGCTGAATGATGAGTGGCAACAGTTTTCCGTTCATTTTAATCATGTGCACAGCGATTTTTTAGTAACGCTAAAAGAAAAATTCCCGGATTTAAAACCGCATGAATTAAAACTCTGTGCATACCTGCGTTTAAATTTATCCAGCAAAGAAATTGCGCAGCTTATGAGTATTTCATTAAGGGGGGTAGAAATCAGCCGGTACCGTTTACGTAAAAAATTACAACTGTCATCAGAGGAAAACCTTTTTCAGTTTTTATTTAATCTGGAAGCAGCCAAACGCAACCAAAAAGAAAACTGATCATTTGCTAAAAGTCCTGATCCAGGAAAAATTCTATGCTTAATTTACAACCCTGCAGGGGTTGAGATTGAATATCCATTTTACCATAAAACAGGTTTACCCTTGTTTTCATATTCATCAATCCAATACCGTACCCTTTTTCTGCGGGGTTAAAACCAATCCCGTCATCCGTAATTTCAATGGTCAGCTTTCTATTCATTTCAGTAATACTGATTGTGGCTGTTTTTGCCTGTGAATGTTTTACAATATTATTTACCTGTTCCTGAATAATCCGGTAAATATTAATTTCCAGGTCATAGGGAAGATCAATTTCCAGATAATGCGCTGTTAAGGTAAAACGGATAGTAGCAGCTTCATTATAATGGTTCAGTAATAACTGCACAGAATCTTTTAATCCAATTTCTTTCAGTTTAGGTAATGCAATACTGTGTGACAGGTTACGGGTTTCTTTAATGGATTGTTCCAGCAACTGCATAGATTCTTCCAGGTGTTGCGTATTGCCATTTTTTAGGTACATACCCAAAAACATTCTGGCGGCCGAAAGCATCTGGCTGATATTATCGTGCAATTCCAGGCTCAGGAATAGTTTTTCATTTTCCTCCCCTTCAAAAACAGCTTTTTTAATTTTATGCTCTGCTTCAATTTTTAATCTTTCTTTTTCCTTCATTTCTTCCATCTGGTAAGTAATATCTTTGCCTATAGAATACCTGTATTCAGATTCAGGATCCCATC